>Ga0206855_10051_pt1 | contig 36092 bp, 35 predicted proteins | sample Alteio_BWOrgCont_51_FD_152637 | JGI IMG/M metagenome (GOLD analysis project Ga0206855, IMG submission 152637) | Enriched cells from forest soil in Barre Woods Harvard Forest LTER site, Petersham, Massachusetts, United States -... | ecosystem: Environmental > Terrestrial > Soil > Temperate forest >...
CAATCATGACCATACACGATGCTCAAAAAGCAGTTGACAACTGGATCAAAACAACCGGTATCCGTTATTTTAATGAACTGACCAACACAGCCATTTTAATGGAAGAAGTTGGCGAAGTTGCCCGGATAATGGCAAGGCAATACGGCGAACAATCGTTCAAAAAATCGGATACCGAAGTTAACCTGGCCGATGAAATGGCCGACGTACTTTTCGTACTGATATGCCTCGCTAACCAAACCGGCATCGATCTTACCGATGCGCTCGAAAAGAACCTGGAGAAGAAGAGTATAAGGGATACAGAAAGACATAGGAATAATGAAAAACTGAAATAAATATTTTAATGCAATATTGTTGCATTTAATACGTTCATGATGAAACAAATAAATCTCATCATGAAAAAAGCCTTATTGTTCATTTTTTTACCGCTTATGTTATCATGCGGCCACAAAGATAAAATCAGAGCCGTAGATGCCGTTCGATTCCCTCCGCCCGTTGTTAAGGAAGATGCCGAAATAGCGGATAAAAATATTGGGAATTCTAAAGACGAGAATATTGTTATGGCCAAAAAGTCATCAGATGATGCCGTGGTCGACGAAAGTACGCTGGATGCCACGAGCCCAACCGGAACACAAAAAGCAGATACCTCAAAAAAAATAGTTAAAGAAGGTGACATTAGCTTCGAAACTAGCAGTGTTAATGAAACCCGTAAAAAGATAATTCAAGCGCTTAAGCGACTTGGGGGATACGTCGAAGAAGACAACCAGTCGTTAGACAATGATGAAAACAGAAAAGAGTACACTTTAAAGATCCGTATCCCAGCCAAAAACTTCGATTTTTTCCTCGACTCCGTTTCATCAACTGCCGATAAAATCGACTCGAAAAATATCAGTATAACCGACGTTACAACGCGGTATATTGATATTACTACACGTTTGGCAAATAAAAAAATATTGGAAAACAGGTATCTCGATCTGTTAAAAAAATCCTCAAAAGTATCTGATCTCTTAGAAATTGAAGATAAGCTCACCGACATTCGCAGCGATATCGAATCTACCCAGGGCCAGCTAAACTATTTGAGCAAGCAGGTTACCTACAGTTCGTTAAGCATTACTTTTTATACCACACAAATAGTTGCGGAAGACAAAGGAGAAGGATTTGGCGCGAAATTTATCGATGCCATTAAGGATGGCGCCGACCTTGTCCAAAAACTTTTTTTCACTTTTATCGGAATTTGGCCGGTATGGCTGTGCATCGTAGTTATTTACATATTCTTTAGACAAAGGAAGAAAAGAAGAACCAAACAGGCAGCATAAAGTAAAATAAACACGAATGTAAATAAACACGAATTTTCACGAACGGAAGATGCACGAATTTTCACGAATGGAATATACACGAATTATGAAGCTGCAGTAATTAGCCGGAATTATTGCAAACATCATAAATTCAGCATGCTATTTTTTATTTAGTATACTTGACGATTTGAATTCGTGTTATTCAAACCCATTCGTGAAGATTCGTACATAGTCAATTCGTGACAATTCGATCTTATTCGTGAAAATTCGCGCACATACCATTCGTAAACATTCGACCTTATTCATGAAAATTCGTAAATGATCCATTCGTGAAAATTCGATCTTATTCGTGAAAATTCGTGTATAACTAAAATAGTTTATGGAAATCAGGGAAGCGCAGCATCTTGCAGATAAATGAACAAACTCAAACCATAAAAATATGAAAAAGCTGATTTATGTTGCCGTTTTATTATTAGTACTTGCAGGGTGTAGCAAAGGGAACGAACGAAAGGAAAAAGTAGCGGTAACGAACGTGATGCTGGACAAGGCGCCGGCAGCGCAAAAACAACTCGCAAACACTTCCTCTTCCCATGTCAATAACGAGCAGGATGCAAACAGGAAAATAATAAAAGAGGGCGAGATTAGTTTTGAAACCAAAAGTATTGCCGGCACAAGGGAGGCTATTTATAATTCGTTACAAAAGCTTGGGGGATATATTGCCGAAGAAAGTGAATCAAACGACACCGCCAATACCCGCAACGAATATATTTTGAAAGCCCGCATTCCTGAGAAAAACTTCGACCTGTTTTTGGATAATGTTTCTTCAAGTGCAACACGTATCTACTCGAAAAATATCCGCGCCACGGACGTTACATCCGAATACATTGACATTACTACCCACCTGGCCAATAAAAAGAAGCTGGAGGACCGTTATGTTGAACTGTTAAAAAAGGGAAATAAAATGTCCGACCTGCTGCAGATTGAAAATAAAATCTCGGAAATAGAAACTTCTATCGATTCAACCCAGGCCCAGCTTAATTATTTGACAAAACAGGTTGATTACAGCTCATTGAATATAACTTTTTATACTAAACAAATCATCAAAGATAATGGGCAAACTTTAGGTTCAAAATTTACAAACGCAATTTCAGATGGTTGGGATGGCCTGGTCGTATTGTTTTTTGGCTGCTTAACCGTTTGGCCGTTATGGATAATTGTGCTTATCCTATATTTTGTCGTAAAAGCCTGGCTGAAAAAACATCCGCAAAAAAAGGAGGTGAAAGGTTGAAATCAGGAAAGCCTGACAAGGCTTTCACCTTTCAATATAGGTATGGCAGTTGTTAAATCCACCTGCAAACAAAATTCTATATCTTTTTCAATTCCAAGTTTTTTGAGGCGTTCGCTGTGAGATGTTTTTTTGAGATACTCATTTATATCATCCTTGCCCATTTGATAGAGATCATTTGCCGCAATCGCACTGTCGTCAAGCGTGAAATCAAGAGCCTTTACCTGTTCAACTACCGCGCCGGCAAATAGAGTATCTTCCAGGTTGAAATTGTTTTTCCACCCGGCGCAGACCAGTAAAATATTTTCATCCTGCACTTTAAGCCACTCGCTCAATGCTGTTAAATTCAAAAACGAGCCGATCACGATTTTTTTTGCACTGCGCGACAAATGCAAAGCATGTGTGCCGTTGGTGGTAGTTAATACCACTGTTTTACATGCCACTTTTTCTTTAGTATACGAAAACGGCGAATTGCCGAAATCAAAACCCTCCACCACCTTGCCGTCACGTTCGGCAGCTAATAAATATCCGGGTTCTACTTCGCGGTAAGCGGCACATTCTTCAACCTGCGATACGGGGATGATCGCCTCAGCGCCATTCTCAATGCCATAACATATCGACGAAGTAGCCCTAAAAATATCGATAATTACAACAATATAATCCTCAACCTTATAGAGCGGGATCAGGGCAGGGGAGAGGCAAACACTTAGTTCACTTCCGGCCCCCCGACCCCCTAAAGGGGGAGTTTTATTACTTTCTTTGACAGACATATTATTAAACTTTCAGTTCCCCCTTTGGGGGGTTAGGGGGCAAACTATTAAATTTTCAGTTCCCCCTTTAGGGGGTCAGGGGGTAAACGGTGGTTTCACAATCTTCGCCTTTATCTTATTATCTCTTATCAGGATAAAAATCTCGGCGCCTTCTTTTGCAAATTCGGTTTTAACATAACCCATGCCTATTGCTTTTTGCAGCGATGGGGATTGGGTACCAGAGGTTACTTTACCTATGATATTACCATCAGCATCAACAATGGGATAGTCATGGCGCGGAATACCACGGTCAATCATTTCAAAACCCACCAGCTTGCGTTTTACACCCTCTAGTTTCTGCTGCTGTAGCGCAGCTGAATTGGTAAACGTTTTATTAAATTTTGTTACCCAACCCAAACCTGCTTCCAAAGGCGATGTGGTATCGTCGATATCATTGCCATAAAGACAGAAGCCCATTTCAAGGCGTAAAGTATCACGGGCGCCAAGGCCGATTGGCTTTATTCCGAAGGGTTCGCCAGCTTTAAAAATGGCATCCCATATATGCTCAGCATTTGCATTTTCAAAATATATTTCGAACCCGCCTGCCCCCGTATAACCGGTCGCCGATATCAGCACATTATCAATCCCGGCAAATTTCCCCTTTTTAAAGGTATAATATTCCATCGAAGCCAGGTCAATATCGGTTAAGCTTTGCAGGGCCCCGGCAGCTTTTGGCCCTTGTATGGCAAGCAGCGAAGTGCGGTCGGATATGTTTTTCATCTCAACCCCAAAAGTATTAAAGCCTGAAATCCAGTCCCAGTCCTTTTCAATGTTCGAGGCGTTAACCACCAGCATATAAGTTTTTTCATGAATACGGTAAACCAGCAGGTCGTCAACAATGCCGCCATCTTTATTCGGCAGGCACGAATATTGAACTTTCCCGTCATACAGTTTCGAAGCATCATTGCTGCTAACCTGTTGAATAAGCTCCAGCGCGTGTTCACCTTTTAAAATAAACTCGCCCATGTGGCTCACATCAAAAACACCTACGCCATTGCGCACTGTTTCATGCTCGGCATTGATGCCTGCGTACTGCACAGGCATATTATAGCCTGCAAAGGGCACCATTTTGGCCCCCGCTTTTATATGGATATCGGTTAATGCGGTATTCTTCATAAGCTCCAAAAGTAGCAATGATTTACGAATTACGATTTACGAATTACGATTTTTGGAATTTGATTTTTTTGATCTCGCACACCCATTCAACTATTTTGAATTAAATCGTAAATCGTAATTCTAAAATCGTACATCAAATTACCGTCTCGTAGAATTTCACCAGGTTTTTAGTAACCTTATTAACGTCATGCTGTTCTTCCATCAATTTGCGGGCATTAAGGCCAACATACTTGCAAAACTCCTCATCGGCAATGCAAAGTTTTATGGCTTCGTAAAATTCATCCTGGTTGTTGGCAATAAGTATATTAACACCGTTCTCATAATTAATACCTTCGGCCCCAAGGGCTGTTGAAATAATGCATTTCTGCATCGCCATTCCCTCGACTATTTTAACACGCATGCCCCCGCTTGATAATAAAGGCACTATCATTATCGATTTACTGTTTAAAAATTCTAGCGCATCGTCAACCTCACCCTGGATAAATATTTTACCCATCACCTCATAATCGTCAAAACGTTCGGGTATATCATTGCCGGCCACATAAAACCGAACGCGCAGGTCGCCCTCGGTCAGCTCCTTATGGAAATTTTCAAGGAACCACTCAATACCTTCCCGGTTTGGCAACCAATCTAACGAGCCTAAAAAAAACAAAGTCGGGAAATCTGTTTTACTGTAATCGGGTTTATAATGATCAAGGTTTATACCCACAGGTAATATTTCGATAGGTATTTTGGTACCGTACTCAAGCAAAGTGCTTTTGTCCTGCTCGGTGAACACAGCTATCCCGTCAAAATTATTTAATTGGAGCAATTCGTAGTTCTTGATCCTTTTGGCGTGCATTTTTAGATAAGATTTCTTAAACGGGTCGCTTTTTTGCTGCGACAACATTTCCCATATCTGGTTTTCAATGTTGTGCGCCCGGTAAATCAGTTTTGCCTTTGTGTTTTTACGCACTGCCGAAAGATACAACGATACCAAAAGCCCTTCGAACTGGATAATATCATAAGCCGTTTTTTTCAACTCATGGATCAGCAGCCTTTCAAATTCGGCATTATAATACCTGTCGATATTAAATGAAGTTTTGCTCAATAAATTAACAGCAACCTCAAATACCGAGACATTTATATCAATATCGTAAGCCCTGTAATTTATTTTCGAAAGTAAATCCTTATCATCCTCAGTATTTTCGTGGTGGTTATTCCTTTTTGCGTTAAGCGCTACCAATGAAACCTCGTGACCAAGATTAACCAGCCCCCTTATGGTATTGCATACCACTATCGGGTATCCGCCATTTCGCGGAAATGGGACGCGATGAGTTAAAATAAGGATCTTCAATGGCTAACGGGTTTTCAACAAAAATAATAATTTGAAAGAATTGGAAGCCTTTTGGTCGGGCAATTTGTACGTTTCTCTTAAATAATTACATTTAATAAGCAAAGGCAGGGAATTTCTATAGCTTCTATGCCGAAACGTCTTTGCAGCTTATTACAGACTTTCGGACTCATTAAAAAGCGCCAACTGCGGATCGCTAACCCTGAACGTGAGGCGATGGTAAGGCGTAAAGCCTATTTTTAAAATAGTTTCCCTGTGTTTTGTGGTAGGATAGCCCTTGTTTTTATGCCAGTCGTACTCCGGGTGTTCGGCAGCTATTCGCTTCATATAATCATCCCTGTAAGTTTTTGCAAGGATGGAGGCCGCCGCTATGCTGAAGTACTTGGCGTCGCCTTCAACGATGCATTGATGGGGTACTTTCCCATATTTGTTAAAGCGGTTGCCATCGATAATTAAAAACCCGGGCGCCAAAGTCAGTTGCTCAATAGCCCTGTGCATCGCCAGGAAAGACGCATTCAGAATATTGATTTTATCAATCTCCAAATTATCAACCGAAGCCACAGCCCAGGCAACAGCTTTTCCTTCAATCTCGATTCTTAACTGATACCTTACGTCTTCTGATAATTGTTTTGAATCATTCAGGAGATCATGTTCAAAATCGTCAGGTAAAATTACCGCAGCGGCAAAGACAGGGCCAGCAAGACATCCCCGTCCGGCCTCATCACAACCAGCTTCTATTAGTTCATATTGATACCTGCCTAACAACATCCTGCAAAGATAATATTTGAACGACTATGCTGACTACGGAGACTGATCGAAAACAACCTCAGAGTGGACTATTTTATAATCGATGTCATTTGTTACTTTAAAAAGATTGTCCTGGCTAAATAAAAAGAATAAACCCACCCACGTTAAGCTGATCAACAACCCAATTGAAGTTGGAATCCAGTGGGTCTTCAATTTTACGCCCGATTTTTCAATCCCCTTAAAAATTAATAAAACAAAAATGAAGTAAATAAGCAAATCAAACAATGTTGCGGCGATGTAAACGTCGCCACAACCTGTGCACGCATAATTACTTGAAATGTATGGTAATGGAAAACCGTATAGCCTATCGTAGGCGCCATCTGTTACTACCGCGCGCTTGATCGTCAGCAAAATAAACAGTGTTAATGTTACCGGGAGATAATATTGAAAGATCTTTTTGCTAAATATTATTCTCTTCATTTTAACTAAGAAGTTATCGTGTTTAGCAAGGGAGACACTTGTTAAAAAATTCTCAGCGTAAGCAATGTCACATCATCAATCGGCTTACCTTTAATCACTAAATTGATATGATCCATCAGCAACTGATTAAAATTATCCGCCGACAAATCTCCGTGTTCTTTAATAAATTCAATCAGACTTTCTTCGCCCCAGTTTTTACTATTATGCTCATGGTCCATCAAACCATCTGTATAATTTACTATAAGGCTGCCCGGTTCAATATCTATCTCGCCCTGGTTTGTAAATGGCAGTTCATCAAAAACACCGATCATGGTAGTACCAAGCTTAAGTGTTATAGCTTCCCCCTGTGAATACAAGATCGTAGCGTTATGACCTGCATTGATATAATTAAGCTTCCGCGTTTTCTGGTTGTATTTAGCCAGGAAAAGCGTGATAAACCGTTCGCCTTTGGTGTTATTGATAACAATTTTGTTTAGACGGTCGATAATATTGGTCAGGTCATCCTCCACTGCCGACCACGCGTGCAAACTGGCCTGGAAATTTGCCATCAGCAAAGCCGCTGATATTCCCTTGCCCGATACATCGGCTATGCACCATAAAAACTCATGGTCATTAAGCCTTATAAAATCAAAATAATCGCCGCCGATATTCTGATGCGGGATATACCTTGCGCTTACCTCGACATTATTGTCTTTGTACACCCTTAACGGGATGAGCATATTCTGAACTTCCACGGCCAGTTCCATTTCCCGCTGGAAACGCTCCGATTGCAACCTTTCGCGAAACAGTTTTTTATTCTCAAGCGCAACTACAATAACATTTATTACCGTTTGGATAAAATTCAGGTCGTTGTTAAGTAATTCGCCCGAGGTATTAAAATCGCCGATTAAAGCAAATGCCAGCGCTTTTTTTTTATGGTAAATGGGAATGAAATAATCATATTGCTTAAGCAAATGATCTTCGTGCCCGGCCAGCGGGGTCGGCCATTTCATTTTGTTTAACTTAAGGCAGGCCTTATGCAAGGCGCTAACAGGCTCAATATCACCTCCGTATTTTGAGAGCAAAACATAGCTGCCGCTCTTCTCAATTAAAAAACGAAGCTTGCCAACCTGTAAATAACTTTTCAGGATAACCTGCAGCATCTGGACCAATACCGGGGTTCCGGTATCTTTGTTTATAGCCTGGGTAACTTCAAGTAATGCATTTAACTCCGTTTGCCGCTTAAGCAATAAGCGTATCAGTTCATCTTCCGGCGAGATCTCGTCAATATTTTGCATCATCAATTAGAAAGGCTGCCTAAAATAAATATATTTTTTTTTAAAACCGGGTACTTTGTGATTTTATATCAAATGCGTCCCTTAATCCCACAGTCACCAAGTTAAAAGCATATACCAAAAGCATAATCGCTACGCCCGGCATAATAGCAAGATACGCAGAATCCATCACAATATAGCCATAATGTTCTTTTATCATGCTTCCCCAGGTCGGCATCGGCGGCTGCGCACCGAAACCCAGGAAGCTAAGCCCTGCTTCTAACAATATTGCCGATGCAAAGTTTGATGAAGCGAGCACCAGTATCGGCCCTATAATGTTTGGCAAAATATGCCTCGTGATAATTCGCGTGTTATTAAAACCCAAAGATCGCGCCGCTTCCACATACTCCACTTGTTTCAAGCTCAACACCTGGCCGCGCACCAGACGCGCAACCTCAACCCACATAGACAAACCTACGGCTATAAATATTTGCCACAAACCTTTGCCCAATGCAAATGATATAGCAATAACCAGTAACAATGCTGGCAACGACCATAAAATATTCATCAGCCAGCTCAAACAGGCGTCAATCCATCCCCCAAAATAACCTGCCATCGCCCCGATACTCACCCCAAGCAGCATACTAATAATAACCGACATCAGCCCCACTGCCAATGACACCCTGCTGCCTAATATCAGCCTGCTTAACATATCCCGCCCGTAAATATCCGTCCCAAGCCAAAACGTCTTATGAATAATTAGCCCCCCACTATTCAAAAGCTCCCCCTTTAGGGGGCGGGGGGGGCTTGGCACCTTGTATTCCTTCTTTTCAGGCTTATCCTCGCCTCCAATATATTCGTCAACGTAAATAGAATCTTTTTTAAAACTATAAGCGGTAATGGGAATGTCCCTGTAAAACGATGGTTGCCCGAAAAGCATTTTCTTGAAAACATTTACGGTATCTACAGGCTCAGTTTTACGCAATCGGAACATCATAAACTCCGAGCCCGGCTTTTTTATACTTAGCTGAATGGTCATGTTATTGGCCATCGGTGTTGAATCAGGCATAATCAAATACCCAAGTATAGCAATGATGATGGTAACGATGATAAATACCAGGGCGGCAACAGCAATTTTATTGCGTTTAAATATTTTCCAGGTACGTTGCGCAGGGCTAAGATCAGTCAATTTTTATCAGGGTATTCTTTTTGGTTAAATATAGGGAAATTTGGTGAGTGGTTGATTGAGTTGATTAGGTGAGTGGTTTGTTTTATCTGACCCGCATTTGAATGAACAATTGGATTGGATGTTTTTTACCCCCAATTCAACTTAATCAACCACTCACCTAATCAACCAATTCACCTCACCTCACCTCACCACCCTGTCCTTCCAGGTATAAGCACGGGTATTGCCAATAAAGCCAATGTAAATTAAATACAAAACATGTACAGGGATGATAATGATAAGCAATCCGATCAATTTTGGCCGTTTAAAAAACAAAGTGATGGGCAGCAGGAAAGCCACTTCAAACAAATATTTCAATAAAAACTGTATGGCAAAAACCTCCAGGAAACGGATATCATAAAAGCCTAACAAGGCGTTGATCAGGAGCGAAATATTAAACAGCCATATGCCAACCAAAAGTCCCACTACTTTTTTATCTTTATATTTAACCGATTTTGACGCCCAGCGGCGCCTTTGCTGCATAAATTCTTTTAAGTTATGCTTGGCATGCGTAAAAACAACTGCCTCGTATCGCTTTAAAAATCCTATTCTCCCCGGAAAACGCACAGCCACCTTTTGCAGCAATAGTTCATCATCGCCCGATGCCAGTTCGTCGATTCCCTTAAATCCGCCAACCTCGTAAAATACATCTTTGCGGTAAGCCAGGTTGGCGCCGTTACAGGTTGATGCCCGCCCATTGCCGATAAATGCTGCCCCAAGGCCAATAAGATAGCAAAACTCCAAAGTTTGCATCCGCTCAAAAAGCGACTTCTCTTCAAAGTACCCCACCGGCGATGAGATCATGACCAACTGCTCCTGTTCATAATAACCAACAATAGTCGACAGCCACTTGCTACCCATTCTGCAGTCGGCATCAGTGGCAACCATCAGCTCACCTGTTGATAAATTAATGGCATTGGCGATCGCTTTCTTTTTGTACGAGTTTAATGGTTTGTCTTCCTTCAACTGCAAAAGTTTCACACCCCTGTCAGCGTAGCCCGCTATAATTTCCGAAGTGCGGTCGGTCGAGTGATCGTCGACTATAATAATTTCTGTAAGATGTTTCGGATAATCCTGCGCTAAAATATCCCCGATAGTTAAATGAATCTTTTCTTCTTCGTTGCGGGCAGCTATCAATATGGTGACTTTTGTGGTAAACCCCGAGAGTTTTATTTGCGGGCGTTTTATATTGTTCCAGCCTTTTATGAGGTAAAGCAATACAACCAGGTATAAGCCGGTGAGGAGGAGCGATAATGTACTAAGCAGTGCGATCAAAGAATTTTAATTTAAATACGAATACGGAGCCTAAAATAGCAGGAATTATCAGGTTAATGATATAAATAAGCGAAACAGCCACCACAACGGCAACCGTTTGATCAGTTACATATTTGAACAGGATGCCTCCCAATGCGCCTCTCACGCCAATATCAAGAATATCTAACGATGGTAAGGCAGATTGAACAAAGAAAAAAACAAACATCAGCAAGCTCAGCTGTAAAATTGGTATTTGAGGAACCAGCAAATGTATAATGAGATAATACTGAAAAGTAAAGACAAAAAAACGCGCCAGGCAAAACCACATGATGTTTAACAGTTCGGCGGCTTTGTATTTGCCCATAATATCGAAAAAACGATGGAATTTTTTAAGGAATTTGATACGGTTTAGCAGCGATACCATCCATTTAATATTAAAATAACAGGTAAGCATCAGGCCCATAAAAACAGCATTAACCAGTATGGCCCCAACCATGAGCCAGTTGTTGAGATGTATATAAGTGTATAAAAACCACACAACGGCGCCCGCACCCAAAACATTGGTAATAACATTTTGTCCGAACGAGCCGACCGCCATGGCAAACACGCCATGTATCCTTCTCCTGATCGGTAAAAACATTACCCTGCCGCCATATTCGCCAAAACGGTTAGGCGTAAAAATTGCCCAGGTAAGCCCGCAAAAAACCGACTCGATAGCCCGCCATACCGACATCGGCGCCAAAATACGTGTCAAATGCCACCACTTTAATGATTCCAGCACCCAGTTTACGATCATCAGCAACACCACAAACGACATCGTCATAATCACCCGGCCACGGCTGATATGGGCCACCATATACAGGAACTTGTGTATGTTATTATTGTTTTTTAGTATCCGGTGGTAAATAAACCAGAACGCAAGAACCAATATGCCCAGTTTAAGCAGGTACGACAGTAGTTTTTTAGTGCGGGCAGTCAAAAGCAGATATTTTGTGCAATGTTACGAAAAAGGTCGATGGTTTATAGACCATAGTCCATAGCCGATAGTCCATAGCTTTCATGAACGTCTAATAGCAAATAATTTACTATGGTCCATGGACTATCGACTATGGACTTTCTTATTTCAACCTCGGTTTTAGAAACGCAATCGTATTCGCATAAGCATCTTTGGTCGCTTCGCTGTTATAAATCGGGTTGCTTGGGTTGGCAAAACCATGGTCGGCATCATACTGGTGCAGGTATAATTTCTTGCCTGCCACCTTCATGCTCGAATCAAATTTCGAAACAACTTTTGGGTTTATCCAGCCGTCTTTATTAGCGAAATTGCCCAATACCGCGCAATGCAGCGTTTTAAGCTTGTTAATGTCCTGCTCCGGCATGCCGTAATACATCACGCAGGCTTCAGCTTGTTTGCCTGCCAGTAATGCAGTTTGCAAGCTCCAGCCGCCGCCAAAACACCAGCCTATGGTGGCGATATTCGCATTGGGGCCAACATAAGCAATAGCTCCGTTAATAATGGCTTTTGCCCTGTCTTCTTTTACGCCCTGCATATATTTGCCCGCATCTTCGCGGGTGGTAGCAACTTTGCCGTCGTAAAGGTCAACGTCAAGCACATTTACATTACCCAGGGCATTGTAAATCTTTTCCGACTCCTGTTTAACAAAATCGTTCAGTCCCCACCATTCATGTATCACCAGCAGGTAATTATTGGTAGGTTTTTTGGCAGTGAACAGGTAAGCATCCGCATCTTTGCCATCCGCAGTTTTATAGGTAATGGCCTTGCCTATGCTGCTTTGAAAATGTGTTTTCAAAGGGTTTTTATGCGACATCACGAACGCCTTATTCGAGGCCAGCATGGCAAATTGTTGTGTGGCCGAAGGATTGCTGCAGCAAACCACTTTAGTTTGACTGAAAGCGAAAACACCGCTAAATGCAAGCAGCGATAAGAGTAAAAACTTTTTCATTGTTATATATTTTTAAATTGATTTTAATAGCGACCAATAAATGTTTCAACAACCAATATTAAGATATTTTTGTTTGAAATTTGTAATGATTATGTTATTTATGATTACACCGATTATTGTAAATGATTGCACCGATTATTGCAAATGATTACACCGATTATTATAAATGATTACACCGATTTTAATGCCTCTTATGACAAATGGGATGGGTTTGTTTAAGCCATTTTATGCAGGCGGCACTTTCTTAAAGAGCCATAGGCTCGAATATCTTGTAACAACGGGTTTCAACCCGTTGGGTGAAACAATTGGTAAGAATAAGTGCCATAGGCACGACTCATATACATGGATAAAATAATGAAGCTCTTGTCTGCTTAAACCTTACCCACACAAAACCCTATAGTGCCATTTTATTAAGGATTAACCACTTCCGCAATCGGCATTCCGCCTTCCGAAATCATCTGCTAATCCATATCTTTACTCAATGGAACCAGAATTTATAACCTACCAAAAGTTTAACGATCAGGCTTTAGCCAATGAACTTGCCGGCCAACTGGAAAAACACCACATAAAGTATCTGATCGAAGAAGAGACGCGGACCTTCGATCCCGGGTTTACTTTTAACGACACACTTAACACCGATTGGGCGGTAAAAATAAGCAACGAAGATTTTGAAAAAGTAAATCAATTGTTGCAGGAGGATGAGGATGAAGAGGTTACCGAAATAGGGAAGGATTACTACCTCTACAGTTTCAGTGATGACGAACTGATGGAAGTGATCACCAAAGCCGATGAATGGAGCCCCTTTGATTTTGCTCTCGCCCGTAAAATATTAGCCGGAAAGGGTAAAGACGTGAGTGACGAAGCTATAGCTGCTATCAACGAAAGGCGAATCGAAGAGTTAAAGGTACCCGACGCGCCGCAAACCTATTGGATTGTTGTTGGCTATATTTGTGCCCTTATCGGTGGTTTGCTGGGGATTTTTATAGGCTGGTATCTTAGCTCATACAAAAAAAGGCTGCCCAATGGCGATAAAGTTTATGAATTTAATGAACGCGACAGGAAGCAAGGTCGAAGGATATTCTATCTGGGTATTATCGTTTTAGTGTTGGCCGTTGGTTATAAATTGTCGGGAATATTTGAAAATAATTGATAAGAAAGGCTGCGGATAAAAATCTATAATTAGAATTATACATGGATGCACTAAGATGGATATTTGGACTGCCCCTGGCAATCATCTTTACATTGTTGTTTCATTCAATTTGGCATTCCTTGTTAGGCGGTGCATTATACAATTATACTACGCAACATCCGCACGTTAGTCATATCATCAAGGTCACCCAACTAGCCAGTACCAACGGCCTGCTTGTTTTTTTATCTTGTTGGTTTATCCCTTCTTCCAAAAAATATTTTGGCTTAGGGTGGATATTACTTTTCTTTGGTTATGGCCTTTTTCTGCACTTTAACAACCAGGTGATCCAGGGTTATAGCCTAGCTGATTTCTTAGATAACTTTTTTGCCGCATTAGGGATCTTTACTGGTTTCTATATCAGTTATTTACTTTTTAAGGATACCGGATGGGTTTCATCTATGCAACCAAATTGATCAGATAACACAAAACCGCAATATTAAAATGAAACCCGAATTTATCACCTATCAAAAATTTAATGACCCTGCTTTGGCCGATGAACTTGCCGAACATTTGGATCGGCACAATATAGACTATCAAATAGAAGAGGAATCGCTGACATTTAATATCACTTTTCTTCCTAATGACGCTCTTCAAAAGGAATATGCAGTAAAAATAAAAAGCAAGGACTTTGAAACGGTAAACCGGCTTTTAAAGGATGATGAAATTAAAAACATTGAAGATGTTGATAAGAGCTACTACCTTTTTACTTTTACAGATGATGAATTAATGGAGGTGATAACCAAAGCCGACGAATGGAGCGCGTTTGATGTTGTGCTTGCCCGCAAGTTGCTCGGCGAAAGGGGCAGGGATATAAGCGAGGCGACTATATTGGCAATTAATCAAAACCGGATCACTGAACTGAAAAATCCTGAACCAACGCAGCGCCTATGGGTAATTATCGGTTACGTAATTGCGCTCAGTGGCCTTATCCTGCCATTTTTTGTGTTCATTATTGGCCTTTTTATAGGCGGGCACCTGGCATGGCACAAAAAAACCTTACCCGATGGCGAAAGGGTTATGGCATACAACGAAAACGACCGTAAGCACGGGAAACGAATATTTTATCTGTCAATAATAACGTTTGCACTGCAGGTAATTTATGGGATTGTATACTTTGAATGAATGAGCCATTATTGGCGGGACTAAACAAACTTGTGTTTCAAAGCTTGACCAGGAAACTAAAACCCAATCTTATAAATCTGATTAATAGGGTGGTATTTACTTCACAAAGCTATTCATGGCATTTCTTTTCATTGCCCCGGCCTTTAGGCCGGGGTAATAGCAAATAGGCTGATCGGCTTTAGCCGAAAATAAGCGCCATGCCCGTTGAATGACATGCTCATTGCGAATTTGCGATAACCGCCCTCCGTTTACTCAACAGCCTTTTCAAAAAAACCGATGCTCTTTTTTCATAAAAACGATAACTCAGTTCAGCGAAGCCGGTTGCAATAATAATGATAATAAAAGGCGACAGCGCGCTCCAGTCGCCAAGGTATTTGCCATATTTATTGATCAGTAAAACGCCAATGTCTTCATGAATGAGATAAATAGTATAGGATATAACACCGATTCTGGTTAAAAAAGGATATTCAAGAAATATTAAATATTTTTTCCTATAGATCATCAGCAGGAACAGGGCGAACATCAACAGACAACCGGCTAACATTGTACCAAACGAATCCGCAAAAAACACCCTTATATCCCGCAGCAGGCAAAATGGCATAATGAGCGAGCATATAGCAATGAAAATATGCCCCTTAAACCTGAACCCTGCATATAAATAATAGAAAACCACGCCCGGCATAAACCAACCTATAAAAAAAGTAATATTAAAAGCTTCATCCCAGGTTCTCCATCCTGTAAAAAAAGCGATGCTGTCATGTGTTTGCAGGTATTGAACATGATTGTTCAAAAAATAAACAGGGATATATTTTATGAAACTTGTCACTATTCCCGCCACCAGCATATTGCGGAGGAAATGTTTTTTGCTCAAAAAATACAGCCCGGACGAAATAACATAAAACTGAATTTCGGGCCATAAGGACCAGTAGCTTCCATTCAGCCAGTGAAAATCAACCCCCGTTAGTAAAGTCCAGATGGTGGGACTAATAAATGTTAAACTTGGAAGGAGGTTTTTTACCTGGTGCGCATCGCTGCAAAGGTTATGATTATCAAGAACGCCAATTACTATAAAAGTAATGACTGAACATAAAAGCATAGGCGGAAAAAGGCGACTGAAGCGGTTCCGGTAAAAGGAAAGTAGGTTTGCTGTATTTGCCAAAGTGTAACTGATCACAAACCCCGAGATCATAAAGAAAAACTCTACGCCCAAATAACCGAAGCCGAAAATATGCCCGTAAAAATCCCCGTAAGGAAAAACGGTTGGGCCCCTGTCGGTAAAATGAAAAAGCATTACACACAGAATTGCGATAGAACGGAAGCTGTCTAATAATTCAATTCTACGTTGAGGCATCATGTACCGGGATTATTTCACTAATGCACTCATATACCAGCAAAATGTAATAGAAGTTGCCTTATGATCTATAAAATCCATTCAAACACAAGCTTCCGATGTCGGGTTATGTCTTTAGGTACTGCTTATTATCAACTCAAAAATGCCAATAGTGATAAGAAATAAGGCGACAAATATTGCGGTAATTAATATCAGTATAGTTCCGTTTTCCATCTTGTAAGGATTTACGAAATACTCTATTCAAAATACTTTATTCTTAATTCCGAAATCAATCTCAACCCAAAATCTCCTTAATATCTTCCACTGAAAGCGACTTAATAAAGCTCTCCTCGGTAGTGATCAGGGCTCGTGCTACGCTCAGCTTACGCTGCTGCAGCGCCAGTATCTTTTCCTCGACCGAATCTTTGGTAATGAATTTATAAATAAACACATTTTTAGTCTGTCCGATGCGGTGTGTACGGTCGATGGCTTGTTGCTCAACAGCAGGGTTCCACCACGGATCGAGAATAAACACGTAATCTGCCTCTGTTAAATTCAAGCCAACTCCACCTGCTTTTATCGAGATCAGGAAAACCCTTGTTTTATCATCTTCCTGGAACTGTTTTACCACGTCGCCGCGGTTTTGCGTGCTGCCATCAAGATAAACGTAGGGGATGTTTTCTGTATCAAAATAATCGCGGTAAATATTCAGCTGCCGTACAAATTGCGAAAATATCAGCACTTTATGTCCACCTTCAAGCACGTTGGCAAGCGTATGCACCACATTCTCAAATTTCCCCGAATCACCTTCATACTCCTTGTCAATCATCACCGGGTGGTTGGCAATCTGGCGCAGTTTTATCAAACCCTGCAAAACATGCATCTGCGCTTTCGCGAAGGTGCCATCTTCCAGGCTTTTCAGCAATTCATTGCGGTATTCCGATTTTACCTTTTCATAAACCGACGATTGTTCTTCGCTCATCTTGCAGTAAAACAGGTTTTCGGTTTTTGGCGGCAGCTCGGGTGCGACCTGTTCCTTAGTACGGCGCAACACAAACGGCTTTATCAACGCCTGCAGTTTGCGGGCTTTATCCTCATCCTTTTTCTTTTCAATCGGCGTAACAAACTCATTCTGAAAATACTGCTGTATGCCAAGCAAACCGGGGTTAATAAACGACATCTGCGTCCAAAGGTCATTCACCGAATTCTCTACAGGAGTTCCGCTCAATATCAGTTTAAACCGGGATTTCAACTGCCTCACTGCCTGGAACGACTTCGATGATGGGTTTTTGATGTTCTGGCTCTCGTCCAGTATCACATACTCAAAAAAGTAGGCAGTCAGCAAATCAATGTCTATCCGGCTGATACCATAGGTGGTAATCACCACATCATAATTTGCAAACACCTCCGGCGACTTATAGCGCAACGTTCCTGTATGCACCATCAGTTTCAATTGGGGCGCAAATTTTTTAGCCTCATTCAGCCAGTTATAAATCAGCGAGGTCGGCATGATCACCAGCGACGTGCTTTTGCCACCGCCTGCTTCGGTATCTTCTTTATGTTTTTGCAGCAAAGCCAGTGTTTGTATGGTTTTGCCCAAACCCATGTCATCGGCAAGGCAGCCGCCAAAATGGTAATTCTTTAAAAAATGGAACCAATTATAACCAGCCTTTTGGTAAGGCCGCAAATGACCTGCAAAATGTTGCGGCATGGCGATATCTTCCAGGTCCTCAAAATTAGTCAATCTTCGCAGCTTCCGGCTCATGGCAACGCTCGCCATTTCGCCATCGGCAATATTATTCAGCAAACCGATATGATGCCGCTGTAACTTGAGGTGGTTGTTGCCGGTGGAAAAATGCAGCAGGTTGCCATATTGCGAAAACCATTTTTCGGGTATTAAAGCAATCTCGCCTGATGGCAGCACAAATTCTTTGATATGATTAAGAATATGGTTTTTCAATTGGATAAACGGTATCCGGTACGAACCGAAAAATACAATGGCGTTAATATCGAACCAATCGTTATTTTCTTTAACCTCCAGGTCTATCTTTGTGCTGCCAAATACGTAGCGTTTTTTGCCGTTCTGGTCCGGCTGTTCAATTTCAAAACCCAGGTCGGTCAGTTCATCAAAATGCTGGTTTATCCAGTCGAAAACAGAGAAGGAATGGTCGGCGTCCTCATCAACACTATCAACTTCCAGGTTTTTAAACAGCGATGAAGCCGTTTTTAATCCCATCGATTCCAGTTGCTGAAACTTATTTTTTTCCCACAGAACGGATCGTTTAATCCGGTGAAAAGTATAATTATCGCCATCGCGGTCCATCCGCACCGAAACATGCCGCTCGTCGCCATACAAAAAAAGGTAGCCTGCATATCTGAAACAAAGCTGCAGCTGCGAGGTTCCGCCTTCAACATATACCGGTTTTAAAACAGGTCGTGCATCATATTTTTCGGTATTGATGGTAAAGCCTTCGGCATAAACATGGTGCTTTTCGATAAGCGGGCCTACAAATTTTTCAAAATACGATTGCTCCGATGAGCGCGGTATAGCAATATAGCGTTTGTTAAGGAAGGGGAACAGCTTTTTACCTTCAATTTCCTTTTCAAAATAATACAGCGTATCGTCAAGCAACATCCAGGCGGGGTGATTGCAAATGATTTCGGCATTTTTAAACATAAACTCGATGCGCATTCCCTGGTATTTTATCGTAGGGAAATACCTGATCTCCTCCGCATCACGCCTGAAATGGAATAGTACCGTGGCTGCTTCAGTAGCGATTTGCAGTTTGCGTTCGGCAGGGTAGCCTTCCTTGCTCATCAGGTAAAGCTGTTTATTGCCGAGCAGGCCTAATGCCTCGCCAATACGCTTTTCCACTTTCGGCCTGATGGTATCAAAAAGTTGCTCGTTAAATATTTTAGTGAAAAACTCAAAGGGTCTGATCGGTTTTTTGTAGAACCTTTTGATGATATTTCCCTGTTCAATTTCATCCAGTATTTTAACCAGCTTCAGGTCTGTTTCATCAATACAATGCGAAAATTCTTTGGCTGTATTTGAAAATAAACGCTGATGTGTAAATGAAAATTCGCCGTTGGGGTTAAGCTGAACAATGTGCGGTTCAATTACATACGACAAGTACTCGTGCCTGGCAATGGCATAAATAATCTGGCAGGGTTTTGTACTATCGACACGTAACATAGCTTATAATAAAAAAATTATTAAAAGCTACATCAACAAAAAATTCAAACGTAGTCAGAATTTGCAGCAACTGGAAATGTTTTTGGTTAAATAATTGTTAACATGTTGGTCATTGGTCATTAGGTCATTAGGTCATTGGGTGTCGGAGGGTATTATCAGTTAAGGCGGTTGTATCAAAAATGCGCTGTAGGCGCAAAATATTGGTAGAGTTAATTCCCAAGCGTTTATGGTGCCTTTGGGTACGAAACTATTGAAGCGGCATTGGCAAAACCGGCAAATAATCCCTGCTTTTTTTGCGGTAATAATAGTATTTGTTTAAAACGTAGATTTGTAGATAATGCTTATGGCACCATGACTAGAGAGTTCCTTTACAATTTTATAAAACAGCAGAACCTGGCGGTGATCTCAACATTATCAAAAGAAAATAAGCCGGAAGCTGCATTGGTGGGCTTTGCCATTTCACAAGATCTGGAAATTGTATTCGATACCGTCAAAACCTCGCGCAAGTATCAAAACCTTTTACACAACCCGCATGTGGCCGTTGTGATAGGCTGGGATAATGAAACCACCGTACAATACGAAGGAATAGGTACTGAATTAAACGGGGCGGAAGATAATGATTACAGGGAAATTTATTATGGAGCTTATCCCGATGGGCGGGAACGCACCGTAACCTGGCCGCATATTGTTCATTTTAAAATCACGCCGAAATGGATAAGGTATAGCAATTTTAATGATCCGGTGGTTATTGGGGAAATGGATTTTTAGGGATGAATGCAGCCGCGATACATCGCGTCTACTTATTGTTCATTATTGTATCCTCAGGATGGCCAGCCGTACGCAACATTTCATTCGCCTTGGCAAGTTTTTCGGGAAACAATACCATAGTATCATACTTGTCCAAAGACTCATCAATAACTACAATGGGAGTTTTTCTTTTGTTTAGTTCTTCAATTTTGAGTTCTTCTATTGTGCTCATAAATCAAAATTACGAAATTTTTCTTTTTCTTTATCGACGCGTAAATAATCAGAATTGCCCTGCCTTTTACTATTTTTACTATACATTTTATTTTTGAACATATTTATACATGCATTTAGAAAATAGTTATGCCACAATAACAGCCAAAATAAAGGCCGAAATAGAAACAGCCAGACTAAAGGCAGCTATTTCAGTAAATCAGCACTTGCTGGTGTTGTATTGGAAAATCGGCAATATTATCTTAGAGCAGCAAAGTGCAGAAGGCTGGGGAACTAAAGTTATTGAAAGGTTATCTATCGATTTGCGTAGAGAATTTCCTGATATGAAGGGTACCTCTGCGCGTAATCTTGGGTACATGAAGTCATTCGCATAAGCCTATCCTGAATTTGTGCAACCCCGTGTTGCACAAATTGAAGATGAATACATTTATGCAGCAGCTTGCAGCACAAATTTCCGAAAACTCAATTTTGCAACCAGCGGTTGCAAAAATTCCATGGGCACATAATGTAGCAATATTGGATAGAGTAAAGAGTACCAATGAGCGAGTATTTTACGCTCAAAAGACCCTGGAAAATAACTGGAGCCGCAATGTATTAATACATCAGATAGAAAGCGGGCGGTTAGCGCTGATTAAGAGTGATTACGCTTGCTTTCAGTCTTCGGAAGACCCACGGTACGTAACATTTCGTTTGCTTTATCCACCTTTTCTTGAAATATAGGAAGATCTTTGTATTTCTTGAGTGCATTGTCAATCACCACCACAGGTGCTTTCCTTTTATTAAGTTCGTCAATATTCATAATGTAAAGTTACGTTTTTTCCTTTTAGCAAGAAAAGCAGTGTATTCAATTTCTTTTTCGAAATTTTCCCATTCATCGTTCCGCAATCCATAAATGTAAAAGTCTTTGGTAATTTCATTTAGATATTTTGTGATCCCGATACGATAAAGTCTTGTCCTGGCTTTTGTACTTCCCGTGGCATACACAAAGCCATTCGGATAATAATCCGTAAATGCATAAACTGTCGCAACAACCGTTGCAAGCACTTTTTCACTATCGCCATTATTTGAAATAGATAAATCATTTATTTCGTCGGTATCAAGGTCTTTATCGCCAAATGCAAGATTATAAAGATCTTTTAAATTAGTTTCACTGAACTTTACAAGCTTTGGTATTCGTCCTTTTGGACCGTCACTGACGAAGTCAAAAACCATCAATGAATCTTCAGCTTTTAATTGGTATCGTTCTAACTCCATATCACTAAGCCATTTCTACGGTTAAATCAAGCCAGCTTTATCAATTAAACCTCCAAATCCCCCTCAAACACCTTCACCGCAGGCCCTTCTAAAAAAATGTCCTTAAACGTTTCCCCGTCATAATCAAACCTGATATTCAAATCACCGCCTAAAACTTTTATCGGCGTATCAATATGCCCTTTTTGGCGCTTATGCTTAGCCATAGCTAAAGCTGCGGCGGTTACTCCCGTGCCGCAGGCATAGGTTTCATCTTCGACCCCACGTTCAAAAGTGCGTACAAAGTACCCCTCTGCAACCGGTTCAACAAAGTTTACGTTAATCCCTTTGGCCTTATAGGTATCATTATTGCGGATGGCGTATCCATCCTGGTACACATTTTTTTCTTTAAGGCCTTCAACCAATTGTATATAATGCGGTGAGCCGGTATTCAGCACATAAGCATCGCCGTCATTGCTGATCTCATTCACATCAATCATTTGTAAGCTCACCCAATCACCCGATGCTGAAATTTTGGCATAATGCGGGCCGTCAACTGCCAAAAAATTAGTTTCACTGTCAATAATTCCAAGGTATTTGGCAAAAGCTACAATGCACCTGCCGCCGTTGCCGCACATGCTGCTCGGCTGTCCGTCGGCATTGTAATAAATCATCTCAAAATCGTAACCCTCCCTGTTTTGCAGGAACATGATACCATCGCCTCCGACACCAAAACGGCGGTCGCATAAATGCTTAATCAATTGCGGATTAGCATGATTTACCGTATTTTTACGATTATCTGTCAATATAAAATCGTTCCCGGCCCCCTGGTATTTATAAAAATGTAATTTCATTAAACTAAATTTAACAAATTTTAACACAAATAACCATAACAGAACATTGATTATGACGTCTATATGGTATTAAATTTGAATAGTAAAAAAACAACATAACAAAGAAAGAGAATAATAACATGAAAAAGTATGGTTTAACATTATTAACAGCTTTTGTTGGTGGCGCTCTGGCGCTCGGTGGGTATAAGTTAGTTGAAAATAAGTATGCCGCCAACATGAGTTTTGAAGATCAGCAAAAAGTTTATTTTGCGAGTAATCATCTATCGCCTGCGTCTAACGCAATGTCAGCAACGGGCGAAACAGATTTTGAACAAGCCGCAGCAGCGGTAACCCCGGCAGTGGTTTATATCCGTACAACCTATTCAAACCAGGCAGGCGACGACCAGCAAAGCGAGTTGCAGCAGATGTTTGGCAATATGTTCGGTCAGCAAATGCGCCCGCAGAACCAGGTGGAGATGGCTTCCGGTTCAGGTGTCATCATTTCCCCTGATGGTTATATCGTTACCAATAACCACGTGGTTGATAAAGCAGTGAAAATTGAAGTTGTTACCAACGACCACCAGGATTTTAAAGCTAAAGTTATCGGTACCGACCCTAATACCGACCTTGCCCTGATTAAAATTGAAGGGCACAATTTGCCTATTGTGAAGTTAGGCAATTCGGATAACGTGAAAGTTGGCGAGTGGGTTTTAGCTGTGGGCAATCCGTTTAAATTAACATCAACCGTTACAGCAGGTATAGTAAGCGCAAAAGGCCGAAATATTGGTATCATCGGCTCAGAAGATAACCCAAATCAAAACCCTTTTGGCCGCACCCAATATCAGCAGGCGCCAAAAACCAGCCAGGCCATTGAATCGTTTATCCAGACTGATGCTGCCATTAACCCCGGCAACAGCGGCGGTGCACTGGTAAACACAAGCGGCGAATTGATCGGTATTAACTCTGCCATCGCATCACATACTGGTTCATATGAAGGTTATGGTTTTGCCATTCCTATTAATCTTGCCAAAAAAGTATTGGATGATATTGAAAAATTCGGCGCGGTTAAACGCGGTTACGTAGGCATCAGTTTTAAGGAGCTCGATGAAGATGCTGCTGCCGAATTGCATATCGACAAGACAGTTGGTTTATATGTTAACCAGGTTATACCGGGCGGCGGCGCTGCACAGGCAGGTATTCAACCGGGCGACATCATAACCGGGGTTGACGGCAATAAGGTTTATCAATCATCCGATCTGCAGGAAACCGTAGGTCGTTTGGAACCCGGTGACAAAGTTCACTTAACCGTTTTACGCGGTAACGAACAGAAAAACTTTACAGTTACTCTTAAAGCAAATAAGCCCGAACCAACCGTAGCCGTAGCAAAATCAGCCGAAGAACTGTTTAACAGGATAGGGGCAAGTTTTATGCCATTGAATGCAGCCCAGAAAGCAAAATTCCGCGTTACCGCAGGTGTAATGGTTACCCAGGTAAGGGAAGGCGGCTTATTTGATTATACCGATGTGCCTGTAGGTTCAGTGATCACCCAGATCAACAGGGAGCCAATAGCCAGTATTGATGATATGGACCATGCTTTAAGTAACCTTAAAAACGGTTTATTAACCATATCAGGTTTATATCCCGACGGTACCCGGCTGCACAGCACCATTACCATACAAAATCAGCAATAATAAAAAAGGTTAAATAGTTAAGCCCGTTCGCCGATTGGCGAACGGGCTTTTTGTTGCCGTGATAAAAATGAGTTTTTAACGGGAAAAAGTATATTTACAGCAGATTTGAGAAAATATGCTGCCACTTGATAAAGATTTACAACAAAAAAAATCCTCAATTAAAGAGTTTGGCTTGCTGGCGATTAGAATATTGACGTATCTTCCCAATATATTAAGTGGTTTTGAGGAGAAGAGTAACTACAGGTTGTATTATTCTAATATAGCAGGCACCAAAAAATTTGTAAGGCCAATTAATCAAGACCTATTTATTATGGATGCTGTTACTTTTTCTGAAAAGTTAGCAAATTTGGGAACCATAATAATTAAGATCAGGGATAAACATAACTCATACTCCGCTAGCGAAACTCAAATTATCGATAGCGTTCTATACACAATTCAACAGTCAATAGGCGCTGGGTTTGATTTATTGGGGGATCCTAACAGTGCCAGAAAACATGTTGGGAACAGGTTTGAAGAACTCATTAAAGCATTATTTACTGAAATTGGCATCCCTAATAAGCGGGTAGTTTTTAGAATTCCTTATGATACAGGTGACGGAGAAAAGAATTATATATGCGAAAACGATCTCATTTTGTCTCCAAATAAAAATGACCTTCAACATAATCCCCCTGATGGGCTGGTGTCGAATACAGAGGAAGATGGGAGTGACCAATTAGGTTTGATTTTAACACACGGGACGGAAACTATTGCCAATAAATATATTACTGATGAAGAGATTGTTGTTTCTGTAAAAACAACCTCAAAGGACAGAATGGGAAAAATGTTTATGGATAAAATCCTCCTGGAAAAACTTGTTGGTCATGATTTGAAAGTCATTGGTATATTTTTAAATGACGTGCAACGCAAGGGAGATAAGGATATAAGTTTTACATTGGTTTCCGGTTTGTTTATGGTTTACAATAAATTCATTACTCAACTTAATGGAATTTATTACTTGGACCCTCCTCCAAATGCTGGTAAAGCACCATATAACAAACACATAAAACCGTTTTCCAAATTGATTACTGAGGATATTGAAATTCTTTTATCAGCGTAATTTCGATCTCCGTTTAATTGATTCTTCCTCGTCTTTCATTGTTGATATCCTTCTGATATGACCGGTATCTGTAATTCGCTGTTTGATAATTTCACAATATGTATTATCCAGTTCTGTACCAATCCATTTTCTTTGATAGGCTTCAGCAACTGCATACGTGGTCCCGGATCCTCCGAATGGATCCAGTATTAAACTATCTGGGTTAGAAGAGGAAAGTACAATCCTTCTTAATAATTCAACCGGCTTTTGAGTAGGGTGTACGGTTTTTTCCCAGGCGCTGTTTGAAATAGTGGGTATTTCAAATACATCTTTTGGTTTTGCACCAAAAGGGTTGGGCTCCCATTCGTAGTTGCTTTTTTTACCATTCGAAAATTGAGAGCTTTCCGCCTGTATCCTTTTAGGATATTTTAATGTATGCTGGTTATAAGGAATTCTTACTTCGTCAATATTGAAAATAAACTTTTCACTTTTTCTGAAATGTAAAATACTTTCGTGTGACCGTCCCCAATCTTTTCCTAAATTACCTTTGTTTCTATAGAACCAAACCAGCCACTTGCATCCTTTAAACAAATTGGAAGCTGCCCACTTTATATCAGCAAGAATTTCAGAAAAACCACAGATATACAATGAGCCATCATTACTTAATATTCTATGTGCTTCCTTAATCCATTCCATACTCCAATCAACATATTCCTTTTGTGAGGAAAATGTGTCCCATTCAGCTTTTTTAATGTTATAAGGAGGATCAGCAAAAATTAGATTAATTGAGCCGCCAGGCAGCGTTTTCATATAGGTAATAGAATCAACATTAAACAATTTACCGTACCCGGTTTCAAAATAAGGATTAAAGGCTGTTTCAAGCGGTTGAATATTATTTTCAAAATCGAAATCTAACTGAAGGTCATTTATTAAAGCAAACATTTGACTTTGTGAATAAACCCTATAATTATTTATAGGATGCCGCACGCTTAAAAATTTCCCTGATTTATCCCACCTGCGCAGTGTTTCTGTATTGATATTAAGAATCTTAGCGGCCTCGCCTACTTTAATATATTTTTCCATTGACATCAGGTATAAACCTTATACAACATTATACAGCAATGATAATTAATTGATTCGAAATAACAAATAAAAATCCTAACTTTTTTAGCAATATTTAATTGATTTATTATCTGATTTGAATAAGCTTCACTATTTTTACCCGATGAACCCCAACTCCGCCATTATGTTCCGTTTGCTCAACCAGGATCTTTTACTGCTCCCTCAAAAAGTCATCTACTGGCAGCAGGAAAAAGCCCTGATAGCCGCTGATGTGCACCTGGGCAAGGTGGGGCATTTCCGCAAAGCCGGTATTGCTGTGCCACGGGATATGGAGCAAAATGAGCTCGGCGTGCTTTCGGACCTGATCTTCGAGCACAAACCCGAAAAATTGATATTGCTCGGCGATTTTTTTCACAGCGACATAAACTCCGATTGGGACTGGTTTATTTTATGGCGAAGCCAATTCCCAAAGCTGGAGATCATACTTGTACGCGGCAACCACGACATCATTGATGATGAGCACTATACCCGTTTAAATATTATTTTAAAGGATGAACTGCTTACCGGCCCTTTTTTAATGCTTCATCATCCTTTAACTGATGACGAATTGCAGCAGGCAAAAGGCTACGTTTTTTGCGGGCATATTCATCCTGGGATAAGTTTGTCGGGTAAAGCAAGGCAACACATCACGCTGCCCTGTTTTGCTTTTGGTAAAAAACAAGCAATATTGCCCTCATTTGGAAAGTTTACGGGACGGATAGGTATACGAAGCAATAAAACCGACCGCATTTTTGCGATTGCAAATGATAAAGTGCTGGCTATCGACTAATGGTGTTTTTCCAGGTAATCATTGATTTCAAAATCAAGCCGGTTAATTTCGATATTGCTTTCAACAATTTTCCAGTTGCTGTCTAAAAGGTAATAAGTTGGTATGGTTGATATGCTCCAGTTCACGGCGTTGGGCGAGTCATCACCTTTCAGGTCCGATACCTGCGGCCAGGTCATGTGGTCTTCATTAATCGCATTGGTCCACCAGTCAATTTTTGTATCAAGCGAAACGCTTAATATCCCCAATTTATTCTTATTTTTCTGATTGCTTAAAATATTGGCCAGTGTTTCATGATTGCGCCTGCTAAAATCATTGCTCGCACGCCAAAAATCAATCACGATAAATTTTTTATTTAATGTTTTTGGATCGAATGTTTTGCCATCCGCTGTTTTACCATAAATGGGAGGGGCAGTTGCGCCAACAACTAACTTAACCAGGTGGCTTAGCTTGTCGCCAAGTTCTTTACCTTCATCCGAGTTTTTTGCTGCCGGGCTGAGGGTTTTATAAATGGCGTAATAAGTTACCGGGTCATCCTCGTAATTTAGCCTGGCCATCAAGTGGGCAGCAATGTCGCTTTTTGGATATTCTTTTACGAATTCCGCGAAAGCGGTCACATTATTGGTGAGCATCTTTGTTTCGGCAGCCCCAAGCAGGTTTAATAATTGCGAATAAGCCACGTTTGATAATTTATTGCCTTTCGCCTTTATTTCGGCATTTAATCGGTTGACCTCCTGCGCCGCGTTGATACTCACCTTGTCCGACAAGGTGTAAAATGCCGATAGTTGCGCCTGAATTTTTGATGGGGATGTTATTTTAGGGTACTTAAACAATTTCCCGGCTTCGGTTTCTATCATATATTTTCCGTCTTCCAGGTAAATTTCAAAGGCTGCATGATTATCATTATGATCATCGTCGGTGATATTCATCATATAATATCCCGGATACATTAATTGCTTTTTGGCGATGGCAAATTTCGCGTCTTTAATATTCTCACCGTAAATGGCGCTATCACCGGTAGTTTTAACAATAAATACACCCCTTTTTATACCTGGTGTAATACCGCTAAACTCAACAGATGATCTTTTAACGCAAGAGCTTAGGAGTAATGATGTGAGTATTACTAACGCGAAAATATATTTCATGTAAACAGGTTTTATTTGCCGCCTAATATAACCTAAGTATCCTGATGTGCAAAAAATAATCGCCGCCTTTTTAGATTGTTTCTAAATAGCTAATAGCTACTCAATAAGCCAATTCCATTTATATGTTTTGGTATATATTAAATACTTTTGCCTGACAAATCTGAATTATAATGAGCGAATTTAAACAAACCTTTAACTCATCGTTGGGGAAAAAGCTGATCATGGCTTTAACGGGCTTGTTTTTGTGTACTTTCCTGATCGTGCACCTTGGGGGTAACTTATTGCTGTTTTGCAATGATGAAGGTTACAGCTTTAATGTATATGCCAACTTCCTTACCCATTTTCCCCCGATAGAAGTTATTGCTTACCTGTTGTACCTCTCTATATTGGTGCATGCGCTTTATGCCCTTATATTAACGATAAAGAATCGCAAAGCGCGTCCGGTTGCCTATGCACACGTAAATAAATCGCCGGCAACATGGTCGTCCAAAAACATGGGCCTCCTCGGGTCGATCCTGTTTTTGTTTATCGTTATCCACATGAGCGATTTTTGGTTCAACTATAAATACAGCCATAAAATTGGGTTTAAAGAATACCGCACCGACCTGGCAACAGGCAAAACACAGTCGGTCGACTATAACCCGGTCACCCCTGAGTTTGAAAAGTCTGTATCAACCGAAAACAATTTTGAAATAGTGCGGGTTAAGGACTTGCATGCCCGCGTGGCCAGCAGTTTTAGCAATTTGATATATGTGATATTTTATGTGATAGCAATGGGCGCTGTGTCGTTTCACTTATTGCATGGTTTCCAAAGCGCCTTCCGAACGCTGGGATGGGTTCATCGAAAGTATACGCCGATAGTATACGCAATAGGCACATGGCTGTTCGCCGTAATTATCCCTATAGGTTTTGCGGCAATGCCGGTAGTTTATTATATACAAAGTTTAAAATAGTTAGTGAATGGTGAGTAGTGAATGGTGAGCAGTTGTTCTTTCACCATTCACTGCTCACCACTCACTGCTCACTAATATAAAAGACATGAGTTTAGATGCTAAAATCCCCGCCGGTGCTTTAGAAGAAAAATGGAGCAAGCATAAATTTAACTTAAAGCTGGTTAATCCGGCCAATAAGCGTAAATACGATGTGATTGTGGTTGGAACAGGCCTTGCCGGTGGCGCTGCCGCTGCATCATTGGCAGAATTGGGTTATAATGTAAAAGCATTTTGTTTCCAGGATAGTCCGCGCCGGGCGCACTCTATTGCGGCCCAGGGTGGTATTAATGCAGCAAAGAATTATCAGAACGACGGCGATAGCATATACCGGCTGTTTTACGATACGATAAAAGGCGGCGACTACCGCGCCCGCGAAGGGAACGTTTACCGCCTTGCCGAGGTATCGGTAAATATCATCGATCAATGCGTGGCCCAGGGTGTTCCTTTTGCCCGCGAATACGGCGGCCTGCTGGATAACCGTTCATTCGGCGGCGCCCAGGTTTCACGTACGTTTTATGCCCGCGGCCAAACCGGACAGCAGCTATTATTGGGCGCATATTCGGCTTTAAACCGCCAGATACACCTTGGCAAAGTAAAAATGTATACCCGCACCGAAATGCTTGATGTGGTTGTTGTTGACGGACATGCCAAAGGCATTGTTACCCGTAACCTGGTAAACGGCAATATCGAAACACATACAGGCCATGCCGTATTATTAGCCACCGGCGGTTATGGCAACGTGTTTTACTTGTCGACCAATGCAATAGGTTCAAACGTTACAGCCGCATGGAGGGCGCATAAACGCGGTGCGTTTTTTGCCAACCCATGCTATACCCAAATACACCCAACCTGTATCCCCGTTACTGGCGATCATCAATCGAAACTAACGCTGATGTCGGAATCGTTGCGTAATGACGGCCGTGTTTGGGCGCCAAAAACTGTTGAAACCGCTGAGCAACTGCGCAAAGGCGCTATCAAAGCCAACCAGGTAAAAGAAGAAGACCGCGATTACTTTCTCGAGAGAAAATATCCATCATTCGGCAACCTTGTTCCGCGTGATGTGGCCTCGCGCAACGCCAAAGAAATGGTCGACGAAAACCGGGGTGTTGGCGGCTCAGGTATCGCCGTATTCCTCGACTTTGCCGATGCTATCCACCGCTTAGGCAAGGATGCAGTATCTGCAAAATACGGTAACCTGTTCGACATGTATTACCAGATTACTAATGAAGATCCCTACACGCAGCCTATGCGGATTTACCCTGCCGTTCATTATACCATGGGTGGTTTATGGGTTGATTATAATTTGAGCACCAATGTACCCGGCCTGTATGCTTTGGGGGAATGTAATTTCTCCGACCACGGCGCCAATAGGTTGGGCGCATCGGCGCTGATGCAGGGACTGGCTGATGGTTATTTTGTGATCCCTTATACTTTAGGTGATTACTTAGCCACCATAGGCCCGAAACCTGTAGACGGCAATCATCCCGCTTTCGAACAAACCAAACAGGATGTTATCGCCCGCATCAATAAATTCCTGGCCATGAAAGGCACCCGTACGGTAAATGAATACCACCGTGACCTTGGCCATATCATGTGGGAGTATTGCGGCATGGCCCGTACCGAAGAAGGCTTGACAAAAGCCAAAGGCCTGATACAGGAATTGCGCGCAGATTTCTGGAAAAACGCGATTGTTGTCGGCGAAAATGATGAAGTTAATCCCGCCCTCGAAAAGGCTGGCCGCGTAGCCGACTTTTTAGAACTTGGTGAACTGATGGTGGATGACGCCCTGATGCGCCGGGAATCATGCGGCGGCCACTTCCGCCTCGAATCGCAAACACCGGAAGGAGAAGCGCTGCGTGATGACGAACATTTCGCCTTTGTTGCAGCATGGGAATATAAGGGTGACAACCAGCCGGAAGTATTGAATAAGGAGATGCTGGAATTTGAATTTGTACACTTAACGCAACGGAGTTATAAATAAAAATGCTTTTATATAAAAACGGGTATGCTGCTTAACGATAAGGTGCTGATAAACTTACTAAAGCAAGCATATTCGGCCGAAAAAGCTGCAGCCTTTGCTTACCAGGGCCACGCAGGATCAGTAAAGAGCATAGAAGAAAAAAAGGCTATCAAACAAATTGAAACAGACGAATGGAACCATCGTGCGGCAGTTTTAAAACTGATGAACCAATACCAGGTCCCTGTTTCAAAATGGTACGAGCTGAAATATTTTATCATTGGTAAAAATATCAGTGCAAGCTGTTATGTGATCGGTTGGTTTATGCCTTTTTACTTTGCCGGAGATTTGGAAAGTGGCAACACGTGTGAGTATATCAGGATGAAAAGGCTTTTTAACACATTGAGTATAACAGTGCATGACGAAATTTTATACGAGATGGCCTTAAAAGAGAAAGAGCATGAAGTATATTTTTATCAGCAAATAAAAGAGCACAAATGGCTCCCTTTTTTTGAAAAATTATTTTCGTGGGGGAGCAAGAGTAAAAACGATGTTGACTTAGAAAAAGGGTTTTTAATAGAAAATACAAACACGTATTGTGAGCATTATGGAGAAGAATAGCTCAATGATTACAGTATGACAATATGTCCCCGCAGGGGTAGTTTGAATGCTATTAAGTTAAGGAAGAAATACTTTTTTAGTGCTTTTTAACCCTCTTTTTTGCCTGCAAAAGAGAGGGTGGTCGAGCGAAGCAAAGACCGGGTGAGTAAACTATACGAGCGGCATTTTCGAAAATGCATGGCGCCCGGTTGACTCACCCCGACGACGCTTCGCTGGTCGACCCTCTCTCCGGCAAGCCGAAAGAGGGTGAAAAAGCAAATTTTCGCTTGAGTTAATGGCATTGATGGGTCTCTCGAAGAGGTGCCTGCGGACGTGTAAAATTAGAATATAATATTTTAGCAATTCAAATATTTCCATATGGAAAATAATAATATGAATCTTACGCTGAAAGTTTGGAGGCAGAAAAATGCTGAGACTAAAGGCGCATTTGTGACTTATAAGGCCGAGGCGATTTCTCCGGACATGTCATTCCTTGAAATGCTGGACGTTGTGAATGAAGGACTGATTCACAAAGGGGAAGAGCCAATACATTTTGACCACGACTGCCGCGAAGGTATTTGCGGCATGTGTTCGCTGTATATCAATGGTCACCCCCATGGCCCCAAAGGTGCCATTACTACATGCCAACTGCATATGAGGACATTTCACGACGGTGAGATTATTGTGATTGAGCCATGGCGTGCCGCAGCTTTCCCGGTAATAAAGGATTTGGCGGTTGATCGTTCTTCTTTCGACAGGATACAGCAGGCAGGTGGCTTTGTTTCGGTAAACACTGGTGTTACTATTGATGCCAATGCAATACCAATTCCAAAAGTGATTGCTGATGAGGCCTTCAACTCCGCTACCTGTATTGGTTGCGGCGCCTGCGTGGCTGCCTGTAAAAATGCTTCGGCAATGCTGTTTGTGTCAGCTAAAGTATCGCAGCTGGCAATGTTGCCGCAGGGCCAGCCTGAGCGCTGGAGCCGTGTGCAAGCCATGGTTGCCCAAATGGACGCTGAAGGGTTTGGCAATTGCACCAATACAGGTGCTTGCGAGGCCGAATGCCCTAAAGAAATAAAAATGACCAACATCAGCCGCATGAACAACGACTACTTTAGCGCTAAACTATTCCGCGAAGAAGGTGTGCATGAACATGCCTCAGGCGAGTAAAAAATATAACATTGTTTAATCTGGAGGCTTGGGGAGATTTTCTCAGGCCTTTTTTATTTGGCGGTGGTTAGGATTGCTTCCACTTTTTCAGCGGTTAAGTTCAACCCATCAGCAACAACCGAAGCCTGCAAATAGAATTTGTCCCGTTCATCTAATTTCCCGGCAATAAAAGCAACCAGGTCATTTCCCTGGTGTTCGCGCAAAACAGGGCGTTTATATTTCTCATTTTCCAGCCTGTCGGCTAAGGCTTTGGGTGATAGTTTGATATAAACCGTTTTGCCATGCGCGTTCATCCAGTCCATATTATCAAAAAAGCAAGGCAAGCCGCCGCCTGTGGATACCACTGTATTTTCAGGATATTTGGTTTGTTTTAACACTTCCGATTCCAGCCTGCGAAAAGCATCCTCGCCAAATGATGAAAAATATTCAGCGATGCTCATACCCACCTGCGCTTCAAGGATATGGTCCAGATCCATAAACTCATAACCCAGCCTTGAGGCCAGCTTACGCCCCAAAGTTGTTTTACCACAACCCATAAAACCGATTAGAAATATCACCCCTAATCCGTCCATTGTAGGCTTCAAATTATTTTCAGACACTTATTTTCCTTGTTTAAATTTAAAAAACAACCCATTCCGCTATGGACTATGGTCCATCGACTATGGGCTTTTCTAACATGAACCATGATCTATGAACCATGAACTAAGAAAGTTTCACTCTCGGATCAACCCAAACATAAATAATATCCACCAAAACATTGATCACCACAAAAATAAAGGCAATAAACAGGATTGAACCCATCACCACCGGGAAGTCCGACATTTCCAAAGCATCAACCGTAGTTTTGCCCAGCCCGTTGTAGCCAAATACATACTCCACAAAAAACGAACCTGCCAGCAACGATGCAAACCAGTTGGCGATGGCAGTAATTACGGGGTTCATGGCATTTTTTAATGCATGACGATAAATAATAGCATTTCTGCTTAACCCCTTCGCCCTTGCGGTGCGGATATAATCCTTGCTCAGCTCATCCAGCATAGCGTTGCGGGTAAGCTGTACAATAATAGCCAGCGGACGAAGGCCAAGTGTAACCATCGGCAATATTAAATTCCGCCAGGTGATTACCTCGCCCTTAAAAGGATCATAAGTATACAAGCTGCCCGACATATTGAGCCCTGTATACTTGCTCAGTTCAAAACCAAATATCCATGCGATAATGATCCCTGCAAAAAACGAAGGCGTTGAAACCCCCAGCGTTGAAAAGCCGATGGCCAGTTTATCAATCCATGTATTTTGGTTAACCGCGCTCAATACCCCTAAAAAAACACCGATAATTATGGCAAACAGCATAGCCGTTGTAGCAAGTACCAGGGTATTTGGTATTACTTCCATCAGCAATTTGGCTACCTCCTTATGCGTTTGGTACGACCGCCGCAAGTAAGGCCATTTAAGCGCCAGCACCCTTGTCGCCGAAACCGGGAAAAGCTTTACATAATGATACCGCTGCCGCTCTTCGGTGTTATCGAGGTGTATGCCAATAGGCGAAAGATCATTCAAATAATAAACAAATTGTACTGGGACAGGCTTATCCAAACCAAACTCCTTGCGTATAGCTTGTAAAGACTGGACATCCGCCCGCTGCCCCTGCGTCATCCGCGCTGGGTCAACCGGTAAAATATTGAAGAGGAAAAACACCACCACTACAATACCCAGCATCACTGCCACGCCGTAAAATAGCTTGCGGATGAGGTAGCGGATCATTTTATTGCTGAAAATATTTTTTTACCAGATCATCATATTTCGGCACGGAATGGTAATGCCATTTATTAATGATAGTTCCGTTTTTTAGCAGCAAAACACCCGGATCGGCCCTCACCATTTCTTTTAGCGGCACATCATCTGCATAAAATATCTCGAAAGCCAAACGATGCTGTTTACTATAAGCCCCGGCAAACTGTGCGGAACTGGAGGTCAGTAAAACAGTGCGTGTATTATAGTTTTGCGAAAGGTTTACGGCAAGCGCATTCAAATTGCCAATTGCGTTATCGTCAGCGGCACGCAAATCGTATGCAACTATAATCAAATTATTAAAAGGGTTTGCCAGTAACTCTTTTGTATAATCGTTCCCCTGCGCATCCGATATGCTCAGGTCGCGAATCTTTGGCGTAAAGCCCTTTTTAACCAGGCGACTTTCAGTATTGCCAACAACTTTCCAATCGTTGTCTTTCCATATATTACTGCTCATATAATCGGTACTGCTCATTACCTTGGTCGCGCCGGTTTTTTTGTTTTGAAGATGATAGGTCTGCTCATATTCGTCGGGTTTTGCGCCTGGAGGGATTTTCATCTCGTCCAAAATATTCGCGCCGACGTTATACGGTAAAAAATCGAACACAGGTAAAAAGTTATAGGTATAAAGGCCGAGCCCAACCGCGATTGCAGCCGAAATCACCAGCAGCCTGTCGCCGGTTTTAGTGGTAAAAAGGGGATGTATTTTTGTGCGGTTAAAAAACAATACCAGTATCAGCAATAATAAAAGTAAATCCTTGCTGAACGACTGCCACGGCGTTAAAGGTATGGCATCGCCAAAGCAGCCGCAGGTTTGCACCACCTGGAAAAAGGCCGAATAAAACGTTAAAAACGCAAAGAAAATGATCAGCAGCAATAAGCCCCATGCAACTTTTACCGATCGAACGCCAATAAGCAATGCAAAACCCAGAACGATTTCGAGCGAACATAAGATGATGGCAATGAACAGCGAAAAAGCGTTTAGAAACGTGATGTGAAAAACAACAAAATATTCTTCGAGCTTGTACGAAAAACCAAGCGGATCGTTTATTTTGATGAGTCCGGAAAAAATAAAGAGCAATCCCACGATTATCCTGCATGCCCAAAGTAGCTGTGTGTTACGTTTATTATTTGATTTCTCCATATTGTT
>Ga0206855_10052_pt1 | contig 35851 bp, 31 predicted proteins | sample Alteio_BWOrgCont_51_FD_152637 | JGI IMG/M metagenome (GOLD analysis project Ga0206855, IMG submission 152637) | Enriched cells from forest soil in Barre Woods Harvard Forest LTER site, Petersham, Massachusetts, United States -... | ecosystem: Environmental > Terrestrial > Soil > Temperate forest >...
TTTTCATGGGTGACAAAGGCCACTTCGCGCAAAGTTGGATAAAAATCTAAAACTAAAAGCTCGCGACCGCGTTGAGTCTCAAAAAGTCGCGCCCCCTGAAGACGCAATGTAAGCAAACTTTCGTTGACTTGGCGTGTTAGTTCCGCTACGCTGAGATGTGCTTTTTTACATAAAGCATTTTGAGAGGTATCTTTAATTTCCATGACGGGTAAAAAGAAAGCAGCAGCTAAATCTAAGGGCAAAACGAAGCCTAGCGCAAAAAAAATTACAGATAAAAAGAAAAAGCCTACTCAAAGCATCAAAGCTAAGGCTAAACCTGTATCAATGCCTACAATCAAACCTGTCATCACTGGTCCCGCCCCTACCCAAAACCGCGCTCAAGCTGCAGAAGCCGTGAAAGCTGCCCTAGCCGTCTCCAAAAAACTCAAAGAGACGACGCCTAAGGACGAAGACGAATTCGATCCCGAAGCTTTTTTCGCCGCATCCGGCGGACAAGGATTGTTCAAGGCCCACGTCATGCGCAAAGAACGCGTCGATGTAAACCTCGATATCCGCTATCGCATCATGGATAAGGGTCCGCTCGTACACCACGCGGAACTTATGAATTTGTCCAAAACAGGCCTCTGCCTCAAAACGAAAGACTCGCTCAAGAACAAAACTATTTTGCGCATTGAGATTCCTTTGCCCCACACCGCCGAACTCTTTTCGATACAAGCCTTGGTCGTCTGGAGCCAAAAGATGAAAGGTCCCGAATACGGCAATGCCGTTCACACGGGTCTGCACTTCATGCCGATGAACCAAGCCAAACAGGCCGTCATCAACAATTTCATTCAGCAGCGCCGCGACGAAATTATCATGGCTAAAATCGGCCTCGATAAATTTACGGACGTCGTTCCTGTAGCAGGGCTAGATTAATTAAGATCACAAGATCACTTATACAGGTTAGCTTCACGGGCGACTCATGGTGCCCCTTCAGAAAAATCTAGTTGTTGTTTTCGCGTTGCTATTTTTTACGTCATTTTCATCTGCCCAACAGATGCAGATGTCGGCGAATGTCCTCGTAAACCGTGCAACTCAAATTTTTGAAGAAACCTATGGCTTCGCAAAATTAGCTGACTTTCAAAAAAGTCCGCACTCGCACGATCTCTTAGTGGAGATGAAAAAACTCATCCGCTCGGGACTCGATCCGAAGCAGGAATTGGAGTCCACTCAATTCAATCTGGATCCGCGATCTCACGTCACTTATTCGCTAGCCCGCTGGGCTTGCGAATTTGGCGACGCTGAATTAATCGAACTCATGCACCAAAAAGGAGTCACCTTTTGGTCGCCGGTGCCCTTTGCTACCCAAGGCATTATCGATGCAATGATCTACGAAAATTCCGCGGCCGTGCACGCACTGGAAGGCCTCGCTCTTCTCAAAAAGCTTCCCTCCCCGCAACTTCCCAGCACTTTTTACACAGCGCTTGATCATTCATTCTTCGATATTGCGGAACATCTTTTAAAAATCGATCCGACCCTTCTCGATTCGGATGATTCGGGCGAACCGCTAGCTTTTTCTATTGTGGCAAGCGACAACGTCGCCGCGCTCGATTTTCTCATTAAGCATCACGCCAACCTTGCGGAGCTCAACAGCGCAAAACAGAATCTACTCTTTGTCGCCACTCCCAAGCAGGCCGATTTTCTGAAAGAGAAAAAGATTGCCCTCAACCTTGAACAAGTCGACGAAGAAAAGCGCACCCCTTTGCTCTTTCATGTGCAAATGTCGCATCCGGAACAAGTAGCTTACTTGCTCGCTCGCGGTAGCAGTCTGAACGGAAACCCCTTGACGGCTCTGCTGAATTTAGCAATTTCGACGCAAAAAAAACTTCCTCGCCTCGACAACTCATTTGAGTTTTTGGAAAAAGTTTCGGATATATCCGCGCAATTACTTTCGGACCCAAATCTCGTGCATTTTTATCGAAACGAAATGCCGCCCTCCCCGTTAGCCAGAATAGACGAAATGCTTTGCGCAATGGAAGTGGCCCTCACGCAACTGAAGCGAAATCCTCCCAGCGCAAAGCAACTTGCTTATCTCGGCGGCGCAGCCCTTGGGCTCAGTGAAGTTTTTTTGCGCCATCTGCACACTCTCGAAGAGCAAAACATTTACACTTATTCGCCGACCGAGCAAAAATTTGAAGTAGCTGCCAAATACAAATTCGCACTCGATAAATTACTCTCGTTACACGAAGATTTGATTGTCGAACTCGCTCGGCAGAGCCCCCACGACGATCAAGCCCCCGCCCCCACAGCAAACTTCATGCACTTCTTTCTTTATCAAAAAGAAATTTTAAAAGCCCCGCTCTCCGAGACAAAACAAATTTCTTCGGTGCCTCTGCATTTTATGAAATCCTTAGAAAAGAAACTGGTGGATGCGTCAGAAACCTTTCAACGCACACAGGAAGAAATCTACAAGAGTGAAAAGCCAGATCTGGAACAGCTAAAGGCTTTGCAGGACCAATACATAGATGCCTCCTAGAGAAGCAGAGCCCCGCAAAAAGACCTTGCGTCGATTAATATTTATTTGACTCTTCTCCCAATACCATTCTCGTTCTAAGTTAGAAGGCTCAGGAGGAAATTATGAATAAATTTTTAATGACCGCATCACTCGCTCTTTTGCCTTTGGCATTTAGCGCTACCTATCAACTCGATCCCGCGCATACAAATGTGGGCTTCGACGTCACTCACTTGGCGATCACCACTGTCCACGGACAGTTCAAGGCTTTTAAAGGAAGCTTTGAATTCGACGAGAAGACTCAGACTCTCAAAAATCTGGTCGTCGAAATCCAAACCGCTTCGGTCGATACGGTCAGTCCCGATCGCGACACCCACCTCAAGAGCCCGGACTTTTTTGATGTCGCAAAATATCCCACCATGAAGTTCACGGTTAAGAATCCCGTCAAGCTCACCGGCCAACCGGTCAATGGCGAACTCACCTTGCACGGCAAAACTTTGCCCGTGGCCCTCAACATCAAATACAACGGCAGCATCAACATGAATGGAACGCCGAAAGTCGCTTTTGATGCGAATTCAAAAATCGACCGCACACAATTTGGAATGACCTGGAACAAAGAAATCAGCGGCGCTCAAAAGCCCAATGGTTTAGCTTCTACCGCCAACAAAGCTAAAGACATGCTCGTCGGCAATGAAGTTGCGATCAACATCAACGTTGAAGCCAACCAAGATACTCCCAAGAAAAAATAATCAAGCTTCTAAAATGGAAAAAGCCCCGATTGCCTCTGCGGTAATCGGGGTTTTTTTATTTATTCTCGGACGGTTTCTAAAGGTAGAGCTTCGATTTTTCCAAAAACCTTTCCTTCGTTCAGGTCGCTGGCAGTTCCCGAAAACGTAAAGCGCTTGCTCTTTTTAAATTGCGACAGAGTTCCTTCGTAGCGTACCTTTAAGGCTTTGCCCCTTTCCGCAGTATTGATCTCAAAAGTGATTTTTCCATTTTTCGCTTTCGCGTCGTAATGATAGTCCCCCGTCAACGGCGCAGTAAAAATCGTGGGCAGCGTGACCGTTCCGCTCAAAGGAGCGCCGCTAGCCGAGCCTTTCTGAGTTTTGAGTTGGAGCAAATCCGTATAAAGCGTAGCGCCGATCCAGACGTCCATTTTGTAGATTCCATCGATCTGCGGCTCTTCTGACTTGCTAAGCGCCACGGCCAAAAGAGGGATCATTATAATTGAAAGGGTGAGCAGAATGAGTGTTATTTTCATAGGTAGAACTATGCTGCGTCAGAGCTCGGCTGCAAAATACAATGTGCCTATCATTGCCATACGTTTTCAAAATAATACATTGCAAATCGCCAAGAAGGCCGCCTTCATGTTACTTATAGGGTGCCCTCTATATCGGCGTGTAGCGCAGTTGGTAGCGCATTTGCTTTGGGAGCAAGGGGTCGCAGGTTCAAATCCTGCCACGCCGACCATATTATTTCAGATCGTAAGCACAAAATTCAAAAAACCACACAGTTCTAACTACTTAAAATCACAAGGAGTCGGGTCTTAAGTTTTTTAGAACGGCTTTCTACGACCGTAGAAGTCTCTGTAGTTCCCTGCCAAACCCCTGCCACCGCTGCTTCTTCTCAGTGAAATTTCACCGAAATTCACGAAGTGAAAATCTCGGGTCAAGTTTCACCAAAATTCAAATTTTCAAAGCTAACAACATGAAAGTGGAAGTTTTATGAATAACTACGAAGTCATTTTAAATAAGCTGCAGATGGTAAAATCGACTCGCCATCAAAGATGGCCGCAACAAAAAGTACAAAAGATCACTGACATGATAGCTTGCTCGAGATGGAATTAGCCTTATGAGCTGGTTTGAAGATGCTAGGAAACTCACTGAAGAACATTACTTAGCCAGTGATGAACCGTGGAAGCAATCCGGATTTAGTGGTCCCTTTGAGCGATGGGAAACTCTTAGGAAGCCTATTGCCGAATGTATTGATCGCTCTGGCTCCTTCCTTGACATTGGTTGTGCGAACGGTTTTCTCATTGAGTGTCTTCTAAAGTGGTCCTCTTATCCCATTCAACCCTTTGGACTTGATATTTCCGAACTGCTGGTAACGCTTGCACGTATACGTGTTCCAACAGCAACCTTTTGGCGGGGTAATTCTTACGAATGGAAGGCGCCGCATACATTTGACTTTGTAAGAACAGAATTGTGTTATGTACAGGCTGAAAACGAAACAGCATACCTTAAGCATTTGCTCAGTTCAGTCGTCTCGCCGAAAGGCATTCTCTTGGTAGCGAACTATGCTGAAGACAATGTTAATAACAGCAGGGTTTTCAAAGGAGCTAACAACGTACCTGAAATTGTGCCGCATCTTCGCTCGTTAGGTTTTGTTGTCGAGTCCTGGCGAGATGGCTTTGACAAGGTCAAAGGCAGACACACGAGGGTAGCGATCATAAGGCAAGAGTTGAATTCATGCCTCTGACCGTCAGGACAAATTGGCAAAGTCGGAAAAGAAGTTCGCGATGCGAAGAATTTGATTTTGTTATTCGGAAGTAGAGAAAACACACTCGAAAATCAAAGCGTAGTCACTTTGCAAACGTAAAAGAACACAGCTTCGAATTCAAATAGCGACTCCCCCGACGGGGGAGCACCTACCCCCTAGCTCCCCCGTCGGGGGGAGGCAATCGTGAATCAAATTATTGAAATCGTTCGTTTCAGTTGGGGATTTTTTAAGGGGGGTACGGATTTTAGTGTTGAAGCGAATTTTTGGTTTTCATTTTATTGTTATGCTCGCTTCTTCATCAATTTTTCAAGCTGAGTCACTCGCTCCTCTAACGTCGCTTCGCTTAAAAATACCTCGCGAAGCTTTTGATTGATAAGCGTTTGATAGGGAACATTTCTCTTGGCTGCGACCCGTCGAATTTCATCCACTACATCGAGATCAACAAACATGTTAACGCGAAACTTCCCATTTTTCGGATCAAACTCATCCGGATCAATCTCAACATTGCCTGTTTTAATCTTCTTCATGGTATCTTCTCCATTCTTCCATTAATTCATCTTTTCGTTTCGTCACTTCGGTGAGAATCAAATTCAAAGTGCTTGTCGAAAAGTCTGTTTGAGTGTCCATGAATTCCAACGTTAGTAAATTAATCCTGACACTCGTGCCACATCCCTCAACATGCACATGTGGAGGATTGTGGTCATTGGCATTGATTTTAAACTTCAACGATCCGAAGTAGAAAACCACAGGTGCCATGTGTATAATATACACATATTATGCCCATAACTCAAATCCTAATAACTATATGATTTCAATGATAAGTTATGGCTTGAGTGTTCGTACTAACACTTTTTATAATATAGCTTATGAAGTTCCCCTGCCAAACCCTGCCAGCACATACTTAAGTCCACGAAATGATTCGACTGATATAACCCCGACCATTTTGAATACGGTACGAACTAAAGACCGGATGGTCCCAAGTCCCAATCAATACATAGCGCAACTAGTTACTACCAAACCTAAAAATATCCTCCTGCCTGAGTTTACCCAGCCTAATATCTCTCTTCCATTGCCCATCGCCATCACGTGAAAAATAAATAAGGAAATACTCACCCGAATCCACAGAGTTTTTGGATATTCTCCCTATGGTCGATATCACGAAGCCTAAATAGTCGTGGTATTGGGACTTGCTAGCGTAGATTGTTCTCAGCTCCTCAGCCCCCTGGAATAGATCTTTTTTAATTTCTTCGACATCTTCATTCTGAGCTGAATGGTACAAATAACGGATTTCTAAATACTTCTCGTAATTCCCCCCCGATTGAAAAACATTTCGAAAGGCCGTATTTGCGAGCGGCCCGACCGGACCTGCGCTCAAAATCTGGTACGTTCTTCCCGATGGTGAGACTATGGAATCGATCGGTTTCCTATTGCTTTGATTGGGAATAAAATGAACTTTTCTTGAACCCCAGACGAGAAGTAAAATCAGAAACAACCCACCGAATAGTAGCTTCCAATATCTCTTCATGCCAAAACCATATCAGGTCTAGCCGGGGGAATAAAATTTATGCTCCATAATGCAACACTCTGTTTTTTCCGTCCAAACTTTAAATAAAAAACGAACTATCTAATTTTGCGTACCCCCCTGAAAAATTGCATATTCAAAACGAAGTGTTTCAAGAACTTAACTCGCCGTAGCCTGACAAGTGCTTAGCATGTAAAAAGCAGGTGATGCTAAGTGCTTGTCAGGCATGGAATCAGAATTAAAATTTCTAATTGGGGAGTTTTAATTTCGGAGCAAGCGCAGCAAAAATAACGACTTAACTTTAGTTCGTACCGCATTCGGGTTGGTCGACCAATTTGAATACGGTACGAAATGCTTACTTTTCGCCGTAAACAATCCGTGAAGGTGGGAAACACCACAAAGAAAAAGGGCGCCGGACATTTTTGATTCCGAGCGATTTGGCAACATCCGCGTACTGTCCGGTGCTTTTGAAGTCCAATAACGCCATTTTCCCACCGGGCTTCAACACCCGAACGGCCTCGCGCACAGCCTCTTCTCGTCCACTCCTTGTAGGAATATTGTGGATCGCCATACTGGCCACCACCACATCGACGGAAGCATTCGGCAATGGAATTTTGCGCATATCTCCGTTGATTATCTCGACCCGGCCTCGCACGCCTTCGAGTTGCGCGTTTTGAAGAACAGCCTTTTCACTGTTGTTTGAAAGATCTTTTTGCGACCAAAGATCAATGCCAATGGCTTTTCCTTGCGGCAGACTCTTCGCTCCGCCGATAAGAAGTAGACCACGACCACAACCCAAATCCAAAAGAGTCTCATGTCCCTTCAATTGAAGAGACTGAATCAAATGATCCCGAGCGCGGAACTTTCCAAAATAGCTATAAAAGACCATTGTGAGTCCGGTAAAAACGAAACAAAAGCCTGGGTTGATAAATCCTGAAAACAGTTCTGGCAGTTTCAGTGACTCAGAAAAAAGACCCAACAAAGCCAGTGTAAGTCCTCCGAAGATAAATGCTTGGACTAGACCTGGGGCATCAAGACCGTAGTCGATTCTCATTTGGCCTTCGGGGTTTTCCATAGGTAGTGATCTAGCTGTCATCAGCAGTAAAAACAACCGATCACGAAAGTAAAGATTTATGGGATGCTACAAAAATGGGAGTGAGAATTGGGTCAGCTGATGGCTAATAACTGGCCTATAATGAATTGAGAGATATGTTCAAAAGAATGCTTCAATTTCGACTCATTCTTATATGCGCATTTGTATCTTTATCTGCGAACGCTGCGATGAGCTGTCGTGAAGTCCTATTGGATTTGATGCGTATGCAGCGTGAAGAAGGCACGGAAGTTCTTGTCACCAATTTTCAAGATGCTCAACATAGCTACTGTTCGCTTGCTTGCGTGGCGAATGTTGCGAGTTCTGCTCGTGCGCAAAAATATGGAAAATTTGTGACTTTCTCGCAAAGCGACTTACAGCAAGTCATGGCAAAACTTCGTGACGCAAAGCTTGCTAGCGATTTAGATTCTATTGGGAAGCCATCGGGAATGGATTCAGAGGGTGCCGAGGAAGCTTTTCAAATGGCCTTTGATTTGATGGCTCCGGAGCTTCGCGCAAAAGTAAATCGCAAAGTAATCCTGAGCGAAAATATTGATCCTCAAGATCTCGCCGCAACCGACCCCTCCACCATGCACCTATTGGATCTTGCGTATATCCAAAAAGGAAAAATCATTTCAGGCCATGTTCAGGTCGTTGTTGAGGGTCCACACCCCGACGGTACTCTTTTGGTTTCCGATCCGAATTCTCCAGCACTTCGAGTAGGATTCAAACTTGAACCTGTCAAAATTAGAGGACATACTTCATTTGCGTTAATCCCCAACGATGTCGGCGACGGAAACTTTGTCAAAAAAGCACCGGATGTCGATGTCGTCATCATGGGAGTTACTACGATCCATTTTTGAGTGTTAGGAATATGCCGCACAGCTCTAAACACTTAAATAAAAGCAATTTTAGGCCAGTCGGAATTCTGAGCAGCAGTTTCATTTGTTCAAAGTCGGCAAATTTAGTAAAATGTAAATCAGATGCCTTCCCAATTCCAAGTCATTGATCCGAAAAGTCTACGTTTTCCTGAAAAAAGTATTGATCCGAACATGAGGGAATTAGATCGCGATTATCTCAGAATGGTCGGCGGAGAAGTCGACGAAGGTCTGCTGCTTCTGGGCACAAATCAAGTTACTGAGGAAGAAATTAAAAAAATCAAAGTCGAAAGAGGAATTTTCGAATGGATCCCCGTTCAAGCAGCGCTCGATGAAGTGCAAAAAGATCTTGAGCACACGTTAGATTATTACAGCAAAAATAATTATGTAGAAGAATCAATAACACGCGCCCGTCAAGAGCTTGTTTTTTTCAAAGCCATCCGTGGACAGGTACGGAGTGCGGTTAGAGTTTGGTTGTCCGGAAAAAGTACAGATGAATTCTTTGATCGTATCCAGAAATATTGTCCGCTTATAAGCGATCATTTGAAGTTGCTCTTCAACCTAACTTTGCCGATTGCAGTCGTGCCTGAAGGGCCGGATGGTCCTTACGTTGAAAATTCACTGCTCTTTCACTCGGAATTAGAGCGTATAAAGAAACCTGTAGAGACGATTAAAAGTATCGTTGCGAAGCTCGATCCGGAAGCGCTTTCGTCACGCAAAACTTCGCAAAAAATTGCCGATAGAAATCCTGAAACTAAAGATGAATTGCAAGGGTTTCAGCGCGAGCTTTTGTGCGACATAGAAAGCTTCATCGAACAGCACACGCTGGATGGAAAGCTTTACCGAGGACGAATTCCCGGCTGTGAAAACCGAAAAAGCGAAGAAAACATACCGGATTCGCGGCGCAACATAGCGGGATACCTTTTTGAGTTAAAGGTAAAACCTGATCCAAGAGTGAATGCGGTCGTGTGGGCTGAAAGGCATGAACGATGGGCTCAGTTGAACGGTATACAAAAGCGAATAGCCGCAGCTAATTTGAGCTTGCCTGAATATTTGAACAAGTTACACGGTATTGATTTGATTGCGACAGACACAGTTTTCATCGCTAATATGGATGCGCTCGAATGTGGTGAAAGCTCACTTCGACTCAAACGGATACTTTCAGCTTTGCAGACCGGCGGAATCGACGAGTTGATAAAATTTGAACGCATGCAAATTTACGCTCGCGCTTTTGGACTAACTGATCTTCAAATTTCAGACGAAAAATGGCTAACGGAAATAGCCAGCTCAAGAGGTTTCGAATTGGGACACCTCGCTGCCCTTCTGTCTGAACTTATTCCGGAACGCGTTGAGGTCGTGATAGCGGTGATTCAGGCTGTCGCTCGATCGGGAGATCTTTCTAAGTTGGAAGACATGGAAAAGTACAACGAGCCTTTGCTCTCTCGGCAGCCTAAATTGACGGAAGCTTTTGCGGCAGCCATTCTTCAAGCCGTCAAAGCAGCCGCTGAACGAGGTAATGTCGATGCCCTCAGAAATATTCTCAGTTCGGACAATAAATTCTTCGCAAAACGACCAGAAGCTATTGCGCTTGCGAAAGAAGTATTTTTACAGGCCCTCAGTAAGGCGGGTAACAAAGGGGATTTATACAACTTAGATGTTTTGATTCAATACGCGCCAGAATTGATTGAAAAAGAGCCGGCAAAAACAGCCTTTGCCAACGCATTGAGAGAGGCTCTCGGAGTAAAAGCAAAGAGCGGAGAGCTTTTTATGTATACTAGCGAGGATATCGTTAAGCGGTACAAAAAGTATCCGGGCGCGTACGAAGCAGTGGAGCCTGCATTCGTTGAATCCATAAAGACTGCGGGGGAGGCAGGCAATCTGCCCTATCTCTCTCAAATTTCTGTTCAAGGTAGTCCAAAATGGTTAAAGAAATTTCCTCTTGCGAAAGCTACTTTTGACGAGGTTCTTCCGCGGGCTATGCAGGTATGCACAAAGAATTCGGAGAATATAAAACACAGATCATATCAGTCTGATTTGAATTATTTTTTATATGGGTTTCCTGTGTTTAAAGATGCCATCGAAGCTTCCGCCCTCAAGCTTATGTCGCTTCTGGGTGATAAGGGTCTCGTCATGGATTTTCAAAATTTCTGGGACCACCATCAACAGCTTTGGGCATTGCCAAAGCTTCGCGAGTGCTATGAGCAAAACTTGTGTCGCGCTATACAAGTAGCGGCTACGGATGGAAGGATTGGTCAGTTGAATTATATTTACGGTGAGTGGCTTAAAGAATTTAAGTTAGCTTACAAAACTTTTAACACTGAATTTCCTCGAGGTGTTCAGAGCGCGGCCGAGCGGGGTTGGGTTTCGGATATTCTGAAATTGAACGATCCTGTAACAAGTCCAGCTCTAAAAGTAGCAATCGCGGTTGCGAGTAAAAATGGAAACTTAGAAGAAATGGAGTCCTTGTTGCAAAAAAGCGAAACTCTAAGCCTCGAATACGAGGAAGCTTTTGTAGCTACCATTAAGGCTGCAGCTGAAAAAGGCTATTGTTACAACTTACTCGCTGTTGCCGAGAATTTTTCTGCGAATCGAAGGACTCACCAAAAAATTTGGGATGCGATTGGTCCGGGAATTTGCAGGTCTTTTGAAGTCATGTCCGAGGGCAAGTGGCAGATTGAAGGACATTTCCCGATCCCAAAATTTTAAACGCCTACACACAAAAGATGTTAATAGTCATGCATGACCTTGACTTGGCTCAGCGGCTCCATCTTCGCTAAACTGTAGTGAACCGGCTTCGTTATAGTAGAATCTTTCGCAAGCCTTGAATCTTCTCTGATCGATTTCTTTGTCAACCTTGTATTTGCCTTGATTGATAGCTTGAACAGTCAATCTTGAAAATTGGCCAAGCGCCGCATCCCAAGAAGCTGCATGAATTCCATCGGGCTCATTTGTACCATCCGCTCCAATCAATTTTTCTAAAGTTCCAGATTGAAACTGAGATGGGCAGCCTTTAAGTAGCGCGAGTATATCTGTCTCAAGCTTTTGGGGATTGAGTTCATTTGGAAAAAATTTATATTTGTGTATTTGAGCAGGCGTCGCTTCCAGCCCATTCAAGAGTCCTCGAATCCTGAAATAAGATTCCAAAGCATTGGTATATGTGCTGTTTGAGATTTCGTTCGCAACGCCAACGTAAGAAGGATTTGCGGGATCCGTTTCCTCGAAACGATTTCGAATGTTACGAATGAGACTATAAAACTTTTCTCCGTCCTGACCGACCCCTGCTAGCTCCTTTGAGTGTGCGGGATTAGCCGCCTCCCGGTCTATAAAATCTGCAAATTTTTGTAATTTGGAAACATTTATATCGCTTGAAGTTAGATGTTTCAAATCCAATGACAGATGATCATACTGCTCCGGATTCAATTTCACGCTTGCGCTCAAAAGGTTACAGCTTCGATTGGAACTATCCATTGATAATTTAGCAAGAGTTGCGGCATATAGTGCAAAAGCTTCTTTCTGCTCCGCGGGTTCTTTTTTTTCTTTTTCATTGATCCATGCATCCGTTATTCCGGCTGAATCGAAGGGTGAAGCGCTCAGCAATCCTGTATGAGATTCCGTAAACATATCTACGACCCTTTTGTTTCTCACGCCGTTGAACTGCAATGAATAAAGGCTTTTTTCAGAAGGATAGGCGGCATTCTTTGCCGTAGACGCGGAGTAAATACATGAACGATCGATCATAAAATTATCTGACGTCGGGTGAGTCCGATCAAAAATCATTCTCTCTTTTTGAATTTGGTCGGAATAACAAGATGCGAACGACGCAAAAACTTTATTATCTTTTGAGAGTTTATTTAAAATTCCAATAACTGCAGCAGGACTCTCATTGAGCTGGCAGCTGCCGCCAACAACGATGGAGCCATCTTTATTCTCAGCACCATGAGCAAGCAGTCGCACATCGAGGATTTGCCCAACCGGGGCTAAAGTTTCAAGTTCGGCAAAACTGTAAACGACTTGGCAATTATCGGGGATTTGGACTCCCGCGAAAACTCCTTTCTTATCATACTTGAGCCCGCTCACGACATAGCAAGTTGCATAGGCCTGTGCCGTAAAAAATACGAAGCAAATAGCCTTTCGCACTGGCTCAGACAAAACCCCCATTTCTATATTATATCACTGCACCAGGATCGCCCGGGTGTCATCCCGACCATTTTATCTCGAGTCTTTGTTTTCGCCGAGAATGCTTTTCACATCGTCGGCAAGATAGAATTTCTCTAAGTCAAAACTGCTCCCAGTACTTTCTCCCATGATCGAGTCATAATGATTGAGAGTTTTCATGACTTCGTTGTCGCCCGCAACGAGATTGAGCTCATAAATTTTTGGACCACCCACTTTCCTGCTGTTGATTTCTTTCCAGGCTTCGGTAGTTTTTTTACCTCTCACAAAAAGGTGGAATACATAAAAGTCTTTCGCGCCGCCCAGCGGGCGATAGCGAAAACCGATGACGGCATCTTTGTAGACACCCGAGCGCAACTCGTTCTCTAGATTCTTGACGACGCTTTTTTCCATCAAGCGAGCTTTTACCTTTTTGCTCTGGACAGCGGACGCTGTGATTTTTACTTTAGCGACTACGGGAGAGACGACGATTGCTTCGCTGCCTTGCGCACTCGGAGTTTCTGTCAAAGTCTTCTCGACTTCCTTGAGAGCCTGCTGCAAAGCATCTTGGATGAGGTCAAACCAGATGGCCTGTCCCTCGCCCCCGTAGTGAATTCCGTCTTTTTCTCGCGCGTGTGCAAAAAGTGCGGGAAAAGAATAACTGAGCTTTGGATTGCTATAGGATTCGTTCAAGCTAAATTCTTCGTCATAAAGTTCTGCTTCTTTTTGGAGCATCAAAGTATTTGAGTCGACGATTGCGCAGCGATCCCCAATGATATGTTTCATCGTCTCGGAGAGACGCTCGAGTATAGCTTCGTTTTTGTCGTCGCTGTACTTGCGGCCAAGGTTTTTGAAAACATAAGGCGCCATAAAGATTCGCGGGTGCAGGATAAAGACACAACCGATTTTTTTATTGTGCTGCTGACCGAGGTCGTCGAGGGTTTGCAGAAACGAATCGACGTTGGTCTTCATATGACTTTCAAAGGCGCTGCCATTCTCGGTGCGGGCAAAAAGCTTTTGGAGTTCCGAAGCATCCTCCGATTGGTTAAGCTCTTTTCTGATGGCCTCGGGGTATTGATCGAGAAAAGCCGTGGCCGTTTCGATCACAACCATATCAAAGCCACTGTCGCGATAAACTTCCTTGAGCGAGGGAAAATAATGCTCCGGATAGAGCCGCATGAAGCCGATGTCTTTTCCAAAGTCTTTGTGACGATAGCCATCGGCATCGTGATTATTTCTTGCGTAAGCGACGCGAATATTTCGAAGCGCGGAACCTTCAACCCAGGCGGAGGGTGCAGAGCCCGAAACAATTTCAGCACGCGTGGGATAACCGAGTCCTTCGATAAAGTTGGTTGTGAGGTAACCAAAGTCTTCTGCTTTATCTCGCGCATAGAGACCGATGCTCAGACTGTCGGAGAGATAAAGCACTTTGGGCTTCTCTTGAGCATGCAGGAATTGAAAGAGGATAAAGGCACTCAATATTCTTGTTTTCAAAGTACTAGCGAGCGTAACAAAAGCTAGACGCAGCGCATACGTTCAGAGCATTTTCTTTGTTCACGAAAAATCAACGCGCCTCATGCGCAGAAACACTCTTTCTGCTCTTAGTATAAAAGGCGCACAACGAGATAGGGGTTAATTTACCGTGAGTAGTTTATGAATAAAAATGAAGATTTCCGTTAAGCCTTACACATCGAAATTTCACACTGCTTGCACGTTCCCGCCCCTACAATTTAGTTATGAGCGGTACGTTGTTGGTTGAACTCGGAGGAAGAAATGAAACCAAAAACGTCTACTGCTATCAAAATCATCGTCCTTCTCGCATTCGCAAGTGAATTTTCTATCGTTGCGCACGCAACGTCCGTTCAACAGTGCAACACATACTCGTTCACTCAACCGGGATGGAACAGCAACAATCCAATGGCGAGCACTGGCCCCTATTTTTGGAGCTATATCGATCCAAGCGATGTGGTTCCTCCTTCGTCGAACGCGATTTTGATTAATGGAGTCTATTCTCCCGATTGGAACTCAACGGGAAATTGCGAAACGATCGTCCAAGCGTATAATAACGGCGTCGCTTACGGGGATCTTTGCTCGGGCGCCGAGATGTTCTCGGGCGTAGATATGACACCTGACTTAAATTACGTAATTGACGGCGATAATACGGGAAACTGCATGCCGACCAACGCCTGTAGTGCCGGGTACTATATGTGGCCTGCAAATGGGCAATGTTATTCCGTCTGCGGAGCGGGATACAATGCAGAGGGCCCCGTTGGGTGCATCAACCCCAATCAAGCTGCCATCGACAACGAGATCGATAACTACCTCGCTCCCTGGAGCATTGGAATCGACAAGGGGACCGTGTCGCCTTTCTCTGCCACTGACGGCTTGATCGGAAACGAAGCCGCTGCCGCATCCATTCCAGCAATTCCGGTCGATGTCATGATAACTTTCGATGCCGTTGCGCTGAAGGCAAAGGAAATGGCACTCTCACAATTTGAAAATGCTGTTAGCAATCTCGCGCCCAGCAGCAGTAATCAATGTACGGGTACAGTTAGCAATGTAAACACGCAGACAATCTCGGTCACCTTGAAATGGACGCCAGGTTCACCGCTCAGTTCTTGGCCGAAACAAAATCCCAGTGCGCAAGCGGCTCCCGAACTGCAAGCTCTCGAAGTAGATTTTACAGATTCCTTTAACTTCACGGAAACTTTCCAAGCTCAACCCGAAATGGATGCGATGGGCAACACGGTCTTGATTGGTTGGAGGTTGCGCTCAACCCTCGTAGGTTCGATGGGCAAAATTCGTCTCAATCTTTTTAACTTCATCAAATCTTGGGTGACGAAAAAGAATTTTACCCCTGCGGATATTTATTTCCGCATCCCCGGTCAAAAAACTCCTTGGCGCGTACACTTCACGAGCTGCAACAGCATGAGTTTTAAATAGGGACTTTATGAGAACGTCGGGCTCTTCGTAATGGACATCAACTGGTTCCGAATGCTTGGGTTACGGCCAGTACCACTAGCTACTCCGATGCGGCCGCTTCTGGACCAAAGGGAACAGGCTTTGGATACCTTTGGTGGACGGCGAGCAAGGATGGAACAGGATTGTTCGATAACACGCAGTTGGGTGCGGGTACTTTTGCGACCATTGGAAACGGTGGGCACTACATCACAGTCATTCCCAGCCGAAACATGGTGGTTGTGAGCCGAGCGGATGATCAATGGTACGACCAAGATATCACTCATAACAACATAGGCCCTGAACGCGAAGGGCAGCTCCTAAATGCTATTTTTCAGCGCAAAATTAAATCGATGTTGTATTCGACGTACGGATACGCTTCGGGATCCTTGGCAAGCCTAGTTTTGTAGGGTTCGGGAATATTGTCCAAGCGTTCGAGCTCGTCGGCCTGTCCGGCCATGGTCGGATAAATTCGCCATTTCAGCTGCAGCGTTGGTTTTTTCGAAGCTCCACCGACCGTCAACTTAAAAAAGTAATTCGTTCCAGGAATATGTCGGCTCCCGGTAAAAATATAACTTTGCCAATGATCATAACCCCAGCCGGTCAGCGTTTCCTTCGTGCCGATCGCGGGCGACAGGGGAATGTTTACGTAAGAAAGCGCTGAAATTAAATTCAAAGAAACTCCGCTAATCGTGGAAGGTTGCGCCCCATCAAAGGAAAAATCGCTTAAGAAAGTTTTCTTGCCCGAAAAATTTCTATCGATAATATGCGCGATGTTTGTGATGATCTGGGCCTTATCCGCCAAAACCTTATCGGAGATACCCTCTATACCCTTCTGCACAAGATCCGAATCGCTCATTTGAATCGGTGTTAGATCCGGCAAATGGAGAGTCGCATGTTCGGCCCTGAATTGGTCGGCATCGGCAAACTCTAGCCGATAGCTTTGCGAAATTGCTTGAGAAAATTCCTCCGGCTTGCCACTGACGAGAGACATCGCCTCGTCGACCTGAGAATCTTGTAGCTTCGAAAATTCTTCGCTCGGCAAGGAGGGAAGCTCCTGCTCATTCAAAGCAAAAATGTTTCGCAACTGGGGAATCACAAAACCGTCGAAGACAAAAGCCTGACCGAGGTCATTCAAATGTATGCCGTCGCGATAAAGCATTTGGTTGAAGGAAGGATAATGAGTGCGGGCAAAAAATCCCGTGGCAGCCGCCTCGTCGTCGTGAACGGTTCTGACGAGATCATTCATTTCAATAAGATGAATCCTTTGCGGGTTGTTTTTCGCCAGAAGCCTGAGCAAATCGTTTACTCGGTGAGCATTTTTTCGGATCGGCGCAAGCGACAAGGTGTCGTAGAGAGTTTTGATTTCTGGAAAAGCTTGCAGCACCGAAGGGTCTTCGAATTCGTCTCTCAAGGGCAGCGTACCGATAATTAATTGCGAATATTCCGCCAACCATTTTGCAACTTGCTGTTTGACTCTGTCCTCAGCATCACGAGTACTTACTGCGCTTCTCAACCACGTAGATTTGGTGGGATAAAAATAATCGAAAGCAATGAGCACCTTTTGCTTCTGCAGCAACTGCTGGGTTTCTTGCGAAACATGTTTATACAAATAATATTCAAAGCGCACTTGCATCGAGAGCGAAGCGCTAAAACCCGAAGTATTGCTCGCCCCTTCAAAGTGGCATTCCTTACAAACAAAGGGGGGAGGCAAAGCTTGACTGTACAGTTTCAGAGGGAGGGTTAAGGTGGCAAAACATATGAGCAGCTGTAGGTATCGTGTGGAGTTCATACGAGCTAAGTATCGATTGCAACTCACAGGGTCAAATTTGAAAACATAGAAGCAAAAACAACTAAAAGTTCATACGCGTCATGCCCTTATAAAGGGTTCGCGCGCTATTTTTAACTTTTTACTTGCCAAAAAAATATCAAGCAGCCGCGTAGCTTTCGGACAGAAAATTCCACAAAGCTTGGCCCGTCTGAAGAGCTGCTGCTCTCGCAAGCTCTTGATCGCACAAAGGCAAGCGATCCACTGCATCTTTGAGCGACTGACTATGATAAATGTCTGCTGTTCTATGAACCTCAAAAAACTCTACGCCTTCATCGCTTGTGATGTTGAAATATTTTTTGAGACCCGCAATTTTTGTCTCGGCTATCTCAGGCACCTGATACTCGTATGAAAGTAAGGCGCCCAAGCCTTCTGCATAAGAGCTTCTAGTTTTTGCGATAAAAACTTCGACCAGCTCCCGAGTCGCTTTTCTGTAGGGAACAGACTTAAGCTCCTTTTCGTCCACGCCCAGAGCTTTAGCAAATTGGATCCACAATACGGGGTGAGCCTTTGTTCCCGTGAGTCCTTCTTCGTCGGCGAGATTCTGCGCTAGCTCGGAGCGCGCGATATCGTCCGTGCAAAGACTATGAACAGCGCTCACATATCTGGGAAAAGCTTCGACATGGGCAAAATACTGCTCGGCATAGTTCTTTAAACTTTCCTTACTCAGTTTTCCTTCATTCCATGCCTGGTAAAAGGGATGCTTTAGTAAGTGAAGTGTGTTGAGTTCGTCAATGATACGTTCAGAAAGCAAAGTAGATCTCATTTGCTGCCGGTTCTATTCCAAGATTTTCCCTTTTCAAATACAAAAAAACATTAATCTTTAAGTGCGATCCCTTAGTCAGCGCTTTTGGTTTTTTTGTAACGAGGCGCCGGAGTCTCCATAGAAAAGGGTTGCAGCACTACTTGGTTATTGGATGTGCTTGCAGCCTCTACAAACTCCGCCCGCGGAGGAAGATCGCTCCCCGCCGCTTTGGCTTTTTTAGAATGAGGAGCAGGCGTGCTTGGCGCCTCTACAAACTCCGCACGGAGTATAGGAGGATCGCCCGCTGCTTTGACTTTTTTAGGATGGGGAGTGGAAGGAGCCGGAGTTCCCGCACTAAGAGCAGTAAGCGTTACTCGATTCGAATCCGGAGGCTCGCGAGCTGGTTTAGGGGTTGCTTCAACAACTGCAATTCGTGCAACTTTTTTAGCAGGTGTTGCAGGAGCAGGAGTCGGAGGAGGAGTTGCCATATCTTTAGTAGCTATGCGAACGAGTTTGGGCGTGGGTGCGGGCGTTGGCTGCTGGACTTGGCGAGCTTTGTCTTCAGCGTCAGAAGCCGCCAGGAACTCCCTGTCGTTGTTAAATATGCCAACGTTTTCGAAGCGCCGATTGCGAAGATAGGTATTGATGTTTAAAGCAGCAAGAGTGATTTCTTGTTCAAGCTTAAAAGCCTTCTCAGTCGAATGTTCCTCCGCCTCCACTTCAAGTCCTTGAATGAGGAACTTGCTGAGTTCCTTAAAGGCTTCTCGCAAGGCTGTGAAGTTTTCGCGGTCATTAGAAACCATCGGTCCAAGCAACTTTCCAAAAGCTGCCGTGCGCTCTTCTAGGCTCCCAACTTTAAAGCGAACTGCCTCGATTAAAGGCAAAAGACTTTCATAACCGGGAGGCAACGCTGTCTCGCGAAGCAATGATCCGTCCTCAGCATTTTGATTCCATACTTCCGTAAGCTCCTCATCACTGACAATTCCACTTTCAAGAACTTTGGGTACCTTGCCTTCGTAGGGGTATTTGCGAAGGTCGACCTTCCCTTTAATAGGAAGGTGCGGAAAGTGCAGATCGCTGGCAAAAGTTTTGAAACTTAGCGCGAGGAAAAGGGTTGTGATCGTTAATTCTTTTAAGTTTTTAATTGTCATCTTTAGTCTCATCTTTTCGTATCATTAAAAAAGGTTTGGTCGCGAAGGGACTTCCCATATAGCTTCCCGGCGAAGCTTCCCGCGGTTTCCAAACATTGTTGCCGAACCATACATTCAAACGACTGGGGTCGCTCATTCCGATGGCATAGAAATCCTTCGCCCAAACATTTCCATTCAAAATTCCATCCGCAATGACCCATATGATCGAGTTCGCGTGCGTAATTTGTTTGTAGCGATCGATCACAACCGTTGGATCCCTTGCCACGCCGCCCTCATCAGAAAATCCTCGGTCAGCATCAGGCGCAATCGATATCACTAAGTCGGCCTTAGTTTTGGCTTCTTCGGCTCTACTCAGAAAAGTAATGCCCATCGCGCGCGCGACAAAAGCATCCTCGGAAATCATTTGCTCTGGCGCGTTTTCAATCGCACGCAGATCCGCAACAGGGCTGAGCGAAGCATCTAATGGAAAGAGAAGCGATGGATTATTCCGCTCAACCTCGCGATAAACGCTTCTGAAATAAGCTTCTTTTTGAAGCGGATAGCGGTCCCAACTCATAATGCTGATGTCGCCTAGATCACCTCTAAAAAAAGAAGGTTCACTGACCGTGATTTCAGTATCTGGTCTTGCCAGAAGTGGAACTACCCATTCGTAATGGTTCATACCGGGGCCCATGATGTGGACTCTTCCCTTTTTTGCAGCCGTCGCTCGGGGGATTAAAATCGGATCTTGTAAAATGCGCATGAGAAAACGGTTTTTTAGCTGATCCATAAGCTCCGGCCCATGGGAGGACATAGCGTAGAACGATTTACTCCATGCTCGAATGGCCTCTCGGGCCAAATCGAGTCGCTGGATTTTTGCGACTCTAACAGCGACAAGTCTTGCGCGTTCCGCCTCCTGAGCCACCTGAAGTAGCCGCGCCTTTTCAGCCTCTGCTTCCTGGGCCACTCGTAGCAGACGTACTCTTTCGATCTCAGCTTCCTGGGCCACTCGTAGCAGACGGGCTTTTTCGGTCGCTGCATCTCGGCGACGCTCGAGCTCTTTTTTACGGTCATCTTGATCCTTACGAAAGTCCCTTTCTGCATCCTCTCTGCGTCTGCGCGACCGATCGACCACCTCTTGCACCAACGGCAATTTTCCGACCGCTTTTATTGTCTGCAGCAAATAAACGATGCAGGTGGGTCGAGTAGGTGCCTTCGCCAAAGTCTCCGGGCAAAGTAGAAAAGTGCCAATAAAAACAAGGGCTAAGGAAAGCGTTGGGGCCGCTTCCGCTTGCTTAAAGGCACAAAAAAAAGGGGGATCCATAGCGTTGATGGCGACGACAATAGCGCGGCGCATTAACCGTGTCAACGTGATGCGTCATTTCGTGGCGGGTGACGGGGTGATTGGCAGTGGCCAACAGTACACCTTTACGCTGTACGGGCGTGCACTTTCTCAACTAGATTTTTGTCTTCATGACCCTGCAGTTTCGCGAAATAGCCGCCACCCAGAAGAGTCGCGCTCGCGCGGGCATTTTTCGCACTTTGCACGGCGAAATCCTCACGCCGCTCTTTATGCCGGTCGGCACACAGGCCAGTGTACGCAATGTACCCGCAGAACAACTGGCGGCGGCGGGATCACAGATACTGCTCGCCAACACTTATCATCTGCTGTTGCGACCGGGCAAAGAAGTTTTTGAGCGCCTGGGCGGCATCCATAATTTTATGAAATGGCAGGGATCCGTGCTCACCGATTCGGGGGGCTACCAAGTTTTTTCGCTTTCACAAAGTCGCAAAGTTAGCGAAGAAGGCGTGACCTTCGCGAGTTATGTCGATGGGGCGCTTCATCTGCTCTCGCCCGAAAATTCGATTGCGATGCAAAAAGCCATTGGCTCCGACATCATGATGGCGATGGATGTGTGCATTCCCTCGACCTCTGAATTTACGGAGAGTCAAAAGGCCATGGAGCAAACTCATCGCTGGGCTCTGCGCTCACTTACGGCGAGAGGAACTTCTGCGCAGGCGATTTTTGGAATTGTTCAGGGCGCCTGCCACGAAAAACTTCGCATCGAGAGCGCAAAGTTCATCAACTCGCTCGCCTTCGACGGCTTGGCGATCGGCGGCTTGGCTGTGGGCGAAACAAAAACCGAGCGCGAGCGCTTTACCGAGCTGGCTTGCAGCTATCTTTCACCTGATCGTCCGCGCTATTTAATGGGCGTGGGCACACCGCTCGATTTGCTCGAAGGCGTTCATCGTGGAATCGATATGTTCGATTGCATCATCCCGACTCAGTTCGCGGAGCAAGGCAACGTCTTCACCTCGACCGAAAGAATCCAGCTCGCACGAGGAATTTATAAATTTGCGGAAGATCGTCTCGATCCCGGCTGCGCCTGCCCGACATGCGCAACTTATTCGCGCGCTTACTTGCATCATCTGGTCAAAACCTGCGAGCCGCTTTCGACCCAACTTTTGGGGACTCACAATATTTGGTTTTATCATTCACTGATGAACAAAATTCGTAGCTCGATACTCAACGGCAGCTTCTTGAGTTTCTACAACGAATGGCGCGAGCGCCTCGATGCGCGCGATGTGCCCCGTCAAGAAGCTCCTACCAAAGTTGGACGCCGGCCCTCGCGACGTCCCCATCAGCTCGGCGCCTTTGAACTCGTTGCGGTATCGGACGAAGCCCACTCCATTCGGCACGTCTCCAGCAAAGAAGTGATGCATCCGGGAAAAAACCCGATGGATGAAGCCGAGCAACTCTACGTGCAGCAAGCCAAGCTCGTTGAAAAAGTTGAAGCGCTCAAGGAAAACGAAGAATTAATTTTATGGGACGTGGGATTAGGCGCAGGATTCAACGCCATGGCCGTTGTCCACGCTCTGAAAAACGCGAAGACACGCGGCCGCTTAAAGATGCTGAGCTTTGAACGCGATTTGGATGCTTTGCGCTTGGCACTTTATCATCCCACATACTTTCCGCACCTTCGCCACGGCGGTCCCCACTCACTTCTCGAGAAAAAAACATACGAGAACGAAAATCTGAGCTGGGAACTCGTGGAGGGAGATTTTTTGGAACGCTTCACTTCGTGCGCGATTCCCGATCTGATTTTTTTTGATCCCTTCTCTTCAAAAACCGACACGTCAGTGTGGACCCTGGACTCCTTTCAAAAACTTTTTGAGTATCTCAAAAGTTCTTCTAGAAATTGCCGTCTGCAGAGTTACACGGCGTCGACCGCAATCCGCGCGCGATTACTCATGGCAGGATTTTTTGTAGCGCGCGGCCAAGCCAGCCCCCCCAAAGCTGAAACCACTCTCGCGTTTACGAAAGACCATGAGGAGCAAAACTTATTTTTGGGCAAAGATTGGCTCGAGAAACTTTCGCGAAGTGGCGCATATAGCGAGATTTCGGAACTTCATACTTCGGCACATATCGACAAAGCTATTGCGCTCCATCCTCAGTTTTTACGGGTATAGCTCTTGCAAATACTAGCGAACGTATGTTGGCTGCGCGTTTTAAGGCATTTCAAAGCGTCCTCTTGTTGTCTATCTTCTGCACTTTGTGCACAAAATTTGCTCATGCCGATGAGATAGACGACGCAAAAAACTATTACAAAATGCAGGTCAGTGGATTTAACGACTGGGCCAGCAAAAACCCCAACATCGTCAAACTGCGCTTACTCGAAGCGACTATGTACAAGATGGCTCCCTACGTGGGAATGCCACTCAGCCCCGCCGCTAGCGCCTTAAGCATGGAACTTTTTAAAACTTGGAAGCCGGCCTTTAGCTGTGATGGAAAAATTACCGAGCAAGCCTCTCCTCTCAAAGTCGTGGGCGAAGACCACGATCTTCCCAATTGCGCGCTCGACCGCGAACGCTTTGCCGACGAAGCCGCTAAAGACAAAGCCCTTTTGCTTTTTGAAAGTGGTTTGGTCGGCGACTCCACAACCCCCACGAATATTCGCAATTATCGGAATCTAAAATTTAGAAAAATCAAAGACTATGGCGCAAAAAACAATACGCCGATTGTTAGTCTGGATTACTCTGAGCTGAACTTCTTGATTGAGTCGCTCAACCTTTCGAAGGCTATGCCGGCAGAACTGGCAAAAAATCCGAAGTATCAAAAAGAAGCCATGGGAATTGCGGTGAAAGATCAATTTACGCTTCCCACGGAAAAATTAGGATCGAAAGCCGCCTTTCTCTGGAGCTTAGATTTAATGAAGACGTCGCAAAACTATATCGAGGCTTTGCTGCTTTATCTGCGCAACCGAAAATTATTTTCCGAAGAGCAGTTCAAACTTTTAGAGGACTCAAAAGCTCAATTCACTGCTCTCATGAAAAAACCCATGGACATCCCAGCACATATTGCAGCAGACAACTTGGTTTTAGGAGTTGCGAATTCCTATACGGGAGCCGAACTCAAAACTTTTGCCGATGCAGAAGCTGATTTCATTTTGAACGAACGACTTCTGGGAATTTTGCAGTTGTCGGGAATCCAAGCACCCTTGGCGCAAAAAACTGTTGATTTACTCAAAGCGGATTTCAAAGCCAAACGAAACGATGAGGTAGAACTCATCACTCGGGTCATGCTGCGAAGTTTTTTTATGGCTTCACAAATTGTAAAAACGTATTGCAGTAGCGGCTTGAACGACAGCAACCGCACCGTGATTGCGCTCATGGGTAACAACCACACCTACGGAATTGAAACTCTACTCCGTAGCGCCCTCCCGCACGCCCCGCTCGAAGTTGTACACAGCAGTTTGCAGATATTTAGTGCAACCGCGGCACAGCGGCTGCAGCTCGTGGATGATGCTTTTAAAGAGATTGAATAAGTTAGGGTCCACACGAGGTCGTGATCTGTGTTGTGGAAGTACTATTGACTATCAAATTCAAAGTTAAGAGTTAATTTCGAGTAAAGCGAAAATGCCCTCGCACAAGATCGAATGACTTGTGCGAGAGCAGCATCAAAGAATATATCAGTTCGTGACGGTAACCGTGGCGTGTGACGATTCGCTAGTGAGCGAATATTCGCCGGCCGATATGGTTGCGGTCATGAAAATATCGTACTGACCGTTGGGAACGGTTTGCGTTCTCCAGTCGAAGCTCATGTCAGACATAACGGTGTCGATCGTTTTGATCAGCACGTCTTTTCCGTTCTGTTGCATGTGCAAGATGAGTTCGCCATACGGCACGGGGCTCGAAGGAGCCGTAACCGTAAAGACCACCATATCCGTGAGCGGCTTGGTGATATCAAAACCCTGCGGCGAAAAGGAGAGGCTTCCGGTCGGTTGACTGTTCAGCACGTAAAATTGTACATGCAACGAATTAACCGTCGCATTGGCAGGAGTGACTGCGCTCGCAAAAATTTCGTACTGCCCATCGGCTAACTTCGTCGTATCGAGCGAAATCGACTGCGGCATTCCATGCAGCGAATTTTGCACGACGGCTTTGCCCGCCGAGTTCAAGATTGTGTAGTTCAGCGTGCTGCTGGCATCTACAGTCGAAGCGATCTGGAGATTGGCAGTTCCCGTAAGAACTTGTTCACTCGTGGGTGTTTGGAAAGAGATGTAGCCTGCTTCAGTGGGAATATCAAAACTCCAAACGTCTTGCGCTACTCCCGAAGTGTCGTTGTAGCTGACAAGGATGAAACCTGCGTTGCCCCAATCGGGACCCCAGCTGTTGCGAACGATCCAAGCTTGTTGGTTGTCGTCGTAGCCGATGATCGAAACAGCGTGGCCGCCGAGCGCAGCGCCCGTGACGTGTTTATAAACACCGCTCGAGTAACTAAGAAAGTCCGCATACACAGTGAGCGTTGTTTCCAACGGACCATGGGCCAGCGCGGCCTTCACAGAATCGACGGATCCCAGCGCGTGAATTTTGCTCGTTGAAGGAACAGTTTTGATCGAGCGACTAGCGATGTCGGCGCAAGCGGCGCTACATTGTACGTCGTTGCCGGTTGCACCCGAGGTATAAGGAAGACACGCGTAATCGGGCACACCTTGGCTCGAAAGGAAATCTGTCGCTTCGTCAGGGTCCCAACCCATGTCGCAAGAACCGCCGCCGCAAGCAAAGAGCGCTTGAGTGGAAACTGCGGGCATCCAATCGGGAAATTTCGACGAGATATTCATCTGCGTTTCTAAAGTTCCCGCCGTTGCAAAGGCAACGCAGCTGCCGCAATATCCTTGGTTATGAACCGGGGTCACCCAGTTCACTCCATTGACCGAGCGCCAGTCGAAAACCGCGGTGGTACTGGTATTTTTAGAAATTTTTGACTTTCCCGCCTTAAACATAAGATTCACATCGGGCGGCGTGCGCAGACCGAGCATGCGTTTGACCTGAGCGGTCGTCAGTTGGCTGACCCAGTTATCTTTGGCAACCCAACCGGCTCCATAAGCTTTAATAGCAGTATTCACTTGATCGACCTGTACCGCTTTTTGCTGACTGAGATCGAAGCCGGCTTGGGCCGTCTCAGCAGCGATGAACGTAAACGCAAAAATCGCTAAGTATAATTTTTTTGACATTTTTTTAGATGTCCCCCTTATCCTGTCCTCCAATTTACTCAGCCCTTTCAAAAAAACAAATGCTTGACGCCGAATTGCGCGACACGATTTTGACGCTTTTGACGCGAGCATTGCAGCAGGGGGCACAACTTTAAAAAAATCTTTTCCTAAATTAGGATGACCTCGATGCGCCTTCGCTATTTGTTTTTTTTCGCAGCTCTTCTGGCAATCGCGATGTACCGAAATCATTCCAAAGTTCACGATTTAAAAGAAACTTCGCAAGAAACAGAAAATACACCTGCGCAAAAAGTAACTTCTCAGCATTCGAATACCCCCTTAGCGAAGAAGCTCATCGCCGTGAATCAAGCACCCGAAGTGAAGACTCCAGACGCGCAAGCCAAAGAAGAAGACTACGAAAATCCTCTCTACAAAGATCCCGAAAAATATGCGGATCCCGAAATGGTACGTCAACGCGACGACGAAGAGCGCGACTTGCATGAACTGCAACACTCGGTCGAAGTGAAACCTGTCGATCCCGACGATTTAAAATAACATTAGGTGTTATCTGACTGTTCTTTTTTATTGAATGTTCTTCAATAAGTTCTTTGGGTGACTCTATACTTGTAACGCGGGGACTATTCTCCGTGTTTTTTAAAGAGGAGACACATGAAAATAAATAAAAAATTTGCAGTGCTTTTGCCAGTTCTGGCAATTCTAGGTCTGTGCCTACCCGCGCATGCTTCCGATCACGACGACGGCGAATATGATGGCAAGGGTCGCAATTTAAATTTGACCGACTTCTTCGCCTTTCGCGAAGATAACTTCGAAGGCGGCGGCGGTGCGGCTACGAACATGGTCTTCATCATGAACAGCAATCCTCGTTCTTTGCCTCAGCAACAATATTTTTTTAGCACCCAAGCGGTTTACGATTTTCATGTCAGCCGCGCGGGTACCAACAACGATACCGAAGGCACGACGAACGACAATGTGGTTCTCCGCTTTCAATTCGGAGCGCCCAATGGCTCCAACGTGCAAGACGCCACGCTGACAACCATTGTTGACGGCACCTCGACCACAGCTTCGGGAACCGCTCCGACAACACCGATCGCTACAGCCGCAACACCAACCATCACGACACTCACGATCGGCTCAACTGATTTCTCGGTTTATGCAGGTCTCCGCGGCGATCCCTTTTACTTCGACGTGCAATCTTTCTTTAAATGGCGCGCAAATGTAGCAGCCGGTACAAATCCATTACTTTCAACACTCTGGACTAACGGAACAAATTTCGCGTACGGCTACAACGTAAATGCAATCGTGGTTAAATTTCCGATCGCTTTTCTTCAAACCGCCGCCGCAGAAACCGTATTCGATACCTGGACAACCATTTCGGTTCCCCAATAAGAGAAGGAAACTTTAAAATGAAACAAAAAAACATTTACGCGTTAGCTCTAATATCCGTTGTTTTTGCTGCTTGCGAATCGTCGACATCGACCAGCGGCGTAACCACTACAGGCACCACCTATGTTCAAGTTGAACGCTTGGCGCGTCCGGCGATCAACGAAGGTTTGGTGATCACAAATTCAAATCTCAATCTTTGGAACTCCGTACCTCCCTCAGACGACTTGGCGACCGCGGGAGCTGGAATTGTAGCCGAAGCGGGCGGAACGCTGACGGCTGTGCACAACTATGCTGCTGCTGTTCCTCAGAGCCTTGCTCCACCACCCGTGAGTCAGATCGTCAGCGGTTTTCTTCCCGACGTGATGAGAATTGATACGACTAAAACAATTCATGGCAACCCAGGCACCTTGACGAACGTCACCGATGGAACGATGGCTTACGATGGTTGCCTCGGTCCCACACATTTCATTCTCTGCGGCGGTCGCAAGTTGCGAGACAACGTGGTTCAAATCACCATCAACTATCTCGCGAATGGCACCAACGACAGCTTTGCGGGAGTTACCTACGATCCAACCACGCAAGGCCCTCCAACATTGCTGAGCGGCTTTCCCTACGAAGCCCTTCCCTACTAATTACGCATAAAAAGCGGCACTGCGATCGATCGAAGCTATCAGCTTTGTCTTTCGCAGTGCCGCTTTTTTTATTAGAGAGTGTGGCCGCCGGGAGCGATCTTGGCCGATTCATCCAAATAAAGTTTGGCTTGGCGGGGATTTTTCACCGCCGTTTCGATGAGCGACGCGTGATAAAAATAATCCGGATCTTTCACGCCAATTCTCAATAGATCGCGAGCTGTTTCGCGGGCTGCTCGAATGTGTCCCGCGGCAAGTTGCGCGCGCGCCAACACGTCGAGCGCCAAAGCACTGTGACGATTTTGTACGTCCTCGGTCGCGAGTTTCACGGCTTCTTGAATATCTTCGGGGTGTCCGCGATCCAAAAGAATCGCCGCTAAATCCAAGCGATGTCCGTAGCCATTCTTGCTGAGTTCGGGACGAATAAAAGATTCGGCCTGTGTCTGAATCTCATTGGCCAAAGTTGTATTGCCCATCAAAACTGCCAAGTGCGAATACTGCGTCAGATACATCAGTTGTTTTGAAGCTTGAAAAGCCAATTTGAAATATTTTTCGGCAGCCGGGTAGTCGCCTTCGCGCATCGAAAGTTCGCCGTATAAATCGTAGGCCAAGTGATAGTCCGGTACGCTCTTCAGCGCTTCATCCAAGAGCAATTTCGCGTGCGCATAGTCCCCACGTCTCATCAAAAAGCGCGCGAAGAGCGAACGAATACGGGCCGACTCTTGGGCCTCGCCGATATCTTCGATTTCGAGCGCGTGTTTGAAGTCGCTCAGTGCTTCGTCGTCGCGTCCCTGCGCATTCATAATGAGGGCACGCAGACCATAACTTTCGAGACCGGGTGTTCGATCGACATAGTTGTCGGCGAGACGACCTGCCTCAACGAGATCACCTTTGGCCAAATACGAAGTTGCCGTAACGGCAAGCGCCGAAGTTTTGCCCGAATCTTCCGCGTAGGCTTCTTTGCTCAAACGAATCGCATCGGTAAAATTGTGTCGAGCATCCGCAACTTTGGCCAAGACAATTCGAGCAAGTCCGTTGGGATGTTCCAGTGTTTGGATCGAAAGCAGCGCCATGTTTTCGGCCTTATCGTACCAGCTGATGTCGCCCGTCAGTCGTCCTTGCGCAAAGTAGAGCGAAGCTAAAATGCTTTGATCGGGCGCCTGCGGCTCATGTTGTACTTTCTTTTCGAGATAAGCGATGTCGTGATCGATGTCGGCACGCACAACCGCGCGATAGGGATAGTGGGCGACTCGCGCGATGTCATCGACGGGTTTTGATTTTACATAAACGATGGCGAGGGCTCCCACCACTACGATAGATGCAATCACTAAGGACAATTTATTTTTCATATTTATACTCCTCAAATTTTACAAACCGAAAGCCCGTTGAATAAACCAATATCCGCCCATGAGGAGAACCGCGCTGGCGCAAGTGGGCACCGCGTAGCGTTTCAACGTGGGTTGAAATTGGAAAGAATAAACAATCGGCAAAAGAATGAGCACAATGAGTGCCTGACCCATTTCAACTCCGAAATTGAATCCAAGCAGAGCGCGAATTAAATTCATTCCCCGCAAGTGCAACTCGCCGAGCGCCGAGGCAAAACCCAATCCGTGAATGAGGCCAAAGGCCATCGCGATCTTCCACCGATTTTTGGAATTTTTGAGAAAGATACTTTCCGCGGCGACAATCGCGATGGAAAGCGCGATGGCCGACTCAACCAATCGCGAAGGAACCGAAACCCAACCCAGAGTCGCGAGCGCTAAAGTGAGCGAGTGCCCAATGGTAAAACCCGTGACCGTTTTGATAATACCGATAAAACCGCCGCCGCCCAAAACCAACGCGAGCACAAAAAGAATGTGGTCGATCCCGTCGGGAAAATGAAACCCGTCCTTGTCGTACCATTCGCTCGGCACCGCTCCGATGTGCTTGACGCCCATCATAATGAACTGTCCCCACGTATGTTCGGCTTCGACCGAAACGTCGATCTGCGGCTTGCCGAGATTCGCAACATATTCCTGCTGAGCTTTGCCCGAATCGATTTTTGCGACGAGCTCAAAAGTTGTGGGGGCATGCTTGAAAAAAGGAAAGGCCAGCGACCACGCGCTTACATCGGCGGGACACTTGGCGTTGACATTGATCACGACTTTTCCGTTGAGCAAGGCGGATTGCGGATTTCCCCACGTACACTCTTGCCCGCTCGCCAGCACGACCGGAGCCGCACCGAGAGTGGCCGCAAACAAGAGATCCTTTTCCGCGCCAATCGTGTCGCTTTGCAGAGATTCGGAACGCACACCGGTGATGATTTCGGTGCCCTTGGGATCGAGTTGCAGAGAAAATTTTATTTCATTCCCTTGAACCTGACTTTGCAAAAGACCCACATCGAGCGGATGCGCAAGTACAAGCATAGGAATGGAAAGAAAGAGCAAAAATGAAAGTACCCCTCGTTTATTCATAAGCTAAAAAAATATCATCCGAATGCGCGAAGAACAAACCAACGCAGGCTCACCAAAATAATTATTCCGGAAAGTATAGGAACTGCGCGACGCTTCGCAAGATCGTGACGTGAAAAATAAAAAAGAAAAGGCACGGACGCTAAAACGATCGCCGCCTGCCCTAATTCAACTCCTACATTAAACCCAATAACTGCACGCAGAAGACCCATCGTGTTGAGATGCAAACCCATGAGCGCATTTGCAAAGCCGAGACCGTGAACTAGCCCAATTCCGAAAGTCACCAAACTCCGATGTTTGATTTGATGTTTCAAGAGAGCTGTCGCGGCAATGAAGGCGATGGAGAGCGCGATCGAGGCCTCGATCCAGCTTCCCGTGACCCGAATAAGTCCAAAGCTGACCAGCGCCAAAGAAGTCGTATGACCCAGCGTAAAGCCGGTGATGGTTCGCAAAAATCCCATGAGCGTACCGCCACAGAGCAAGAGCGCAATCACATAGAGAATGTGATCCATTCCATAGGGTAGATGATAGCCCTCATTATTATGCCATTCGCTCGGAACCACTCCAATATGTTCAATGCCCATCCAAGCAAAGTGTGCGAAGCCATAGGAAACTTCTTCCAATGAAAAAGTCAAAAGCGGGTGCAGGGGATCGGCTCCCCCAACGTGCTCGACACCGTTGAGACGCGTCATCGCCAAAAGACGATAGGTTGTGTCGAGATTTTTTAAAAAAGGAACGGCGAGCTCAAGGCGTCCCTGCGATTGGGGACAAATCGCATCGGCCTCGAAGCTCAGCAATTGTGGATTTTCAATTTTTGCTGTCGTGGGACTTCCCCAAACGCAAGGCGCACGGTCGAGGGTCATCTGCTCTTCGCCGATCGTGATTCGGAAGAGTTCGCCACTTTTACTGCTCAACACGTCGGGAGTTAAGGCTTTGACTTCGGTCTTGAGGAGCCGCGCACCGGCGGCGGGGTTGAGTTCCAAGCGTGCGTGAATTTTGTTTCCGTCGCCGATCAGATTCAGGAGTCCAAGATCGAGCGGATGTGCCTGCGCTCGATTGACCAAGCAAAGTGCGGCAAAAAACGCGAAGGTCCTGAATTTTTGCTTTCTTTGCATGCGAAATGAGATTTAGCATAAAGCTGCGTTTTTGGATTCAAATTTGCATGGTCAAATCTGAAATTGGAAGTTGCAAAAGGCGGTAACAACGGTGGAGAATCTCGATACACAAGCAATGACAGAACTCAGCGGCGCATCCTTGAAAAAAAGTCTTCACGAAATTCTCAAAACTCGTTTCGGTTACAATACTTTTCGCGAAGGACAACTCGACGTGATCGAAAGTGTCTTGGCCAAGCGCGACGCCCTCGCCGTCATGCCCACGGGCGGCGGAAAATCTCTCTGCTACCAAATCCCCGCACTCACTAAAAATGGTCTGGTGATCGTCATCTCGCCGCTGATTGCACTCATGCGCGATCAAGTGCAGGCATTGAAGCGAATGGGCATTCCAGCCGGCGCCGTCCACTCTGGTCAGGAGCAAAGCGAAAAGCGCGAAGTTTTTAATCTGATGAATTCAAGCGACAATTTTATTCTCTACGTTTCGCCCGAGCGCGTGCAGTCCGAAGGATTTCGCGTGTGGCTTCGCGCGCAAAGAAGACTGAACCTCATCGCGGTCGACGAAGCTCATTGCGTATCGCAGTGGGGTCCCGATTTTCGCCAGGATTACCACAAACTCAATTTGCTGCGGGGACTCTGTCCGCTCGTTCCGATACTCGCACTCACGGCGACGGCCACGCCACCGGTGCTCGCGGACATTACGCGACAACTGGGCCTCAAAAATCCCGCGCAACACGTGTACGGCTTTTATCGCAAGAATCTCTACTACCAGGTCGAAACTTGCGCCGACAACGGCGAGAAAATGGCGTGGCTGCGCCAGTCGTTGCGACAGTTTCCCGAGGGGCGTGTGCTCATTTATTGCGGCACGCGAAAACAGTCCTCTGAACTCGTCACCGAATTGAAAGGCGAATTCGACAGCATCGATTACTATCATGCAGGACGCACTTCCGATCGACGCAGCAAAATCCAAACCGACTTCGGCGACGGAACCACTCGCATCCTAGCCGCCACCAACGCATTTGGAATGGGTATCGACCATCCCGACGTGCGACTCGTCGTGCATTTTCAAATGCCGGCGAATCTCGAGAGCCTCTACCAAGAAATGGGACGCGCCGGACGCGACGGCAAAGATTCCACCTGCCTGCTGCTCTTTTCGAAAAAAGACAAAGGTCTGCAAACTTATTTCATTGAGCAATCCGAAGCTCCGCGCGACGTCGTGAGTTCCAAGTGGCGCGCGCTCGAAACGATCTCGCAGTATATCGAGGTCTCGGAATGTCGCCACGCAGGTATACTCACTTACTTTCGCGATCCCCAGCGCATGACCCGCTGCGGGCACTGCGATGTTTGCGATCCCGAATCGGCGCGAAAAATCTCGACGCCCACTTCCGGCATAGAAATACTTGCACCTAAAAAGAAGAAAGCAAAAAAAGCTGTCGAAACGGCTCCGCTTTCCGATAAGGAACAGCTTATTTACGATGAACTCAAAACCTGGCGACGAAGCTACGCCGAAGAACACGACATCGCCGCATTTATTGTCTTTAGCAACAAAACGCTCGAGGATTTAGTGCGCAAAAAACCGCAGTCCGTCGACGAACTCGGGCAAGTCTACGGTTTTGGTCCGAACAAAGTGGAGCAACTGGGCGAAGAAGTCCTCGCGAAGCTCAAAATCTTTTTGAAGAAATCTTAGAACTTGTACTTCACTAAAGCTTTGGCAGATTGGCTGGCCCACGCAGCCCAGACCTTTTGAGTTGCCAAATCTTTATTAGATCGAGCGTCTTGCAAAAGCAGCGCGCTTTGCTTTGCAAAATAAGTCTGAAGGGCTTGAGCTTTTTTCTCAATTTCGTTGGCAAGATCGCCCTGATTATAGAGTCGATTAGTGGGCAAGCCAAAAAATAAAATCAACGAATCATTTGACCATTTCGGAGGCTTCTTCTTTAAAAAATTTACCATTAAGAACTTCGCCAATTCCGCTTGATACTCCACTACTTTCGACAGCAACTCGGGGTATCTTGGCGAGTGGACCATCAGCTCGCGGAATTCGAGAGCGGTGTTGAGATCCAAAAATGCAGCAAAGGGACTCGTACGCTCATCGGTCTGTGCAGTTCCCAGCACCCGCACCACGTACATGTCGGTCAGATCTTGGGCCATGGACTTTAGCAGGTCGAAATGATCGCTCGCAGGATAATCTTTTGCGAAAGCCAAGAGTTGCACCGGATGCGTGATTTCTAAATATCGATCGTGCGACATGCTGAGCGCCCATTCGAGCCAAGTCGGATCAAAACGAGGACCCATTTCTTTTGCCGCAGAATAAACTCCGTTGAGAATCAAAAAGCGCATGCGCTCTGCCGAAGGGTCGTCACACGGAATATTCAGATCATTTAAACTGCGTATCCCGATTTCCACTACGCTTGCATATTCTTTAATGGCTAAAAGTTCGCTGAGAGTATTTTCTGCCCACGTCAAAGAGTCGGGGACAGAGGTGGATTCAAAGCCGAGCGAAAGTTTATAAGCAGTTTTTGCCGCTTCACAATGCTTCGAATGATCATGAAAAGACTTAAAGCTTTTTTTTAATTCTTCAGCATTAAAGCTGGCTACGTCGTAAGGATTTTCGGTGAGCGAACACAAACGCGACGATAATATCTTTTCAACAAATTTTTCGAGAGGATTGGGCTTGTCTTGAGCTATACCTAGATGAAGCAGCAAAGTTGCGGCAAGAATCCCGAAGCCCGCACGACTAAACTTCATCAAGGCAACCTGCTAAAGAGATCCGGGTCAGCTTCGAGTTTCTTGAGTACATCAATCTGGCCAAGCAGATCGCCCATGGCGGTATGAACATCCATACGGAATCCGACAAGCTGAATAATTTCATTCGAAATGCCCGTAACGAGGCCACCGCAGTCGCGATAAAGCCGATCCACATTATCGACATCATCGCTGGCATCATGGGTCGGGTCGGCGGGATCAGCTTGCGGAACGATATTCATAAAAATCTTTACCGTTTCTCCGAGACCTTCGATTTGATCGGGAAATTGTTCACTGAGATTGGCTAGCCCCGAGTAATCTTGCTCAATAACTTGGGTTAGATTGAGTTTCGTTGCCTTGAGCGATTTTTGATTGGCTCTAATTAAGAGGCCACTCGCCTTGAGTCGCAAAGGAAATCCTGCGCCAATCGTCCAATTGACGCTCGCGTAGGCGGTCGTACCTCGCGCATCATAATTATCGGCGGCCGTTGTTGTTGAATAACTCGTCGACAATGACTTTGTTACACCCACCGCGAAGTAGGGCAAATAGCCGGCGATCACAGAAAATCTCCCATTTTGTGCCGTTTTTATAGCCAAGTAAGCTTGCTGAACACCAGGATTATTGTCGCTTTTGGCGATGACCTCGGCAGCTGTCTTTGGCACCGGAAACAATTTATAAATCGCTTCTAGATCGAGAGGATTTTTTTGTTCGTCGAGTTCTTCTTGCACGCGAGTCCTGGCTTTGACCTCCATGATTTTCGCAAATCGACTAAGTTTTTCTTTACCGATAAATTTCTTGAGATCTGCCGCTTGGTTTTTGCGCTCAGCCAAGAAATTCTTAATTTGAGTTTTAGCATCGACAATGTCGTCGTTGAGCAGGCCGAGTTGAGTCGGCTTCAGCGTCACCGTTCCGTTTGTGCCATCGCCAACAGTCGCCTTAATTGCTTTGAGCTTGTTCAAAAATTTTATGTAATACAAAAGTTTATAATCGTCCGAAGAATAGGTCAGATAACTCGTCACGGCTTCAGTGGCCAATTGCATCTGGAGCGCACGCTGTGCAGACTTTTGCGTATCAACACCAATCTGCGCCCCAATATAATCCGAGATGTAACTCAACCCCAGGCGAAGCTCTCCAGTCACGGAAGCATCCATCGTGCGATTGGGTCCCCTGCTGCGCACATTTCCTGAGTCGGTATAAGTTCTCGACCAGTTTTTTTGGACCGAAGCATTGCCACTGGCAATAGCGTCGGCAAGGGTACCCTTCCCGTTGAGGTCAGCAGCGGCGATTGAATCGCGACCAGAATCTACCGATGCAAACAAATAGGCCGCGTCCTTCATGATATTCGAAAGACAAACTCCCTCGACGCTGCAGGGATCCGTCGAGGCAGCAAAGGAAACAGAGGTAATTATAGTCACGAAGAGGCAAAAGAAGACCGTCTTGCAATGCGTCATTTGAGCTATCTTAAGTATCAGTTTCCATGGCCTCTGTAAAGAATGAATCCAGCTAGAAGCTGTTCAAGAAATGGGGTGACGATAGTTCTTTCTCATTCGCAATCGCTGAGTTAAATACAGGCGCATGTTTCTTCGCGGGTCGTTTGCATGAAAGGCGTTTATCTCGAAAATCTCTCGTGGCCCGAAGCCGAAGCCGCGATGAAAAAATTCAATATTTTTCTGCTGCCGCTCGGTGCGCGCTGCAAAGAGCACGGCAAACATTTGCCCTTGAGCAATGATTGG
>Ga0206855_10054_pt1 | contig 34875 bp, 21 predicted proteins | sample Alteio_BWOrgCont_51_FD_152637 | JGI IMG/M metagenome (GOLD analysis project Ga0206855, IMG submission 152637) | Enriched cells from forest soil in Barre Woods Harvard Forest LTER site, Petersham, Massachusetts, United States -... | ecosystem: Environmental > Terrestrial > Soil > Temperate forest >...
ATATACTTGGTACTTGAACCAAATAAGGTCGTTTAAACGTATATCAAGTTCAGTTCTTGAGGCTACAACCTGGGGCGATACCACTATAAATAATACTAAAAATGTTTCAACATGTGGCACTACCCGTTTCGGAAACAGTTTTTATTCTATTGTGAATACACCTGTTGTACAAAATATATCAACTTCGTCATTATCGTACAATCCTTTAAGCGGGGTAAAAGTTATTGAAGGAATACCGGAACCTATTCTTTCAGTTTATGGTGTTAACCAACAAGGTATAACTGTAAGCAGTGGAACTCCGTATGGGTATAATATCAGTTGGATAAATAACGGTGGACAGGCTGAGACTGTGTTGCCATATTATTATTAAATTGTTACAATAGTTTTTTTACCATATTATAGGTATTGACGGGGCTTTCTAAAGAATTATTTTTGTGCTCCAAATTATAAGGTTTTTTGAGTGTTCAATCTAAATTAATAATATAATGAATAAAGGAATAAGTATAGTTGGTTTTTGTGTAGCTACACTATTGCTTTTAGGGTGCCAAAAGAAAGGCAGTACCCCTGTAACAGTAACTACGACTGCTGCGGGAACTGTTCTTTCTTCTGAGGCGAGTGTGGTTATTGCGCCAACATATGTTACACTTGCTAACGATGCTTCTTTATTATATAGCGGAGCAGTATTGTTTCAGTCAACCCCTACTCAAGCGAACCTGGTTAATTGCAGGCAACTATGGCTTAATGCTACAGCCGATTATGAACAATCGTCAGCCACGCTTTTTGGACCCAATGGAGCTATAGGAGCTGACCCTGCTTCCCTCATCAACACATATCCTATTGATACTGTTGGAATAAATAAATTAATTAATAGCTCAGCGGTTTTTACGTTGGCGTATATTGATAGCCTGCCTTCTTATTTCACCGGTTTCCATGGAATGGAATTTGAGTTGTACGGTATAAACGGAAATAAACTGGCAAGCCAATTTACTTCCCAGCAGCTTTCCTATATAACTGCTGTAGCCCTTAACATAAAGACATTAACCTGGCAAATTGATAGTGAATGGAATTCTGCTTACCCGGGCAGCTATTATTACCAGTTTGTAAACGCCGGAAACGGAAGTACCATATATCCTGACCAGCGTGCGGCCTTTTCAGATTTGACAATGGCAATAGCCAATATTTGTGAAACAGATGCAATTTATAAACTAAATGGCATTCTTTCTAATAAATCTACCATTTTACAGGAATCGCCATTTGCCAGTAATTCTGTGTTGGATATTCAGAATAATCTTATTGGCGTTCGTAATATATACTGTGGCCAATATGGAAATAATACCGGTACAGGACTTACTGCATTTGTAAGTCAAAACAACCAGAACCTGGACGCAAAAATTAAGAATGATATAAGTTCTGCAATAAAAGCAGTTGGTTTAATAACTTCACCGCTTAATCAGGCCATATACACTCAAACCTCTCAAATGCATGTTGCTATTAATGCCTGCGATTCATTGGACGATGCCCTGAAAGTTGATTTGCTTACTTACCTTAACACTAATACTAACTGAGTTATTATGAGAAAATATATAGTAATTCTATTTACCGTTATTGCCTTTGTTATTGTATTTGTTTCATGCAATAAAACCAATATCACTTCCAATTCTACCCCTTCTGCATCAACAGCAGAACTGTCAGCGGGAATAGAAACTATTTTTGATATCAGTGCATCAGCCTTTGGCGATGATTTCCCAGTAATAAGCCCCGCATTGGAACATGTTCACGATAATGGAGAGGTGATTTTTAATGAGATTTTCACACCGCCAACTGGCTATCCTAATGCATATTATACCGGCCTGGGTCCAATTTTTAATGCGAATTCATGCAATGCATGTCATGGGGGTGTAGGCGAAGGAAATCCTCCTGCTTCATTTGGGGCGCCACTTACATCAATGCTGTTCAGATTGAGTATTCCGGGAACGGATTCATTGGGAGGACCTGTAGGAGTTCCTGGTTTTGGTGGACAATTGCAAAATAACGCAGTTCAAGGTGTACAACCTGAAGGTACTGTAAATATTACATATACTAATATGAACCTAAAATTTGCGGATGGCTCATCGTATCAATTACAAGCGCCCAGTTACATTGTTGCGGGAACATATACCAGTTTCCCTTCCAATGCCCTTATATCGCCAAGAATAGCACCACGATTAGTTGGATTAGGGTTTCTGGAGATTGTTTCAGAAAATACAATTTTAGCAAATGTCAACAATAGTCTTCCGGTAGGTGATACTACCCAAATTAACGGAAAACCTAATTATGTTTGGGACTATACTACACAATCAGTGCAATTAGGACGTTTTGGATGGAAGTGTGAACAGCCTACTTTAAAGCAACAATTATGTGGAGCCTATAAAGAAGATATGGGGGTTACAAACTCGGTGTTTCCGTTAGAAAGTAGTTATGGTCAGCCTCAGTACATGGTTTACCCTGGAGACCCCAGCCCTGAATTACCCGATAGCGAATTATATGCTAATGTGGAATACGTACAAACATTAGCCGTACCTGCTGAAAGAAATGGAACAAATCCACAGGTCATCAGGGGATCACAAATATTTAATTCATCTGGTGCGCAATGCGCTTCCTGCCATACACCTACAATTACTACACCGGCAACCTTTAGTTATATAGATCCTATGCCAGCTGGTGATAATGCAATAAGCTTACTCACCAATACTGTTATACATCCATATACCGACATGTTATTGCATGATATGGGAGCAGGGTTAGCTGATAACCGCCCTACATTTTCGGCAACCGGCAGGCAATGGCGCACCCCTCCACTTTGGGGTATAGGGCTTGTGCCAATTGTCGACCCTTCCGGTCAGTATTTACATGATGGCCGGGCCAGGAATCTGATGGAAGCAATAATGTGGCATGGTGGAGAGGCTTATAACGCAAAAGAATATGTTCGCAATCTTTCAGCTTCTGACAGAGCTGCACTTATATCATTTTTGCAATCGTTGTAATTTTATAATGGAATGTTAAAAACAAATTTATTTTCAATATGATAAAAGGACACTTAATTGCAATAGTATGTTGCCTGCTTAGCGGGATAGCTTTCTCTCAAAGCGGAACCCTGAAAGGCAAGGTAACTGATAGCACAGGTTCTTCGGTAGAAGGTTCAACTATACAAATTGAGAATACAAAATATGTAGCGTTAACTGACAACAAAGGGAACTATGAAATAGATAATGTTCCTATTGGCGCATACTCTGTTGTTGTGCAAATTATGGGCTATAATCCAATGGAAGAGAAAGTAATTGTAACTGAAAATCAAACTACAGTGCTTAACTTTAAGTTGCTGCAAAAAATAAATCAGCTGGAAAAAGTTGATGTTGTGCGTCCACTTATTAGCGCACAGGGTATGGGGCATATGCCTGAAGAATACCAGGGAGTAATTTATTCAGGAATGAAAACGGAAGTGCTTGTGCTTGACAGTTTAGATGCTAACAAAGCGCAGGATAATTTCCGTGAAACTTTAGGCAGGTTGCCCGGTTCTAATTATTCAGAAACAGAAGGCGGAGGATTTCCTTCTAATGGGATAGCATTCAGGGGACTAATACCTACGCAATCTGTTGAAATACAAACCCGACAGAATGGATACAACCTTTCAGGTGACGTTTACGGATATCCTGAATCGTATTATTTGCCTCCTTTAATTGCAGTGAGTGAGATTCAGGTTATACGTGGAGAAGCATCACTGCAATATGGCCCGCAATTTGGCGGAGTTATTGACTATAAAATAAAAGACGGCCCATTGGACAAGCCATTCGAAATAGGTATAGAAGAAACTGGTGGCAGCTATGATTTTCTAAGTTCGGTTTTAACTGTCGGGGGAACTTATAAGAAATGGCACTACTATGCTTTTGCACAGTATAAATTTACTAATGGCTGGAGGCCTAACTCAGACGTAGAGCAAGCAACGGCATATGCTAAAATTGAGTACGATGCATCAGAAAAATTTAAAATAAGCCTGGAGTATACCTTGCTAAGAAACCTTATTCACATGCCGGGTGGATTAACCGATGCAGAATTCAACCAGAATCCTGACCAATCTTTCCGTGCAAGGAATTGGCTGTCGAGCCCATGGAATCTTCTTGCGCTTACAGCCGACTATAAAATATCCGATAAAACAGAGCTTGTTTTGAAATCAGTTGGAAATATGAGTGGTCGTTACCTGGTATGGAAAAATGAAGATGGTGGGCCACAAATTGCTGACAGTATAAGTGCCATTACCGGTACATATACACCCCGAGAGGTGGAGAAGGAGAACTTTTTAAGCGTGACCAACGAATTGAGGATGCTCACAAATTATAATATAGGGCCAATTAAATCAACTCTTGCAGCAGGCATACGATATTTTCAAGGAGGAATGTGGCGTGAAGAAGAAGGACCCGGCTCAACAGGAAGCAATTATGACCTCAATCTTTACGGGGGTACCTGGGGCGATTCACTATATTTTACAACTACAAATATTGCTCCTTTCATCGAGAATACTTTCCATATAGGTAAATTATCCATTACACCGGGTTTCCGTTACGAATACATTCAATCTACTGCAAATGGATATGTTACAGCCGAAAATTCTGTTATAACAAATACTGATGTTATCAGGACATGGTATATTCCGCTTGCCGGATGTGCTGTGCAATACAAAACGAGCCCTTTAACGAATATATACGGCAATATTGTTCAAGCATATGAACCAACTACTTACGAGAATTTAGCTCCTATAGGCTTTATAGGCGTTATTGACCCTAATTTAAAAGATGTGAGTGGCTATAATTCAGATTTGGGATGGAGAGGAAAAGTAGGTAAGTTCATCAATTTTGATGTTGGAGTATTTTATATGGTCTTTGATAATGAAATAGGAAATGAAACACAATATGATCTATTCCACAATTTATATCTGTATGAAACAAATGTAGGCAATGCAGTGCACAAAGGCATTGAAACTTATGTAGAAGTGCATGTGTTCAAAATCTTCTCGGATAATCCTAAAATAGGAGACTTTAGTTTTTTCAACTCCTATGCATATGATGATTCCAGGTATGTTTCAGGTCCGTATGCAGGGAATTTTGAAGAAATGGCTCCCCAGAATATTGAGAGAATTGGTGTGAACTATACATACAAGCATTTTTCAACTACTTTCCTTTTTAGTTATTCAAGCCAGTCTTATGCCGATGCCAATAACACTGTATTAAGTGAAAATTCAGAGGTGGGGCTAATTCCGGCCTATCATGTAGTTGACTGGTCATCAAGTTATAAATACAAAAAATATGCTCTTGATTTTGGAATAAGCAACCTGCTGAATGCAAAATATTTTAACCTGCGCACAAATGAATATCCCGGCCCCGGAATTATCCCTGCTCCTGGAATAAATTTCTATGTAGGTCTTAGTGCTCAGTTTTAAGTATCGTGTGTAATTAGTATATTTGTATGTACTTAACCCTGTATGAAAAGAATACTATTTTATAGCCTGTTAGTATCAGTGTTGGCTTTTTCTACAAAGGCTCAAACATGGAGCCCTGTGGGTTCAGGTATTAGCGGAAGCGCTGCTAATACTACATGGTCGCTGTATACTTACGATTCTTTATTATATGCAGGCGGATGGTTTGAAAATGCGGGTGGAGTAAATGTAAATAATATGGCCCAATGGAATGGCACCAGTTGGGGCCCGACCGGTATTGGTTCGAGTGGCTATATAAGCGCCATGGCAACGTATAAAGGTAATGTATATGCAGGTGGCTTGTTTGATACCATGGGTGGGGTAGTAGCCCACAATATTGCCATGTGGAATGGCTCTTCATGGGCGCCTGTAGGGAGCGGAATAAAAACTGTTCAATACGGGCCATATGCTATGGCTGTATATAATGGCGACTTATATGTTGGCGGTTCATTTGATAGTGCCGGTGGCAAGTTGATTTATGGAATTGCTAAATGGGATGGGACAAGCTGGTCTACTTTAGGCACAGGAATTATTTATACCGATGAAGAAAGTGGAGTGTTTGCTATGACTGTATTCAAAGGAGAACTTTATTTTAGTGGCGAATTTGTTTTTTCAGGTGGTACTAATATTGCCAAGTGGAATGGAACAACTCTATCAACTGTTGGTGGCGGTGCTGTAGGACCAATTTATTCTCTTGCCGTAAATGGAGGGGATTTATATGCCGGAGGTTTTTTTACTGAGGCTGGTGCAACAGCCGTAAATAATATAGCCATGTGGGATGGAACAAATTGGTATGCGCTTGATTCAGGTATAACAGGTGAGGCAGGATGGGCAAGTGTGAATACTATGGCTTCTTATAACGGGGAATTATATATTGGCGGCTATTTTGATACTGTTAACGGGATGCCTATTAATTGTATTGCAAAATGGAATGGCTCAGCGTGGTCTTCTGTTGGTACCGGAATTGGCGTTGGGGGCTCATTAGATGCTATGGCCGTGTACAATAATTCACTGTACGTTGGCGGAGGTTTTGATAGCGCCGGAGGTGTATATGCTCAAAACATTGCCATGTGGACTATACCAAATGCAGTAAATAATTTAGCTGACAAGCCAGTGAATGTTCAGATTTTTCCTAATCCGGTAACAAATACACTAAATATAAATGCTACAGGTTTTAGTAGCCCGGGCTTATATTATAGTGTGTACAATTGCCTGGGGCAATTGGTGTTGACTGGGAAATTTACTTCTAGGCAGAACAATAATACAATTGATGTTTCTTCTTTTGCTTCCGGTCTTTACCTGCTATCTGTAATTTCAGATAACAAATCATATACCTGCAAATTCATAAAGGAATAGTCAAGAAACGATTTCCCTTTTTAATTAAATGAACGCCTTTTTATTGTTGTAAAACAGGTTGTCCTCCGTAAGTTATTGATTTAACTACATTTTCAGCAGCTGCAATAGCTCTTTCAGGCAAAGGCGCATAATTTAGAGATTGTGTATACTGCTGTCCATCTTTATGAATCATCCAGTTAAGTTCTTTAACCAAATCCTCAGCCTGTTGTTTGTCACGGTTATTATATGATTGCTCTTTGTACACAATAATCCAGGTGAAAGTACTAATAGGATATGCGTCTTCTACGTTTGAATTTGTAATACTAATCCTGGTATCAACCGGAATGTCAACATTCGCAGCTTTACTGGCAGATTCTAAAGAGGCCTTAATATATTTACCTGATGAGTTTTTAATAAGGGCAAAATCTATATTCTTCTGCTTGGCATAAGTAAGCTCAATGTATCCAATAGCACCAGGTGTCAATTTAACAGTTCCTGAAACCCCCTCATTACCATTGCTTGCCAAGCCCTTTGGCCAGTTAGGAGACCTTGCAATGCCAACCTTGGTTTTCCATTCTTCACTTACTTTACTTAAATAATCTGTAAATACATAAGTGGTTCCACTTCCATCGGACCTATGTACTACCGTAATATCCTGATCAGTAAGAGCTACATCTTTATTTTCAGCTTTAATTCTTGGGTCATTCCACTTTGTTATTTTACCTAAAAATATATCAGCAATAATGTCAGGAGAGAGCTTTAGGTCTGTTATTCCGGGAAGATTATAGGAGATAACAACTGCCCCAAGACATGTTGGAAATTCAACTACAGGTGCTCCGAACATAGTCATTTCATCATTACTCAGGAAACCATCAGAGGCCCCAAAATCAACAGATTTATTCATAAGTTTTGTAATACCTCCACTCGAACCAATAGATTGATAAGATGTTTCAATACCGGTTTGTGCACGGTATTCGTCCAGCATTTTAGAATAAATGGGGTTTGCAAAAGTAGACCCTGCACCGGAAAGAGCTATGTGCACCACTTTGGTTTCATTCTCGGGTTTTCCATTTAAACTGCAAGACTCTATTGCTGCAATCGTTATAATAAATGAAGACGCCAACAAAATACCTTTTATTGAACCAAATTTATTCTTCCGATTGCCCTGAATATGACTGTTTATTGACATGTTTTGAAATTTATAGCTATTAGACAAATTTTATATAACAATCTTAATTAAAATAAGTGAATGCAATATTATCGGAATACTATGTAAATATTATATGTAGTACTTCGATAAAAAAAAGACATGATTTGTAAAGATATTTAGTGCTGATTTACAATAAGTTTCGAAGTATATTGCTCCTGGATGTTATCAACCTCAATAAGATACATTCCGTTGGAATAATTTGATAAATTCAACTTTGCTGAGGTCGTTTTTGAGGACATACTAATTTGCTCATTTTCCAATAATCTACCTGTCCAATCATATACCGAGAGCGTTGCACTTCCCTGTAAAGGGGAATTAAATGTTACCTCAGTATAATTCCCGGCCGGGCTAGGGGCCAGAACCATATTTTTTGTTTGAATAACAACATTTATTGTAATTGGGCTAGAGAATTTATACATATCATTCTCATCTGTTTGCATTAATCTATAATAAGTTATGCCCTCAGTGGGTTTTTTGTCTACTGCGTCATAATAATGGTTCTCGGTACTATTTCCTGCACCTGTAACGCTTATGACATCGCTCCAATCTTTACCATCAGTCGATTTTTGCACTGTAAATAGTTTGTTATCTGTTTCAGATGCTGTAGCCCAATTTATATCCACAACATTCCCGGATGAATTATAAGTTGCGTTAAATGATAATAGGTCGATGGGTAGGACGGTTAAACTGCATCCAATTGAAATAACTGCATTGGTTGAAAAATCCCACATGTCCCCTGCATTGGTTGATGCAGGAGTAGTAAAATGTTTATTGCTTATGTCACCATCGGTATGGTTGAAGATTGTTAAATATCTGGTGCAATTTGATGCGCAAGTGTTGCCATATTTACCTTGGGCGCTACAGCCACTGGCGTCGTCTGAATAAATAACATATACTGTTTGTCCTGCCAAGCCTGTTATAGCATATGCACCATCGGGTGCTGAGCCTGTAAATGCTATAACTTTTGAATTGGCAGGAATTATATTACTAGCGGGAATATTTTTAAATGCAGTGCATCCGCAGGCAGTATTTAAAGAAGCTGTGTAATTAGTTTGGGTAGCAGTTAAACTGCCGTTTAACATCCAGTTGATATTTGTATTATTGTTATTCCCCGTTCCAACCGTACCATTGCCGCCCATTGCCAGGTCACCGGCACCATAAACCATTGTTGGATTTACTAATTCAAAGTAATGAATATCAAGTGGATCTGAGCCGGTTTTGAAAATAACAAACTCATTATAACCTTCACAATTCCCACAAGCAGTACCCCCGGAATGACTATTAATCAGTTCATACCCTATATTCATACTTGTTGCCGGTGCAACTCCTGATTTCCTTACCCTGAAATCGTCAAAGTAAGCCGTGGTTCCAGCCAAAGTGAAAGTAACCTTTATATACCTGCTTGTAGCAAGCAAAGGCCCATCGAAAGTTGAAGCCGTAACACTAACTGTGGCTGGGCTACCGGAAACTGTAGTCCAGGTGGTGCCGTTTGATGACTCCTGTACGTCAAAAGTACTGCCGGCACCGCTGAGCCCTCCGCACACAAATGAAACATGGTCGGCTACTGTACCAGCCACATGCCAGTCATATTCAATATAATCTCCTGTAGCCGAAAATTTAAGCGAGGGAGAATTTCTGCCGAAATCACCTCCACCGGTATATGCCCCTCCTACACTTATGGTGAAGCCTGCATTTACTGCAGTACCGGTACCGGTAAAGCCTTCGTCAACTATGTAAGCAGTAGAAGCACTTTGCCCGTATGAAAGGAACTGGTATAATAAAAACAAAGGAATTAAGAACACTTTTTTCATAACCCAGGTTGCTTATAAAAAACGATTTAGATGATGCAACGAAGGTAATTTCCAGGTATTAATTCAGCGAATCATCCGTATTACTCTTTTATTAATAAAATGGGCGATGATTTCCTTTCGTAGATGAGTATATGTTAAGCAATTGAAAACAAATAACCTGCAAGGCAATTACAGGGCTGAGTTAATAATTGCTTAATACTAGAATATACTTATTCGAAAATTGTCAGCGAGTATCTTCATTTCTGAATTATAATTTTTCCTTCCGAAACTTGGTCCTCATTTTCATTAAGTACTCGGTAAAAATATATTCCGGATGCACTGTTAGTGATATCAATTTTCATGTTTCTATCCTGTGAAATATTTACATACCCTGTTTTGAAAACTTCTCCTCCTAATTCATTATATATGTTAACTGAATATCTGCCACTTGTATTTAAGAATTCAATTGTAAATAGACCATTACTTGGGTTGGGAAATAATTTTACTGTTTCAGAATTTACAGGTAATTCATTCGTTGAGGTTAAAATATTAGGTGGAATAAATCTGAATATTACCCCATCTTCATCTGCTCCGCCTGCACTTGTCATACCATACATAACATTGCCCGAGAATGTTAATGAACCGTAAGGTAATTTACCATTTGGCAGACCCTTAAAATCATAAATGTCTGTGTATCCGCTGCCATTAGTATCTATAGAAAGAATGCAGCCACTGTCATGGCTACCGCCATATTGTGTCATTCCATATAGTGTGTTCCCCAACAGAGATAAAGTACCAAGAGGAGTTCCACCGTTCGGATAAGTAAAATCCAGCATATCCTTATAACCACTGCCGCTTGTATCTACAGAAAAAATACATCCTGAAGTATGCGCTCCGCCGCCTGATGTCATTCCATAAAGGGTATTTCCTGAAACTATTACTGAGCCAAAGGGTTCTCCGCCATTTGTGCTATTAAAATCAAGTATATCTTTATAGCTACTGCCGTTAGTATCTATTGAAAAAACTATACCGTAACCAATTGCCCCGCCATTAACTGTAGTACCGTAAAGCCTGCTACCCGAAAGAGTTAAGTCTCCGTTTGGGTTCCAGCCATTTGTACCATCGAAATCAAGCATGTCTTTATAATGGCTACCATCTGTATCTATTGAAAAAACCACACCGTAGCCTCCGGCCCCACCATAGGCAGTCATTCCATACAATACGTTTCCTGAAAGTGTCAGGTCTCCATTTGGGTTACCGCCACTTATGTTATTAAAATCGTACAAATCTTTATATCCATTACCATTGGTATCTATAGAGAAAATACATCCGCTATCATGCGCTCCGCCATATTGTGTCATTCCATATAACAAATGACCTGAAATAGTTAGTGAACCTAAGGGATTAGCACCATTTGTACTATCGAAATCAAGAATATCTTTATAGCTGTTGCCATTGGTATCTACTGAGAAAATATTACCTAATCCATGTGCTCCGCCATATTGTGTCATTCCATATATAGTTTTTCCTGAAAGCGTTAGCGAACCATTGGGTGCTGCCCCATTAGTGTCATTAAAATTCAAAAGGTCGGTAAACTGTGCTTTTCCTATTCCAATTTCAAAAAAAAATAAACAGAACAGTAAGAAGTAACATTTTTTCATAAAAAACCAGATTTTTTGTAAATATAATGTGCTTAATTAAACAATATACAATACCTCAGGAATTGTAATAACTCCCCAGAACATTTGAATTTAAAACATAATGGTATTAATTGTGGTTAACAACAAGTTTTGCTGAAAGTTGTTGCGCATCTGTACTTATATTAATAAAATATAACCCATTTGTATAGTTTGATACATCTAATGAAGATATGTTATCGCCTTTTACTACACTTATTTGTTTACTGCCAATCACTCTTCCGGCTAAATCGCTGACGGTTAATTGAGCGGACCCATTTGAAATGCAATTAAATGAAACCGATGTAATACCTGTGGCTGGGTTAGGAGCTAATGCCATAATATTTGCCAGAGGATCAACATTTACCGGAACTGTGTTAAAATATATTGAGTGTCCATTATAATCAGTTTGTTCAAGCCTATAATAGGAAACATTGGCAAAAGGCGATTCGTCTGTTGAACTATAATTAATTGGGTGGTCACTATTACCCGCACCAGCCACAACAGCAACTGTTACCCAATTAACCCCATCCCTTGTCTTTTTTATAGTAAAATATTTATTGTTAACTTCAGATGCGGTAGACCAATTAATATTTACATTTCGTTTTGAGAGGTCGTATTGTGCAGTGAAAGAAAGTAACGCGATAGGTAACATGGTAGTAGTAATACTGCAGCCTGGAGTGTTGCCATAAGTGCTGGGCGTTTCAGCATTAACGTATGAATTTGCCGTAACAGGAGGATAGTTAAAGATTTCATACGATCCATCAGCGGGATTTTCAGAACAAGGGTCATACTGATAATATTCCTCAAAATTAGTGCCACCAAGAAAGGTAAAATTTAAAGTGAAGTATCGGTTTCCATTGGTTCCGCAACTGCTGTTATCCGACCAGCTACCGGTAGATGCACCACCATTAGCAAATATAATATAAATAGGATTAGTAGGTGAACATATTCCACCGAAGTTATATGAGTTAGGGCAATATGACTGACTATTCGGGTGGGAGCATAAAAGAATAGTGGACCATGCAGGTATGGCTATGCCGCCGTCGCTGGCATCAATAAAATCTCCGGCAGCACAACCACATGTTGCGCTATTAAGCGTAGCGGTTGCAGCTGGAAAGCTGGTAGATGAAGTATAGTTGTGGTTTGATGATACGGGTGGGCCATATTGACCATAATCTAAATCAAACCCCGCACCCCATGCAGCGCTGACGTTCCAACCATAGGAACAGGAATTAATTAGCATAAATTCATCTTCCCCTTCATAAGCAGTACCACCACATGCGGTACTTGTACACCCATCCGTAAAAGTCATTGACATAAAAGGGTAATCGACACAGGCTGTGGTTGATTTAACTACAGAAAGATATGGTGGGTTAGGCGGAGCGGTAGTCAAATAATTTGGTCCTGCATCATATTCAAATACGGCAAAAGTATAAGAGGTGCTTGCCGATAAACCAATTATTGTAACAGAATTACCTGTACTGTCATAAACAACATGTCCTGTACCCAGCGCGCCACCACTTGCATAATCAAAATTATGAGTGTACGTCGTTGCATTCACGGGTAGTGTTACAGCGCCGGGGTATACAACAACAATACGCCTGGTGCCATTACCATTTGTCCAGCTTAATTGAATGCTATTGCAACCTATATGTGAAAATACTGCCGCGGAAGCAGCAATTGTTGGGCTTATTGCCTTGCCTGGCTTATTTAAGGAAAGAATCAGTAAAATTACTAGCAAGCACTTACCTGAAATGGTTTTTAAAGTAGTTTCCGCTTTAAAAAAGAAATATTTTTCAGGTAAAAATTTTACCATTCTGCAATTATTAAACTAATTAAATACAACGATTTAGAATCGTGATTAAAAATACGGTGATGACTTAAATAAGTTACTATTGTAATGTTAACTAATTATTAAATGAGTATCAATAAGATACAATATGAGCATTTTTAATGAATTAATTGTAAATACCCATCCAGATTATACTTTTTATTAGCATAATCAGTAGCTTTAATAATATAGTAATACGTTCCATCTGATTCCATTACGCCGGCCATACTTCTGCCTGTCCAGTCAATTTCAGGTGAGTCGGCTTCAAACACTCTTTCTCCCCAACGGTTGAATATTTCAATATAATAGGTTTGCATGCCACCGGCCGTTATATGAAACACATCATTGATACCGTCACCGTTAGGTGTAAATACATTAGGTACGTAAATTCCACCAGTCACGTAAACAGTGTCTGATGCGGTGTCGGTACAGCCAAACCTGTTTGAAGCTATAAGAGTGACAATATAATTACCCGGAATATTATACTGGTAGTATGGATTTGCATCGGTTGACGAGCTTCCGTCTCCAATATTCCAAACATAAGAGGTTGCTCCTGTACTTGTATTTACAAAACTTACAAACTGACCACCGAGTATGGTTTTAGGTGTTGCCACAAAACCAGCAACCGGAACAGGTGCGGTAAATACCTGCATGGAATCCGTTATGGTTGTATTGCAGCCATCGGTTACAGAACATACATAATAAGTAGGTACACCAGGCGAAACACTATATGGCCCAGGGCCATTAGTTAATCCATTATTCCAAACATAATTATACCCGGGTTTGCCACCGGTTACCGCAACACCCACTACTGCCTGCTTACCAAGGCAAATGGTATCAGGAGTCATAGCAACCTGCAAGGGCGGATATAAATAAACTGTTTGCTTGGCACTATCACTACAAGTTGCACTGCTGCCAATAACTGTATACGTTATGGGGCTTGTAGTTGGTGTTGAGGTTACTGTTGCTCCGGTAGTAGTTCCTCCTAAACCTGCAGAAGGGCTCCATGTATAACTTACGCCGCCACTGGCAGTCATGGAAAGAGATTGACCTGCACATAATGTATCGCCACCCGAAAGAGAAATGCTTATAACTGGGCTTACGAAAACGGTGAGAACTATCTGAACCGTATCATTACAGCCCTGGCTGCTTGTTCCAATGACTGTATAGGTACTAGTAGAATTAGGGTCGGCGCTGGTACTTGAGCAAGAAATACAAGTAAGGCCGGTAGATGGTGTCCAGGCATAAGTGTTCGCACCCGTTGCACTAAGTGTTGTAGAATTACCTGTACAAATTGAAGTATCTGCAGGAACTACAGTTACAACCGGTAAAGAATTTACAGTAATTGAAACATTGGCTGAATCGGGGCATCCGGCTGCGTCAGTGCCTACAACTGTGTAGGTAGTATTGGCAGAAGGATTGGCAATTGGTGAAGGACAAGTATTGCAATTTAATGAACTCGCCGGATTCCATGTGTAACTAACCCCACCAGTTATATTAAGTAAAGTGTTACTACCGTTACAAATTGCAGGAAGGCTTGACGTTGCTATAAAATTGGGTTGATCAACTTGAATGCTTATTGTGTCACTTGAATTACAGCCAAAAGAATTTGTTCCGGTTACAGTAAAGGTTGTGTTAGATGCAGGGTTAGCAATAGTATTTGCACAGGTAGAACAGGTAACTCCACTGGCCGGATTCCATGTGTAGGCTGTAGCACCCGTGGCTGTTACTGTAGTTCCACTTCCACCAGAACATATTAATGGTGAACCCGCAGAGACTGAAAGTGTAGGTGTGGGGTTAACGGTAATTACTACGGTTGTACTGTCAGCACAATTACCGCTGCCCGATGTTCCAAGCAAACTATATGTAGTGGTAACAGTAGGGGTAGCAGTAACAGGTGAACCGGTTGAAATGTTCAAGCCAGTTGCCGGGCTCCATGTGTAGTTTACAGCTCCGCCCGCTGTTAAAGTGGTAGAACCGCCAGTACAAATAGAGGATGAAGATGCAGTAGCTGTCACCACTAAATTCCCGACAGTTATACTTACTGTGTCATTCGATGTACAAGTTCCATTTATACCCGTTACCGTGTAAGTGACGGATGAAGTTGGGAAGGCAATAACATTACCACCAACAGTAGTACTTAAACTTGTTCCGGGACTCCAGGTATAATTAGTGGCCCCACTTACGGTCAATAAAACAGAATCACCTGAACATATTCCGGGATTCAAGGGAGTAACTGAAAGGGTTGGGGTAGGAGTAACACTTATAGTAACATTTGCAGTATCGTTGCAACCTGCAGCACTGGTAGCTATTACAGTGTAAGTGGTGGTAGAAGATGGAGTAGCTATAACCGGCGAACCTGAAGAAGAGCTAAGAGTTCCCGCGGGGATCCAAGTATAATTTGCTGCACCGGTAGCCGTAATGGTATCAGGATTTCCAGAACAAATATTTCCGCCAGAAGAGGCTGATATTGTTATTGTAGGTGTAGGGTTGATTGAAATAGTTATACTGTCCTTTCCACTACATCCGCTTGCATTTGTACCTGTTACTACATAAGTAGTAGCCACAGTTGGAGTTGCTGTTACACTTGCACCCGTTGTTGTACTTAAGCCTGTAGCCGGACTCCATATATATCCTGTGCCGCCACTGGCATTTAGCACGGTTGTATTTCCCATGCACACCGATGATGAAGTGGAGCTTACGTTAATACTAGGTTTGGGATTGATTGTAATGATTACACTATCTTTAGCAGTACAAGCGCCGGAAATACCGGTTACCGTATAAGTTGTTGCAGAAGCAGGATTAGCATAAGGATTAGGACAGTTTGTACAGCTTAGACCTGTAGCCGGGCCCCATGTATATGAGGGTGCCCCGTTTGCCGATAACATAACTGAATCTCCTGAACAAATGGCTGGCGAAGAAGGGGTAATAGACACAGTTAATGTTGATGCCACTGTTATAGTTACACTGTCTGTACTTTGGCAGCCTCCTGCTGAAGTTCCCGTAACATAATATTTGGTAGTTGTACCAAGTGAAGCCGTAGTATTGGCACAAGTACTGCAGCTAAGTCCGGCAGTAGGAGTCCAAACATATGATGTGGCCCCAGTTGCGGTAAGGTTAGCGGTGCCTCCGGGACATATTCCGGGTGCTCCGGGAGTAACAGTAACCGTTGGAGTAGGATAAACAGTTATTACAATACTTGCCGTATTGCTGCAACTTCCGTTTGTTCCAGTAACGGTGTAAGTAGTAGTAGTAGTAGGATTTGCAATTACATGTGCTCCGGTAGATGCACTAAGGCTTCCGGATGGTTTCCAGGTATAAGATGTTGCTCCGCTGGCAACAAGGCCAATTGTATCGCCGCCGCACAAAGAAGGAGAAATGCCTGTAATAGCTACTGAAACTGTAGGGGTTGGATTTACATTTACAACCACTTTCAACGTATCATCACAGGCTCCGCTAATATTGCCAACAACACTGTATGTTGTAGTAACGGTTGGAGTAGCGACTACACTTGCACCTGTAGATTTATTCAGACTTGCAGAAGGGCTCCAAGTATAACTCAAAGCACCCGTAGCTGTAAGGGTTGTATTTTGACCTGAACATATGGTGGATGATGCAGGAGTTACATTCATGTTACTTGCAATAGGCTTAAAGCTTCCTCCTTTTAAAAATACACCTGAATCGAACTTGCCATTACCTATATCGGCTAATCCTATTTTAATATGATATTTTTGACCACACTGTACCGCTGATTTGGCAGTTAAAACAGTGGTAAAGCCATTGTACCCCACAGTTGTAACCGCGGTACTGGCAGGGCAACTGGAGCAACCTGTGGAAGAAGGCCAGTTACAAACGTAGTAGGCTGAATTTGTAGTGCAGTTTACCGAATTAATATAAACCGCGGTAGATGTTTTAGGGATGAGAGCCAGGTTCACAGCATGGTGAGAAAATGTGCCTGCAATGCCAGGGCCGCTTAAAAAGAACCCAAAATCATCCAGGTAGGAACTTCCTACATAATAAGGTTCCTCATTGGAAGCAAACACATACTGGAATTCAACAGAATCTGAATTTGCTGTAAAGTCAAATTGTAAAAGTGCACAAGAAAAAGTATTGGTATAAGTAGTCCCTATAAGATTGGCTAAATCTGAATCGCGGTAATTGCTTGAATTTAACCATCCATCAGTTGAACCATATGCATATGTCGTACACCCACCATCACTTTTATCATTGGCTTTACAATTCGGCCCGTCGGCAAGTGTAATTGTTCCGTTGGTTATTATAAGGCCGGTATCCATACCAATGTTTGATTTGCTACCATTGAAAAATCCAAAAGAAGTATCAATACCCTGGTAAGTTATATTAGTTGCGGTTACTCCGCCACTCAATAGAACATGGTTAACCAGGTAAGGCATTAAGCCATAATTACCTACTCTTGTTGTGGTAAGCTGAGCGTTCGCATTTATGCTGAAAACCGATTGCAGCAGCAATGCGATAACTAAAATTTTAAAAAATAAAAAAGAATGTAATTTTTTCATTTACATAAAGGCAAATAAGTTACCGCTTGCTTAACCGTTTTAGTGTTAAGCCCCTCTTAATATCGGTACGCAAAATATATAAATGAATTAGATTCATTATTACCGAAATATTAAATAAACAACAAGAGTATATTAAATGCTGATAATCAACGTATTTAATTGCCTTAAAAATAAATAAATGTAAATAACCATAATTGAATATTTCTCGCAGGGGGAATTTATATTCCGATATATAGATTACTAAACTACAATAATAGTCGCCTGACAGATAAAATTCACTGTAAGGTATTGTAAATCAGCATGTATTTTGCGAATTACTATTCCCAAGCCAGCATGTTTTTAACCGTGCTAACGCTAACCGGAGCATTGATAACCTCTTTCTTACTTAAATAGTATTCCAGAGAAGGTATTATCCAATTAGATGATTCATCATTAAGTGAAACTAACATTGTAGCACAACCATATAGCGTGGTAAGCCTTTCGAAAAACAAGCGGGCTGACGCTTCCATAGTATCTTTATCAAGAGTAGAGAGTTTTTCAGATAATATGATAAGTTCATTCAACTCTTCATGCACTTGTTTTTCATATTTCTTATGGTTAGCTACAGAAGATTTTATCTCTTCACACATAACTAAAAAACCATCAGATTTATATAAAGCTCTTAGCATATCAAGTATCATAATATTACCTGCACCTTCCCAGATAGGTAATACCATTACATCGCGCATCAGTTTGGGCATAACCTGGTCTTCAATATAACCTATTCCTCCCATCAACTCCATACTTTCCCTTACAATATATACCCCAGATTCTGAAGACCACTTTTTTATCATTGGTACAAGTAATCGAAGGAGCGCTGCTTCTTTTTCATTACCGTTATCGGCATTATCAAGAGCCTTTATGGTTCTCCATAACATATAAAAATTGGCATTATATAATGCCGCAAGTTCCTGCAGTTTTGTCCGAATGAGCGCATGCCCAATAGCAGTTTTCCCGAAAATCATTCTGTTGCAGAGAAACTCGTATGATTCTACTATTGCTCGCCTTGCAACAGATACAGCGGCTACAGAATTATACAAACGTGAAAGGTTCATCATTTCCGCCATTATTTTAAAACCTTCATTTTCCTTTCCGATAAGTTTTCCAACTGTATTGGTAAGCATACATTCGGCGCTGGCCATGGAACGAACTCCAAGTTTATCTTTAAGGCGGATGAACTCAATAGGATTCTTTTTACTATCAGGCGGTTTTTTTTCTACCATAAAAAGTGAAAGCCCTTTTGTGCCCTGGATACTCTCATCAGTTCTCGCCAGTACCATTATTATATCGGCATTGGCATTACTACAGAACCATTTTTCCCCGTTAAGGTGATAGTAATTGTCTTTATAATGGGTAGCTTTTACAAGGTTAGCACCAACATCCGAACCTCCTGCTTTTTCAGTAAGGAACATGGCTCCGGTATAAAATTCCTCAGGATCATCAGTAGCTATGTGAGGCAGTAGGCGCTTTTTGTCTTCTTCAGTGCAATATAAATCTATTATCCTGGCGGCTCCATCTGTCATACATAATGGGCAATATATTCCCATTTCACTCATTCCATATAAGAAGCCTGCGCTAAAACCAAGTCGATGTCTTTCGGCAGTGAATTTTTTTCTTAACTCCGGTTCCCACTTTACCCGCATCATTTCCGATTCAATAGCTATCTGCATTAATTCCCAATAAGCAGGATGGAAACGGATTTCATTCAATGTCTCTCCAAACGGGTCGCGTTTTATCAATTCAGGACCATTTTTATCAGCAAGTAACGATAACGCATTCATTCTACCGGCAGCCTCTTCGCCAAGTTTATCAAGCTTAGGGTGAAAATATTTTAAGGCAGTTTCTGAAAGATTATTTTTTAAATAATTATGCAGAATAAGATCACTTTTATAGAAATCCGCGCTTGGGGAGTAGCTTTCCTTTAATACCCTGTTAGGCATACCTAATAATTATAATTGCAAATAAAGGCATAGTTCTGATATTCAAGAACAAAATATCATATCAAAACTAAGCCCTTAGTACAGCTTAGTTCTGTACAATCAATTTCCCTTCCGAAATCAACCTGCTGCCCGTTTCAGTAATAATGCGGTAAAAATATACGCCAGCTGATTTACCCTCAAGGTTAACCTGGTTAGAGCCCAGGCTAATGGGTGCAACATATACTTGCTGCCCTAACTGATTAAATACAGCAACCTGTGCTTTTTCAGTCAACGTACCTGATAGTGCAATATTGAAAGTACCATTATTAGGGTTCGGATATACCTTAACATCGTTGCTTTCAGTAATATTCTGAATAGAAGTAGGGATAGAAGGTACATTAATATTATCTATATAAATAATATTACCCCAACCCGACCGGCTTTCAAAAGAAAACATTACGTTAGGTTTTCCATTTAAAGCTGAAAGATTGATAGAATCTCTTCTCCATGCTTTAGTGGTAGGAGGTACAAAGCACCCCGCGCCATTTGTATCAGTACCTGCCGAAGTGGAACCTCCGGTTGTGCATAATGTGGCACCACCTTTGGAATATATCATTGTCCAGGTACTACCGCAATCAGTAGAATAGTATATGTCAAGTGTATCACTATAAGTAGGAAGACTGCTGGGTTCATAAGCAACATCGAATGACATTTCGGCATTGGTTGTACTTGCAAAACTGTAGTCAGGTGTATATAGTTGCTGCCTTTCACCAGAAATATTTACTTTAACTCCACAGTTAGCAGGGAAATACATGCATTGTGTACTACTATAACCTGTTGTTGTACATAATTCCCACACACTATCTCCTGCAACTGGTATGTTTAAATACCAACCTGTTGGCGGAAAGGTGCTTGACTGAAAAGTTTCAGACAAAGGCAATGTGGCAGTCGAAGGCACATAAATGTAAGAAGTGTAAGTAACAGAATCCTTACCGGTAGTTGATGTTACAACTTCTTTAACACTATATGCTCCTGGTGTGCTATAGGTAACTGAAGGGTTTTGAACGGTGGAGGTTGCGGGACTGCCGCCTGTAAAAGTCCATTTCCATCCTGTTATGGTTCCGGTTGAAGTGCTTTTATCGGTAAAATTAACTGAAGAGCCAGGACAAACCGATTTAATGTTTGAGGTAAAATCGGCCACAACAGAGTTACAATTGGTGAAGGAAAGAAATGCAGCTTTATTACCGTTAAATTCATCAGCATCCATTTGCTCTCTTTGATTACCAGCAGCATACACTACATTCTCGGTCCAGGAATATTGTTTGAGTTTCCATGTTGTCCATACACCAAGGCTTGCAGGAGCAGTTAATGAATCATTGTCGGGGTCTGCCATCCAAAGCCCATAAGTGTTCAATGATTTATTGAGATATCCTGCTATGCTGCCGTCGGTATAAATAATTGGCTTTATTCCTGTTGCACTGTCTACTGCATTGAACCATGCCTGTACCCAGGCAGTTAATTGTGCACTTGTAAAAGCGCTGGTTAAAGCAGGCCCGCTTGGCGGGTCTTCAAGGTCAAGTGCCGGGGGAATATTACACGCCATTATATAGGGCTTGGCTACACTTAAAAAATATTTAGCTTCTGCTTCGGCTGAATTGTCTTCCGGGTGGGCGAAATGATATGTACCCATGGTTACCCCAGCCGCTGCTCCATTAGTTTCATAATTCAGAAATTCGGAATCGGTTATGGTAACACCTTCCGTAGCTTTTGCAATCGCAAAATCCCAGCCAGCGGCTTTAATATACGACCATGTAATTGAACCTTGATAGTTTGAAACATCAAGGCCCATAAGATTTTGAGCATTTGCCGCAAAACCAGAAAGAATTAAGAATGATAAAGGAAGTAGAATTTTTTTCATCGAGTATTAGAGTTACAGGGTTTGCTAATTACTGATTAATTTTCAGAATAAAGAGTCCCAAATGTATTGAGTTAATTTCAAAAAACAAATACCCTAACGTTAAACTTGTATAAACTATGAGAATTGATTTTGCTGTATATTGAATTATAGAGGGATAAGTAATCTGGAAATGTTTGTAAAAATTAACCTGAACTGATTTAGATTGAAGATTACAATGTTGTTTTATAAAATAATGGATTATTAACAGATTAAGAGAAAGTAACAGAAAAGTTATTTCGTTAGCTTATAACATTTTTTTACCAAGTTGTTTTTTTCGTACCAGTACTAAAATTAACACCAGCCCATTCATAAAAATCTGCGAGGCGGGGTAAACCCATGTGGCTGCTACGTAGTTTTGTAATGCGAGGAAGGAAATGAAATGTTTTGCAGAATTCAGGCCGAATGAAGCAGCTTTTTCTTCATACGGATAATAAAAGCTTTTGCGAAGTGTTGGGCCATATCCAATTACGTCGATGCCTGCTATTAAAATAACAGATGTGGTTGGGTTTTTTGTAAAAAACCAGGGCAGTAAAGCTAATAGTGCTATACTTATAAATAATATATCGGAAAGGGTATAGGCTTTGTCGTATTTAAATAATGAAATAATACCAATGGCAAGACAAACTGTGCAGGTAAACCCTGTTGACCATGAGCCCCAACCACCACCTTTTGCTAATTGTGCTGTAAATACCACAGCTGTTGTCAGCGTCCACAATAGCCATGAAAATGCATGTGGTTTTATTTGATTTTTCAATATGCCCGATATATAAATTGCATAAGCAAATAGCCCGAGGCAAATAGCTGCGATTCCTAAATAGGGCTTGAAATCATCCATTATACTGATATAGCAATTAACAAAAATACGTATTAGCTTTCTATGAGAACCAATATATCGAGGGTAATGCTATTATCTATTATTCGGAATGTGCATAACCCGAAATGATTTACACTACGATGGAATATATAAACAAGAATTTCTATAGAGAAAAATAATCAACTTTTCCCAGCATTCATTTCGTCTAAAATGTTTTAGGTGTATTTATATTTCTCGTTTTTTTGAGAACATGCAGAATAATTCTAATTTTAGCATCGCCATTACTTTTTAAATGAGGCAGAATTATATTTTGATTAAAAAGAACAAGAGCTATTTTATAATAATATGGTTTGCTTTCCTGAGTGTTTTTTTGGCAGCGGCGCCAACCAGGAAAGACTCTCTGGCAGAAGCTTTTAAAGCAACCTCCAACGATAGTACCAAGGTTCAGCTTTTGAACCAGCTATACCAGCAAACTGATTCTGTTCACTATGCTAAAGAAGGGCTTGAAATAGCTGAAAAAATTAAATACAGAAAAGGAATTTCGCAGTGCTTACTTGATATAGGTAGGTCTTCTTATTTCGACGGGGACCCTGATATTTCGTTAGGATACCTTACAAGGTCTATTTCAATTGCCGAGGAAATAAAAGATAAGAAGATACTTATAAGCGCATATAGGTATATTGGTTATATATACAGGCCCGATGACCCATCTTATGCAGAGCAGTATTATAACAAAAGTTTAAGGCTGGCTGAAGAAGCCAAAGATGAGATTGCTGTATCGTACGCTTTAAGCGCACTCGGAAATATATATGAGACAATTTTTGAAGGCACTACGGAAAATAACAGGAAAGCATTGCAATTTTACCTCAGAAGCCTTGAAATACGTAAAAGAGTGGGGGCATACAATGAAATTGCTGCATCTTTAAATGAAACATCAAGGGTGTATGATTTGCTGGGTTATCATGAAGAAGCATTAGCCCTTAGGTTAAATGGTATTGATATTGCAAGGAAAGCAGGAAATATAGAGAATATTGTTTTTTTATGCAATGTGTTGGGAAATGATTACAGCCTTCGCCAGCATAATTTTAAAAAAGGGTTGGAATATCATTTAATAGCATATAATAATGCTATAACACAGAAGAATAACCTGGAAGTTTTATTTGATATTTCTAAAGGGTTGGCTTATGACTACCGTGTACTCGGAGATTTAAAAAAATCGATCGAATTCTATGAGAAGTCTATTATGCTTAATGATTCGTTGAGGGCAATTCAAACGAAACACGATTATAACCTCTCAAAGCTTAAACATAACCTGGAAAGAGAACTCGAACAACAAAAATTACTTGTTAAGGATTCTGAGATACTGAAAGGGAAGGCGGAGGCAGCAAAACAGACTATATTGCTTAATTCTTTTATACTGGGTTTTTTACTCATCCTGGTTCTGGTTACAATTGTTTACAGGGCAAACCTGCAGCGTAAAAAATCGAACAAGGAACTGAAAATTCAGAATGATAAGATTGAAGCAGCGTATAAGGAAATTGCTGCCAGTGAACGTAAATTCCAGCTCATAACCAGTACAATCAACGATATTTTTTACCTGTATAATATCCGCGATAAGAAATATGAGTATATAAGCCCGAATTGTTTAGAAATTGTCGGGCTTGACCAACAATGGTTTTATGAAGGTAATAGTATGAACGTTATTGTTCTGGAAAGTGACCTTCCCATTGTTTACCAGGCTGATGTGGAAGTACAGGAAGGTAAGCCCTATGAAATTGAATATCGAATCCAGGTGAATGGGGAAATAAGGTGGATTGCAGAAAAATCGTCCCCTAACTTTGATGAGAATGGCAAAATGACCAGACATTCCGGCGTATGCAGAGATATAACAGCAAAAAAATATTCTGAAAACAAGTTTAGAATCATTACTGAAACAATTAATGATGTATTCTATTTATACAATATAGTAGAAAAGAAATATGAATATATAAGCCCTAATTGCAACGCTTTATTTGGACTAGACACGGACTTTTTCTATTCAGGTAAAAGCATGAAGACCGTAGTAGATAAAGAGGACCTTGCCCTTGTGATTGAGGCCAACAGACAAGTAGATTCGGGTATTGGTTATGATATTGAGTACCGTATAATTGTTGACGGGCAAACAAAGTGGGTGGCTGAAAAATCATCCCCTATTTTTGATGAAAAGAATGTTTTAGTAAGAAACTCAGGAATATGCAGGGACATTACTCAACGAAAAACAGATGAAGAGATTATTCGCAAGAAGAACCAGGACATTAAAGACAGCATACTTTATGCCAGTACCATTCAGCAGGCTATTCTAACTCCTAAAAAAGAAATTGAAAAAAGAGTAAAGGAATTTTTCATTTTGTCTAAACCAAAGGATATAGTCAGTGGCGATTTCCATTTTTATAAGGAAACAGAAAACGGATTAATTATGGCAGTTGCTGATTGTACTGGGCATGGGGTACCCGGAGGGTTTATGAGTATGTTAGGAAATGCATTGTTAAACGAGATTATTAGTAATAATAAAAACATATCGCCTGTAGAAATTCTCGATCAGTTGAGGAAAATGATTATTCAATTATTGAACCAGACTGTTAAATACGGTTCTAATAAGGATGGAATGGACATTGCCCTGCTTCTTTTTGAGAAAAATAATGCCTCTGTACAATATGCGGGGGCTAATATTCCATTGTATATCGTTCAAAACGGGAAATTTGAGATGATTATGGGGGATAAATTGTCAATAGGAATACATATTGGTTCCAGCATAGCAGGCTTTACTAACCATAAAATTGACTTGAATAAAGGCGATGTTATTTATCTTTTAAGTGATGGCTATGCTGACCAGTTTGGCGGTGAGGCGGATAAGCGATTTTCGAAAAATCAGTTAAAGGACCTGTTGTTATCTATTCATAATAAAAATATGAATGAACAGGAAAAGATGTTGAACCGTGTTTTTGAGGAGTGGAAAGGAAATAAACTGCAAACCGATGATGTTATGGCTATGGGCATTAAAATTTAATTGGAGCCAGTGATCCCGGCGAGATTCGAACCCACGACCGACAGATTAGAAATCTGTTGCTCTATCCAGCTGAGCTACGGGATCATGTGATTGTCGGGGTGGCCAGATTCGAACTGACGACCTCCTGCTCCCAAAGCAGGCGCGATAACCAGACTACGCTACACCCCGATATTCTTAGTCAGAACTTTTTATAAGGGCGCAAATATAAGTAATTAGCACTTACATTGAAGTATTTAATAAAAATGACTTAAATAATATTGCCGGAGTATGCCTGGCTTTATCTAATTATTCCTCTATTTAGGCCTGTATTGTAACGAACATAAGCTCTTAATGCTTTAGAATAGGCTTTTCTTTTCAGGCCATATATTTTATTTGAATATAACGAAAGAATAGTGAAGACTACAAATCGGCTAAGGATAAAGAAAAGGCTTAATAAATTACTTGCGGTATATTGCAGCCACGAGCCATTTTTTCTGAAATATTTTATTTTACTAATAACCTGATTAGGAATACTTATCTGGTAATTATTATCAGAACTTTTACCGCCATGATGAATGATTTTAATGCCGGGGTGGTAAATAATTTTTTCTTCTGCTTTTGATGCCCTGTAACAAAAGTCAGTGTCTTCCATCCAAAAAATATCAGGGTCCAGGCCCCCTAGTCTGTTTGCAAGGGCTTTGTTCATACATAGTGCTGCACCAGCAGCTGCAGAAATGGTTATGGGGACAATAGGGGCTTCTTTTTTTTGCACTCTGTGCAAATAAAATAACTCCTGTAGAATATCTGCAACCTTGGGGAAATTCCAGAAAGAAGGCTGAAAAGTGCCATCTGTATTTAAAAGGCACGGTGCTAAAATGCCGGTATCGGGGTTAGTGACCATGTATTTTTTCATTTTTTCAAGGGTGTCATATTCAGGTAGCTCAGTGTCAGGATTGAGTAATAAAATCAAGTCTTGGGTTGCGGCCCTGATTCCTGAATTATTTCCAGTTGAAAATCCATGATTTTCTTTATTAGCAAATATTTTTACCGAAGGGTATTTTTTTGTAAGAAAATCAACCGTGCCGTCAGAAGAGTTATTATCGACCACAATAATTTCAAATTCTGCATTTTTTTGTGACAGGATCGAAGAGATGCATTTATCAAGATAACGTGATACGTTATAACTTACAATTACTATGCTTATGCCCGGATTGTTCATCTATAATAGAAATGAAGAAAAAACAGAATAATGTAAATATAAATGTTTTCGGCCCCCTGAACGGTAAAGTTAAGTAAGGACCTGGACCATGAGTTACAATTAATATTTAGCTAATTTTGAATCTTACACCAGATATGAGCCTATCACAGCGTTTAAAAATTGCGTACCTAACTGCAACCGACCCTAAAGACAGGCATTCCTGGTCGGGCACGCATTTTTATATATACAGAGCCTTGCAGGAGGATTTGGGCGATGTGGATTTACTGGGACCAGTTAAGCCGTTTTTTGCTTTGTGGACAGGGATGATAGCGACAGGTCTTTCTCAAAAACTGCTGGGTAAAAGATATAATTACAGGCACAGTAAACTTTTGGCAAAAGCATATGCCCGTGTTGCTAATAAAATGATTAATGCTAAACAGTATGATTTAATCGTCGCTCCGGCAGCCGTAACCTTTATTCCGTATTTGAAAACAAATGTTCCCATTGTCCATATAGGAGACACAACTGTAGTTAATTCGCGCAACTATCATAAGGCACTTTCAAACCTATTTGATTTTTCCTGGAGAGAAACTTTGGAAATAGAACAAATGGGATTACGGAAATCTTCCTTTCTTGTATATTGTTCGGAGTGGGCATCGCTATCCGCTATCAATGATTATAAAATACCCTCCGGTAAAGTATTCACAATACCATTTGGTGCGAATCTTGACACTCCGCCTTCCAGGGAAAGTCTTTTGAATAAAAAGAAAACCAATACCTGTAATCTTCTGTTTATGGGGGTTAGCTGGATAAATAAGGGTGGCCCCATTGCATATGATGCATTTATTGAGTTAAATAAAATGGGAATAGATGCTACACTAACTGTTTGTGGTTGTGTGCCCCCGGCTGAATTAAAACATGAGAAACTGAAAATAGTGCCATTTATTGATAAAAATGTGCCCGATGGCTTTAAACAATTTTCAGCCCTTTTTATGCAAGCCGATTTTTTTATTCTTCCAACCCGTTTTGAAGGCTTTGGAATAGTTTTTTGTGAAGCCAGCGCTTTTGGTGTCCCTTCTATAGCTTCTAATACCGGAGGAGTTTCTTCAGCAATAACCGAGGGGAAAAATGGATTCTTACTTCCACCCGGAGCAACCGGAGCAGAATACGCCTGGTTAATAGCTTCTGTATTTAATGATGATGAAAAGTATAATAAGCTTGTTCGGAGTTCAAGGGAATTGTTTGAATCAGAACTTAACTGGAAGAGTTGGGGGGCTGAAATTTAAAGAAGCCTATGAAAAAGTTGTATTAAACGTCAAGTAGTTCCCGGTAATAATCTCTGAAGTTTTTGTAAATAAAATTCTTTTTGGCATATTCATAGTCTTTTAGTGAAATGGCCGACACTAATTCTCTATGGCCTGAAAGCTGTTTTATTGTTTCTGTCATTTCTTTAATAACCAAGCTCTCATTAATTGAAGATGTTACAAACCCTGTTTCATTATTTATTACATGTAGGGGAACATCGCCGACCGGGGTGGAAACAGGTATTGCCCCATGTGCCATAGCCTCCATAATTGACATAGGAAACCCTTCTGTATTTGAAGTAATCAGCAATACATCAGCCGAGGAATATATATCCATCAGGTTTTTTTTGTCGGTTATTTCACCTCTGAATTGAATAAACGGATATTGTGTTTTATCTAAAACAGAACTTACATCACCCACCATGCAGAAAGAAGCCATAACAGATTGTTTGTTACATTCTTCGGCAATCTTTGCAATTATATCTACTCTTTTCTCAGGAGTTGAACGCCCAACATAAATTACCTTTAGCTTGTTGTTTTTTTGTTTAGCGGGGTATTGGTCAGGTATGTTCGTATAATTGCCTATATATATAATCCGTTCGGCAAATTCTTTCGGTATGTTATTATCGTAATAAAATTTTTGAGCATTTTCTATGGCTTTCTTTGCTATGAATACCCTTTTGTTTAAACGGAATACAGCCTGTATGGAGTTATTCTCTTCCGGGTTAACAGGGTAAATGAAAGAATGCTTCAGGTCAATGCACAAAATTGTGGGTGAAAGGAAGCCAATGAGGTTGTAATAAAAAATGGAATTGCAGCCAAATGTTTTTGCTCGCGGTTGCATGTTAATGTATGCTGCAACCAGTTTTAAGGCTTTTGGGCCTACTACAGGATAATTCAAAACATGCGGAATATTGAATACCCTTGCATTATTTTCAAACAAATTAAGAAAAGCATTGTTTTTTGAGAACCCTGTAAAGAATACAAGCGGGTTTTTGTCTTTTATACATGCTACTATATCGGCGTGTACTTGTTCAGCTCCGCCAATATGAACATAAGGCAGAAAGAAAAATAAGTTATGTGAATTCGAAGAAAGATATTTTTTTAGTTTAAAATAATCACTACACACTTTAATCGGGTTCAAGGTCAGAATTCTTTTAGCTGATGTAATAAATCCGGGAAAGACATATAATTTATTGTAACGTGCAATACTTCTTATCCAGGAATAAAGAGTGAGGAAGAAGAACCTGTTTATTCTAAAGTGGTACAATTGAGAAAGTAAGAAATTACTTTTTACTTTCATTGTTTTATTCTGTGATTTCTTACCCGTATTGCCCGTTTGTGTAACAGATAGCGGATGGATACGATATTTAAGTAAATCTTCATTTATTTTCTCAATTATTTGTCCGCTGGCAGCAAGCCTCATCCATAAATCCCAATCTTCAGAACCCTTTTGTTTTTGGTTATACAGATATTTTAATACAATGTTCCTGCGTATCATTACAGATGGGTGAGCAATGCAATTAGCCTTAGGAAGGGTATGGTATATCTCAGAAAAGGTTTGGGTATTAATGTCATCGTTCCAATGGCCCGTCTCTTTTCCATCCGCATTTATAAGTACCACCCGGCTTGCTACCATACAGGTCTTAGGTTTGTTGCCAAAAAAACCAACTTGTTTCTCTAATCGTGTGGGAAGGGCAATATCGTCGCAATCCATTCTTGCAATGTATTCTCCAAGCGCAGCTTCAATTCCCTTGTTCAGCGATTTAATGAGCCCTATGTTTTCCCTGTTCTTAATTAAACGGATTCTGGTGTCAGTATAAGATTTTATAATATCAGCGCTTTTATCTGTTGAACCATCGTCAATAATTAATAACTCAAAATCTGTAAACGTTTGCCCTATAATGCTGTCAATGGCCTCCTTTAAATATTTCTCCCCGTTATAAACAGGCATAAGTACAGTTACCTTCATTGTACTCATAGCTTAATCCAGTTTGAAGGAATGACATCTTTCGTGTCTATAGAGCTCTTGTTGAACCACTTATCCGGAGCGATTACAATTTTATTCTTATTCTGATTCAACCATGCACCCCACCAGCTAAAACTGCTGTTCGCAATTATATTGTGTTTGCATAAACTCATCAATTGCATATCAATGATGGCGTTATTACCTTGAATATAGTCGGTGGGAGTATCAAATTGCAGGTGTTGTTTTGTCCATTCAATATCATCTGAAAAAATGAAAAGATGTGAATTATTATGTCTGGAAGATATAAGGTTCACAGCCTTTGCATAATATTCCTTATTTATAATGCCATGATATTTATTGGCAGCCTGATTGGCAATATAATCTCCGCGCCTTATGTGAAGGCTTAGTGAGTTAGATGAGTTGATTTTATCCGCTATAGCCTTACTTTTATAGTCCAGCGGTGTGGTGAACTTAAAATTGCTACGGATGGTTTCTTCTATACCGGTGAAATATTTTTCAGTCTGCCAGAAACCTGTCAAAAGAGAATTATTTGGTGATTTCAGAATTTCAGCATGGAATGCATGTGATGGTTCAGTTATAATATGATGAGAGAAGAGCCATTGGGGAAGGTTACGATGCAGCCTTCGCCTTATTCTGCTATTTTGAATATTATAATAGGGTTTAAGTTCAGCATCATTTGCCACTGCATTAATTCCGAATGCACCTAGTTCATAATACCTTGCAGTATGTGCATTGTTTTTTTCTTCAAGATAGCTGGTATCGAACTTAAGTTCTGTATTATGCAGCGCAGAAATACTTCTGCCCAAAGCGTATTGAAACATCTGGTTTCCCAGGCCGCCTATAAGCCTCACTATTATCATGGCATTTGTTTTAACCGTTCTAATAATCTGGCCGATTGAGGATAGTCAAATTTCCTGGCAAATAGCGCTGCCGATTCTTTAAGAGTTGGGTAATCAACCTCATCAAGAATTCCGGGGATTGTATTGTGCTTGTAGTCCCATAAAATATATCTCAAGCTATCATTTGTAACATTACCAGCATAAGGAGATGTCATAAGAACTGTTTGGAAGTATATTTCTTCTGAGCAAAAAGTATACCTCATCCTTTTAAATAATTCCGGGTTCTTTTCAGAATATTCAATTACGTACTTAAGGCTATTGTTGCTTAATGACCACCATGTTGAACCGCCGTATAATTTAGGCAATCTATTTGAGATTTTTCTTTTAATGCGGAAGAATTTCTGAAATCTTAATGAATAACGTATAATTCTGCTGCCCCAATATGCCTTAGGGTCAAATAAATTGTGTAAATTGTAATGGTGCAGCCTGTTCATTCCCCCATTAGCCCATTGAATGCGCGGCATAGGCGATACTTCTATAAACTCTTTACCCCGGTTTTGACTGAAATATTGTATAAAGTAATTGTGTGGTTTAATTGGAAAATCCCCCCCGCTGATAAGGTGAATGTATTCAATTTTAGTATCTTTCAGGGCTTCCTTTATCAGTAAAATGATACTTTTTAGCATATTTAGCCCGCCCCAGTTTGTGGTATAATCCCTGGAAACTAATGCAACTCTTTTGTTTTCTTTGAGGCCCTGAACTTCAGCTTCAGGCAGTTTACTCTTCTTATCAATATGAATGTAGAACGTGAAATCATCATTGAAGAAATCAATGACTTCATATATATGGTTTACATTTTTATAGGCCGATATCAGTACAGCTTGCTTCATTAAAAACTAAGTGTTTTCAAATATTATTCGGTTGTTTTATATCTCCCTTTAATTTTCAGGTATAAAATTAACAGCTTAAAAATAAACATAGGTTTGGGTGGCGCAGAACGTAATTCTTTAAATTCTGTTATTGTTCGTAGATTGTATGTAATGAAGAGGTTCCTGAAAACCTCGAGTTGCTTTACTGAAGGGAAAATCCCTCTCTTGATTTTAGTATATAACAATGTATATTCTGTTAGTTGGGTTTCCTTATTCATTGAATGGTGTGTTACCTGCCCTTCCCAGTTGCTTATATTTACAATCAGTGGCATAGTATTAAAAACCAGGTTTTTATTCCGGTTCAGGATACGAATATAGAAATCAATATCTACTACATATTTCATTCTTTTGTCAAAAAATAGATCAACGGATTTTCTGAAAATGGTTGCGCTTGGAGCTCCTATACTATTGCCATAAAATAATTCGTCAGGATTCCTGCGTACGGCTTCAATTCTTTTCTCTATAGGCTTGTTATATGTAAATTCATTTGTTTTCACGTTAAGAATTTTTGTGGTACAGAATGCTAAATCTGCATTTGTATTTTCATCAAGCATCAGCACAAACAATTTTAAGGAATCTACACTCTCAAACCAATCGTCATGGTGCATTATTTTAATATACTCCCCTGTGCTCCTTCGCATAGCTTCGTTCCAGTTCTCAGGTGTTCCCAAAGGTGGGTTATTCCTGTGATAATGTAGCTTGCCATTGAAGTTGTATTCCGCAACAAGTTTTTCTACTGCATTATCAGGAGAGTCGTCAGTAAGTATTATTTCGAAATCGGTAAATATTTGCCGGGCAATAGAATCAAGAGTTTTCTTTAAATATAAAACCTGTTTATATGCCGGAATACATATTGAAACTTTAGGCCCCTGCATCGTTAAGGCTTAATAATAAGCCCCTGGCAGGTGGGCATAGATAATATTTTAACTCCCCTCGAATCAGCAAATTTATCATGCGCGTGTTTTTGCTCTATGCAGCCGGGGTAACCGTAATCGTCAAGTATTATAAGGCCACCACTAACCATTTTGTCCCAGAAAAATTCCAATGCTGCTACTTCCGGTTTCACCGAATTCATATCTACAGATAAGTAACTTACCTTGCTGATAGGCGGTATAGTGAGAGTATCGGGTATTGCACCCTTCACTAATTCAATATTAGGAAAAGGAGAGAATGTTTTTTGCACTTGTTCGTAAAGCCCTGTGTTTTTTCCGTAACCCAATTTAGCGTGGCGCTCCATTTCATAAGAGGTGCTGTAGCGCGCATCCATGCCTGAAAAGGTATCGAATAAATAATATTTCTTGTTAAGTTTATTGAAATCGACATAATGAATAACTGCGCGGGGGCAAAAGCCTGTATTAACGCCGCAATCTACAAAATCGCCTTCAAGCTTACTTGCATGCGAAGCGGCCCAGCAAAGCACATGTATGCGCCATTCTATGTCATAATTTTTCAGTAAATCTCCGCTTATTTCTTTGCATAGTTTATATGCTTCAGCAAACCGCGGTTCCTTTATAAAATCTGCATTATGGTAGGTATAAAGCAGGTCATTTGAGTAAGTTATTTCTGATTTTGGCAGAATATAATAGTCCTCACTGCTAATGTTTCTTCCATGATATGCATTCAGCAATTTCTTCGGTAATATTTTTTTTAAAAATTCTTTCATTGTTTTTTTGAGCTATGCCATTCCATTAAAGGTCTTACCATTCCCGGAAAGCCAAGAACGTAATTACCTCTTGCAGAATCTCCGCGCATATAGTCAATCACATTAAAGCTAACGGCATTAATTTCATGGAAATATATCTGGAAAGGCGATATTTTAATGATAGCAACACCAACTAATACGATACCTTCTGCCAGTAAATTATCCGGTATCCACATGGTAACAGTATAAATACCCTTGGAATGTGGTTTGTTACTTAATTCCGAAACTGTGTCGTGTGTGTTAAAGATATTGATACCCTCTTCGTTGTAAAAGTTAAAACTATGCGTAAATGAATCACCGTCTTTCAGAACTTCATACTCCATCGTAATACCAATTGACTGGGTAATGTCATACGTTTCTTTTACCTGGTTATCTTTTGAGTGTATCTTTACTTCCAGCAATCTTACTGTATCATTTCCGGGCATTGCCATGCCAGACCATTTTCTTTGAGCAGAAGTACCGAAATCGGAATGTAAATATTTTTTTATTACTTCATCAGTGTTACCTGTTGCCTGTATGGTACCTGCGTTCAGCAGAATAGATTTATTGCACAGCCTTGCAATAGTTTCCATATTATGGCTAACAAATAATACTGTACGACCATGTTCAGATACTTCCTCCATTTTGCCAAGGCATTTTTTCTGAAATTCTGAATCACCAACAGCAAGCACTTCGTCAACAATAAGTATTTCGGGTTCCAGGTGGGCGGCTACTGCAAAAGCCAGGCGCACATACATACCACTGCTGTAACGCTTTACCGGGGTGTCCAGGAATTTTTCCACCTCGGCAAAGGCTACAATTTCGTCAAATTTAGCTTCTATCTCTCTGCGGCTCATGCCTAAAATGGACCCATTAAGGAAAATATTTTCCCTGCCTGTAAGTTCAGTATGGAACCCTGTACCCACTTCGAGCAGGCTACTTACACGCCCTTCAATAGTTACACGCCCTTCTGTAGGTTCGGTAATTCGACTGAGAATTTTCAGTAGGGTTGATTTTCCTGCGCCGTTACGGCCAATTATACCTACACGGTCTCCCTGGTTTATTTCAAAAGAAATGTTCTTTAAAGCCCAAAAATCTTCCTTAGGATGGAAAGATTCAATTCCGGAAGGTTTGAAAACTGACCTGACCTTGTTGCTTATAACATCGCGCAGAGCCACATAACGCTCTTTGCGTTGGTGACTAAGCACATATTTTTTCCCCAGATTTTCTGCTTTAATTATTGCCATTAAATTACGTCTGCAAAAGCTCTTTCTGTTTTACGGAAATACCCTAT
>Ga0206855_10055_pt1 | contig 34806 bp, 32 predicted proteins | sample Alteio_BWOrgCont_51_FD_152637 | JGI IMG/M metagenome (GOLD analysis project Ga0206855, IMG submission 152637) | Enriched cells from forest soil in Barre Woods Harvard Forest LTER site, Petersham, Massachusetts, United States -... | ecosystem: Environmental > Terrestrial > Soil > Temperate forest >...
TCACTGTCATATCACTGTCAACTATCATCCAGAAAGTTTCTTCGCCTTTTTTATTGAAACTGGCAATCGACTTCCAGCCAAATCTTTTGTTGCGCAGGGTACTGTCGTCGGCATTATATTCTGTTTTCGCCACCGACTTAAATACAGCCTTGCTGCTATCCTTTACTTCATAGTAAAAAGTAAGGCAGTCGTTTTTACTCAACGACTTACTGCTTTTTTTAGTTGAGGAATTAGATGAATAGGATGATGAATATGACGAAGAAAATTTTGACGGAGAATAATTACTCTGCGCGTGTAAAGCAACCGTAGCTATAAGCATACAAAAGCAATACAATGCCTTTCCCGTAATGTTGGTTGTTGTGGTTCTCAATTTTATTTTTGTTTAATGAGTTGATATTGTAATGGCTAATCCTAAACTTTCTCTATTATTCTTACTTTTTCACTTACCTATTTCTTATATTCATACTCGGTCGACTTATACTGCTGCCTGTCATCCATATCACCCGACATATCTGCACCACCCTTTTTCTTCATTTTTTTCAGGATGGCAAGGGAAGGGAAATAAAGGATTCCACGTATGAAATTCAGCAGCGTTATAACAATAACTACAGCAAGAAAAAGGGCGGGCCAAAGTATTTATTCAAACCCTATGTAAGTGTTACATATACCAAGTATAACGATAACGGAGACGTTATAGAAGAAAGAACCATTAAAGGTGGCGGATCGTATGATGCCAGTATTGATACTACGTATGTGCTTAATACATATGACGGAAGGCACAATGTGCTGTATAGCGAGGATAAACGAAACAGTTATTCTGCCCCCAGCAAGGAATACTATAAATACGACGACAGCAATAAAGTTACATTTATGGCCTATGTAGACAAGTACGATTCCGCTTATTCCTTTAAGGAATACGACAAGAAAGAAAGGCTTGTAAAGATAAAAAGATACCGCCAGGATGCCTTGAACTACATTGACTCGATGCATTATGAACCTGATGGAAAAATAACAGAAACAGAAGAGCATATTTACCCGGGTTCAATTACCACCTGCGCCTATAACGATGTTACCGTAACGGTATACGATACAGGCAACCGCGAGCTTTCCATTTCTGAAACCACCCAGAAGAACGGCAAGCCCTTCTTTACATCAACCGTGCATAAATTCACGTTCGACCGCGGCCATGTGGTAATTGACAGTTCCACCACCGTGGGCAAGGGGCATTTATATGCCCTTACATCGCGCAAGCTTATAACCCGTAAATACGACAAGGACAACAGCGAAATAGAATACACCGAGCGCGGCGGCGGGCAATATGCCGACAATACACGATGGACATGGGCGTATAATGCGCAGGGCAGCGAAACAGATGAATCGGTATTTAATTCATGCGTTGCCGACAGGCCCGAAAGGGAATGGAAGCATGAGTTTTACCCGGACGGGAAAAAAATAAAGCAGGTTACCAATATAGATGGCTACCAGACTACTATATGGTATTACCCCGAAAATTCAAGGGTAACCAAAAAAGATGTGCTGAACGGGAAAAAGTCATTTGAAATTGTTTACGAGTATAAGGACTGAGTGAAGGCCTGAAAAAAAGAACCAATGAATTCCAAAAAAATATTGAATATGAAAAAGCGTGTTTTACTACTCAGCGCAATAATAGGGTTGCTGGCCAATTTTACTGCATTTTCGCAGGAAAGGCGCACTATAAGTACCGGTTATAGTAACTATAGCTATAATAATTACAACAACGGTTACAGGAGTTCTACCGGCAGAAGCCTGCGTTCATACGATAACGATTACGAGTACGATGGCGATTATGGCGGCAACACCCTTTTAGTAAATGCTTACAGTTACAAAAAGTATTTTTATAACGATGAGCCTAAGGACAGTAACCATGCAAAGTTTAGCATGGTAACCGAAACATCGTACCGCGCTTACGACAGCCTGATGAAGAGTAAGAAAATGATGTCGAAAACAACCAAAATATTTAATAAAAAAGGCTTCGAGCTTTTTGAAATGGAAGTGGACAGCAACGGGAAAGTAAAAGACAGCACGCGCACCGTGTATGATGCTAAGTTTAATATTTGTAGGGAAAGCCAATACGCCAGGGATGATTCGGGCGTTATATACCGCAGCCGTTTCATGGCCGTAAAGTATGATGCGAAAAATAATATGATAATGGATTCTATTTATAGCATCTATGGCAACCCCGATAACCCTCCCCGAGTAACGAGGACATTATATACTTACAATGATTCGGGCAGTGAATTATCGCATAGCAGGATTACTATATCGGACGAGGATACAAGTAAGGAATATTCTCATTCAGTTTATGATAAGGATAATAACCTGGTGTTTTCTGAAACCATTGGCGATGACGATACAAGCCGCGAATACCATACCTACAACAGTAAAGGGAAAGAAATATTTGCGGCAAACGTAAGGGTGGGTGGCGATTCAAGCTTTAGTAAAAAACGGTTCAACAGCAAGGGTGACCAGGTAAGCTATGAACGGTATGAAGGCGGTAAACTGGCCGAAGTTGTAACCGATTCTACCGATGCCAGGGGAAATATTATAGAAACAGAGGAAAAGCTATCAACCGCCGACGCGCTTTCGTGCCCTAACAATACCGTTACGGTAACGGTTACCGATACATCGGGCCGTGTGCTGTCGTATGTTGAAACCAAGGAAAAAGATGGCAACCAGCTTGTAACTACATCCATTCATAAGTATGTTCTCGATAAGAACCGTATAGTGTTAGACACGATAAGCATGGTTGAGGAAGGGTTCATGTATTCGGAACTGAAGCAGGAAGTGAAAAAGAATCAGTTTGATAAGAACGGGAACATGGTTGAGCAGTCGGCTGAAGGTGGCGGGCAATACAGTTCCGATTACCGGTATACCTGGCTCTATAACGACCAGGGTAATATGCTGGAAGAAGCGCACTACAATTCCTGCACAACCGATAAACTGAGTTTGCGCAGTACTTATACTTATTACAAAGATGGCAAAAGCATTAAAAGTGTTAGCACGTTAAGCGCCTACGGTTCAAGGTCAACTATCTCGTACAACGAAAATTCAAGAATTGAACAGGAATTTACAACAGCAGGCGACTATCTGTCAGATTACCTGCATATGGGGTCAAGTAAAAAGAACGATGATAAGTCGGTAAAACAATATTTTCAAACTATGTACGAGTATAAGAAATAAGCCGTTAGTAATAAGTCGTAACGGATAAGCAGGAGTTTTAGTTAATATCACATTAATTAAAGATTAAAAATTTAGAATTTAAAATTACTTGTGTATCTTTTTGTATAGCTTGGCATTATAGTAATTAGTCGCAGGTTGTTAGTCAAAAACAACGGTAACGGTCTGTTCTCTGGGAATGAAAGGAACCACGCTTTGCATATTACTTATGGTGCTGCCTTTAGTGGTTATGTCGCAGTATTACAGGCGATGGAACTATACTCAGTATAATGACTACAAAACATTCCTGAAATCAAATGAGGATAGCGGTAAAGTGAAATTTAATGCTGTAACTGTTACCGGTTTTTTTGCACACGATACAGCTTCCCCCCGCAGAACAGTATTGAAAACCATAAGCCGTTTCAATACCCGTAACATGAATATTTTCCTGGGATATATTGACAGTAACGGGCGTGCGTTGGATAGTACAGTAAAGCTTTATGATGACAAGAACAGGTTTATAAAAGGCGCCGATTACCGGGCCGATGATTCTGCTTTTGTTATGCGCAAGGTAAATGAATATTACGACGATTACAATCCATCAGGGAAACGGGAGAGATGGTATAATTTTAATATAGACTATTACTCGAATGATTATTATGGGGAAAAAGTAGGGCACCTGAAAAAGCATAAAAAGGGCGAAAGCAATGATGTTTCCTATACAAAAACTTACGGTGTTACTACGTATAACGAGGCAGACGACCCTGTGAAATATATGGTGGTTACAATACCCGGTACATTGCAGAAAGGCGATTCGAAGGATACTGCGGTTCAGATTTCAATGTACAAATGCGATGACAGGCACCGGATAACTTTTATACATGATTCAGGCGGCTTTTTTGACTATAACTACAAGGAGTATTATGGGTATAATGCAAGGGGAAAGGAAATTTTCCAGGCCAATGTGTCACGCAAGGGAGATTCCAGTTTCACTACAAGGGTGTATGATAACCGCGATACATTGACAGAAGAATATTTTTATGATAAACCGGGTGTATATAACCACAGGTTTACAAGAACAGTGGACCAGGACGGAAATATTACAAAGACAGAAGAGAACTTAGAGGAAAGTTATACCGGTGGCGTTTCGTGCCCTAACGACAAAACTACCATAATGGTTTACGACAATCATTACCGCATTTTATCATTTACCGAAACTAACCAGTCAAGTGGCCAGGCCGAAATAACGGTTACCACCCACAAATACTTAACAGACCATGACAGGGTGATGACTGACAGCGCTTTCATAACCCAAAAAGGATACCTGCACGCCATTACTTCAATGGTTATAAAAGAATACAAATACGATTCGGCAGGCAACGAAACAGAAGAAGTTGAAAAAGGGGGTGGCCGGTACGTTACCAACGAGCGCACCATTTGGAAATACAATGCGCAAGGCAAAGAAATATACATGGCAAACTATAATAACTGTGTGCCCGATAAACCCCAAAAAGAGGAGTTTTATATCTACTATCCCGGTAGCAAGTCGTTGAGGAAATTAATAAGAAGGGATTTATATGGGAAGGAAATAGAAGAATACACAGAAGATGGAAGAAAGCTGCTGGAGGAAACAATAGATTATAACGGCACATGCAGCGGGAGTGAATTTAAATACGATAAATAAGTGAAAAGGTATTTACACATATATGTATTGTGTGCGGTATTAACCATGCCTTTTTGTGCTTTTGCGCAAGATCCCCGGAACGAATGCGTTGACTATTATGAAGATGATGGCCCCAGGGATACCGGCCATTGTACTTTCCGTAAAATTGTAGAAACCGAGTATTACAGTGAAGACAGCCTGGGAAAGGGTAAAACATCTATTTCTTCTACCGTTCACCTGTTTAATAAAATAGGCGAGGAAGTGAGTAAGGTTACAATGAATTCAGATAGTATGGTTACCGACAGCGCCATAAGCATATATAACGCGTTTTATAATTTACTATATGATGCTGAATGGAAAATGGATGATGACGATTCGGAATTAAATAATACCAGGCAGGAATGGTATACGTACGATGCAAAAGGCTATGATATAATGGATTCAGGCCACCGCAACGATTTCGGAGCAATGAGGTACTGGCTAAGCCGGTATAAATATGATGATAAAGGCAATAAAACCGAGGAAATAACCTATGCGCATTATAAAGAAAGAGAGGCTGACACTACAATTTGTCATGAAACCTGGGACGACCAGGGAAGGCTGATTTTAGAGGAACTGATAAAGGCAGATGGCGTAACCCGGTATTATTACCGATTCAATAAATGGGGGTACGAAATTTTCCGTGCCGTTGTGCAGGGCAAGAATGATTCTGATTATACGAATACCATATACGACAGTGCAGGGCATTTTGTAAGTTATTCCGAATATGAATTTGGCAGGCTTAAAATGGCGCGTTCGGTTACCCGCAATAAAGGCCACGGCTGGGTAGAAACGCTCGAAGAAGGTTCCACAGCCGGAGAAATGGCTTGTGCCAATAACAGTGTTACGGTTACGGTGCACGACAGTTTAGGAAATGAACTGACGAAAGTGATAAATTCGGAAAAAGATGGTTACCCCGATGTAGTTACTACTATTCATTACCTTTCTTATGATAGGAATGGAAACGTTCTCCGTGACAGTTCTTCTTCGGCGGAAAAAGGATACCTTTATTATGAAACCTGGCAGGGCATAGAAACGTACAGGTACAACAAAGCCAACTTGCGTACAGATGATATAAAAGAGAACGGGAACGACTACCAGAAATATTCCAGGTTTATGAGCAGCTATAACCGGAAAAATAATTTGTTGCATAGTAAGTCATTTTCTTCCTGTAATATACCCGGGGCTGAGCCCGATGAGGAAAAAATAATGACCTATTACGGAAACGGCAAAACGGTAAAAACATATGCAGACAAGGAAAGTATAGGGAGTTTTACCAAAGAATATTATGGCAGAGACGGCAGGACGCTGAAGAAATTTGAGATAGAGCCTAGTTCGGTGTATGATGATGATGGCATGGTGAAAGATGGTTACAAGATTACCGAATATACCTACCAGAAATAAAGCATGAAAAGAGCTACGCTTTGCATAGTATTGCTGGTGCTGCCGATGGTATTGTTGGCACAGTCGAATAAATGGTATACGGGGAATAACTTTGATTGGAAAGAAAGTTATAAATGTTACCTGGCTGATAGCAGTAAAGCAAAATTCAAGTCGGTTACCGTTACCGCCTACAATTTATTTGACAGCACAGGGGCACGTAAAAAACTTCGTGAAAAAGATGTGTTTACCTACGATACAAAAATGAATAACCTGTTTGATGAGGTAATGGATAGTAACCTGGTGGTAACGGATAGCGAACGTTATGTATACGACAAAAAATTCAGGCTGCTTAGTCAAAGCCTGTATACACGCGATGATTCTACACATACCATTTACAAGTCGCGCGCCTGGATAAAAGCGTATAATGAACAGGGGCATATGGTTAAAGATTCTGATTATATGCTTTCACCCTTCGATTATTACAGAAGCAGCAGGAGGTCGAGGAGAAACCATAAAGATAAACGATTCGATATAAAAACCTATTATTATAAATATGTACACGATACGCTTGAGGCTGAAAATGTACACATTAACGTAAGCGGTACCTTGCGGGGCGGTATTGACAAGGATGATTGCGACACAACTTTTTGTTCTACCACTTATAATGAGAAAGGGCAAGAGATATGTGAAGAAGGGAAAGGGTATCATCAGTACAAGCGGTATTTCAGGTACGACAACAGGGGCAATACAGTGTTTTTTGCCTATGCCAGTGGTACCGATTCTAATAGCACGATTACGACTTATAACGGCCATGATTCTGTTATAGAAAGAAAAGAGTATGAGCACGGCATATTGAAATCGATGAGTTCTTTAAAACGAAATGAACAGGGTTTATGGACCTCTACCGAAGAAACGCTGAATGGTGTGAGTTGGAACGCATGCGTGAAATCGAAATTGACTGTAACGGTATATGACAAGGCCGGAAGGATAATAACAGAAACCGAAACAAACCAGGAAAACGGTAATACTGAAGTAACCACAACTACGCATACATATTTGCTTGATAAGGGCAGGGTAATAACCGACAGCATATTTACCACAACTGAAGGGCACCTTCATTCCATGACGTCGGAGCAGGTAGAACAATGTAAATACGATGTGAAAGGAAAATTAATTGAAGATGTTATTACAGGTGGCGGAACGTATGTGTATAATTCAAGAAAGGAATGGAAATATAATGAACGGGGACAGTTGCTTGCACTAAAAATATATAATGCCTGCGTGGCCGATAAGCCTGAAAGTGAAACGTATTATGAATATTACACCGGCGGTACCCATGTAAAAAAACTTGCTGTAAGGACATCGGAAAAAAATACAATAACGTGGTATGATGAGGAAGGAAGAATAGTAAGAATGGTTGAAATGTTCGGCGAAGAAGATGATAAAATTAAAGGGCTGGAAACAATATATGAGTATAAGAAGTAAACTTTTGAATATAAATGCGAAACGGGCAGTTTTTGTTCTCTGTCTTGTTTCCGCTTTGTGTATTCCCGGTTATGTTTCTGCCCAGTATCACAGGAACGACTGCCTCAGTAGCTTCTATTTAGACACTCCTAATGACACAGCACATAGTAAATTCCGGATGGTTAAGGAAGCGGTTTATAGGAGCGATGACAGTCTTATGCATAACAGTAAGGTAACTGAAACTACACTTAAGTTGTTTAATAAAGCAGGGCAAAAGCAGTTGGCGGTAACTACAGGGCCAAACGGCAAGCCTACTGACAGCACCGTGTATGAATACAATAATGCGAATGATGAGGTAAGAGAGGAGGATTGGGAGTCCGATGATTCAGATGTGCTGATAAGAAGTACCTACGAAATATGGGTTTACGACTCAGCGGAGAATGAAATAAAGGATTCTGAATACATACAATACGACTTAAATGACGCATACTTCCGGGAGAGTTTATCGAAATATGATACAAGCGGAAATGAAATTGAATCGAGGGAGTTTAAAGAACGTAACGGAGAAATGGATACCGATATATACTGGCGCAGATACAATGAAAATAACAGGGAGGTTTATGTGAAAGAGAAATCGATGGGTAACTATTCGCAAACTTACTATGCTTATAATGCAAAAGGGCAGAAGGTCTTCAGTGCTGATACATATGGTGAATTTCTTCATGGTAAAAACATTGATTCCTCCTGGTCAACATTTGCATATAATAATAAAGGTGTTTTGTCAGAAGAAAATGATTATAAAAAGGGGAAGCTTTGCAGCACTTATACTCTTCGTTATGGTGCACACAAAGAAGAAATTGAAACCAGTGAAGATATATCAACAGCCGACCCTTATTCCTGCTCGAATAATGTGGTTAAGGTGAAAGTAACCGATAGCACTGGAAAAGAGCTGTCTGAAGTAATAACAAGGGAAAAAGACGGGAAGCCTATTGTAACTACCATCATACATAAATACACATTCGGCGAAACGTATATTGACAGCACATTTATAGTTGAACAGGGATTTATGTACAAAGAAAAATGGAAAGAAATAACAACCAGGGTAACCGATACGCATGGCAATACGCTTCTGTTTATGATGGAAACGGGCACATCATCGGGGAGGGAGGCAAAAGACACATGGAGGTATAATGACTTGAATAAAGCAGTTTATCATGCTTACTATGGTTCATGTAAATCTTCGGTACCCGAAACAGAAACATTCAGCAGTTATTACCCAGATGGCAAGAGCATAAAAGAAACAATTGAATTGTCAGTAGGCGGCTACAGGGGTTATTTTTTCTATGATATATATGGCAGGATGGAAAAGAAAAAATCTTCTTCAAAGGATTCAGAAACAGGGAAAATGGAATATTATGTCACCTATTACGAATACAAATAAGTCGGTAGTCAATAGGCGTAGGGCGTAAGTGAATCGCCATTTATGTTTAATCTCAACCTAAACCTTAATTTATTACCTTTGAACGAACTACCCGGCTAAGTTTAAACATTGCTAACAGCGACTGAATTGTTGAACAGGAAAAATAAAATAAAATTCATGAGGAAAACAGCCCTGTATATAGTGCTGTTTATAATTCCATCTGTGCTGTGGGGGCAGCGTTACAACCGTTATAGTGGCTATAACGGATACAACAGGTACAATGGCTCGGGGAATACTTATAATAATTACAATTCTTTGTCGGAAAATAATTACGACAATAGTAGTTCTTACAGAAGCGGTATTGAAGCTGATTTTTTGAGGTATGCCAAAGACTATTATAAGGATATTGACAAATTTAAGGTAACCATATTCGACCATGATACCGGCACTACCATTGATTTCCTGGAATACTTTTACAATAACAGCGATACCAACAAGGTGTTTTACAAAAGTATAACCCGCACAGAATATGCCAGCGACAGCCTGGGACATGTAGGGGAAGTAATATCGAAAACCACCCGGACATTTAATAAAGCAGGTGAGGAGCTTACCGGTGAGGTTACGGTTGATGATAAAGTTACGTCGCGTGTTGAATATACCTATGATAGTAAAAACAGGCTTACCGATAATGTTTCATATAGCAGTTATTACGGAAAGAGCCTGAAAAAAACGGAAGACCGCCACATTGAATACGACGCGAAGGGAAGGATTCTGAAATCAGAGTTGTCGGGCGATGGAACAAAAACCAGTGTTTATTACAAGTACAATAGTGCAGGCTATTTGTACCAGATACTTGATTACAGCAAAGCCGGTTTTCTTGAAAAAACCGATACATCGGTATGGAGCTACCTGTATGATAGCAAGAACAGGATACTGATGTCAGAGAGAAGGACAGGGCCTTATAAAAACCTTACTTATGATAGTCTTGGTAAAGAAAAGTATGTGAACGTATATTATTACGACAGGAATTATTACGCGTATGATATGAACGGGCGCATAATATTAGATGCCCACGCTAACAGCGGTTACAGCGCCGATTCTACCAGCACGGTAAGGTCGTACGATGATAACGGATGGGTGCTTAGCGAGAATTATTATAAAGGTGAGACCCTTACAACCAGTTATACCCGCAAGCCTACGCTCGATGGCCATTTTATAGAAAACTACGAGCAGCTTTCAACGGCGGCGCCTAATACATGCCCCAATAATGTAGTAATAGCGTTGGTGGTAGATGGCAACGACCATAAGATTACTAAAACCGAAACCCGTTATGTTGACGGGAAACCTGTAATTTCCACTACCAATTACACCTCGAAATATACCGCCGACAACAAAATGATTTATGATACAGCCATAATGGTATCGAAGGGGCATTTGTATTCCATGAAATCGCAGGAAGTAATAACCTATACCCGCAATGAGAATGGCCGTGTAACAGAAATGAACGACGAAAGCGGTGGCGATTATAATTCAAACTCGAAATACACCCGCCAGTTCGACGATAAAGATGAAATGATTGACTTTTCCTACTTTAATGCCTGCGATGAGTTTGTGCCCGAAGAGGAATACAAATATTCATATTACGGCACCAGGGGTTTTGTAAAACAGAAAACGGTGATACAGATGTACAGCGAAACGGTTACCGATTACGGGCCCGATATGAATGTGGTACGGATTTTTGACAAACCCCGTAATACAGATGCACATAACGAGTACCGTAGAAGGAACTACGAATATGAGGGTGGAGCAAGAAGCAATGAAGAAGGCTACACAGTTACCCTGTATAAATACGAAAACTGGGATAAATAAGAAGCAGGTATGAGGAACAGAATGAAAAAAACGGCTTTTTATTTAGCACTGGTTGTGTTACCCCTGGGGCTTGCTGCACAGCACCACGACCATTACGGTTCGTATAAAGATGGCGGCACAGATTATAAAGACAGCCCAAATGCCGAAGACTCTGCCGTAAAATACAACCTGCCTGCTAATGAATGTTCGCAGTACTTTTTCGGCGGAACCGATTCTACCAACACGAAATTTAAAAGCGTTACCATTGTAACTTACCGGTGCGACAGTAATATGAACACCGGCCCTCTTGAAAGCAGTGATATAACTACATATAACGAAAAAGGAGAAAGCCTGCTTGAACTGGTAACCAATGCCAAAGGCAAATTAGGCTCTAAAATCATAAGCACATACGACAAGAATTTCAGGCTGCTTAAAACATTGAAGTATGATACCAACGAACGGGGCAGGTTGTATAAATCAGATATTGAAAAAGTGTGGTATACGCCAAAAGGGCTTACACTTAAAACCTATTCCAAAGACAGGAGCGATTTGGGTGACCTGGAAGTAGATGTTGAAAAGGAGCAGTGGAAATATGATTCAAAAGACAGGGTATTGTATGATTACGATAACAGTAACGAAATATCGGGTTTTATTATAGGTAACCGCACCATAAGCAGGGAGTATATGAAATACGACACCGCCGGCAATATGCTGGAAGATATTACATACGAAAGGCCGGGCTTCCTCGACAGGCTTGATGGTGATGTAAACGATACTACCATAAACCGCACTGTTTACAATAAAAATAATATGCCTGTGTATGAAGAATATAAGCCCGATTACGGTTCACTAAGCCGCACCTGGTATAAATACAACGATAAAGGCCAGGAGATTTTTACGGCTACATCGAGCAACGGCTATGGCGATTCGGTGTATACCACAAGTGAATATGATAAAGACGGGAAGTTGGCAACGCGTAATAAATACCGTAACGGTAAACTGGAAGACGCATATACGGTAAGGTTCGATAAGGATAAGAACATGATAGAGAACGAAGAAGAAATATCTACCGCTACAGAAACATCGTGCGCAAACAATGTTGTAACTACTACAGTTACCGATAGCAACGGTAATGAACTTTCGAAAGTGGAAACCAAAATTGAAAATGCAAGGCCTTTCGTTACCACCACCACGCATAAATATACTTTCCATAAAAACTATATACTTACCGATACCTGCACCATGGTGGAAGAAGGACACTTTTATGCCATGACATCGCAGCAGAATACAAAAAACACGTTCGACAGCCACTATAACCAAACCGAGTTTTTCCAGGAAAGCGGGGGTAACTACAAATCGAGTGCAAAGTGGAAAAGAGAATACGATGAATACGACAATATTATTTACGACGCATCCTTTAACGCCTGCGACGACTATAAGCCCGAAAATGAAACTATAACTAAATATTACCCCGGTGGAAAAGTAGTAGAACAGGAAACAACCGATAATGGCTATTCAAGAATAACCAGCTATTACGACCAGAAAGGAACCATTGTAAAGAAAATAAGCGGCCCCAGCAATTGCGGCACCGAAGGGTATTACCGCAGCCGCTACAGTAGTTATTTTCAGGAAACTGAAGGCGATAAGCAATATAAGTTATCGGTTTATACCTATAAGCAGTAGGTCTTTTATAAATCATCCATATGAACCGCTTAAAAATAGTTACCATAGTAATACTAGCTCTTGGTGTACTTAATCTGTCTGCACAAAAGACTGATAGGGTAAAACTCCTGAAAGGAGAGTGGAGGGTTGCCTGTTCATTGTGCTTAAACAGGACCATATTAGGGAATTTCATTTCATTTTACGCTAAGGATAGCGTGGATGCAGGAAGTGATCGTTGCAGGGGAACAGTTTTTCAGTTAAAGGGCGATAGCATATATATAAAAATTGGCGATTACCTGGCTGCTTACAAAATTTCAACCCTTACCCAGGAATCTTTAATATTAGGACCATATCATGTTGCTAATGATTTGCCCGATACATTTAAAGTCAGGTATATAAGGCCACACTACCTGCTCGATACTATGCCTACATTCGATAAAATAATTATAGGAAACACTATTGTTTCATCAGACGGAAAGGTAGTAAGAATTGAAGGCCAGGCTAATGGTGCCAAACTGGAAACCGCTACTATGACGGTGAATGATTACAACAACCTGCAGAACAGTTTCAGGAGAGCCGATATTAAAAATATCCGTAACGTTTTTAACGCCGGTTGCGCAGATTGTCCGAGTATTTATGTGACTTTTGAAAAGGACGGAAAAATCTATAAATCAATAATAACATACGAATATACCCAACAAGAATCTGCGGAGCTTACAGAGGCATGCAAGGTATTCCATAGCAAAGTGGGTTCACTTACTTATACACCTTCAGATACTAATAAAGTGCCGGTGTATCTTGCAAAAGGTGCTATAGCTTCTTTCAATGATACTGCAAATAAAAATGTTATTCATGAACTGGGTATATCAGAATCGGCTTTGTTGCGCTATTACCTTATTAACGGTAAAAAAACAAACGCAGCGTTTAAGCAACTGTATGGTGTAAGCTTGGAAGATATCCGCTATTGTTGCATGGACATTTTGGACAATTATCATTCGAAAGTTACCAAGGTAAGGTCAGACGGAAGGTATTATAAATTTTATTTTGGTAATGAACAACCGGTTACTATTGATATAGGGTTTAACTTCATTGAACGAAACTCTGCAAATCTGGTAAGTAAAAAGCAATAGACCCGAACTAAATGAAATTATGAATACAACCATGAAAACAATAAAATTAAACAACGAAGTAGAAATGCCCATATTAGGGTTTGGTGTTTACCAGGTAAAAGACCTTAAAGAATGTGAGAGAAGTGTAATAGATGCTATAGAAACAGGCTATCGCCTGATTGATACTGCTGCTTCTTATTTGAATGAGGAAGCCGTTGGCAGAGGACTAAAAGCAAGCGGAGTAGCGAGGAAAGAACTTTTTGTTACCACTAAACTATGGGTGCAGGATGCAGGATATGAAAAAACGAAACTGGCATTTGATAAAGCCTTAAAGAGATTGCAACTGGATTACCTTGATTTGTATCTCATCCATCAGCCGTATGGTGATGTTCACGGAGCGTGGCGTGCAATGGAAGAACTCTTGCAGGATGGCAGAGTAAGGGCAATTGGTATCAGTAACTTTAATCCGGACAGGGTTATGGATTTAATAATGGCTAATAAAGTAGTGCCTGCCATAAACCAGATAGAAACAAACCCATTCAACCAGCAAATAGAAACCCAGAAGTTCCTTACAGGCAATAATATTCAAACCGAAGCATGGGCACCATTTGCAGAAGGCAAGAATAACATTTTTACCAATCCTACACTTGTTACTATCGGGAAGAAGTACGGAAAAAGTTCCGCCCAGGTTATATTACATTGGTTAACACAGCGTGGTATAGTGGCAGTGTCAAAGTCTACCCATAAAGAAAGAATGGCTGAAAATATTAACGTACTTGATTTTGAACTTAGTGCAGAAGATATGAGCGCCATTGCAAACCTTGATACCAAAACAACTTGTTTCTTCGACCACAGAGACCCTGAGATGGTAAAGTGGATATGTGGCAGGAAACTTGATATTTAGACAGAATAAAATTATGAATACAACAGAAAATACAAATACGATATTCCCTAAAGGAGAAAAACTGTCACCTGAGTATTTTACGGGCATGGCCAGCCTTTATCCTCTCGTTCCCAAAGATGAAACAGGAACCTTTACAGCGGGGAGCGTATCGTTCGAACCAGGAGCACGAACCAATTGGCATACACATCCACTAGGGCAGATTCTATTAGTAATTGATGGCAAAGGCTATTACCAGGAAAAAGGCAAGCCTGCAAAGGTTATTACAAAAGGCGATGTGGTTATGATACCATCGCATGTAGAGCATTGGCATGGAGCGGCAAAAGCCAGTAGCATGACACATATTGCCATTACAAACATTGGCAAACAGGGCCCGGTGGATTGGCTTGCTCCGGTGAGTGAAGAAGACTATTTAAGTGTTCAATAACTGATTCGTAAAATAATAATAGAATGAAAAAGGAAGTGATTGTAGTGATAGGTGCCGGTTCAATTGGCCAGGCTATAGCACGAAGGGTAAGCGCAGGCAAACATGTATTGCTGGCTGATTTGCGCAAGGAGAATGCAGATGTTGCCGCAAAAGTATTAGGCGAAGCTGGGTTTGAGGTTAGCACTGCTGTTGTTGATGTATCTTCACGTCAGTCGGTGCACTTACTTGTGGAAACAGCTACAGCACTCGGTAGTGTTACCGGCCTCATTCATGCCGCAGGTGTTTCACCTACACAGGCATCGCCGGCTACTATTCTTAAAGTCGATTTATACGGAACGGCTCTTGTATTGGAGGAATTTGGAAATGTTATAGCACAAGGTGGAGCAGGGGTAGTAATTGCTTCCCAATCGGGTCACCGCCTTCCTTCACTAACACCCGAACAGGATAAAGCGTTGGCAACTACACCTACCGATGAGCTGTTGGCTCTTCCTATGCTGCAGCCTGATCAGATAAAAGATTCATTGCATGCTTACCAGGTTTCTAAACGTGGGAACTCGCTGCGTGTAATGGCTGAGGCAGTGCGTTGGGGTAAGCGTGGTGCAAGAATCAATACCATAAGCCCGGGTATTATTATTACACCTTTGGCTAAAGATGAATTGACGGGTCCCCGTGGTGATGGATACAGGCGCATGATTGAGTTGTGCCCTGCAGGGCGTGCAGGAACTCCCGACGAAGTAGGAACAGTTGGCGCTCTGCTGATGGGTTCAGAAGGTGCGTTCATTACCGGCAGCGATTTCCTGATGGATGGCGGAGTTACCTCGTCATACTGGTATGGTGACCTTGCCCCTAAAGAATGAAGTAAGCCTGTCATTAAATTTGAATAGGTAGTTTACCCGATTTTATTTAGTTTTGTTTACAATGTGTTCAGGCAAAGCACTACCTGGTTGTTTTGTGGAAGGAAACAACGAATTGTAAATTACATATATTAGGGTGGGTATATGATAAGAAAAAATACTGTAATTAGTTTGGTTCTGCTGCTGTGGGTATGCAACTCGCACGCACAACCGCATGCTGTAAGAAAGCAACCCGCACCTGCCGGGCAATTTAATGTTAAGTGGACAAAAGACCCCTTCGACCAGCAAGTGTTCATTGAAAACAAAGGGCAGTTCGATACCGATACTTATTCTAAAGACAAAATATTGTTCCAGGTAAAACTGGGCGATGTTAAAGGTTATTTAACCACATCGGGCCTTATATATAAGTACGATAAACTTACCGGGAACGAGAAAAAAAATAAGAAGCACGAAGACGATGCAGAAGGTGCAACGCACAAAGTGCTCTACACTTCTTATAACTGGAAAGGCGCCAATGCGGGTGTTGCAGTGAATGCAAGTGACGAGCAATCCTATTACTATACTTATCCTACCGGGAAAAGAAGTTCAGTACAGGTGAATATATTTAAGAAACTTGTGTACCATAATATCTATCCCGGCATTGATGTGGAATATTCATTCATTAAAGGTAAGCCGGGCATTAAGTATTCTCTTATTGTTCATCCGGGGTCCGATGTTTCTATGGCGAAGCTTGAGTATAAAGGTATTTCGGGAATGCATATTAATTCATCGGGCGATATACAGGTAGAGGGTAACATAGGAGAAATAACTGACCATGCACCCGCAACATATTACCAGGGCAGTGGCGAGAAAATAAAAAGTTCGTACAAAGTGAACGGCTCTGTGGAATCGTTTGCAGTAGATAGTTATGATAAAGGAAAAGATATTGTAATAGACCCATGGTCATCGGACCCGAATTTCACCGCACCTTACGACAGGGCCTATGATGTTGACTATGATAACAACGGTAACGTATATGTGTACGGAAGCAATAATCCTTTTCAGCTAACCAAGTTCAACAACGCAGGTATTCAGCAGTGGACGTATAATGCAACTTCACTTTATGTTCTTTGTTATGGCGATTTTGCAGTTGATAAAGCTTCAGGCACAAGCTATGTTGCTTCGGGTATAACCATTGGTAGCAACCCCGATATGCTGAAAATAAACAGCAGCGGTGCGCTTGTAAATTCCTACAACGGTTTCCCGCAAGGCTACCTGGGTGAATTATGGAGGCTGGCATATGACCAGTGCACAGGGCAAATTGTTATTTGCTGTGGTTCAGAAGGTGCAGCCATGCTCGATACTACTTTCACCAGTATGACCATTATTTATTCCCGCGGCTTTGTCGAGGCGTACGACGATTGCCTCATGGCCATAGACCCTGCAACCAGTACCTTATATTTTAATGCATCAATATACCAAAGTAGCCCTGGGACGAGGAACGATTCATTGATATCGGTTCCTATATCAGCGCTTGCACCGGCGAATTACTGTGTAGGCAACCAGTACGATTTTGTAGAACTGCTCGACGATAAATATTTAATGGGCACTATGGGGTGTGGTATGAATGGTATGGCGGTGAGTCCTGCCTGGTTATATATGTACGATGGTTCAACGCTTACACGGGTAAATAAAAATACAGGCGCTCCCACCGCTTCGCTGGTTGTAAATACTCCCGCGTATGCCACGTGTGTAAGCAACAACCACAAATATATACTTACCTATTGGGGCGGGCTTGATGCTGACAATTGCAATAATGCTTATGTGGGTATGGGCACTTCGTTGCAGGTATATGATTCTGCGCTGGCCTTGCAATCAACCACTCCGTTGCAGGACACTGTGTTTGATGTGGTGCTGGGTTCCGATTATAAAACGGTGTACACCTGCGGACGTGGTTATGTTTCTTCCTTCACAAACAATGCATCAAGTGTTACCATATCAAATACTGTAAAGCCGGCAAAGTGTAATAAATGTTCAGGCAGTGCAACACCCAATGTTTTGCTTTGCGGTTCTCCGCCTTCGTTTACACCAACCTATACCTGGAACACCAGCCCTGTTCAAACTACACAGACTGCCACCGGGCTTTGTGCGGGTAAATATGCTGTTGCCATAAACCTGGGTTGCGGACAGGTACTTACCGATTCGGTTACTGTTTCCGATTCAGGGGGCTCAGGTAATACACTTACCATTGCCAGAACAGTTACCAATGTTTTATGCTTTGGCGGAACGGGCAATGTTTCAATTACCAATGTAACGGGTGGCAGTTCACCTTATTTTTATTCTTGGAACACAGGGCAAACCACATCTTCTTTAACGAACGTTGCAGCAGGCACCTATACGGTTACCGTAAGCGATTCAACCTGTGATATGGATACGGCTATAGTAACCATTAGCGAACCACCTGTTCTAACCAGTAGCATAGTAAGTGTAACTCCTGCTAATTGCAATACAAATACGGGCAGTGCAACCATATCGGCTGCAGGGGGAACCGGAACTTATACCTATAGCTGGGCTCCGTCGGGCGGAACCAATGCTACTGCTGCCAATGTACCGCCGGGAAGTTATACCTGCACCATTACCGATAAAAACGGCTGCACTAAAACGCAGGCAGTAACGGTTACATCTTCTTCTGCATTACCTAAGATAGTCATCAGCAACGATACTACTATTCAACTGGGCAGTTCCACAACTATATCTGCAACGGGCGGAACATCTTATTCATGGACCCCTTCAACCGGGCTTAACTGTGCCACTTGTCCTGTAGCCATTGCAACACCTTCCGTCACAACACACTATTGTGTAACAGTGAGCGATTCGGGTGGCTGTAGCGACAGTACCTGCATGACCGTATCGGTTGACGTACCCTGCGGGGAAATATTTGTGCCCAATGCTTTTTCACCTAACAACGACCAGGAGAACGATATGGAGTGTGTGTATGGCGGATGTATAGAAACATTCTACTTTGCTATATTCGACCGCTGGGGGAATGAAGTGTTTGAAGCAAAGAACCAGGAGCAATGCTGGAACGGTACCTATAACGGAGTGCTTATGAATACCGGTGTTTATGTGTATTACCTAAAGGCGACCCTTACCAACGGAGATAAAATAGAGAAGAAAGGTAACGTTAACCTGGTAAGGTAGTATTACAAACATTGGTAAGCAAGTGCCTGAAACCGGCCTTTTGCAATGGGCATAGCTCTGCCAAAATATGCTTAGTTTTGCGTGTATATGTTCACTGCATTTGAAACGTATGTAAGAGAGAACTCAAATGTCACCGATAGTGACATTGATATGATGCGCTCCATGGCTGTTGAGAAAAAACTGCGGCGCAAAGAGTTCCTGCTGCACCAGGGCGAAATATGCCGCTATAAAATATTTATTGCTAAAGGATTGCTAAGGACCTATGCAACCCGCGACGAGGGAAGCGAACATATATTGCGTTTTTCTCCTGAAAACAGTTGGACAACCGACCCTGAAAGTTTTGAAAATGCTACGCCATCCTTACTTAACATAGATGCTTTAGAGCCCAGCGAGCTGGTATTATGGACAAAAAATGACCTCCGTTACCTGATAGATAATATACCTGGCCTGAAAGCTTATTTTAATAAACTGATGGCAAGCAGCGGCTCTTTGTTCAGGCAACGCATACTGAACAATATCAGTTCAACTGCCGAAGAAAAGTACGAAGGTTTCGTAAAGAACTATCCTGATATATCTGCGCGTGTGCCACTGCATATGGTGGCTTCATACCTTGGTGTAACCCGCAAAACACTTACCCGCATCAGGCACGCCCAGGTAAAGAGTAAATAGAAATCGGGACAAATGTCCTCGCATCCGGGCATCATCTTTGTGCAATTTTGCACCATAAAGAATATAAACTCTTATGATAGTATTAACTAATTAAAAAAATAAAACATGCGTGTATTTGTAACAGGAGCTTCGGGCTTCATCGGCTCTGCGGTTGTAAAAGAATTAATGGGTGCGGGCCACCAGGTGCTGGGCCTTGCCAGGTCAGAAGAATCGGCCAAATTGCTTATTGCAGCCGGTGCCACTGTACATCATGGTACTCTGGAAGACACAGCTAGCCTTAAAAGCGGTGCTTCAAAAACTGATGCAGTTATTCATCTTGCCTTTTATCACGACTTTTCGAAATTTGCCGAAGCTGCTGAACTGGACAAGTTAGCAATTGAGGCATTGGGCGGAGAGCTTGCAGGTTCTGACCGTCCGCTGATTGTTACGGCGGGTATAGGTCCGCGTAATGGTGGCCAGGTTGCTACAGAAGAAACCGACCCGATACCAAACCCTCGTTTACCTCGTGCTTCAGAACAGGTTGCACTTGCTTTGTTGGCGAAAGGGGTGCGTGTATCAGTAGTTCGCCTTCCACAGGTTCATAATACTGCCAAACAGGGCTTGGTCAGCGGGCTTATTGGCATTGCCAAGGCTAAGGGTGTATCGGCATATATTGATGCTGGCCTCAATCGCTGGGCTGCCGCAAATGTGCTTGACGCTGCCCTTTTATACAGGCTTGTACTTGAAAAGGGGACGACAGGCCGTAAGTATCATGCTGTAGGAGAAGAGGGAGTATCTCTGAAAGATATTGCCACTGCCATTGGTGAGAAGTTGAAGATTCCGGTTGTATCCAAATCGAAAGAAGAAGCGGCTACTCATTTCGGCTGGCTGGTTGTGCCTGTAAGTACCGATATGCCTGCCTCCAGTGTATTAACCCAGCAATGGCTGGGATGGAAGCCAACACATGAGGGGATGATAGCTGACTTGAATAAGGGAAGCGTTTAAGCTTAGTTTTTAGAGAAACATTAAATGTAGACTATAGATGACAGGACTCCGTATGGTATTCCATATTACATTTGTGAAATGGAAGGCAACATAATAAAAACCAAGGAAGAATTATTAAAGGTATATAGAAATTCTGCAATCAAATTCCGGGGTTTATTTATCCATCAATTTACCAATTTAGAGGCTATTTTGACAATGATAGCACCTAACGAGAATTTGTCTATAAATAATAAAATAGAAGTTTTAAAAAACAAGATTCAAGAATACGAAAAAGAAACCGAAAAAAAATTACCTGACCTCATTGAAGAATTAAAGCAATTTAAGTCTGCAAGAGATATTTTAGCCCATTGTGCCTTAGAAAGCGATATTAAGGCATTGCAAAAATTCATAGATGAAAGAGCATTTACATTTTCAAAAATACTTCCTGATAAAACTATTGAATTACAGACATTCACCATTAAAAGAATACAGACTATAAATAAAGATATGGGAAATTCTACTATTTCATTGGCGGAAGTAAGTAGATGGATGATAGAGAAGGATATCCCCCATACCCGTTAAGTTATACTTTGTAGGATAATAATAGTAAGTTGCATTAATAAGTTTGACTACAAAATATCCAAATCTCTTGCCACGTAATAACTTGGCACAAGGGGCCTGAAGCTGGTTCTGCTCCGTAGTTTTGAAACATCCAATATGCCTTCAAATGGTTTGGCTAATGGCGCTTCTGCTGCTTCGAATGTATCAGCGGCCTGTCCAAAAGAATCAGCAAGTTCATACAAACTTATAGGTGCATCATCCGCTACGTTGAATATTTCGCCATTCAACCCGTCGGTAGTAAGCAATATGGTTAAAGCCTGTGCAACGTCTAAATGGTGTACCATGTGCATTCTGTATCCTGAATGACGTTTCCATTTTTTCAGTACAGGTATTATTTCTTCTATATGAGGGTCCTTATCTCCATATACAAAACCTAAACGCAGCACGCGTACATCAAAGCCTTTGGTTTTATGAAGTGCTATAAGTTCATTTTCTGCTGCAATTTTGCTCGATGAATATGCTCTCGGGTCATTAATGTTTACCGTATCGTCTTCCTTCGAAGGTCGTGAATAGTCAGTACCATATACATTGCCGGTGCTTGTGAAAACAAATCGTTGGACCCCTGCTGCAATGGCAGCATTGGCAAGCGCCACCGTTCCTGCATGGTTGGTTTTTATAATACCTTCATTGTCGGTAAAGCTGCGGAAGAATGCAGCTATGTGTATAACAGCATCCATGCCTTTTACGGCTGCCGGTAACGTGTCTGCATTATTTAAATCGCCTTCAACAACCTTGGCGCCAAGCTTAACCAATGCCGATGCTTTTGCCACATCGCGTACTAATATACTTACGTCGTAGCCTTTTGCCAGCATACGTGGAACGAACCTGCTGCCTACTTTTCCGGTAGCACCGGTAACTAAAATCTTTTTCATAATTATTTTTTATTAAAAATTGGTATTGCAATTATTCTTTTAAACATAGTTGTCAGGAAGCTTTTTTAAGTTTAATAGCTTTTTCGGGGCAGGCAATAACACATATGCCGCATGAATGGCATTGTTCGGGTTTTACTACGTACGCTTTTTTATTGCCATGTGCACGGGTTTTTAGTTTGCCTAAAAAGCCCAGCTTGCTGTAGTCTTCCCTGGTTATGGTTTGCATTTCAAATACATCATATGGGCATTCCTCAATACAGGGACCTTTGGCTTCGCATTTATTAAAGTCTACCACGGGTACAAGTTGCCCCGGTGTTTCTTTACAATTATCCCGGGTAAGATCTTTCATGAACAGGAGTTTTATTAAATAGACGGAGGTTTCTCAGTTTTGCTTTTATTGTGTTTTATAAATCACCACGGAATAGTTTCGTTTTCCCAGCGTGTGAATGTACCTGTCGGGCCATCGGAGCCAAACAATGCTACACGGACAACTTCGCGTGAGCCTTCCTCCACAGATTGCGTGCCTTCATATCCGTTGAGGTTTGTTTTAGTAAAGCCCGGAGAAACCAAGTTGACCTTGATATTGGTTGACTCCAGCTCAACCATCATAGCCAGTGTCATAGCATTAAGGGCTGTTTTCGATGCAGGGTAAACGGGGCCGAAAAATGCGTGATAATGGTAGGCAGGGTCTGCATTCAACACCAGTGAACCGACAGCGCTCGATACATTAACAATGCGGGCTGACTCGGCTTTACGCAAAAGTGGTAACATGGCCTGGTACACAGCCAGTACCCCAAATACGTTGGTTTCCCAAACAGTGCGCACTTCATCAAGCGATACATTGCTTGCCATGCTTATCTTACCATACTCCTGCAAAGACAAATTTCCTTTTCTTGTATTTGAAATGGCCGCATTATTAACGAGCAGGTTAAGGTAGCCAAACTCTTTGCGAATGCGTTCTGCTGCAGAGGTTATCGAAGCACTGTCTGTAACATCAAGCTGAAGTACAATGGCACCGGTTCCAATTTCTTTTGCTGCCTCTTCGCCGCGCTTAAAATTGCGCGACCCTACAAATACCGTAAAGCCATTCGCTACGAGTTCCTTTGCAACCTGCAGGCCTACACCCTGATTAGCCCCGGTTACAAGGGCAACGCGTTTATTATTTTCTGTTTTCATTAATGTTTTATTTAAAATTCAGGATACAAAAGTCTGCTTAAAACGACTTTCCACGTTAACGAGAATCAAACCAAAAAGTATGATTTTCAAACTTTCTCCTTCCGGAGCGATTTGGGGGTAGTACCGGTTACCCGTTTAAAGTAGTTGTTGAAATAGGTAGGGTATTCGAAACCCAGGCCATAGGCAATATCTGCTACACTCCAATCGGTATATAGTAAAAGGGCTTTCGCTTCTGCGGCAATGCGTTCCGCTATGTGTACAGAAGTAGGTTTGCCTGTAGCTTCCTTTACTGCGCGGTTAAGGTAGTTTGTATGTACCGAAAGGCTTCCGGCAAAGTCCTGTGCTGTTCTTAGTTTGAGTGGTTGTTCGGTGCTATCTATCGGGAACTGTCTTTCCAGTAAATCTATAAACAGATTTGCGATCCGGGTAGTTCCATTTTTATATTGCAAGCCATTTTCTAATGGCTGAATTCTCAGCGCTTCGTGAATAATTAGCTCGATACAGTTTTTCAGCAATTCATCTTTGTGATGATAGTTGCTGCTATGTACCGAGAGCATTTTTTGAAAAAGGCCAGTCATGAATACCGCCTGTTCTTTGTTAAGGGGAATTACAGGTGTTCCATCAACTTTATATAATGGGGAATTCTTCAGAATTTCCGTCCGCTCCCTGCCTGTAATAAAGGCTTCGGTAAAAAGGCAGGCATAGCCGGTTGTCTTTTTAGAACTACGAACTACAGAGTGTGGGACATTGGGGTTGACAAAAAACAGAAAGGTATCACTTAATTCCAATATCTTATCGCCATAGTAAACAGTCATATTTCCGGTTACTATGCCTATTTTATAAAAATCGCGCCTGCCCTGCGAAACCTTGTGATTTACGGTTCCTGATAATTCATGAATTTTAAACCCTTTCAGCTTTAAATCCTTCGTAATTGATTCCGGAATTCCATATATGCTTCTTATTGCCATGTCGCAAAAGTAAGAAAATCAAACCATATAAAAGCATCGCTTCATTGTGTTTTTTTTTGCTTTTTAGGGCATCGGGTAAACAAACCATGTTCCGGCTACAAGTAAAGTAGATTAGGATACGTCTGCCTGTTTATGATGCTGCACCTTTGCATCAACAAAAAAACAAACACTATGAAAATTACAATAACAGGTTCCTTAGGGAACATAAGCAAGCCACTGGCTAAAGAGTTGGTAAAAAAGGGACATACAGTTACAGTTATCAGCAGTAAAGCTGAAAGACAAAAAGAGATTGAAGCCATTGGCGCAAAAGCAGCTATCGGTTCCATGCAGGATGCAGATTTCCTGTCAGTAGCTTTTAAAGGTGCAGATGTAGTTTATGTTATGGAAACAATGGGTGCCCATAGCTTCATGGATCAAAATCTTGACCTGGTAGCTGCTATAAGTAAGATAGGCCGGAATCATAAACAAGCCATTCTGGCTTCGGGTATAAAGCGCGTGGTGCATCTCAGCAGCATTGGCGCCCATACCGACAAAGGCAACGGTATTCTTGCTTTTCATTATAATGTAGAAAAGATATTAAACGAACTGCCGGCCGATGTATCTATTAAATTTATGCGCCCTGTAGGTTTCTACTATAATATGTTAGGGTTCATACAAACCATTAAAACACAAGGCGCAATTGTTTCAAACTATGGTGGCGACGATAAAGAGCCATGGGTTTCGCCGTTAGATATTGCAGCAGTGATTGCTGAAGAAATTGAAAAGCCATTCAGTGGCAGAACTATCCGTTACATTGCCAGCGAAGAACTTTCACCGAATGAAGTGGCAACTATATTAGGTGAGGCTATAGGCAAGCCTGATTTAAAGTGGGTTGTAATTCCTGATGAACAATTGCTGAAGGGTATGAAAGCGGCAGGAGTGAACCCGAATATAGCGAAAGGCTTAGTGGAAATGAATGCGAGCCGCCGCGGTGACGTATTATATGAAGATTACAGACGCAACAAGCCAAACCTGGGTAAAGTGAAATTGAAAGAGTATGCGAAGGAATTCGCTGCAGTTTATAATAAAGCGTAGATTAGTCAACAGGTTAATAAAATTCAGAATAATATGAATACACAGGAAATTACAATTGCCGGAAAAAGCAAGAAGCCTTTAAAAATAAAACGGTTCGGCTATGGCACTATGCGCTTAACAGGAGAAGGAATCTGGGGTGAACCTAAAAACAGGCCCGAGGCATTGCAGATTTTAAAATCCTGCATTGATAACGGCATTCGTTTCATTGATACGGCGGACTATTATGGCGAAGATGTACCTAACCGCCTGATAAAAGAAGCATTGTATCCGTATCCTGCTGAGTTGGTGATATGCACCAAAGTAGGCGGAGCACGCAAACCCGATAAAAGCTGGATTCCGTTCAATAGTCCCGAAAACCTGCGAGTAAGTATCGATAATAATTTGAAAACCCTTAAACTGGAACAAATGCCTGTTGTGCATTTCAGGGCGTTTGGCGGAAAGGGTGCTCCTTTTAAGGAATCGATGGATGCTATGTTTGAACTTCAAAAGGAAGGTAAGATATTACACGTAGGAGTTAGTAATGTTGACCCTGATGAATTGCAAACAGCAATGAAGATGGGAAATATTGCGACGGTTGAAAATATGTTTGGCCATGGCCAACGCACTTCATTGAAACACCCTTGGGGAGATGTATCGAAGGGAGGAGAGGAAATACTTGCTATATGCGAGAAGAATGAAATACCACTGGTGCCTTATTTCTCTTTATTCCATTCTATGCCCAAAAAAGATGACAGGATTTCTACAATTGCTAAGAAATATAATGCTACAGAAGTGCAGATTAATTTAGCCTGGTTGTTGCATCGTTCGCCCTGGATATTACCAATACCGGGCACATCTTCACTAAAGCATTTTGAAGAGAACCTGAAGGCGACAGGGATAAAGCTGAGCGAAGAGGATATGAAGTTTCTCGACTAAAATGAGTATATTTAAAATATGACAAACACCAAACTTCTCAGGATAAAAACAATTAGCGAATACCACCGGGCAATGGGGTTGCCTAAGCCTGAGCATCCGCTAATAAGCCTGATAAACCTGGAAGATATTGCCCCTCCTGCAAGTAAGGAACCTGTAAGCCTGGTATTTGATTTTTATTCTATATCACTTAAGCGAATTTCCAATGCCAAAATATCATACGGCCAGCAGAAATATGATTTTGATGAAGGTGTAATGTTCTTTATAGCGCCTAACCAGGTTTTCGGGATTGAAGTTGAAGAGGGTGCTAAAGTAAAACGTTCAGGGTGGTTGTTATTGGTCCATCCTGATTTTTTGTGGAGTACGCCCTTGGCTCAAATCATTAAGAAGTATGAATACTTTGATTATTCAGTGCATGAGGCATTGTTTCTTTCCGATAAGGAAGAGACGATGATTATAAACCTTATGCAGAATATGGCACAGGAATATCATTCCAATATCGACAAGTTCAGCCAGGGGGTAATTATTGCACAACTCGAATTGTTGCTAACTTATTCTGAAAGGTTTTACAATCGTCAATTCATTACCCGTAAAATAACCAATCACAAAATTCTCGATAAACTGGAAACCATACTATCGGAATATTTCAATAACGAGGAACTGTCAACAAAGGGCTTGCCTACAGTTCAGTATATTGCTGAAAAACTAAATGTATCGCCCAACTATTTAAGTGGCTTGCTTAAAGTGCTTACAGGGCAAAGTACGCAGCAGCACATACATAATAAGTTAATTGATAAGGCTAAAGAGAAATTATCTACTTCTGATCTATCGGTGAGTGAAATTGCATACGAACTGGGCTTTGAGCACCCGCAATCGTTCAGCAAGCTGTTCAAAACAAAAACCAACCTTTCTCCGCTCGAATTCAGGGCTTCGTTTAATTGATTATAGTAGTCAAAACTATTCTGTTTACCTCCCTCGCAGTATTTTGCCTATCTTGGTAATATGAAAGAGGGCGAGCCTAAGATTATTTATAAAAGCATATTGCAATACATTGTATTGGCAATAGTGTCGTACCTGTTTGTACTGATAAATGTATTTATATGTGCTGGTAAGGGCTGGGATTTAATGCACATTTTAGCCATGGTGTTTTTCGGCGTTTGTGGCATGTACTATAGTTATGTGCTGGGCAGCAAGCGGTACAAATTCATTAAAATAGGCAGCGAGGAATTCAAAGAACAAACCCAAAAAGAATTTGAGGCCAAACAGAACGACCTGGGTTATTTTGAATATTCCGAAGATGGCTTTAGGGTTAAACTAAAATCGGGCAATAAAACGGTAAAGTGGAACGACATTGATACTATTATCAGTTACAAGGTAGATAAGTGGACAATAGATGAAATTGTAATGCAACTGTATTTAGCCGATGGAACAACATTGAATTTGGGAGAAGATACTCCCGGTTGGTACCAGTTTGCCAAAAGAATAAAAGAAGCTATGCCCGAATTACCTGCTACATGGCAGATAGATATTGCCGCACCCGCTTTTCAACGTAAAACAACATTGCTGTTCGACAGGAAAGGCCGAACACTGGAGCAGGTACTGGCAGAGATGAAAGAGAAAGGAAAATGAAAAGAGCGAGGCTTCTATACTATGTTGGAATGATTTCATTGTTGGCAGCTTGCCACAATGGAGTTAAGCATAATTACCCAAAGGATATTATTGGTAATTGGAAAAACCCGCGGGCTATCCGTCATGCTATGGGTGGGTACATGTCATTTTATAATAACGATACAGTAAACTACTATTGGGAATTCTATAAGCGCCACCAGGAAAAACCTGATGAAGAATATAAATATGAATTCTTTGGAACCAAAGCCAGGTATAGGTTTTCAGGCGATAGTTTGTTTGTGTTTGATCCGGCAGAAAAAACGTGGGATTCATTACATATATTTAAACTGAATACTGATACATTAATTCTGGGCAAGACAGGATGGGACACTTTGTTGAAACAACATTACAGTTACGATACCCTGCCAAAGTTTGATAAAATAGTTATTGTAGGTAGTGGAGGTTTCGGTACAACTGCGTGGATAGGGGCAGATGAAATACTTTCTTCAGACGGTACATTATTATTTGGTGGTGGAGGCATGAAAGGAATAGAGGGCTTTTATAAGGCAAAAATATCTGTAAACAAATTTGAGGAAATAGATGACAATTTCAGAAGAGCAGATATAAAACATATAAAAACAGTATTCGTGTATCCTGCAACTGATCAAGTTGTTATATGGTTTACTTTTGTAAAAGATGGCAGGATATATAAATCAATACGTGATGCTGGACAAGCAGGACCTGCTGAGTTTGAAGCGGCATACCCTTCGTTATGGTATTTATACCGATACATTCCGAAATTATGTATAGATTCTGTAAAATCATTCCAGGAAAATAGTATTCCTCCATGGCAAGGCTTTTCTTCGGGTGACAGTGTACTACGTTTAAGCATGTCAGAGAATTTTTTGCTGAATGAATATTTGATGGAAGGTAAAAAAGCAGATACTGCTTTTAACGAACAATTTGATTTGTCGCCCGCTGAATTGCGCCTAAATAATAAATTAAGTAAAGGAAATTTGACAAAGGTTACATCTGATGGCAGGTTTTACAAGTATTATTATTACCAGGAAAAGCCGCTTATAATAGACATAGGTTTTAACTTCATAGAAAGAAATACAACTGTATTGAAGTTTAAAAATGCCGATGATAAGAATTAACAACCTGCTATCCTCAACTCAGCAATATTGATTTTACTTTATCGTATTCCCAATCGTTTATGTCTCCAATCTTTTTGTATCGTTGTGTCTCTCTCAGAAAATTGACAAACAATCTTTTATCCTTGAAATTACTGTCTTCACTGCCCAGGGAATCTACTCCTTCGACAAGAAATATCAACCCTTCATTTTCACTCATACTCAAACGGTGGGTTAAAATTATTCCGGTTGCAGTTATTGGGTTTAGTTCGGGGTTTTCTTTCATTAAAACGTTCTGAAAATGCGATAACTGCTGGGAGTCTATTGATATTTCATCCCATTTGGTATTTGCAGCGGTGCCATGTATACTTACTATCCCGGTAAGTATTCTCTTTCTTTCCATCCTGTAGAATTGAATTTGAACGTTGAACGAAGTTAGACCTAAAAGGTTGTAGTTTTTTGGTGAATTCGATAACCATTTAAAAAGCAATGGTAAGTGTTCATTTCACTACGGTGAAAAATGTGCTCTTTGCCGGTCTTAAACCCGGAATGTTTTGAGAGTGTAAGGAGAAGAAACTACAAGGAGATTTTGTGCTGAAAACCAGCAAATTAACCACTGTTAATAAGTTTTGGCCCTTATTCACTCCTGTTTTGTCCCTGATTTTGAAACTCATAGGGGCTTTTTACGTAGAAAATATAGGATTTAAAAAAAACAGAACGAAAACACAATACTAACCTATATAAATTCCTCACCATGAAAAACTTAACAATTGCGGCTTCCAGCCCCGTAAAAGCAGCAGTGAGGCTTGCTTTAATGTTGTTGATTCTTACCCTTATTACTATTTCGGTTCACGCCCAGAACATGGTTACCATTGCCGGCGGAGATAGTGCAGGGTACTTTGGCGATAAAGGCCTTGCAGCCAAGGCAGCCCTCAGTTACCCCGATGCAATTGCCGTTGACCTTAAAGGCAACATTTACATTGGCGACGACCACAACAACCGCCTGCGTATGATAGATGGTAAAACAGGCATTATTGTTACCCTTGCCGGTACAGGCGAAGCGGGTTATTCAGGTGATGGTGGCCCGGCCGACCAGGCACAGATTGACGGCCCTACTGCCATGGCTTTCGATAAGGAAGGAAACATATATTTTGGCGATGAGGCCAATGCCTGCATTCGTAAAATAGATGCTAAAACACATATTATTACAACCATAGCCGGTAACGGAACACAGGCGTATGCCGGTGATGGCGGCCCTGCCATTGAAGCTTCTTTTGTGCATCCTTCAGGCCTGGCGATTGATGCAGAAGGCAATATGTATATAGCCGACTGGGGCAGCAGCACCATTCGCAAGGTAAGTGCAAAAACCGGTATTATTACAACCATAGCCGGTAACGGCGAAGGCGATTATTATGGCGACGGCGGCCCTGCCGGCAAAGCAGCGCTAAGTGGTTGTAATGAACTGGCCTTGGATAAACTGGGCAACCTGTATGTTACCGACAGCTATAACAACCGCATACGTAAAATAGATGCTGAAACCGGAATTATTACCACTATAGCGGGTACAGGCGAATCGGGGTATAGCGGCAATGGCGGCCCTGCTGTAAATGCCAGCCTTAATGGCCCTACAGGTTTGGCGGTAGATAGTAATGGTAATGTATATTTTTCTGACTACGGCAACAACTGCATAAGGAGCATTAACGCCAACACAGGTGTTATTATGGATGTAGCAGGCGATGGTGTGGTTGGTTTTGGTGGCGACGGAGGTTCAGCGCTGACGGCCCGCATTGCAGGTGCCGAAGGTATTGCACTGGATGCCGGTGGCAATATTTACATAGCCGATAACGACAACAACCGCATACGTAAAGTAGAAAAGGCACAGGAAATTCAAACCATGTCGTATAATGCCGATAATACTGAAATGCTTATTTACCCTAACCCGGCAAAAGACCTTGTGAATGTAAAAGTGAACCAGGAAATTCCGGAAGGCTCGGTGCTTACCATGTTTTCTATTACCGGCCAGCAGGTGTGGACAAAAAATGTAGATGCCCATGTAACATCGCTTATGTTCAGCGTAAGCACCATGCAAACAGGTATGTATTTTTTAAAGCTACAATCGCCTGACGGTACTACATCTATGAAGAGGGTAGATGTGCAGCGGTAATAGTTGCCGGTTGTAAAAAGAGTATTATGTTATTGCAAATTTCCAGGCATACCTGCGGTAGTTGAAAGTTTATTGCAGGGAATCAATCGCTTAGTTCAGGCTGTTTTATTTGTCTCATTTGTTTCGCTAACTTAGCGTACCCCATAATGAGAACCTATAACCATATCCGTGTCTTTCTGTTTCACCGCATAGCAGAAAATAGAGAGAATTGGGCACACCCTACCGGAGTGAAAATTTTTGAAAAATGCCTGCAATATATTACGGGCAATTTCACCGTTAAAACAGTTGAAGAATGCCTTGCCCTGCAGGGTAGTGAAATAAAAGGCAAAGGAAGACCTTTGGCAGCATTAACTTTCGACGACGGCTTCAGAGATAATATAAAGTATGCCTTACCGCTGCTTGAAAAATACAAATGCCCTGCTTCATTTTATATAGTTACCGATTGTATTGACAGCGGCCTTCCTACATGGCAGCATTTGTTTCAAAACCTGTTTCACAATACAAAAAAACTGAGACTGGATGTAAGTGATGCATACTTTGCCGGTGGAATTAATAAAACATTTGCTGATGCAAGGGAGAGAATAGCTTATGGAAATAAATTATTAGGACAATTATATACCAGCCCCGGTTGTGGTGCAGTAAAAGTAATGGAGGAAGTAACACGGAATTTTAATGATGTGCCCGTGCCGGAAAGAATGACCATGACATGGGATGAATTGCGGCAGCTTTCTTCAGCAGGATATACTATAGGCTCTCACACCTGTTCGCATCCGTTGCTTACCCAATTGCAGGATGCATATATAAGAAAGGAGCTTGTTGAATCGGCAGAACGCATTGAGAAAGTTTGCAGGAAAAGGCCCGGCACCATTGCTTATCCCTTGGGTGTAACCGATAACCGTGTCCAGGTAATTGCGCAGGAATGCGGGTATAAATACGGGCTAAGTGTTGAACAGAAATTTTATAACCATTCTGAACATCATAGTATGGCTGTTCCGCGGGTAGATGTATATGCAGGCCATAACTGGCTGAAAACTTACCTGCGCATGACAGGCGACCTGGAAAAAGTAAAGAGAGTTTTGGGGCGTTAATGTTTTGTTCTACCTAGGTATAATTTTCACGCCGCTTTTCTTACCCTCGCCATGCATCAGCACGCATATAAAGTAAGAATCGCCATCGTTAACAAAGTGGGTTGCACAGCCGACAAGCGGGTAAACGCTGTTCTTCGGATTCGCACCTGCTACTTCCATTGAAATGCTTGCAGGCGCATAATTCTTCGCCAGGAAAGTTACTTTATACTTTCCTTGCGGCATAGCCAGCATTGCAGAATAATCGGAATAATTCACGTACATGGTTTTAACAAGGTTTGTGTCCCGGTAAATATTTATCATAACCTGTTCGGTTACATTGCAACTGTTATCTGCAGATGCATTACCATCGTAGCTCTGGGCGCAGTCGCAATATCGCACAGAGTCGTCATGCTGAACCCTTATGGAAACAGTATATAGGCCGCCTGTTTGGGCATGGCCATATGTGAAGAAAAAAATAAAACTTAAAAAAAACAGGCCCTTCCTCATTTCAGCACAGAAATATGTCCTAAAAGTAGGCAATATTATGGGTGCTTTAATTGTTCACAATGAACGCTCCCGTAGAAGGATAAAAAGTGCAGTTATATGCTTTAAGGCCTATAGTAGAGGGCCCTACAACCACATTGCCATTAGCCAGGTTATATTCCGAACTGCATTCAAGGCATATAGCCGTGCCATTTGTTTGGGCCTGAACAATTCCGTTAGCGTCAGAAAGGTCGTAACTGCAGGTGCGGTCAAAAGCCATAATAGTAGATGCATTCAGGCGGTAAAGTACTATGCCCCTGTATCCGCCCGTGGCGTATGCCTGGCCTCCGACAGTCTTTAACCCGGTATAACCCGCTGAATTTATATTAGCGCTAAGGTTAACCGTAACATTGGGTATATTACTGCTGGCATCGGGGTTATAGCCTTTGGTGCACGACGAAAATAACCAGGTGGTTCCAACTATAAACAAAAGAATATTTCTCAGAAAGCGGGGTGTTTTCATTAATCAAATATACGCCTAATATTCATTTTTTCATACTATATAATTATTTCGTTTCCTGGCCGTGTTAGCATACAGGTTCGCAAACTATTGTATGACAGGCAGTTTTTATTTTCCCTTATTCTACGCGAATAAACATTTTGCGGGTACGCAATATTCAAAACTATCTCCCGTTATACACATCATTAAAACCATTAACTATTATTATTTATGAAAATTAAATTTGTTGTTGCAGCTATGCTGCTGGGGAATGTTATGTTGCAGAATAATGTAAATGCGCAATCTGCCATAATCCCTGTTAAGGCTACCCATTATAACAAACACCACTTTATAGTTGGCACAAACCTGCTTAACTATACCGAAGGAATTTCGTTGAGCAAAAATTATCAGAATGGTGTTATAAGTGATTCTGTTACCAATAAATTTCATGCCGCATCGGCAGCGTTGAACTTTTGGGCAGGCTATTTTGTTTCTGAAAAACTTTGCCTGGGCATTGGTTTTACCAGTTACGGAAGTAGCGCTGTCTTATTGGGCAATACAGGCATAATAACCCCTTTCCCATATATTACCCCCAGCAATTTAATGTTCCGTTATTACTTGCTTACAGGAGACTCTAATAAAGTAGATGTGTACATGCAGGGTATAGTAGGCGCTTCGTATTCCAGTTTTGGCAGTTCAGTTGGCAGCAACGATCAATATCCGCCATCTAACAACAGCAATTCAACAACTTCAGTAACCAATATGTTCAATGTAGGCTGCGATCTTATCCTGGCAATACAGATTAACGTAACAAAACATATAGGAATAAACGCCGGTGTGGGTGGTGCCTGCGGGTATCAAAGCTACAATGTACCGTCGTATGTTGAGAATACCGGTGGCACGCCTTATACTGTTCCGGCAAGTAAAACCCTGGTAAGCCAGGTTGAATTTGCAGGCACTTTCGGCCTGCAATACAAAATATAGGCAGGGCTGAAAAGCCATAACCTGAATCCGCTTTCCATAAAAAGGCGGGTTTTTTGTTGTACTCCCTCAATCTCAATCTTAACCTCAACCTTAACCTCAACCTTAACCTCAACCTTAACCTTAACCTGAATCTTAAACTTAACCTTACTGGAAGCATAATTCAATGTTAAGCCAATATATATATATAAACAAATTGTTAAGAATAGCCCTGAACGGGGCAATTTTACTGTGTTGTTGGGTTCCTCTGCCTATCTTTGTTTGTTGAAAACAGTGTGTACAAAGCCATTTAATACCAGGTGTTTTTGGGGGTTGCCCCGGGTAACTTTGTATTAAGGTTTTTCAAAGGTTTTTTTAACGATAAAAAATCAAAACTATGGGCGGCGCAGAGAAAAGAAAAGTAGATGTAGTGGTGTTATCAGATGTACACCTGGGCACTTACGGTTGCCATGCAGAAGAATTGCATAAATA
>Ga0206855_10057_pt1 | contig 34628 bp, 36 predicted proteins | sample Alteio_BWOrgCont_51_FD_152637 | JGI IMG/M metagenome (GOLD analysis project Ga0206855, IMG submission 152637) | Enriched cells from forest soil in Barre Woods Harvard Forest LTER site, Petersham, Massachusetts, United States -... | ecosystem: Environmental > Terrestrial > Soil > Temperate forest >...
GAGAATGGGTGTCACCAGATGATAAGCCTTGGGCTGTTCGATTTGGATGAGGTCTCCTACCAGTTGGCTTTTGATATTCAATTTCTGCATTAATAGGGCGGCTAAAACAGCCGGTTCTTTACAACGGAGCCGCAATACTTCACCGCCAATTTCAGCTTTCAGTTCTTCCGGTTTTCCCAGGGCGACCTTTTCTCCTTTGTCCAAAATCAGAAGCCGGTTACAGCGGTCCGCCTCCTCCAGGTAATGGGTCGTCACTAAAACGGTCATGCCTTCGGATTGGCGCAAATTTTCCAAATGTCCCCAAAACTCTTTTCGGGCGGCCGGATCAAGCCCAGTAGAAGGTTCGTCCAAAATGACCAGCTCGGGATTATTAAGAAGAGCCTTTGCCAGTTCCACCCGGCGCTGTAACCCTCCGGAGAGTTTTTCAACTTTTTCTTTTTCACGGTCTCTAAGACCAACTCGCTCCAAATCGCGGTCAATTCGGCTTTGTAGTTCTTTACCCAAAAGGCCGTAGAGATGGCCTTGATGAATTAAATTTTCACGGACTTTCAGTTTTTTATCGAGGGCGGGTAATTGAAACACGATGCCCATTCTGCGGCGGATGGCGATTTTGTTTTGGGCCAGATCCAAACCGAATACTTTGATTTGACCCGGCTGGGCCGGGTAAAGAGTGGAAAGAATCTTAAACGTGGTGGATTTACCGCCGCCATTGGGGCCTAAAAAACCAAAAATCTCGCCTTTCTCCACAGAAAAGGTAAGCCCTTGAAGCGCTTTTCGGGAGCCATACTGGTAGCTTAAATTTTGAACTTCAAGCAGAGGAACCACGAGAATCCTGTTAGCGCTTATCTATCACCATGATGATAAAAAGCAGCGGAAGATAAGTGATCGACATCCAAAACAACCCCTTGGCTTCCCGCAAAGTTTTTCGTTTAGCCAGTAAAACACTTTGCCAAAGGAAAGCCAAACTTAACACAAGCGCGGACCAAAAATAAACCTGTCCCGCCATATGGAGATAGGTGGGAAAAAGAACCGTCGGAATCAGCGCTGCGGCGTAAGCCGCGGCCATCAGGCCCGCGCTGTGGCCTTCCGGATCTACCACGGTCAACATGGGAAGCCCCGCCCGGCGATAATCGTCCTTATACATCCAGGCAATCGCCAAAAAATGGGGCATCTGCCAAAAAAACAAAATGGCGAAAAGAGTCCATCCCCCGGGACCGATCTGGTTTTGCGCCGCCGCCCATCCCATCACCGGTGGAATGGCGCCGGGGATGGCTCCCACCACCGTGCAAAGGGAAGTTATTTTTTTAAGCGGCGTGTAAAGAACAACGTAACTGACCAAAGCGCACAACCCTAATAATGCCGTAAGATCATTGGTCTTAAACTCCAACAGGCCAACTCCCATGACCGACAGAACCATTCCAAACCAAAAAGCATCGCGGCCCATGATTCTTCCGGAGGGCAAGGGCCTTTTTTGCGTGCGGATCATCAGACGGTCTGTCTCGGTTTCCAGCCACTGGTTCAAAGTGCCGCATCCCGCGGCAATCGCCGTAGAACCCAAAAGGGTATACAAGAGAAGGGTTTTATCCATTGGGCCGGAGCTGCCTAGGTAAAAACCGGCCAGGGTTGTGGCAAGCGCTAAGAAGTTGAGTCGGGGTTTGGTGAGAGCGACATAATCCCTTAAATTTTTCAAGAACCTTGTTCCTTCGGAAACAACCGAAAACTGTTGAGGGTTAAGACTAACATGGAAGCCAGTAAGGCCGCGCCCGTAATCACATGAACCGACGTAGGGACAATGGATTTCTCTGTGGCGATGACCAAAATGCCTAAAAAGCACTGAAGCCAAACCAGCAAGGCCGCGCTCGCCGCGGGCCAAAAAAGCGCTTTTTCATCAGCGTATCGAGTACACACCCTGAAAGAAAGCCAATTAACTAACGTCAAAACGATGAAGGCTCCCACGCGGGTATGACTAAATTGAAGCAAAATAGCCCCGGACCATTCGTTTGGTATTAATTGACCAAAAGATAAAGGCCAATCCGGTATGGCCAACCCAAATCCGCTATGGCGGGTCACTGCCCCTACTATGATTTGAAAATAAATAACGGCAGTTATGATTAAAGAAGCGATTGAAACAGAACCAATCGTTGATTTTATTTTACGATCTCCGTCCTCTATCCAATTTTTTGAGGTCACCAGGGACAAACTGATAATAAGGCAAAAAAATATTTGAGCCAATCCCGCGTGAGCGACAGAAACCTCGGTTGGCAAATGAAGTAATACCGTCACCCCGCCCAAAACCGCCTGAAGAAGCACAACTCCCAAAGCGCACCAGGCCAGCTTTTTAACCCAGCCCCGTTTTTCAACAATCTGTGTGTAAATAGCCAGTCCCAAAGTTAAAAGAGCTACCGTACCGGCTACCATCCGGTGTCCGTGCTCAAACAACACGCCTCCCTTCATTTCGGGGAAAAACTTTCCAAAAGAAAGGGGCCAATCCGGTACCGCCAAACTGGAGCCCGTGCTGGTCACCAAAGCTCCGGCCAGCAAAAGAACAAAAGTACATCCCGCGGTTAAAAGAGCGTAGCGGTGAAGGCGGGGTTGATAACTAAAGAGTGGTTTATTCAAAACAGATACTGCCTTTCACATTAAACAACAATGGCCCCGGAAATTTCCGGAGCCATCCGAATAGAACATCAAGAAGAATTAGTTGGTGGCCGCGAAAGTAAAGTTGACGCTCTTAGCTTCGCCGTCTTTAATAACCACGGTTTGCGGCGCGGATGCGCCATATTTTTCCTGCCAGGCGACCATGGTGTAACTGCCTGCCGGAAGACTGGAAATCTTGAAGGAACCATCTTCACTCGTGACCGCGTAAAAAGGATTGGTAAATACACCCGCGAAGCAATGCATCCAGCCATGAACATCGCACTTAAATTTCGTAGGCGTTTCAGCTTTGGCGAATTTCTTTTCAGTAACCATACCCTGATTGGGCATACCCACATTGAAACTGTCATTAGTCACAGCCATACAATGAACGTTATGTAAGGTTGGATCGCTGTTTACAATTTCCAATGCCTGTCCCACCTGAATACCGAAAACGTGGGGGTTATACATACATCCTTTTTGGTTCAAAGTAACTGAAGCGGTGGGAGCGGGATAATTGCCGGCACCGTCTGTCACATAAACTAAAGCATTTTTAAGGTCGCCCTTATCATCTGCGATAACCGTTTCGTCTTTGACCATTCCGGTATGCTGCGCTTTACAAACCGGGTCTGCGTCCACGCTGAACAACGGAGTTCCCGGAACTTTACCCGTCAAACTAACCGTGCCGGCTACACTGGCCGTACCTAATACTGCGGCGGTTTTCGCAGCTCCATTAGCGGCTTCCATTAGTTCTTCATCTTCGCTTTTTTGTCCGCAACCCGCTGTCAGAGCAAGTCCGGCCACCGCTAAAAGCATTAATATTTTCTTGAACTCCATTCAACACTCCTTATCAATGACAACTGGGATTTAATGATGAAAAACCTAAAGCAATTTACCCCCGCGCGCTTTTTAAAAGCAAGCGGGGGTCCCGGTTAGTTAGCCTTGCCCAGCATGAAAAGATAATCGCGCAGAGCCTCTCGTTGTTTTTCCGAATCGCCGTGGAAATAATGGGGAACGGGCGACTTATCCTCAGGTTGAGGCCAGAAACTAGGCATACGCGCTCCCGGCATCAAAGCCTCCGGATTCATGAGCCATTGCACAACCCAATCGGGCTTCAATCGGGAATGGACTTGTAACAGATCCGGGGCGGCCGTAGAAAGATCCGCCGGTACGGCTGTTCCAAAAATATGACATTTTTGACATTGAAGTTTCGCAAACATGGCTTTGGTCTGCGTCAATTGATCCGCACTCAGCTTGCCTGTCACGATGGTTGTAAAAGGATAAACCTGATCGTCCTTCAGGTTGAAGTAAGTGATGACATTGCTGATGTCCTCATCGCTCCAATGGAAACTCGGCATATGGATATGCAACCAAGGACGAATGGGATGGACATTCAGCAGGAAATCATGGAACCACTCAACTTGAATCTTCGAGCCTTCCTTACGAAGGTTCGGCGGAGCCAAAGACAAGTCGATGTTTTCTTTCTCGTACATTTCACGGATTCTGCCGCCTTGATCCTCGATCAAATGACAGCCCCGGCAGTTAAAGTTGGCGATTACGCGGCGCCCTTTTTCCAGTAAAGGCCCATTCCCATGGATACCTGCGGTCATATCATCCGGAACATAGGTTTTTGTCAAACCCAGCACCGCCGTAACGATGGCTTCTTTATCTTCAGGACTCAAACGGAAATTGGGCATTTTCAACCGGTCTTGAAACGCTACGCTCTTGTCTTTGTCAAACTGACGAGGATTTTCGAGTTTCGCATTCACAAAAGCTTCATGGGTATGGTCTAAATCGGTTGTTCCAAAATCTAATTGACCAACCTGTTTGGTTCCCCAATCCGAAAGTTCTGTTCCAATTCCCTGGGCCGTCTCAAAACCCTGGATCATATGACAGCCGAAACATCCGTATTTGCTCAGGCTCTTTTGACCTAAGTATTGTTCACGGGCTTTATCATCCATTTGAGCCAGTTGAGTTTTCGCCCCATCAATACCATATAAAGGTTTTAAATAAGTTTGAATCAAATCATCCCGGACCGCGGGATCAGCCTGCGGAGCGCTCATTTCATCAAAAGTTTTATTTTTCTTCGACATCAAGTAAGCCGTCACGTCAGCGGCTTCCTGATTGGTTAAACGCAAAACCGGCATGCGGGTATCCGGATTGAAGTGGCGAGGATTTTTGATCCAGGTATAAACAAATGCCGCGGAAAGTTTGCTTCCAATGGCGGATAAATCCGGGGCGAAATCAGCGTGATGCGATGTCACGTCATCAATCCCATGGCAGGCTAAACAGCCGATTTCTTTAAAAACTTTCTTTCCATTCGCAATGCTGCCAGCAGGCGCGTTTTCATTCGGAGCATAATTGGCCGAGTGTTCATATAAGTACTGAACTATGGAATGCAATTCAGCCTTGGTCTTAGCTAGCGCCTCATCATCCGAGTTATTTGTTTGCTGGAAGAAACTAGGCATGCGGGCAGCCGCGTTATAGGACTTTGGATCCCATACCCATTTTTCAACGAATTCTTCTTTTAACTTACCCTTGATCCGAATGAGGCTCGGCCCGGCTTTGGTTAAACCTTCCAGATTTTTCACTTTATGGCAACCCACGCAGCCTCGGGTCACCATCAATTCACGACCCCTATCTAACTCGGGGGCGTTGTTAATGAATTCTTGCGTTCCGTGGCACTTTAAGCAGGAACCTTCCGTATATTTAAGCGGCAGCATGGTGCTTTGCACACCTTCGGGCGCTTCCCAGCCGTATTTTTCTTTCCAGAGTTTTGCTTGTTCTTCATCATTGGGCACGTGGGCGCAAGTCGTGAAATCAATAGCCTGACCCATGCCGCCGTGGCAGATGGTGCAACCCACTTTTTCCATGGGATGCTGGCTGGTCGGCCCAACATAAAGATCCAAATGAGGATGGGTACGGAAAGGTTCAGGAGCGTTTTCAAAACCTTTTTTATCGATGGCCTGGTGACAGGTCATACAGCGGTCAACTCTCATCGTCCTCGCAAAATAAAGATCTTCGGGAAGGTTTTTCAACACCACCTGTTGAATTTGAATAGTCGGGGAAAGAAAATCCAACAGCATGGCGTTTCGAACATAAAATACGAAACCAAAAGAATTCTTATCGATCTTGGCTTTCAACAAATGATAATCAGTTAGCATCTTATTGATGTTCGTGTTCACATCGTCGCGCTTGGAGTTAATATCGGCTAAATCCTTGGTGACCTGGTCCCTTTGCTGTTGTAAATCAAACAGCTGCTGGGTATAGGCACCAGCTTGATCGACTTCGGATTGAATCTTTGTGTTGAGTTTTGTGGTGTTTTTACCATCTTTATTGGCTTCAGCATAAGTATATTTATCCGCGTCGATTTGAGCTTTCAAAGGCTGATAATTAACTGTTTTTGCTTTGAAAATTTGATTGTCCAGTTTAGCGGCCTGGTCATTCAACTGGTCAATCTCATCTTCGTGGGACTTGAGGTCTTTGTCGGCTTGAGCTAAATCCGACCGCAGCTGTTTATATTTGGCAAAGTCAATGTCGGAGATCGCCTCAGTTTTTTGATCAACCGCCATAGAACGCTGCAACTGCATAAACTGGCGCTGATAATTTTTCCAGGGGCGGTTGTAGTCCTTCCAAATCATCCAGATGATACAAATCAAAAGCACCAAACTGGACCAAAGGAAAACCTTGGTTAAAGTTTTGCTGTCGTAGGCTCTTTCGTCTTTAAAGTCGGCCAAGGCTATATCCTTCGTTTGTTAAATATTAAAGAAAATCTCGGGTATCGCCACAATGTACTTCAAATTAATCAGCCATCTTAAAACCATCTTGATCGGCAAAGCCGCCATGGACAAAAACAAAAATATCAAAATTCCATAACGAACCACGCCCATTTTTTCGAGCAATTCTTGAAGCAAAGGAATTTTTTTGGTCAGCAAAGGCGGCAACCCGATTAAATAAAACCCGACCGCCAGAAATCCCCAAATTTCGCGAAGTAAAAAATTAGAAGGCAGCCCAATGCCCAAAATACGAACCCAGATGTATTCGGACAAATTAACGTTGTTTAACACCACCACTTTGTGAAGATCCCAATTTTCATAAGGGCCAAAGAAGTTCCAACCCGGCCCCCTCATAAAAGTACCCAAGAAGATCAAAGTGACCCACAGGATAAAAAAACCGAACAAGAAAGGAATGATCGCCAATTTACGTTCGTTAAAAGTGTAATAACCAGCTCCCTTGGGATTTTTATCAATATAAGGAATGGCCATCAACCCAACGATGATTAATGTGGGAAATACCACCCCCGCGAGCCAGGGGTCGTAATAAACCAGCATTTCTTGCAATCCCAAGAAGTACCAGGGAGCCTTTGAAGGATTAGGTGTCCAGGCTGGTGTCGCGGCTTGTTCCAAGGGAGCGTGTAAACACAAAGACCAAATTAAAAGAACCACACCGGCCACAACAGTAGCGATAAATTCGATATAAACCAAATCGGGCCAAACATAGACTTTTTTATCAGAGGTTTCTTTTTCTATCGGAGGTTGGCCTTGAGCTATACGACGATCATTGAGAACCCCTTGGCGGAACGAAAGCCAGGTAAAGAACCCGACGGAGAAAACCATCAAGAAGATAGGCACGTTATCCGGCAAAGAAGCGATTTCGCGAAAATGAACACTGTAAACCATTGAGAAAACAATGGCGCCGATGGCTCCCCACAAAAGCTTCACCGCAAAGGCCGGCTCCGTCCACTTTTCCCGATATTTAATCATCGCCCAAAAAGCGATAACCGAAAACAAGAAATATGACCAGGGTTGAAGCACAAAATCGATGGCATCCAGTATGTAATGCATGGTCCCTCAAAAAAACTAATTTTATTCAAGCCGCGAATTACAGCGGGCCCGAAATACCGCCGTCCTTACGAACACGCCAAAAATGGATCGCCATCAAAGTAGCCGCCACGATGGGAACCACCACACAATGAAGCACGTAAAAACGAATCAGGGTCGCCTCAGAAACAAAATGACCGCCCAAAAGGGCGAAGTGAATGTCCGAACCGCCGTTAACTAAATGCACACCGCCAATTTGAATCATGGAAGCGCCGGGGCCTTCATAACCCATAAAAGGTGTGGCACGGGCCATATTAGTACCGACCGTAATAGCCCACATAGCCAATTGATCCCACGGCAATAAGTACCCGGTAAATGATAAAAGAAGAGTGATAACCAATAAAATAACCCCGATAACCCAGTTAAATTCCCGGGGCGGTTTATAAGAACCCGTCATGAACACACGGAACATATGAAGCCATACCGCGATCACCATGGCATGGGCTCCCCAACGATGAATTTCACGCATAATTCCCAAAGGTACGTGTTCCCGCAAAGCCACAATGTCGTAATAAGCGTATTCCGCAGTAGGCCGATAATAGAACATCAGCAAAATACCAGTCACGGTCAGGTTCAAAAATAGGAAAAAGGACAACCCGCCCATACACCAGGTATAGCTCATTTTAACGCCCGAATGACGGGCCTTTACTGGATGCAGATGCAGAAAGACGTTGGACAAAACAGCCATCACTCGATTACGCGGGGTATCAGGATATCCGTGACGAAAAATGGACTTCCAAACTTGACCTTCCGCGATGGCTTTCTTCACCGCTTCCGGCGAAGGACTTTGAGCGAAAATTTCATCGATTTTCTTTTTCAATTTATCCAACATGAGTCAAATCCTTTTAAAACGACTTTAAATCAGCCTTTATAGTCTAAAAAAGAACCAGGCAATCCCCATTGGCCCAGCTCTTGTTGGTATTGAATGGATTCATCAATTTGAATCAACCCATCATCCGTCAAAATAATGTTAAACCGTGGCAATGGACGTGGGGCAGGTCCTTCAAAGTTGACGCCTGTAATGTAATAACCGCTGCCGTGACAAGGGCATTTAAATTTTTGTTCCGCTTGAAGCCAGTTGGGCGTGCAGCCCAAATGGGTACAAATAGTAGAAAGGGCATAAAAACCTTCCGTATTTCTGACCACCCACACCCGATGAGCCTCTTTATATCTCTCATCTACGCCTAAAGAATAGGTATTCGGCGCGCCGGCTGCGAATTTCAAAGGCGGCTCAAAAGTAACATTAGGGAAAAGGAAACGCACAACTCCGCTCAAGGCGCCTAAAGTCGCGGCCGTAAAAGCAACCCAAGCTAACCCCAAGAGGGATAAAAACGAACGGCGATTTAATTGAGGATTTAAAGCGGAGGCTTCAACTTCTTCTACGTGAACATGAGCTTTGTGCTCCTGAGCTTCCTTATACGCATTAAACAAAAAGGTAATTGTTAAAATCAAAACATACACAAACAAGGAGCCTAAGGAGATAAACCCAAGGTTAATGATCAAAGAGCTGAATTCAATCGTTGAAGATGGAGCGACATCCGCGAAAGAAGATTTCGCAATCAATAAAAACGCTATAAAAACTAAGGAGAAAAAACGATATCGACTCACGCAACGAGAGTTCATTCAAACCACTCCGGTGAAAAGTAAAAGATTTTAAGGACAAAGCCAAAATCGATTTCAAAAACTCAATCGAATTGGTTTGAAAACAGGCCGTATTCTAAACGAGTGAAAGAAGAGGGTCAAGTAAGGATGATCAAAATCACACTCAAATTTAAAAATCTTGACTTAATTTTCCCAATTCAATTTATTTGCTCTTGACTGATTCAAATCACTTTAAAACGGTATTTTTTCTGACATAACACGGGCCCCATAAGAATCTTAAAACTTCGGTTGAATTAAGACCCAAAAGGCATCACTAAAAAGGCTTCCTCTAATCAACGGAGCTTCTTTTCAACGCTTTTAACCTTATCTTCCATCGTTTGAACTCTATCGATTCTGGTGCCAAATTTGAGGGTCGTCGTAATACGGGGTGCGCCCATTTGATGAACTACTTCATGGCATCGTTTGATGGCCGCGAAAACCTCATCCCATTCACCTTCAATGTTAGTGCCATAAGCGTGCAGTTTTGTGTTAAGTCCCGCTTCTTTTAAAACTTTTTCACAAGCGGCGACATATTCGGAAACCGAAACTCCCACACCCAGAGGAACCAGACAAAGATCCGCGATTACCTTCATATTTCACTCCCCTTGATTCAATATAAATCCAGTTTGAAAGCTTAAAACGGAAATTTCAAGAATCCCGTAACTAAAGTACCCAGAACACATAGAAAAAAAGCGAAAAAGAGACCTACGGAGACAGGCAGTAAAGCGGGTGATCGGCTTTTTTCCGGTTTCAAATAAAGAATTGCGATAACCCTCAAATAGTAGTAAGCAGAAATAAAACTGTTAAGAACCGCTATAACGGTCAGCCAGATCATTCCATTATCCATCGCCAGCTTGAAAAGAAAATACTTTCCAAAAAATCCGGCAGTGGGTGTCATGCCTGCCAAAGAAAACATAAGAATCGCCAGCGCGATTCCCATCCAGGGACGCCGATAACCTAAACCCTGGTAATCCTGAAAATTAGTTTGGCCTTCACCTTCTCCCGATGCCCAAGCGATCCATCCAAAAGTTCCGGCGGTCATAAAGGTATAAACCAAAAGATAAAAAGCCACGGCACGTTCTACCGAATCTGCCGGGTTGCCAACCGCCGCGGCCAAACCTACCGCTAAATAACCGGCATGAGCCACGCTGGAATAAGCCAAAAGCCTTTTAAAATTTGATTGACCTAAAGCGCTCAAGTTGCCCAAGGTCATCGTGAGCACCGCCAGCACGCAAAGGGCGGCAGTCCAAGAACCCGGAATTCCAAAAACTTCAGTAAAAAGACGGGCAAAAATACCAAATGCCGCCGCTTTCACGCCCGTGGAAAGAAAAGCGGAAACAGGAGCGATCGATCCATCATAAACATCCGGCGCCCAGCCGTGAAACGGAACCAACGCCACTTTAAACCCCAGTCCTACCAACAGAAGCGCCGCGCCTAATTGAACAAACACCGCCGGGTTAAATCCGTTCATAGAAGCATTCATGTTTTTTTCCAGAAAAAGCCGAAGGTCCGGAAAATGAGTGGTGCCAGAAACACCGTAAAGAATGGCGATTCCATAGAGAAGAAAAGCGGAGGAGAAAACACCATTTAAAAAGTATTTCAACGCCGCTTCGGTTGACCGCTCTTTAATCCGCAAATAACCAGCCAAAATATAGCCCGCGATCGACATCAGTTCCAAACCCACAAAAAGGGTTAAAAACTCCGAGGCCGAAACCAAAACGATCATTCCAGCCGTTGCCAATAAAATCAGCGCGTAATACTCCCCCGTCACCGCCTTCTCACGCTTCAAATAAGCCGAAGAAAAAATAACGGTTAACAACGCGGATAAAAGACAAATAGCCTGCAAGGTTACAGAATAAAGATCAATCACCACTGAGTGGTTAAAAATCGCTCCCGGCATACCCTGACAGGATAAAAGCCTGAAGTCAGAACCCAATGCCAAAACCAAAAAAGTAAGGGCCGCGATGGGCAAAACTTTTCGGCCTTCTTCTTTTGAAAACATCTCTAAAAGTAAAAGTATCACAGCGCCTGCCACCACAAACCAAAGTGGTAATAAAGCGGTTAATTCCTGAGGAAGGCAGACCATTAACGGCTCCCCTTTCTATCTTTTTCCATCTCTTCCTGAAGATGGCGCTGAGTCGCCGCGAAATCCGTCATGGCTGGCGCCGGCTTCAGGCGTTCAATCACATTTGCCTGAAGAGATTTTTCCATCGGCCTCAGGAAAAAATTGGGGGACAGCCCAATCCACAAAACCACCGCCGCCAAGGGCAGTATCAAAATAATTTCCCGGGCGGATAAATCTAAAACAGGTTTTTGTTTTTTGTTGGTGGGTCCTAAGAAAACTTTTCCATAGAGATAAAAGAAATACCAGGCGGACAGGACAAAACCCGGGATCGCCAAAAAAGCCAAGATAGCGCTAGTTTTATAAGCCGACACCAAAATTAAAATCTCTCCCACAAAACCGGCTAATCCCGGCATTCCCAAGGCTGCGACCATCAAAAACAGGAAAAGAGCGGCTAACACAGGGGTTGTTTTTGCCCATCCGCCAAAATTCGACATTTCGTAAGAGGGTTGGCGTTCATAAATCATTCCAGCCAACAGAAAAAGTCCAGCCATGTAAACACCATGGCTAACCATTTGCATGACTCCCCCCTGAAGCCCTGTCAGTGAAAAAGTAAAAACTCCTAAGAGAATCATTCCCATGTGAGATAAAGAAGAATAAGCCAGAATTTTTTTGAAGTTCGTCTGAAAGGTTGCCATCAGAGCTCCGTGCAAAATCCCCACAACGGCCAGAATCATAATCCAGGGAGCAAACCCCTTTGCCGCGTCCGGAAACAAGGGTATGCAGAAGCGCAAAAGTCCGTAAACACCCAGTTTCACCATAACAGCCGAAAGAAGAACCGTACCGCCGGCCGGCGCTTCTACATAGGCTTCCGGCAACCAGCCATGAAACGGAAATAAAGGAACTTTAATCAGAAAAGCCAAAGCGAAAGCAAGAAAACACCAAAATTGGGTGTCCTCCGCGAAAAAGTGATCCGCAATTTTTGAGTAGTCAAAACTTTTAACTTCATGGGTCACATATAAGAGAGCTACCAACATCAGAAGAGAACCCAGCATGGTATAGAGAACAAATTTAATAGTGGCCTTTAAGCGGTTTTCCCCTCCCCAAACCCCAATCAAAAAAAAGGCAGGAATCAACATCATCTCCCAGAACAAATAAAAGAGAAACAGATCGGTTGAAGCCAAAGTACCGATCACTGCGGATTCTAAAAGAAGAATACAGGCGTAATAACCTCTTTGAGAAAAAGACCCAAACCCCGCCAAAATCACCAACGGCACCAAAAAAGTAGTTAAAAGAATCAACCATAACGAAATGCCGTCAATGCCGACCGCGTAATGAATACCTAGATTTGGCACCAGGTCATAGAGTTCTTTGAATTGAAATCCAGCGTTGGATAAATCAAATTGGGTGTAAAGCTGTAGAGAGAAAATAAAAACCGTGAGGGAAACCAAAAAAGAAAGGACTTTGGTGGCCTTTTCCCAAGGGAAAAGCCCCACCAACAGCGCACCCACTAAAGGTAATCCAATTAATAGTGATAAAATCAAAGTGAACCCCTCAATGCAATAAAAGATAAATTAAAAGAGCCGCGCCAGCGGCCACATAAGCCAGATAAACTCTTACAAAACCCACTTGAATCCGTTTCACCGCTAGAGCTGCGCTTAATACGCCTCTAACAGCCCATTCAACTAACCGATTCACTAACAACGTCTCGATGATCCAACCCGAAACCCAACGGGCGGCGCCCTTGGCAAACCGAACTACCGTACTACTATAGAATTCATCGACAAAATATTTGCCATCCAGCATTTTCTTGGACGCGGCAAACATCTGTGTCAAATTTTTGCTCACGCTTGGTTTAAAGCTATAGACATACCATGCCACCGCCACACCCAGAAAAGCCACCGCGAAGGAAATCAGCATCAACACTGGTTCTAAATTGCGGGGAAAAGCATTGGACTCTAAAGTCGACAAATGAAAAAGCGGATCGAGAAATTTACCTAGTACATCGGCTCCCCCAATCGCTACCGGTACACCGATCCAGCCGATACCTAGAGAAAGAGCTCCCAAAAATAAAACAGGCCAGGTCATGACACGGGGGGATTCGTGCAAATGTTCGTAGACTTCGTGATCCCCGCGATAGTCTCCAAAGAAAACCAAAATCACCAGACGAGTCATATAAAAGGCGGTTAAAAACGAAGTGATTAATCCGATAAAATAAAGAATTTGAGGCAGAATGGGGAAAATAGGATTCGGTGTCGCCAGTGCCTTCCATAAAATTTCATCTTTGCTGAAGAAACCGCCGCAAGTAGGCAAAATCCCTGTAATAGCAATCCAACCCATTAAAAATCCCAAACTGGTCACCGGAATGTGTTTGAGAAGTCCTCCCATTTTGCGCATATCCTGTTCGCCACTTAAAGAATGAATCACCGAACCCGCCGCTAAAAACAAACAGGCTTTAAAGAAACCATGGGTAATGAGATGAAAAATGCCCGCTTCATAGCTGGTTACGCCCACACCCAAAAACATATAACCTAATTGGGAAATAGTGGAATAGGCCAAAACCTTTTTTATGTCGTTTTGAACCAGCGCGATGGTGGCGGCAAAAAACGCGGTTAAAACTCCAATCACCGCGATCAATGTGGAAACCCATGGCGCCAGAACAAAAAGAAAATGCAGACGGGCCACTAAATAAATTCCAGCAGTCACCATGGTAGCGGCATGAATCAAAGCCGAAACAGGCGTGGGACCAGCCATGGCGTCCGGCAACCATACATAAAGCGGGATTTGAGCGGACTTACCCGTCGCGGCAAAAAAGAAACAAAGACAAATGATGGTGGCGGTCGCTTCCGTAAAAACCTGTTTGTGGCTTAACAAATCGTTAAAGTTAAAGGTTCCCGCTAAGGAAAAAACTATTAGCAACGCTGCGATAAAACCTGCGTCACCGATACGGTTGAGAATAATGGCCTTCTTACCCGCTTCCACATTAACGCCGTCTTCAAACCAGAAACCAATGAGCAGATAGGAGCAAAAACCCACTCCCTCCCAACCTAAAAACAAAACCAAAAGGTCCTGAGCCAAAACCAATACCAACATAGAGAAGAGAAACAGATTGAGATAAGCGAAATAACGGCCAAATCCTTTGTCGCCCTTCATGTATCCCGCGGAATAAAGATGAATAATGCTGGAAAGAAAAGTAATAAAAATGACCATAACCCCGGAAAGTGAATTGAGTTCCAGATTAAAACTCACATGAAAAATCCCGGACTCAATCCAATTAAACAATTCCTGTACCCAGGGGCTGTCTGGGTTTTGCTTGAAGTGAAGAAACATTTCCCAAGAGACAATGAAAGAAGCGATCGCGGCTCCACAAGCCACCGCCGCGTAAACCCACGGCTTCACAGATAAAATCTTACGGGCGGCCAGAAGGGTCAAAATGCCGTTGATGACCGCGCCCAACAACGGCAGGGCCAAGATCAGCCAAAGCCAATCCGAATGGATGTAAATCACATCTTGAAAATTTTCCAGTTTTAACATTTCACCCTCAAATAACGTCTAGTTCTTCAAACTTTTAAACATGTCCAAATTCACCGTTTCTTTTAAACGGAACAAAGCGATCACAATGGCAAGACCCACACAGGCTTCTGCCGCCGCCACCGAAACCACAAAAAGAACAAAAACATGGCCGGTCATATCGCCATGCACTTTAGCGAAAGTAACAAAGGATAAATTAACAGCGTTGAGCATGAGTTCCAGTGACATCAGGGTCACAAAAAAATTTTTGCGGGTCAAAACTCCCGCAATCCCAATCGCAAAAAGAATGGCTGAAAGTGTTAAGTAGTGATTCGGTGTGATCGGATAAAGTTCCATTACAGTTTCCTTTTCGCCATGACCAACGCTCCAACAACGGCCGTTAAAAGAATGAGCGAAAGAATTTCGAAAGGAAAAATAAAGTCAGAGAAAATCTTTTCTCCAACCGTCATCAATGTTCCAAAATCAGGAGCCAGCGAAGACCAGGTCCAATCTTTATTGGGCAAAACGCAGAAGAGAATCGGCCCCAAGATGGTTCCAAATAGAACCACTAATGTCCCACCGATCCAAAGAGGCTGAGCTTTCATAGGTTCCAAATCATCCTTATGAAGATTCAAAAGCATGATGACGAAAATCACCAAAACCATAATGCCGCCCGCGTAAACTAGAATTTGGATAATGGAAACAAAGCTGGCGTTGAGCATGGCGTATAGTCCGGCTAAAGCACCGAAAGCTCCTACCAATGTCATAGCCGATGAAATGGGATTCACCCTGGTGATCATCACCAAACCGAAAACAACCGAAGCCCCCGCTAAGATGTAAAAAACAATTGCTTCGAGCATCTTCTGCCTTTCAGTTACGGCCGCGCGTGCGGTCCATGGGTTAAACCTACATGCCTCGGCGGATTGTAATTGGGTACTACATCCTCATTATTGTGATTCATCAAAAACTCTTTGGTATAAACCATACTTTCGCGGGTATAGCCGGCGATGGTCACATCCGGCACGTCCATGCGGATCGCGTCTAAGGGACAGGCATCTACGCAAAAACCACAGAAAACACAGCGAAGCATGTCAATCTCAAATCTTTCAGGAACCTTTTCAATATTCGGGTCCGTCGATTCTTCGGCCTTGATATGAATGCACTCCGCCGGGCAGGCGGTGGCGCAAAGCATGCAGGCGGTACAGCGGGGGCTGTCGTCTTCGCGTTTCATAAGCCGGTGGCGGCCCCTAGTGGCTGGAGGCAGATCTTTCTTTTGCTCAGGGTAAAACACCACGGGCATACCCTTGGGGTTAAACATATTTTTCACCACATGACTCATGGTCAAAAACAATCCTTGAACGACTGCCAACAGATAAAATTTTTGAGCGCCTTTTGGTTCGGCGCGGTCTACAACTCTCATAAAAACCTCACTTGGATATCAACAGCCAAACGCCCGTCACCAGCAAATTCAACAACCCTATGGGTAATAACATCTTCCAGCCCAAATTCATCAGTTGGTCATAACGAAAACGCGGCAGAGTCCAACGGACCCACACAAAAAGCCAGCAGAAGAATAACACTTTGACCAGTAAACAACCCATTTGAAGCAGTGCGGTTAAGATGGGCCCAAACCAGGGGGAGAAAGAACCGGTGAAGGCATAAACCAATCCGCATAAACATAAAACCGCCAAACCGTAGAAAATGCCGGAGAAGATAAAGGGTTCCCATTTTTCCACACCCTTTTTAAAAATCGTTTCCTGTTGGCGAGCCTTGAGCCCGATCAAATAACCGAATAAGAGACACTTGAAGAACCCCAGTACACAAACTGCGATCAAAACTTCTTTCGGATGAGCCACTAACACATCAGTGGAAAAATAGGGCACTTGATAGCCGCCCAGAAACAGGGTGGAGATTACAAAAGCCGCCACCACCATGTTGGAATACTCGGCCATAAAAAATAGAGCGAATTTCACGCTGGAATACTCAACGTGATAACCCGCCACCAGTTCGGACTCGCCTTCGGCCAGATCGAATGGATTGCGGTTGGTCTCCGCAAAAGAGGCGACAAGAAAAAGAACAAAGGCTACTGGTTGAAGAAATAGACCCCAATTGGGTAAAGGCAGTCTTTGCCCGAAAACGGTAAGCCAACGGCCCTGGGTCTCCACCATCGATCCCACCTGCGCGTTTTGATAGACCATTAAAAGCGCAACAATCGCCAGGCCCATCGACAGTTCATAAGAAATCATTTGAGCGCTGGAACGAATCCCCCCCATCAGCGAAAACTTATTATTGGAAGCCCAGCCCGCCAGGATGACCGCGAAAACGCCCATACTGGTAATCGAAAGGATGTAAAGAATTCCCACACTAAAGTCCGCCGCCTGAAAGCGGATGGTATGACCCCAAACATCTATCGGCGCGGCCAGCGGAATAATAAGAAGCGGCAACAGCGAAACCGTCATGGACCAAAAAGGCGCCATCGTATAAAAGAAACTGTTCGCGTTGGTCGGAGTGATGTTTTCTTTGTTGAGCAGTTTCACCACGTCTGAAAAATTATGAATCATTCCAAATAAACGGAACCCAAAAATCTCCGCTCGGTTGGGGCCAATACGGTCCTGAATAATGGCGCTTCCCTTGCGTTCCAGCCAGATCATCAGAGGAACAAATTGAAGCGGGGTGATCCACATAACCACCGTCATGACCGCGATATTGATAAGAGTAAAAAGTTCGGAATTAACGCTCAAACCTTCCTCCCCAAGACATTAGGTTGGGCTTTAATACCCACAAAAGGTTCCGGACCCGCCGGGGCCAAAGGCAAAACTACTCCGGTGGACGGAATGGAATTAAAGGTCATGCCTTTCAAACATTCGATTTCCTGAGCCATGGCGTTAAAAACCGATTGCGTGTCTTCATAGTCAAACCCCGTCACTTTTAAAGATTTCGCCAAACGGATTATCCACATCGACGCCTCGATCACATCCTGGTTTTCAGGTTCAACGGCCTGCCGGAACCGCTGCAAACGGCTGGTAGCGTTCACGAAAGTTCCATTCTTCTCGATGAAAGTCCGCACCGGGAAAAGCATGCTTCCCTTCTCCGCGACCTTGGTTTGGTGAACCGATAACACGATCAAGGCATTTACCTTGCCGTAGACTTTTTCAGCGCGGGCTTCGTCCTGACCGAAGGGGTTGTTGTGCATCATAAGAACAACTTTAAAAGCTCCCTTTTCGATCCGGGCCAAAAGATCCTCGCCTTCGGTGTCGATGCCCAAGAGCTTGAGACCTTGCCGGTTCGGGGTCTTGTCCCCCAGTTTGAGAATGTTGTCCGACTCTCCCGGCTTGCCCCAGAAAGGCGCCGCCAGGTTTTTCACGTTAAAGCGCTTTTCAAAAAGCTTCTTCATCAAATAATTGTCTTCCAAAGCCCCCGCGGGCGAGGCGATGCCCGCCACTTCCTCGGGTTTCACCCCTTCCAAAAGTTTGGCCAGTTGGTCGATACCCTGGACCAATGTTTTTGTTTCATGGCCTAACCGTACTTCAGTGACCCGGTTGGTTTGGTAATGGTCGAAAGAAAAACGGCCCTCGTCGCACATCCAGGTTTTGTTGAGTTCCGAATTGTCCCGGGGCATAAAACGGTAAATCCGGCCCTTGTTGTATTCCACTGTCATATTGCAGCCCCGGGCGCATCCATGACAGATAGACTCGGTTTTTTTGAGAAACCACACCCGCTGCTTGAAACGGAATTCTTTGAGAGTCAGCGCCCCCACGGGGCAAATGTCGGTCACGTTGCCCGAATAGTCGTTATCCAGCCGGACGCCGGGGAAAATGGAAATAGTGGATTCATGCCCGCGATTCACAATGCCCAATTCGGATGTTTTGGGAACCTCGTCCACGAAACGGATACAGCGGGTGCAAAGCACGCAGCGCTCCTGATCCAGCATGATGTGTTTGCCGATATCCTCCGCTTTGCCGCCTTTGAAGTAACGAGGCACATCACGGCGGGCGTCATAGAGGCCGTATTCCATATATTGGTTCTGCAGTTTGCATTCGCCCGCTTTGTCGCAAACCGGGCAATCCAGAGGGTGATCCAGCAGTAAAAACTCAATGGCGCTCTTTTGGGCGGCCTTGGCCTTGGGCGAAACCGTGTGAACCACCATGCCTTCCGCCACTTTGGTATTACAGCCGACGGTGAGCATGTTGCCTTTAGGCCCTTCAATTTCAATCATGCAGGTGCGGCAGTTGCCCGCCACCGGCAGGTACCGTTGGTAACAGAAATGCTCCAAGGGGACGTTGTTGGAAAGCGCCGCTTCCAGAACGTTGGTTCCGTCCGGCACTTCCATTAATTTACCGTCGATGGTTATCTTCGCCATAGTTTTCCTCAGGCAACCGTTTCAGGAACGGAGACCATATTTTTGATCAAATGCTTTTCAAAGTCCGCCCGGAACTTTTTAATAAAACTGCGAACCGGCATGGCCAAAGCCGATGAGAAAACACAAATCGTCTTGCCTTCCATGTTGTCAGCCACTTCTAACATCAAGTCCAGTTCCTTAGCTGTCGCTTCACCGGCCAGTATCTTTTTCATTAGCCGGTCTTCCCAGGCCGTACCCTCGCGACAGGGCGTGCATTGACCGCAGGATTCATCGGCGTAAAAGTGAGTCAGATTTTTCAAAACTACCGCCATATCCACCGTGTCGTTCATGATGATGGCACAGCCGGTACCAAACATAGTGCCGTGGGCTTTCATGCTTTCGTAAGACAGGGTCAGATCTTCACATTCTTTGGCGGTCAACACGGGACAAGACGACCCGCCCGGAATAACTGCCTTTAGGTTGCCCTTCACGCCCTTACCGTAGTTGTTGATGAAATCCATCATGGGCATGCCGAAAGGCAGTTCCCAATAACCAGTCTGATTCACATGCCCCGACAAACCAAAAATATGGGTGCCCTGTGATTCAGGTGTGCCGAGCGCGGCGTAACTTTTGGCTCCGTTGGAAATAATCCAGGGCGCGGAAGCGATGGTCTTCACGTTGTTGATAATGGTGGGACAGGCAAAAAGCCCCTGAACCGCCGGGAAGGGCGGCTTCATACGGGGCTGGCCTTTTTTGCCCTCAAGCGATTCCAGCAGTCCGGTTTCTTCCCCGCAGATATAAGCTCCCGCTCCGCGGTGAACATAAACCTCAAGGTCGAATCCCGAACCCTGAATATTCTTGCCCAAGTAACCGGCCTTTTTGGCTTCATCGATAGCGGCGTTGAGCCGGTCAAACTGCTGCTTAAACTCACCCCGGCAATAGATGTAACAGGTATGGCACTCAATCGAATAACTGGCGCAGATAATCCCCTCGATTAAGAGATGGGGATCGTTTAGTAACAGGAATCGATCGGTAAAAGTTCCCGGTTCGCTCTCGTCCGCGTTGACCACCAGATAAACTGGTTTGCCTGAGTTTCTGGGAACAAAAGACCATTTCATTCCCGCCGGAAAGCCCGCCCCACCCCGGCCCTTCAAGCCCGAGGCCTTCACTTCTTCCGCGACTTGCACCGGCGTCATGGCGAACAGTTTGGGCAGCGAAGCATAACCGCCCGTTTCCAGGAACACTTTGAGCGTGTGGCTGTCTTTAAGGCCGTAGCGCTTGGTCAGTTGAAGTTCGGTAGCCATCGTTATTTCTTTCTCAAATCCGCGATCAACTTTTCAGTCGATTCAGGCGTCAGGTTTTCGTGATAGTCATCGTTCACCTGCATGCAGGGCGCCGTATGGCAAGACGCCAGACACTCCACCAGTTGATAGCTGAACTGCCCGTCCGCGCTGGTTTCTCCCGGCTTTAAATTCAAAACCCGCTCCACGGTCTTTTTAATCTCTTCCGAACCCGCCAAAAGGCAGGCAATGGTCTGGCACACCTGCAAGTGGTGTTTCCCCGGTTTGGTCTTTTGGTACATCGAATAAAAGTTGGCGACTTCCATCACCTGCATGGGCGACACGCCCACCAGCTTGGCCACGCAGACCATGGCCTCTTCGGAAATCCATCCGAATTCCCGCTGAGCCAGCCATAGGGCCGGCAGCAAGGCGGCACGGCGCACCGGATAGCGCGCGGCAATGCCCTCGAACTCTTGGACCACTTCAGGTTTAAACGTCACGGCCATAACAATCCTTTATCGGTCTAATTCGCCAGCGATAATATTAATGGAACCCAAATTCGCCACCGCGTCCGCCACCATGGCGCCTTCAATCATTTCGCCGTAAGCGGCAAAATTCATAAAACAGGGCGGACGGCATTTCACTCGGTAGGGATTTTTATTTCCGTCAGCTACGATATAAAAACCCAGTTCGCCGTTGGCCGCTTCCGTAAAGTCGTACAACTCGCCCGGCGCCGGGCAAATGCCGTGCATGATAATTTTGAAATGATTCATTAGGCCTTCGATGTTGCCATAGGTCTGCTGCTTGGGCGGTAAAGCCACCCGCTTGTCGTCCGTCATCACCGGGCCCTTAGGCAGTTTGGACAAGACCTGTTCGATGATGTGAATGGATTCTTCAATTTCATAAAAACGCAGAATGATTCGGTCGTACACATCGCCCACCGAACCTACCGGAATATCGAATTGGTAGTTTTGATAATTGTAGTAGGGGTCCGATTTGCGCAGATCATACTCCACACCGGTTGCCCTTAAGGTTGGCCCCGTCCAGCCGTAAGAAATGGCGCGTTCTTTGGAAATAATACAAATGCCTTTGGTGCGGTCCAAAAAAATGCGATTAGTGGAGATGAGTGTTTTGACTTCTTTTACACTTTTTTGAATTTCTTTCAGAACCGCTTTGACTTCAATATCAAATTCGGGATACAGATCCCGCGATAAACCGCCGATACGGGTATAGCTGGATGTCAGCCTCGCCCCGCAAAGCTTTTCCAGAATGTTGTAAACCTTTTCTCGCACGTTGAAGGTGTACCAGAAGTTCGTCAGGGCGCCGATATCTACCAGGTTGGCTCCGGCGCAAACCAGATGGTCAATGATGCGGTTGAGTTCGCAGGCCAAAACCCGGATGGCGATAGCCCGCTCCGGTACCTGCACGTCCAGCATGCGCTCCACCGCTTTGCAGAAACCCACGTTGTTAATCATGGCCGAAACGTAGTTGAGACGATCCGTATAGGGAATACATTGCTGAAAGGTGTGGGCTTCGCAGTCCTTCTCAAACCCCCGGTGCAAATAGCCAATCTCAGTCACCGCTGCCGCGATGGTCTCACCATCCAGGGCCAAAAAAGCCCGTAAAGTGCCGTGGGTGGCCGGATGACTGGGACCCAGATTAACCAAGACCAAATCTTTCTTTTCCTGGTGTTTGAGCGAATCTAAACCCTGAGAAGAGCGAACTGGCAGGAGTGTTTTGGTGTCGAAATTGTCGATCATTCCCACCCCTTTTCTTTTAACCGAACGGTCATTTCATCCATCAGCGATTCATTGGTCGATAAAGCCTGACGGCGGGTAATGGGATAGTCTTTACGGAGAGGATGGCCCACAAACTCGTGATGGTTCAGGATTCGTTTTAAATTAGGGTGGCCTTCAAAACGGATTCCGATTTGATCGAAAGCTTCCCGTTCCAGCCAATTCGCGTTGGCGTAAAGGCGGGAGATAGTGGGAATTTCAGGATTGCTTTCGGAAACGGCGACTTTTAATTGCGCCCGATGACCCAGGGTGAGGGATTTCAAAAGATAGACCGCGCCAAAGCGGTCACCCGTCCAATCTGGAAAGGCCGAATAATCGATGGAGACAATATCAATCAGCATGTTGAAAGCACATTCGGAATCATCCCGCAGGAATTGAATCACGTCGGGAATAACTTTGGCTTCCAATTGAATTTCCAATTGGCCAAAACGATCCATCGAACCCTTTACCGTTCCGGAAAACTTGGCTGAGATTTTTTCCAACAAAGCTTGTCCGTCCACTCAAACCTCTTTATTAAAACTTAAAAATCAAAATGCGGTTCTTTGGCCTTAAATTGCGCTGCCGGCGTTGTCTGGGGATTTTCAATCTTGTGCTGCAATTTAATGATCGCTTCCAAAATGGCTTCGGGCCGGGGCGGGCAGCCGGAGATATAAACATCCACCGGAATAATCTGGTCGATACCCTGTACCACCGTGTAGTTGTTGTAGAACCCGCCGGAAGAGGCGCAGACGCCCATGGAAATCACCCACTTGGGATCGGGCATTTGTTCGTAGATCTGTTTCAGAATAGGAGCTTGCTTGAAGGTCACCGTGCCAGCTACCAAAAGAAGGTCCGCCTGCCGGGGAGAAAAGCGCACTAGCTCCGCGCCAAAGCGGGCGATGTCGAATACCGAAGCGGCCACGCCCATAAACTCAATAGCGCAGCAAGCCGTACCAAAGGGCATGGGCCAGAGGGAATTTTTTTGACCCCAGGCCAAAACCGCGTCCTTGCGAGTAGTGAAGACAGGCAGCGTTTCTACTCCCATTCCAAGGCCCCCCTTTTCCAAAGGTAAAGCCAGCCGAAGGCCAGAATGCCCAGAAAGCCCAGCATAGCGGCGAACCCGCCCCAGGCCATTTTTTGGAACAATACCGCCCAGGGAAAGAGAAACACGATCTCCACGTCGAATACCAGAAAGCACATGGCGACCAGGTAGAACTTCACGTTGAAATGGTGCCGGGCGTCGCCCGAAACCGCGCCTGTCTGGATACCGCACTCATAGGATGACAGTTTGGTTTGATTGTCATTTTTTGGGCCTAAAATTGAGGAGAGAACCAACATGGCGGCAGGCACGGCCATAGCCAGCCCCAGGGCCAAAGCAAGCGGTAATAGGGTTTCGAGCAGCTCGAAATTCATGCCTAACCTCAAAGAAACTTTGGATGTTGTAACCCGCTCCCGGGTGGAAAAGGCTTCAGCTTGCGGAAGGCTAAAGAGCGGAATTGGGGCGATTATAAGGACTTTGGGACATATCGGTCAATGTGAAATATTTCACAAACTATGCCTTTTTAACCTGCCAGAAACCGGTTTTTAACCCAAAACGACTACTTTAAGGGGTAGTCCTGTGAAAGATTTCACAAGCTATGGGGTTATCTTTGAAAGGAAAGATTTGGGGATAAAAGTTACTTATGTGGTTCCCCGTCGTGGACAGCTTTCTATTTGGTATGTTTTTCAATCCAATCACCAATGAAAAACAAAACCTCTGGCGCAAGTGGTTGTAGAGGATCAGCAAACTCAGTTAATGATCCGTCCTTGAGAGTTTGTAGACCATGACCCATGTTGGGGAATGACTTTAGAAGAAAGTCGTGATTTCCGCTTTCCTTCAATGCACTTTCGATTACTGGAAAATTCTCATCTGGTGGCACACGCCAATCTTTGTCCCCATCGATAACCAAAACCGGGCATGTCACCAGTTTCAAACTAGTTTGCGGATCATAGAGCAAAAAGAACTTTCCCCAAGGTGTCAATAGATTCGAATTAACTTTGCCAATCCACCATTCTTGCTCATCGGTAATCATTTTGGGATCATCCTTAGCCAGAGACGCCATTTCTTGTTGGACGATCTCTCTAACTTTTGACCGGAATTGATCATAATCTTTCTGCCGTATGGCTTCTTCCAATATCTTCCGCGTAATTTCCCGTCTTACGTCAAGTTTTGGCTGTTTTATATTATTCATTTGATCAATCACATACTGTTGGTGAAGAAGGATTTGATCGCCTCTTAGTCCCGGCCCCGCCATCAGAACAATAAAAGCTACATCTTTAGAATGGGCCGCTACCATTGGCGCGATAAGTCCGCCCTCGCTTTGTCCAACAATACCTACTTTATTTACATTAACTTCTTTCAGATTTTTTAGGTATTCCACACCAAAACCTGCGTCATTGGCTAAATCCTGACTGGTAGCATTTTGGAAATCTCCAGAAGATGATCCTACTCCTCGTTTATCATAACGGAGAGTGGCAATACCTCTACGGGTTAAGTAATCAGCTAACACAAGCCACTTATGTGCTTTGGGGCTCATATCGTAACCATCTCTTCTATCTGGTCCTTCTCCGGGTAGAATTTCAACTGCCGGAAATGGTCCAATGCCTGGCGGAATAGTAAGGGTTCCGAACAGGGTTATCCCCGCTTGCAGATTCACAAAAGAAATTTCTTCTTCTTTGTAAGGATAAGGTTTTGTTGGGTCATGTCCATCAATTTGATTAGAAGGAGTTGCGAAACAATAGACGGGAAAATTTATGAAAATCATCGAGAAAAGCATGGTCAAATAAAAATGAATTGGTTTCTTTTTAATCATTTCTACTCACTCACTTCAAGATCAGTTAGAAGAAATCTCCGGCGGTTCTGAAATGGTTTCATACCGTTTACGCTCACCCTCAATATATCGCATAGCGGTGGAAAAACCGTAAACCGGCGCGGCGGAAAGAGCTTTCAGATCGTTAGTTTTTCCAATTTTCTCCAGATACTCCATAACCCCGCCCAAAACCAGCATGAGAAAGAAAAGAGAAGAATCGCTTAAGGTGCGGATGAGGTATTGAAGAAAGAAAATCGCCGTCGCGGGATAAAAGTGGCCTTCTTCCCCCAACGGCATGACCAGTTCCACTGTGCGGGTTTCTTCCTCTTGGATGAGCTTAATAACAGCAGTGGTTTCTATTTTTTCCGGCAGGATATCCAGCAACATTTGGCCCTGACCCATGATGGTCGGACGGAAAAGGCCCTTGGGGGTCACCGTATCCCCCATGGCGGCCTGCACATATTGCAACAACATGGGCGCCTGTTTGTTTTCGCCTAAAAGAAAAAGTACTTTGACGAAGGTGAGGGAAAAAAGCTGAATGACATCTCTTTCACGGCCAATGACATCTTCTTCCGAGGTTTGATAGTCCACGAAAGCCTGAAATCGGTTCGCAAAACAAACCCAGGCTATACTGACTTCAGATGGGTTTTCCTCGGACATTCAAAAACCGATCAGTATTTAGGAACGGAAGGATCGACCTGATCGCTCCAGCCCGTAATGCCGCCGGCCACGTTCACCAGGTTGTCGAAACCCTGTTGTTTCAGGAAAGTGATGGCCTTGGCGCTGCGGCCGCCCATTTTGCAATGGACCACGATCTCTTTTCCCTTGTACTTGTCCAACTCATGGAAACGGTTCGGCAATTGAGACAACGGAACCAGAATAGAGCCGGGAATGCGCGCCATGTCATATTCGTTTTGCTCGCGCACGTCCACCAGAACAAAATCTTGCTTTTCGTCCATCTTAACCTTAAGACCCAACGCGTCGATTTCGTCTTTTTTCACGGCCGTCTCCTTGGTCTGGGTTTCTTCAACCTTCATGCCGCAGAACATTTCATAATCGATTAATTCTTTGACTGTTGGATGTTCGCCGCATAAAGGACAGTTGGGATCTTTGCGCAGTTTCAAATTACGGAACTGCATGTCCAGCGAGTTATAAATAACCAACTTGCCGATGGCGGGAGTGCCCACGCCCGTGATGAGCTTAATGGCCTCGGTAGCCTGCATCGCGCCGATCGTGCCTACCATAGCGCCCATGACGCCGCCCTCGGCGCAGGAAGGCACTTCGCCCGGGGGAGGCGGTTCGGGATACAGGCAGCGGTAGCAGGGGCCTTCGGGGGTTTTGAAAACGGTCAATTGACCGTCAAAACGGAAAATCGAACCATAAATATTTGGCTTGCCCTGCAAAGCCGCCGCGTCGTTGGTTAAATAGCGGGTCGGAAAATTGTCCGTCCCATCGATGATCATGTCGTAGTTCTTGAGAATATCCATAATATTGTCGCTCTTCAAAGCGACCGCATAGGTGTTAACCGTTACATCAGGATTGAGAGCCTTTAAGCGTTTAGCGGCAACTTCTACTTTTGATTTACCGATGTCTTCGGTCGTAAAAAGAATTTGGCGCTGCAGGTTGCTAGCGTCGATGGTATCAAAGTCCACCAGGCCGATGGTGCCCACCCCCGCCGCAGTTAAATAAAGAGAGATCGGACAACCCAAACCGCCAGCCCCAACCACCAAAACCTTGGCGGCCAGGAGTTTCTTTTGGCCTTCAACACCGATTTCGGGCAATAAAATGTGCCGAGTATAACGCTTGATCTGTTCCTGATTTAAATTCATACCGATTCTCCATAAACGCGTTGAGTAAGCTTAAAACTAGGAAGGTCATGATAAGAGGGCAATAGGGTCGAATCAACCCTGAAGGCCAAATGCGATGTATGGACTAAGCTTTATTTTCCAAATAGTCTTTGAGTAATTGCAGGGTTTTCTGGCTTCTTTGCTGATGGGTCTTTAGCCCAAACCCCAGTCGAAAATAAAGCTGGCTCCAAAAGCCCACCACTTCCACTTTCATCCAATAGAACGAAACATGGCAGTCGGCCCCGTCGGGAACGATTTCAAAAGCCGTCCGACCCATGAAAGGCTTGCCGATATATTCCATAAAGATGCGGTAAGGCGGTTCTAACTGGGTGATTTGAAACTCAAAGGGGGCTGAGGGAAATTTTTTAAGCCGGGCGGTTACTTTTTGGCCTACTACCGCCTGGTCCGGACCTTCCCATTGAAGCAAAAGTCCTTCGCGCCAGGCCATACGTTCTTTCCAATGGGTCAGAGCTTGATAAACCTTTTCGGCCTTCGCCCGAATGACAATGGTTTCGGTGGACTGGTAAAAGGACAAGCGCTTAAACCTTCACTTGCCGGTAGGCTTTGAGCTTGTCGATGGCCAACTGCAAAGTTTCCTCTTTTTTCGCGAAGCAAAAACGGATCATACCCACCGATGTGTGATCCAAATAAAAGGTCGAAAGAGGCACAGTGGCCACACCCGCTTCTTTTGCCAAATGAATGGAGTAATCATAGTCGCTAGCAAAACCTTTTTCAGGAATCTCAGCGATCAGATAATAGGCGCCCCGGGATTTGAAAGTCTTGAATCCCGCTTCCTTCAAACCTTTTAAAAGAAAATCACGCTTCTTTTGATAGTCTTCTGAAAGGTGTTGGTAAAAATCACCGGGCAGTCCCATCGCAAAGGCAATCGCTTCCTGCAATGGCGCAGCGGCACCGACGGTTAAAAAGTCGTGAACCTTGCGGATGGCCTCCGTAAATAGGGGTGGAGCGATAATGTAACCCACGCGCCAACCCGTTACCGAAAAGGTTTTTGACGCGCCATTAATCGTGATGGTGCGGTCTTTCATACCGGGCAGATTGGCCATGGTCACATGGGTCTCTCCGTCATAAAGAATATGCTCGTAAATTTCATCGGTCACCGCCAGCACATTCCACTTTTGACAGAGCTGGGCGATAAATTCCATTTCTGATTTTTTAAAAACTTTACCGGTTGGATTATTCGGCGTGTTGATGATGATGACTTTGGTTTTATCGTTAAACGCTGCGGCCAGTTCCTCTTCTTTAAAATGCCAGTCCTCTTGATCGGTCGCGGGCGGGTACATTTTCACATACCGCGGTATGGCGCCCGAGAGGATCGTGTCCGGTCCGTAATTTTCATAAAAGGGCTCAAAAATAACCGCTTCATCGCCGGGATTGATGACCGCCATCATCGTGGCCATCATGCCTTCAGTGGCTCCGCAGCAGACCGTGATTTCGGTTTCCGGATTCAATTCCCGTCCCCGAAATCTTTTCTCCTTCGCCGCAATGGCGTCTCTCAAACTTTTGGCGCCCCAGGTAATGGCGTATTGATTGATGTTCTTCTGAATAGCCTCGATGGCGGCCTGTTTAATGCGTTCGTCCGCGGAAAAATTGGGGAAACCCTGGGCCAAGTTGACCGCCTGGTAAGTCGCGGCCACCCGGGACATGCCCCGGATGATCGACTCGGCAAAACTGTTGGCCTTGTGGGAGATAAGGTTCTTCATCGGCAAAATCCTTTCATTTGAAACAGCTGGAGCGGCCCTTGACGAGCCCCTAGGATACTGCTAATTTATTTTTCAATGGAATCGATTTCGAGCCCGACAAAAGAAAAACACTCCTCTACCCTCACACCCCAACAGACCCGTGAATTAGTCTGCGAACTCTGCCGCAATTTTTACAACTTAGGCTGGGCTTCCGGCACCGGCGGCGGCATCTCGATTAAAGAGAACGGTAAAATTTATATGGCCCCCAGCGGAGTTCAAAAAGAACGCCTCAAACCTGAAAACATCTTTGTGTTGGATGCCCAGGGTGAAACCCTTGAAGAACCCGGTCAGGGTTTAAAACTTTCTCAATGTTCCCCCCTTTTCATGCATGCCTACCAAATCCGCAACGCCGGTGCGGTGTTGCACAGCCACTCGTTGAACGCCATGATGGCCACCACCCAATACGACACACACTTCCGCATCCGGAATATGGAAATGCAGAAGGGCGTGGAGGGTTTTGGAGCCTTTGACACCTTGGAAGTCCCAATTATCGAAAACACCGCCTATGAATGCGACCTGGCCGATTCCCTGGCCGAAGCCATCCGAAATAATCCCAAGTCCCACGCGGTTTTAGTTCGCCGTCACGGTGTTTATGTCTGGGGCAAAGACTGGAAACAAGCGAAAACCCACGCCGAATGTTATGACTATCTGTTTGAAGCCGCCGTACGAATGAAACAAATGGGTATGGATCCCACAGCTTAATTAACCCGTTTTGAGCTGATTTCCCTGACAGCTTAAAACTTTTTTCATCATCAATAATTTTAGAGGTTTTAAATGAAAGCAATATGGTTGGATAACGGCAACAACATCACGGCCCAGGAATTGAACGCCCAGGGTGTTACTTACGAGCAATTTGAAACCGACGAAGCCAAGTACCGCGGCCCCCTGGAACAATTAATGAAAGAACGCGGCTATGTCACCATGGATCAAGTCCGCATGTGGCCCGAAATGGATAACTTTGAAGCCCTCTGCAAAAAGTTTGTGGGTGAGCATTTGCACACCGACGATGAGGTTCGTTTCTTACTAAGTGGTTCAGGCGTGTTTGAAATCCGTAGTCTGGATGACCGCTGGATGAAAGTCATTGTGGAACCCAGTGATTTTATTCTGGTTCCAGCCAACCGTTTTCACCGCTTTTATCTGACCGACGAGAAAAAGATTCAATGTGTCCGTTTGTTCAAAGATCAGTCTGGCTGGACGCCCATTTACCGCAAGGATGCGGAAACGGTTGCCGCTCAATAACCGAATCGCGGAAACTTCTCGGGAATGGAAATGCTCCATTCCCATTTTTAGCATCTGATTTTAAATTTCATACTGATCATTACTGGACACCCACATGGCTGAATACGTCATCACTCCCGATAAAAAAGAAATCCCATCCAGTCATTTATTAGCTGAAGAACTACACCGCCGGGGCTTGGCCGTCGAAATGGAGGTTCAAGAAACCAATTATAAATGGGAACATATTTATTTTTTCGATCCGGCGAATTCTGAAACCCATTGTTTTTTGGAGCGAAATCTTCACTCATTGATTTACAAGGTGTCTTTGCGGACAGAACCAACGCGCGAATCAGGAGAACTACAAGCAACTTTGGTGGAGATTATTCTTCATGAAGCCGGCGGAAAGGTTTTTGAACCCGACTCCAAGAAAAGTTATGACCTCGCCGAATTTAGGGCCCAATCCGGAGAAACGCTCCTTGCTGCTGAATTCAATAACACGCCTTCCTCTTTATTGACACCCAGTCGATCTTTACCGCCTCTTAAAGAAATATTTTGGGTTGGTTTTTCCTGGGTATTGGTTTTATTCGGCTTTTATTTTTACCGTCAAACTCCTCAACCCCGCAAGATTCTCATGCTGGCGGCCTGTGGCTTGGCCCTGATAAGCGCCGTCGGAATTACATTTTCCAGCTTCCAATCCAATGAACGCGGTTGAAAAATCCCGAAAGCTGAAAGAAAAAGCCCGCAGTTTAGGGTTCGAGTTGTCTGGCGCTACTCCCGCCGTTCCTTTGCCGCATTATTCCGACTTTCTCAGCTGGCTTTCCAAAGGCTACGCGGGCGAAATGGGATATTTGGAACGGCGTAAAGAAAAACGGGGCGATCCCCAGAAAATTCTTTCGGGTGCCCAATCCCTATTCTGCGTGGCTTTAAGTTACAACCCTTCTCCCGAGCATTATCTCCTTTTAGAAAAAAATCCAATTTCCTGCTATGCCTGGGGTAAGGATTACCACGAGGTCTTGCTCGAAAAACTTCAAATCCTGGCAGATTATTTACGGTTGGAGTTGGAGCCTGGCGCCCAGGTGAAATCATATGTCGACACTGGCCCCATATTTGAAAAAAATTACGCCGCTGCCGCCGGACTTGGTTGGGTTGGAAAAAATACATTGCTACTGAATAAAAAATTCGGGTCCTTTCTTTTTTTGGGCGAGATTATCACCGACACCGAATTGTCTTACGACGAACCTACGGACAACCTTTGTAAAACCTGCACCGCCTGCATGGATGTCTGCCCTGTCGGGGCGTTTGAAGAAGCGGGAGTTTTAAACGCCACCAAATGCATCAGCTATCTTACACTAGAACATCGATCTGACCTGCCGAAGGGTACTAACTTGCACGGCTATTTGGCGGGATGCGACTTATGCCAAACGGTCTGTCCTTATAATGTCAATGCCCCACAGGGTTTGGAACCAGCTTTTCAGCCCCGTTCGGAAATTCTGAACTTATCTGCTGACTCCACAGCATCCATGTCGCCAACTGAATTTAAGCGGTTCACCCAAAATAGCGCTTTAGAACGGATTAAATATCCCATGTGGCAGCGCAACGTAGAGTCACGCTGAAGTATTAGAGTTGAAATAGAATCCGTTCATACTTTGATTGAGCCACATTCAATCAATTCAAATCCTAATACAATTCTCGGGCTGTCAATAACTGCTTAACCCGGTTGAAAGTCAGAATAACCTCATCGGGCGAAAGCTCCCGTCTTAACTGACGCGTCAATTCATTTCCGGCGTGTTCCAACAAATCAACAAAAAGCTTCTTTCGGACCCCCTCTCCGCTCAGGTCGGAAAAAATCATCACTCCCGGAGCCAAACGACCCAGTGTTTCTTCCGTCAAACAAGAATCCAAAATTCGGGCGACTTCAAGCAGTTGATCCATCCGCATATCCCTATTCTAAAAATGCGATGTTGAACGACTTAAAATATATACACTAATTAGTGTATATATTAAACAGTGCAGGTCACAAACAATGGCGCTATGAATAACCCGGATAAAACCATTGAAAATATCGGTAGGAGAGTCGCGGAAATTCGCCTTAAATTGGGCCTTACCCAAGACGCATTGGCTGAAAAAGCGGGCGTTACTGGCGGCTATATCCGCCAAATTGAGGGCGGGCGGAAGAATATGCGGATAAATACCCTGTGTAAGATCGCCGATATTCTCGAATGTCAAACCCGGGATTTATTTGAGATGCCAACGATGAAAAAACCGACTTCTGGGCGCCCTCGTCTAAAACCATACCGCGGAAAAGTTTCAATGGCAATGGCAGCGGAGAACCCGGGCGCCTACCAAGTTGAAGTGCCTAAAAAAACAAAACCGAAGCGAAAAAAATAATAAACAAAATGAAGATTTTGATACAGCTATTGGGGCAGAGGAATCCGGGGAGCTGATTCGATTTGAGTTTCACTTTTGAAAAAACTTTCCAGACGGCTTTTAAGTTGGTTTAAATCAATGCCCATATACTCGCCCGGCAGTTGGTTCCATTTCTCACAGGCTTTTTCAAAAAGGCCTTTGGCTCCCACTTGATTGCCTTTTCGGAAGTGTTCCAAAGAAATCGCCGCCTGTATTAATCCCTGATAATGAAGTCGATTCAATCCCTTGGACGGATGCCAGATGTCTTCCAGCATTTCGTGGCACTCAAAGTAATGTTGGTCGTTAAAAAGCTTTATCCCTTCCAGATACTCATGAGGGTATTTGGCATTTTCCTCTTCTTCCCAATTCTTAACTGACACTTCCTCAATTAAAGTCTGGTCCGCTTCGGGAAATTGGTAGTTTTTGAGTTCCAGGGGCTTCACCCAGGCAAAAGCCGAGCATTCAATGGCCTTTGGTTCGCCGCTTTTAAGACCGCAAAGAAAAATATTCAGCCGAACCGACCGGGCAGGATAATGGTAAGTCACAATTTTGAAAAATTTACGGATATAAACTTCAATATCCAGTTCTTCTTTGAGTTCCCGGATCACGCATTGTTCCAGTGTCTCGCCAATCTCTTTTTTACCGCCGGGCAGTTCCCAATAGCCCCCGAAAGAATCATCCGGACGACGCTGGCTGATCAGATACATTCCGTTTTCATAAACCAGGGCGGCGCCGACTTCCAGAGGTGCTTGATTCATGAGGGTTTTCTCATTCTTTTCTTTGTACGGAGTTTTTTAACTCGGACCTTCCGTTGAAAGGTCATTTTGGCTTTTTTCGCCGGTTTGGATAATTTTTCCCCGGCAATAAATCTTATTTTTCGTTCTTTAGAAAGTGTCTTCACCTGATACTCACGCCGCAAAGCGGTTGAATAGTCCCCCTGGGGTTCCTGAAAGATCAACTTCACCGGTCCATGAGCCGCCGTATACTTGCTGCCTTTACCCGAATTGTGAACTTCTAATCGCTTTTCCACGTCTTTGGCAATACCGGTGTAATAGGTGCCATCCGCGCATTCCGCGATATAAAGAGACCACTCGGCCTTGACGCGCTTCAAAACAGCCTCGCTTTTAGCTCACAAACTCAATCTCACCGATCGGCGGGATCAGATGATGTTTTTCACCTTCCAGAAGAAACTGACGGATGGCATTTTTGCCTTCCTCTCCCATTTCAATGGTACGTTCGTTCACCCACATACCCACAAACTTATCCGCGATATCTCGGGCTAACCCGCGGCCAAAAGCCAAGGCGTAATCCAGTGCCGCTTCCCGGTTATCCAGGGAATATTGAATGGATTGTTTAAGCTGCTTGGAGACTTTCTTTTTGATGTCCTCGGGCAAATCGCGGCGGATAGCGTTGACGCCCATGGGCAATACCATGCCGGTCTTCTTGAACCACCACTCGCCCATATCAACGATCTTGTAAAACCCTTTTTCCTGATAGGTCAATTGGCCTTCATGAATAATAAGTCCGGCGTCCACCGTTCCTTTTTTCACTTCATCCATAATCTCGTCAAAGTTCACCAACACTTCCTGAAAGTCGGGAAAACAAAGCTTGAGAGACAAATAAGCGCTGGTCATTTTTCCGGGAATGGCGATCTTTTTACCCTTTAAGCTTTCCAGCGTTATGGGCTGGTTCGCGATAATCATCGGGCCATAATTCTTGCCGATACTGCCGCCATGGGTCAAAACAGCGTACTTGTCTTTCACATAGGCATAGGCATGGGCAGAAATGGCGGTCACTTCCATGCGCCCCTCTTTGGCCCATTCGTTGAGGGTCTGGATATCTTTTAAAACGTGTTCGTATTCAATGCCTTCGGTATCAATTTTGTTTTTGGCCAGGCCGTAGAACATAAAAGCGTCATCGGCATCAGGGCTGTGGGCTAAACGGATTTTCATGAGATTCCTTTGGTAGATAATTTTCGGCAATAGTTTACTGGTTTAAGCAAGGTGTTCCAAGACCGCATCCATGACTTTATCCGTATCCGTCAAATCGGCGAACACATAGTCGGGGTTCTCTGCTTTTAACACTTCCAATGAGTAATGGCTCGTGGCTACGGCCAAAACCCTTACGTTTAAATGGCGGCCGCAATGAATGTCATTGGGTGTATCACCAATAATCACAATTTCCTTGTTGGAAAAACGATGCCCCGCAAACTTTGTAGCCGCATCTAATCCCCTCTGGGGCAAATCCGATCTTTGGCGGGTATCGTCGCCGAAAGCGCCGAAAGGAAAATATTGATTTAAGTTGTGCGGTTGAAGCTTGAGCCGCGCCCCTTCCTCAAAATTACCAGTCAAAAGACCCATCAAAACCTCAGGATGTTCATGAAGCCTTCGGATAACCGCTTCCACACCGGGTTTCAGAATAATATAG
>Ga0206855_10060_pt1 | contig 34166 bp, 32 predicted proteins | sample Alteio_BWOrgCont_51_FD_152637 | JGI IMG/M metagenome (GOLD analysis project Ga0206855, IMG submission 152637) | Enriched cells from forest soil in Barre Woods Harvard Forest LTER site, Petersham, Massachusetts, United States -... | ecosystem: Environmental > Terrestrial > Soil > Temperate forest >...
AGGGCTTTTTGAAAATCGACAGTCCTTGCGCGCAGGGGTTGGTAGGCAATATCGGCAATGGCGAAACGCTGGGCACGACGGGCATGTGGGTGGAAGCCGCCAAACGCGACCCCTGGGCAGCGGTTTTCGCCGTTTCGCTGGACCAGAAATCGCTGGATCAATCCGCCAAAATCATCCTGATCGCGGACGCCAGGGCGGAAAACAGCGGACAGACTTATAACGCCACCCGCACGGCGTTAAAAAATCCAGGTCAGGCGCCCATTTTGCTGCAGGGTGTGAAGGGAGTGGTTTCGATTGTGGTGAATCCCACGATGAAATACCAAGTGGTTCCACTGGATGAATCGGGCAGGGAAGGAAAACCTCTTAAGACTTCTATGAAACATGGCGGGCTGAAGTTCAACATTTCTCCCTTGGACAAAACATCTTATTATTTAGTTAAGGCAATTGGAGAGTGAAAAGTGATTGGTTTTTGCTTTTTTATTTAAAAAATAGATGCTTTTTTAGCAAATAACACTTGTTTTTTATATCTGTAAAACGATATCCTTCTGATCCAAGCTGAAGCTGAACTTCGTTAAAACCATAGGTGGGAGGCTGTTTGTGAGAATTGGAAATTTCTGGAAGTCTGGGTTGGCGATCGCAACTTTAATCATCGGTACGACGATAAGCTGTAACCGTCAATTTTCGGTTCCTGTTTCCGCGGTAGTTACTCCTAGCACCACACCCCCAACCACCGGTTCTGGCGCAACAAACACAAACACTCCAACTAATACACCAATACCTGGTGTGCCAACCAACACACCAACCAATTCGCCCACGAATACGGCGACTAATACCCCAACCAACACGCCGATTCCAGGTGTGCCAACCAACACGTTTACCAATACTCCGACGAATACGGCAACGAATACGGTGACAAATTCGCCAACCAGCACTCCTACAAATACGCCTACCAACTCGCCTACGCCGATCTTTGCCTTGATCGACGATTTTGAGGGCACTGGAGCCGGAGGCGGGGATAGTATTACGGGCATTTACAATGTTACGGATCAAAATTCCACTTTGCGTAATGGTGCTTTGTTTACTTATGTTGAAACGCCGACGGCCAATAGTTCTATTGTTTTGGCGTCAAGTTCAACAGCGGAACAGGGCAGTGCTTCTCTTGAAACTTCTGGGTTTGTTTCTGACTCTTCTCAATCTAATTTTGCCGGCTGGGGATTCAACTTTGTTACCGCTGCTGGTGTAGCGGCTGCTTACGATGCGACAGTAAGTAACGCATACATTGGTATCAGTTTCTATGTTAACGCCAAAAGCATGGCTGTTTCGAATTGCGAAGGAGTCCAAGCGATAAGCGCTATTTTAACAGATAACGCGAATGCGGTTTCTGTTGCCTTCCCAGTTGTTGTGGGCGCGTGGACTCCGGTGACGATTTTCTATAATCAACTTGTAACCCCAAGTGGAACCTTGCTTAATCCCAAGAAACTTTTACAAGCCCAATTCCAAATATTGAGTAATGGTTATTCCGGGGCTAATAATAATTTTGATATTCTCTGGGATAACTTCCAGTTGGTTCCGGCAGGGGCACCTGGTGCGCCTGCTGTTGCGGCAACGCCTCTTCCGGCGACCGTTTTAACCAACTTTACGAATGGATCTAACGAGGTTCAATACACTCCGGCTTCCGGTCTTAACGGTTATTTTTTCAATTATATGGGTGCTGCCGCTGGAGATAATGAGTGTTCTTTGCCCGGTTATGTTTTTGACTCCGCGCCAGGACATGTGACTCAAGTAATTCCTGGTATTCCCAGTTTTGCCGCTCACTATTCGGGAACGATAAGTGACTACGCTGGATTGGGTTGGACTTGGGCCAAAGCTAATGCACAAACGGATATTTCAACCTATAAACAGCTTGTCTTTTATGCTAAAAGTTCGGATTTGGCGTCTATGAGTATGTTTTGGGTAGATACTGAGACAAATGCTGGCTGTTATGGAGCTAGCGTCAACAGTGTTTCTATTCCTCTGACTACTTCTTGGGCGGCAGTAACCGTTACCTTTAACGATACAAGTGACCCGGGACAATACGATTTGGGTACGGTTAGTGTTGCTTCAGGCACAAATGGTTGTACCAGTGGTTCATATACCAATATACCATTTGATCCAACAGAGGCGATTCAAGCTCAATTTGAACCTGCTTCAGGGGCATTTGATTTGTGGTTTGATGATATGTACTTCCAATAAAGTTTAGTCCTCTTAAAAGCCTGTCCCAGTTGTTGGGGCGGGCTTTTTTGTTTTTACCCCGGGCTGTTTTCATGGGTTTGTTTGCCCGAGATTTGGAAGTAGTTGGAATAAGGTCTGAACCGTTGCATTTTCCACGTTTTGGTTCACTGGACGACAGCGTCAATGTATACTTATAGGGCGTTTTATTGAAAATTGGTCCAAAGGAGCGGTAATGAAGAAAATCTTTTCGCCGGTTTGGATGATGATGTGTCTGGCTTTGGTTGTTGCTGGATTTTTGGGTGGATGCGATGCCCTTAGTGGAAAAACAAAAATAAAGATTTCCTCATGGGGTGACTTGAACGAAAACTCTATTCTGGTGAGCGAAATCGCCGATTTTGAAAAACTCCATCCAGATATTGATGTTGAACTAGAACGAACTCCATTTAATGAATATGTAACAAAATTACTTACTCAAATTTCGGGAGGAGTGGCTCCGGACGTCATTTTTTGCGAAGTAAGTTTGTTTGGCGATTTTTATTATCGCCACGCGTTGGAACCGTTAAACACGTATATGGCCGCCGATAATTTTTCTTTGAGTGATTATTATCCTCAGGTCATTGACCGGTTCACGATGGATAAGCAGCTATATGTTGTTCCTAGGGATACATCTCCAATCGGTGTTATTTTTTACAACAAAGACGCTTTTGATGAGGCTCAAGTGCCTTACCCGACTGATAGCTGGAATTGGAATGATTTTGTGGCCGCCGCTCAGAAAGTAACTAAAAGAGATGCGGACGGAAATGTAAAGCGCTGGGGTTTTGTGGACGATTGGGCTATGAGCGACAATTGGGTTTATGGTGCTGGCGGTAGTTTTGTTGACGATGCTAAACACCCGACCAAGTGGACTTTTGCCACCGACCCTAACACTTTGAAGGGAATTCAGTTCAGAGCCGATCTGATGAATAAGTACAAAGTAATGATGCCCCCGACAGGTAACGTGGCAATGGGTGGTCTGGGTAATTCGGACATATTTAAAAATGGAATGTCCGCGATGTTCTTGTCAGGCTACTGGAAGGTGCCGAATTTCCGCGAAATTACCAAATTCAAGTGGGATATCGTTATGCAGCCTCAGTCACCGGATGGTCATAGAGGTTTTCCGACAGGCGGCTCAGGATACGGTATTCTGAGTTCCTCCAAACATAAACAAGCGGCTTGGGAATTGATCAAATATCTTTCCGGCGTTGAAGGGGCTAAGAAAATGGCCGCCACTGGTTTGGCCGTGCCTGTGCTGATGAGTGTGGCGAGATCGCCAATTTTCTTGGATAACCAGCCACCAGACAACAAAAAAATGATTTTGGACGCGATTCAATATTCAGTTTATAACCCGCTTTGCGTTAATTGGACTGAAGTTCATGACGGTATGATGGGACCTGAATTGGATCGGGTTTGGAATGGAACGGATACTCCGGAAGAAGCAATGGAGAAAATAAAACCTTTATTGGATAAAAATCCACCAGCTTTCCAATAACTGATTTTTTAATTCTAAATTTTATTGATCCCTCAGGGGCAAGTCCCTTGGGGGATTTTTATTAGTACCCATCCGGACGTCATCAATATAATTAAATTGAGCATGGGGTTGAAATGTGGAAATTCCACATGTTTTAATGGTCTCCGTTTTAAAATTGGTTTTTGCTGTCGTTAAGAACGTTTTTAGCCGAAACCTAAAAACAGTTTCAGGTTAAGCCGCTTTAACATAAAGGTTATTGTTTTATGCCTTCCAAAAATCTTGAAAGATTAAATTTATACTCGGTTGATAAAAAAACAGCTTTGAATATTGGTATTCGAGAAAAATTTAAAATAAATTCGGACTGGCGCTTTTCTCCCGGTGAGCGAGAAGAAGAATGTCCTGTAACCCCCGCTTTTAATGATGACTCCTGGGAGCAAATTCATCTGCCTCACGATTTTGTGATAGGGAAACAATTGGGGTCTGTTTTGGAAGTTGATCAGGACTTTCAACGAAACTCGGGATGGTATCGAAAGACATTTGAAATTCCGAATTCCGATAAAGGCAAGAATCTTTGGATCGATTTTGACGGTATTTATGGAAAAAGTACTTTTTGGTTTAATGGGCGTCCTTTAGGAAGCTGCTTAAGCTGCTATGCAGGAACCCATTTTGATATTACAGACTTGGTTCATTACGGTGAAATAAATAATATAACCATATATGTGGACGCTCATTCTGACGGGGGACAGAAGTGTGAAAGTGGTGGCATTTATCGACATGTTTGGCTCAACAAATCCGATTATTTACGTGTCGCACCCCAAGGTATTTTTGTAATCTCGACAATTCCTGATGGAGAAACAACTCCAATTGAAGCTGAAATTGAAATTCGAACCAAAATTCTTAATGGATTTCAAAACGCTCTTTCTTTTACCATTCTTTCGGAAATTCAAGACGCTCAAGGGAATGCGGTTTTGAGTTTTTCATATTCCCATACAGTAGGAATTGACACATTTACTGAAGTTGTCCAAAAGGTAAGACTGCGTGATCCCATTCTGTGGTCTTTAAAGAGTCCGCATCTTTATTCCCTGATCACTCAACTGGTAAGAGAAGGGGAAATTGTAGACGGAGTGACAACTCCGTTTGGTATTCGGTCCATCCGATTTGATGAATGTCGTGGATTCTTTTTGAACGGTCAATCTGTCAAGATCAAGGGAACTTGTAATTGCGAAGACTTCGCCGGTGTCGGAATTGCGATACCGGATCGGATCATTTCTTATAAATTGGAAAAATTAATAGAAGTTGGTTCAAACGCTTATCGACCATTCCAACATCCGCCTTCCATTGAGTTTCTGAATGAATGCGATCGCCTCGGTATGTTGGTTATTGATGGGCAATCTCGGTTGGGAGGGCTGGAAGAAGATATCTCGCAATTGGAAAATCTGGTTATGCGAGATAGAAACCATCCCTGCATTATTCTATGGTCGCTGTGTCATGAGAATCCGAGACAGGAGACGGAAAAAATTCGACAAAGTGGTGAAGTAATGAGAGATATGGTTTTGAAGCATGACTCGACTCGTCCGATAACTTGCGCCACGAATATTGAAGACTCGACCGGACTGACAAAAGTAATAGACATTCAGGGAATTGATGAGAACGCCTCACAATATGACACATTTCATTCCTCTCATCCCAATATCCCTGTTTATGGCAGTAAGATCGCCAACGCAGTCAGTACTCGGGGTATTTATGATAATGACCTAGAAAAAGGTTATTTAACTGTTTGTGAGGTGAATGGCTCAAAATTGGTTAATGAATCTGAACCTGGATGGAATGCTGTTACAAAAAGACCTTTTGTTTTTGGAGGGTTCATTTGGACCGGTTTTGATTATGGTGGCGAATCTATTTTGCTTAAAAAAAGGGGCAATGGCCAAAGTGGTTTTATGGATATTTGTGGTTTTCCTAAAGACACTTATTATTATTTTCAATCCTGGTGGTCTGATAAAAGAATTTTGCATTTGTTCCCCCATTGGAATTGGCAAGCGAAGGAAGGTCAGGAAATAGAAGTTAGGTGCTACAGCAACTGCGAAAGTGTTGAGTTGTTATTAAATGAAAAAAGCCAGGGCATCCAAAAAATGCCTTCCAACGGCCACCTGGAATGGAAAGTAAAGTACCATCCGGGGTCGCTTAGAGCGATTGGTACGGAATCTGGTAAAGTGATGATTGAAACTACGGTAGAAACAGCGTCAGCTCCCGTGAAAGTGCGACTTAAACCCTATCGGTTGGAAATGATAGTGGATGGTGAGGATACGATTCCAATCGAAGTAGAAATCTTAGATTGGAAAAATCGCTTGGTTCCATTGGCCTATAATGAAGTGGTTTTTAGCGTGAAAGGCCCAGGAAAAATCGTTGGTGTTGGAAATGGCGATCCTGCGAGTAGTGAATTGGATAAGTCTGATAAACGGAAAGCTTTTAACGGCCGATGCATGGTGTTGATTCGGGCCACGGAAAAACCAGGCGAAATTAGAATTATGGCAAAGTCCCCGGGTTTACGACACGGCTCGGTTATTTTGAAGTCTTTTTAAGCCGATCCGAATAGGTATTATTTTTTTATTCATCATTTTACGGGGCGAAAATAAATTATGAAACCAACCTTACTCATTATGGCCGCAGGTATGGGAAGCCGATTTGGCGGGCTAAAGCAAATTACTCCTATTGGACCTGAAAACGCAACCTTGCTGGATTATTCGATCTATGACGCCATAAAGGCGGGTTTTGGAAAAGTTGTTTTTATTATTCGTCATGATATTGAAGTGGAATTTCGAAAAGCCATAGGTCAAAAGTGGGAAAAGAAAATCGAAGTGGGTTATGTTTTTCAAGAGTTGCATATGGTTCCAGGCGGGTTTATTGTTCCCCCAGTCCGGCAAAAACCTTGGGGTACGGGTCATGCGATATGGGTGGCGAGGGAGCTGGTTCGGGAGCCCTTTGCAGTCATCAACGCTGATGATTATTACGGACGTAATTCTTATGAGGTTTTGCTAAACGGACTTCAAAACTTGAAAGAATCAAAAAAAACAGACTATTTTATGGTTGGTTTCCAATTAAAAAACACTTTATCTGAAAATGGAACAGTTTCCCGTGGAATTTGTGATGTTGGTTTGGATGGATATCTTTTGAAAGTGATTGAACGGCTTAAAATTGCCAAAGACGGCGATAAAGCCAAGTGCTTAGACGATGGAACGGAAATAACTTTTTTAACCGGGTTGGAGACCGCTTCGATGAATATGTGGGGGTTTACCCCTGAGATTTTTAATCAACTGGAAAATTTGTTTGAAAAATTTTTAAGCGAAAAAGGTCAAGAGGAAAAATCTGAATTTTTGATTCCGCGAGTGGTTGATCAACTTCTCTTTGAGAAAAAATCGACAGTAAAGGTTTTGTCAACCAGGGACCCATGGTTTGGAATTACTTACCCTGAAGACAAGGCTGTTGTTTGTGAAAGCATTGGCAAATTGATCCAAGGCGGATTTTATCCAGAAAATCTTTGGGCCTGATTTGTTTAACAATGTGGGCTAAATAAAACTCTGTCCTTTCTACGAATACCGTAAAATAGCATTGTTGATGCCGTCTCTCCGAAACAATTGGACGAAAGGCATTTATGAAATTTCCGATCGTTTTTTGGGCTGCGTGTTGTTTTTTTCTTTTAAGCACCCATTTTTCTCAAGCAAATTCCCCTGTTTTTTTCTCATTTATTTCCGATGATGGTCGATACAACTTTGAAGGTGGATTTTCGGTCAAGGCAGATGCGGACGTCGTTTGGAGCGTTTTGACTGATTACAACCATGTTTCCAGTTTTATTTCCAATATGCATAGTCGTGTGAAGAAGGATGATGGGAATGATTTGCTGGTTGAGCAAGACGCTGGCGGAGGGTTTTTAATTATTCAGGAACATATCAAGGCTTTTTTGGCCATCCACGAAGAACCGCTGCAGTCGATTTCTTTTAACGATGTCAGTCACAAAAATTTTCAACTTTATTCGGGTGTGTGGCATTTACAACCGGATTCGATTATGGGCGAGATTAAAGTAACTTACGAACTTCAGGCGAAGAGAGATAAAAGTACTCCAAGTTTTTTAACTGCGGATCTTTTTAGCGGCAGTTTGGGAGATTTGCTGTCCGAAACACAAAGAGAAATTTCTAAACGACAGCTTCGAAAAGACAAAAACACAATAGAAAAGATCCGGAAATCGAGTACAGTTATCCCGACGGTTTCAGCTATGGTTAGTAAAACGGTTGTTCAAGGGAATACACAGGATCCGGAGCCTTGAAATGATTCGAACGTTTCTTTGACTCCGAAAACTCCTTATTAATTAATAGCTCTGCAATGGGATTGTTTTGGAAGTTAAAAGCCGATTTTGCCTAACAAATCCTCATGTCGCTTTAATTGCGTTGGCAAAAACCCGATGTTATAGTGGAATTAAGCATTAAATATTTAGAGGTTAAATGAGTACTCCTGCAAACGGGGACAAGAAAAACATAGTTAAATTAGCCTACCTCTATTTTCAGGAGGGTCGGTGGGATAGTGCTGTGGAAGAATATAAAAAGCTTCTTGATCTGGATCCTGAAGACGTCAATATTCACAATATGTTGGGTGATGTCTATGTAAAAAAAAATGCCGCAATGTCAGCTTACGAAGAGTATTCCAAAGTTGTCACTGATTTAATCAATCGTGGTCAGGCTGATAAAGCCGCTCTCATCAATAAAAAAATAGCTCGTCTGGATCCTGGCCAGCTTACGTCTGAAGCGCAGCAAAAACAAAATCTTATTCAACTTCATGTAAAAGCCGAAGACGCACTTCTGGAAAACAGGGTGGAAGAAGCGGTTGAATTTTACAGCCAAATATTAAAACTGGATTCGGAAGATTTGACCGTGGCAGCAAAACTCGCAGAGCTGGAGGAGAAAACAGGAAGGATTCCCGACGCTGTTGAACAATATAACCGTATTGGAGAATCTTTTCTCAATAGCCATTTATTTAAAAAAGCCCAGGAAATGTTTAAAAAAGTTGTGACTATGGACCCTCAAAATATTACGGCTCATCTTCACTTGGCGAAAATTTACATAAAACAAGGTTCTGAGAGTGACGCCAAAAAAGAATATTTAAATATAGCGGAATATGCTTTGGCAAAAGAGGAATTGGATAACGCTTTAGAGTATGCGAGAAAAGCCGTCGAGTTGAAAAGCATTGAAGCTCATTATGTGGTTGGTATAGTTCTGTTTAAACGTCAAAAATGGGCAGAAGCAAAAGTTGAGTTTGACGATTTGCTCCGCTTTAAACTTAATCATGTTGGTGCGCTTGTTTACTTAGGAAAAGTTTATGCGGCGATGGATCAATTGGACAAAGCTGCTGAAATTTTACAAAAAGCGCTAAAGATCGACAAAGACAACACGAGCGCTTTAGACGCTTGGGTTGAATATTGTATTAAAAAGAAAAACAAGAATGAGGCTATTCAAACTTTAACTATATTAATCAATAAAGCCATAGCTGAAAATGAAATGGTGCGTGCGGTTGAACTGGCCCGAAATATGGTTTTGGTTGATGAAACTTTAGTGGCTTCCAAACTTAAATTGGCGGAAGTTCTGCAGAAAAGCGGTGATGTTAATGGTTCTGCGAACGTCTATTATCAATTGGCTTTAATTTATGATCAGCAAAATAAGCCACAAGACGTAGCTAAGTATATTCAAAAAACCCTCGAAATTGACCCGACTCATGAGAAAGCTTTGGCAATGTCTCCGGAATCGAAACATGGCATCATTTCTACTGAATCGATGGTTCGCTCAGCGCACAAGGCGAGCCAAGAAAAAATTGAAAATATATCTTCTAAGATTGCGGAAACCGAGCAAATCAAACCTCGTGTTGTTGAAGTTAGTCCGCAGGAAGCCCTTAAGGCACAGTTGGCTGTTGCAGATCAATATGTAAAACAAGGGCTTTTGGATGAAGCAATCGATATTTATCAGCAGTTGTCCGAAGTTTATCCTGAAAATTTGGAAATAAAAAGCAAACTGAACGGTGTTTATACGGCTTACGCTAAAACTGGAACCGATTTAACAAATGTATTAATCGTGGATTCAAAAATTGAAACTTATTTGCCGGATAAAGCGAAAAAAGTTGATGAAACGGTTAAAAAAGATTTAAAAGACTTAGAAATAAAGGCTCGGGAAGAGGCGGATAAAAAAGTTAAAGTGGAACTGGAGAGGCGAGCTCGTGAAGAGGCGGAGAAGAAAGCGCGTGAAGAGGTTGAAAAGAAAATACGTGACGAGGCCGATAAAAAAAACCAAGAAGAGGCAAAGAGAAAAGCTGACAGCGAGGCAGACAAGAAAATACGCGAAGAAGCCAAAAAGAAAGCTCATGAAGAAATGGAAAGTGAAATTCGTGAGGAAGTTGAAAAGAAAGTTCGCGAAGAAATGGTAAGGAGGACGCAAGGCAATGCGGTGTCTCAGGAAATTGAAAAAAAATCGAATGTAAATGAGTTGGATGACATGGTTATCATTGCGGAGGCCGATTTATTACATAACCGAGGTCGTTACGAAGAAGCAGCCAAAATGTATAGAAAAATCATAGAACTACATCCTGATCATCAGGAAGTTCTTAAGAAACTGGCCGTTGTTGAGGACGTTTTGAAGTCGAAAACCTCTTTGGATTTAGAAGCAAAAGCTCTTCCGGTTTTAAAAGCAGTCGAATCGCCAATCGGTTCAAAGCCGTCCAACTTGCCTCCGGACCCAGAAAAAGATTCAAATATTAAGAAGAAATCGAATAAGATAGGTTACGTTTAAATTAAGGAACACCCTATTTTATGAGCTATGAAAATTTTTATGGTTTAAAAGAACAGGCTTTTTCTAACGCGCCTGATAGCCGTTTTTATTTTGAAAGCAGCCAACATTCCGAAGCGATGATACGAATGCTTCATTCGGTTGATACGATGAAGGGCTTAACCGTCATGGTTGGCGACATTGGCGCCGGTAAAACTCTTTTGGCTCGCAAGGCTCTCGAAAAATTCGAACAAGATCCTGGTCAATATGAAGCAGCTCTCTTGGTAATGGTTCATAGCGATATATCCGCCACCTGGATTATTAAAAGAATTGCCCAACAATTGGGTGTTGAGAATGTGGGCGAAACTAGTGCGCAAATCATTTCCCAGCTATATGAAAGATTGATGAAAATTCACGAAGAGGGCAGAAAGGCGGTTGTACTAATTGATGAAGCGAATATGCTTCAAAAAAGGGAAATATTTGAAGAATTACGCGGGCTTCTGAATCTGGAAGTGCCGGGACGTAAGCTCATATCGATTGTTTTACTAGGGTTGGCTGAATTAGACAAATATTTGGCTTTGGACGCAGCTTTACAACAAAGGGTTGCTGTCAAATTTTTTATTAAATCGCTTACTAGAGAAACAACCGAACAATACATTAAACACCGGTTGGCCGTGGCAGGGTGTGAGCGAGAAATATTCACGACAGACGCTTATCAAACGATTTTTGAATATACTAAAGGAATTCCCCGGTTAATTAACACCGCTTGCGACAACGCGATGCTGGAAGGCTTTTTGATGAAAAGTGAGTCAATTAATGATGAAATTATTGAGCAAGTCGTCAAAGATTTAGGACTCAAAAAATAAAAAATGAACTAATTAGCGAATTGACTCCAAAGGGCGTCAAATCGTATAATTCGCACCGTTCTTTAAAAGGTCGTGTCTGGTAGTTTTAAATGCGGGAGTAACTCAGTGGTAGAGTGCAACCTTGCCAAGGTTGAAGTCGCGGGTTCGACCCCCGTCTCCCGCTCCATCTTTTTCCTCGCCGAGAGGTTTAAATCGGTAAAGTAGGCTGAATAACGGTTTGCTTTAACAGGCTTACTGCGATTAGCCGCTTTGTTATAAGGGGCGGCATACCCAAGTGGTTAAGGGAGCGGTCTGCAAAACCGCGATTCGGCGGTTCAAATCCGCCTGCCGCCTCCATCTTATTCAATCTCGTTTTTCAAAAATCCGAAAACGTTAAACCGAAATATAAAAAACTGCTATCTGCCTAAGTGAAGATAAGGCAGTTTTTCAATAAATAGATCATCTTTAAAGTGGAAAGTTAGAGCTGGTAGGTTAAAATCGAAATTCGTTAAGTGACAAAGGGGGATTGAGTGTCTGACGAAATAATGTCCCAATATTCTCGTTTTATGTTTCGCCACCATCCGTGGCATGGAGTAGGAACGGGTAAAAAAGCGCCCGAGCTGGTGAATGCCTATGTGGAGTTAACCCCTACGGACACGGTTAAATATGAAATTGACAAAAATACAGGTTTTTTAAAACTGGATCGTCCTCAGGTTTTTTCCAGCCAGTGCCCTTCTTTATACGGTTTAATTCCGCGTACTTATTGTGGTCCGCGTGTTGCCGAGTATTTTGCTCAAAAGGCAAAATTGGATAAAATTCCAGGTGACTTAGATCCCTTGGATATTTGTATCTTGTCTGAAAAACCTATCTTTAAAAGCGACATTTTAGTTGAGGCGAAACCCATCGGGGGATTGCGAATGATCGACAATGGCGAAGCGGACGATAAAATTATCGCGGTTTTAAAGGGTGATTTAGTTTATGGCAACTGGAATAACATTACGGACTGCCCGCCCAACTTAATTGATCGCTTACGTCATTATTTTTTGACTTACAAAGACCTTCCCTCGGTTAATTTGGGAAAAACCGAGATAGTCCATACTTATGACAGAGATGAGGCTTTTGAGGTCATTAAGTTAAGCCAGTTGGACTATAACGAGAAATTTGTTGAATTGGGCGAGGTGTTGAAAGTAACCTTTCCAGAATAATAGTTGCAACAAGACAAAAGAAGCTTTATAAGATTAGTGCCTTTCAGGCTTTGATGTTTCGCGGGGGCGTATAGCTCAGTTGGTTAGAGTACTTCCTTGACATGGAAGGGGTCACTGGTTCGAGTCCAGTTATGCCCACCATTTTTCCCGCTCAAAACCTGCCCTTTAGGAAAATTCATGTCCGATAAATACGAACCAAAATTCAAAATGGATGAATCTTTATATAAGATGCGCCACTCTTTGGCGCACATTTTGGCTGAGGCGGTTTTGCAAGTAAGGCCTAAGGCGCAATTGGGTTTTGGACCTCCAGTCCGTACGGGTTTTTATTACGACATGCTTTTGGATGAGCCTTTGACCGAGGCCGATCTGCCTGACATCGAAAAGCGCATGAGAAAAATCATCCAAGAAAAGCAATCTTTCAAACGAGAAGACCTGCCTAAAGAAAAAGCCCTTCAGAAATTAGACGGCATGGGCCAGGACCTGAAGGTCGAATATGCCAAAGAACTTTTGGAAAAAAACGATTCCTTAAGTTTTTATACTAGCGGCCCCTTTGTGGATATGTGTGAAGGCCCCCACGTTGATGACACCTCCAAAATACCAGTCACTTCATTCAAGTTAGATTCTATCGCTGGCAGTTATTGGCGTGGTGACTCAACCCGCCCCATGCTGACCCGTATTTATGGACTGGCTTTTCCAAGCGAAGCCGAGTTAAAAGAGTTTATTAAAAACAGGGAATTGGCTTTAAAGCGGGATCATCGCAAACTGGGACAGGAGTTAGAACTTTTTATCATTGACGAACGGGTTGGCAAAGGGTTACCCCTCTGGATGCCGAATGGAACTGTTATTCGGGAAGAGTTGGAAAAATTTGCCAAAGAAGTCGAGTTTAAAGATGGTTATGTCCGTGTGGCGACACCGCATATTGCTAACGGCGAGCTTTATAAATTATCCGGTCATTTGCCCCTCTATAAAGAGTCCATGTTTCCCCCCATGAGAAGCATCGAAAAAGACCCGGAGGCTCCGGCCGAAGAGTTCTATTTAAAACCTATGAATTGCCCGCATCATCACATGATTTATATGAGCCGTCCCCGCAGTTATCGAGAGCTACCCGTGCGTTTGGCCGAATATGGAACAGTTTACCGTTACGAAAAGTCCGGCCAATTGGCTGGTTTGCTGAGGGTCCGGGGACTGGCCATGAACGACGCTCATATCTATTGCACTGAAGACCAGATTAAAGATGAAATTAAAAAAGTAGTTGCCATGCATAAGTTTTATTTTGAAAAATTCAGGATGGATAAAATCTGGGTTCGTCTTTCTCTTCACGATAAAGATAAAGATAAGTTTGGCGACAATGAAGAGCTTTGGTTTAAAACCGAGAATGTTTTGCGTGAAGTGTTAAAAGAACTGGATGTGGAATACGAAGAGGCCCAGGGTGAAGGGGCCTTTTACGGCCCGAAGATTGATTATCAAACTGAAAATGTGCTGGGACGGGAAGAAACCGCCGCCACAGTTCAATTGGACTTCTTGTCGCCGACCCGCTTTGAGATGGAATATGTCGCTGCTGACGGAACCAAACAAAAACCTTTTGTTATCCACCGTGCGCCTTTGGGGACTCACGAGCGATTTATCTCTTTCCTCATTGAACGCTGGGGAGGGGCTTTCCCGACATGGTTAGCGCCGATACAGGTAAAAATTGTTCCTGTCGCGGAAGACTTTTTGCCTTACGCTGAAAAAATAGCGGGTGATTTGCGTCAGTTAATGATCCGGGCGGAAGTTGATCTTTCTAACGATTCTTTCTCGAAAAAAGTCCGTAATTCGATCACCAAAAAAACACCGAATACTTGGATCGTGGGAGCCAATGAAGTGAAAGATAACACGGTTACCTGGCGCCGCTATTCGGTTGAAAAACAAGAGCAGGTCTCGGCGGATAAGGCCAAAAGCGCTCTGGTTCAGATGGTGGAACAACGCTTAATGGACAATTTTGGTGATATTGGCCTGCCCCTTTAACGAATCTCTGCCGAAAAAGTTTGACAAAAAAAGCCAACAACTATAACATTCTTGACTCAAGCAGGGGCCTCCGTCCCTCACCCTCAGCCCTTTTGGTGCGAACGGGTTATTAATGGATAGTATTCCTTTGTGTTTTTGAGGATATTTCATTTTGGACGGACTTCCTATGTGAGGTTCGTCTTTTTTTGTTTATAGACTAAATGGGAGGTAGAAGAACATTTCTGGAACAAAAGAGTTGAGGATTAATCACCAAATTCGCGCCAAACAGGTTCGCTTGGTAGGCGAAGAAGGCGAACAACTGGGTATTTTGGATACGGTTAAGGCTTTGGCCATGGCCCGGGAAAGAGAACTGGATCTGGTTGAAGTGGCTCCTGATGGAGTGCCGCCGGTCTGTCGCATTCTCAATTACGGCAAATACAAATATGCTTTGCGTAAAAAAGAAAAAGAAGCGGCCAAAAAACAAAGAATCATCAAGGTTAAAGAACTCAAGATTCGTCCCAAAATTGATGAAAACGATTACCAAACGAAGCTCCGCATGGCCTGGAGCTTTTTTGATCACGGGGACAAAGTAAAGGTTACGTTGCAATTTCGTGGCCGTGAAATGAGCCATAAAGGTCTGGGGCATTCGTTGATGGAACGTATCGTAGAAGATATGAGTGAAGTAGCTGATTTGGAAGCGCCGCCCAAAGATGAAGGTATGCAGATTGTGGCGGTTTTTAATCCGAAACCTCTGTCGCAGCAAAAGGCCGCGGCAAAGGAAACGACATCTGATAAGGAAGAAGAAAATGTCTAAGGGCTTCAATAAAACAAGAAAAAGCGTCGCGAAAAGAATCAAGATAACTGGAACCGGGAAAATTAAGGCGAAGAAAGTTCAGGGACGAGGCCATTTGATGGCTCATAAGTCATCAAAGAAAAAACGGCAATTAAAGCATCAACCGATTTTGGGCAAGGCTACGACCAAAATGATGAAAAGAATGCTTTCGATCTAAAAGTAAAGTTTGGCAACAATAAAAAGGGAGAAGAACAATGGCTCGAATTAAGCGCGCGATGGCGAAAAGAAAGCGCAAGAAGAAGTTTTTTAAACTCACTAAAGGTTATTTTGGCGCCAAGAGCCGTCAATATAGAACGGTTCGTGAAGCATCGAAGCGTTCGGGCAACTACGCTTTCCGCGACCGCAAGGCCCGCAAGCGTGATTTCCGCCGGCTTTGGATTACCCGTATCAACGCGGCGGTGCGCGAGCACGGTGTTTCCTACAGTCAGTTTATTAAGGGTTTAAAATTAGCTTCGATCGATTTAGACCGCAAAATGCTGTCGGAGATGGCCGTTAATGACCCGAAAGCTTTCGCTCAAATCGTTGAGGCTGCCAAAAAAGTTTAAGCTGTTTTGAGGTTATTCGAAAACGCTCTTTGTCTTTAAAAGATAAAGAGCGTTTTCATTTACGGGCGAATTTATGACATTTGATTCATCTAAACCTTCGCTAGTACAGAGCGTGCAGAATTCTATGGTGAAACACGCTCATTCCCTTAAAGTTCCCAAAAAACTCAAAATTGCCGAGGATTTTCTCTGCGAGGGTTTTCATTTAGTCCAAGAAGCTTTTAAAAGCGGTTTGAAACTTCGGTTTATATTCGCGACTAAAGAGGGGATGAACCATTTGGATGGCCTGGAAATACAGGAGTTAGCGAAACGAAATAAAGTTCGTCTATTTGAGGTGACGCCCCAGATTATTTCCTATTTATCCGACACCGTTACACCGCAAGGTATGATCGCGGTGGTGAAGAAAATAGAAGCTTCCTGGCCAACTCAATCGGAAGGTCTTTTTTTGGGGGTTCATCAGGTTCAAGACGCGGGAAACGTGGGAACTTTGTTTCGTTCCGCCGAGGCGTTCGGCGTGAAACACATTTTCTTAACTGAAGGCTGTTGCGACCCGTTTAATCCCAAAGTGGTTCGCGCCGCAATGGGTTCACTTTTTCGAGTTCCTTATATAATGGGACAGACGTGGGTTGAGTATGTGGAATGGGCTAAGAAAAATCAGGTAAATGCCTACGCCTTGACCCAATTAGGTTCGAAACCTCTGACTGAAGTGAAATTTTCCAATAAGGGTATGATTTGGGTAGGTGCTGAAGGCGGTGGATTACCGGCCGAATTGGCGGATTCTTGTGAGGGACGTATATTGATACCGATGGCGGGTCAGGTGGAGTCGCTGAATGTTTCTGTGGCAGCCAGTATTGCTTTGTTTCAAGCGAGTTTAAACCAGTAGTTCCAGTCGTTTTTTAGCGTGAAGTTTTATGTTAAAAAATAAATAATAGCTTCTATATATGACTACTTTACCCGGAGCGGATTCGTGATTGATCGGTTGCAAACCATTTTTAAAAACGCGGAAGTGTCCATCGCGGATGCCGCTGATTTCAAAAGCATTGATGATATTCGAGTCAAATATTTAGGCAAAAGCGGCGAATTAACTGAAATATTAAAAGGTTTGAATCAGGTTTCCGCTGATTTGAGGCCGCAAGTCGGTAAAGTTTCCAACGAAATTAAGAATAAAATCGCAGAGCTTTTAGACCAAAAAAAAGAAGATTTAGACTCAAAGGTCAATCAATCCGCCATTCCAGGATGGGACCCCACACTGCCGGGCCGAAAATCGGTCATTGGCAAAATGCATCCCTTGATGACGGTTCAAAAAGAAATAGCCGATATCTTTAAAAACCTTGGTTTTGACGTGGCTGAAGGGCCGGATTTGGAAACGGACTATTACAATTTTCTCGCGCTCAATTTTCCCCCAGACCACCCGGCCCGAGATGCTCAAGACACTTTTTACGTTAAAAACCGCGTTTTAAGAACCCACACCTCGCCCATCCAAGTTCGGGAAATGGAAAAACGTAAACCGCCTTTCAAATTTATCGCGCCGGGCCGGGTTTACCGCAACGAGGCGATCGACGCGACGCATCATCATATTTTTCATCAAGTGGAAGGTTTTTTAGTCGATGAGGGTGTTCAATTCAGTCATTTAAAAGGCGTTTTGGATGTTTTTATCAAAAAGTTTTTTGGCGCTGAAGTGAAAACCAGGTTCAGGCCCAGCTTTTTTCCCTTTACGGAGCCTAGCGCTGAAATGGATATTTCCTGTGTTTTTTGTAAAGGCGAGGGATGCCGTATTTGTAAGCAGTCCGGCTGGGTGGAAATGATGGGCTGTGGGATGATTGATCCGGTGGTTTTAAAGAATTGCGGTATTGATGACGAGAAGTGGACGGGATTTGCTTTTGGCATGGGTGTTGAGAGAATCGCTTTGTTTAAATACGGGATTGATGACATCAGGTTGTTTTACCAAAATGACATCCGCTTTTTGGATGAGTTTTAATCAAGAGGGAATCCATGGAAAATAACGAAAAATCAATGGCTCAAAAAACCAAGTCGGGGTTTCAAACCGCGGCCATTATCATCCTGACGCTTTTGGCCGCCTATGGTCTGGCTAATTTGGAAGTCATCCGACGGGCCCGCGGCGCTTATTTACGCGGCGAGGATTTTTTCGCGAAGCACATGTACAAACAAGCCATGTGGAGCTATCAGGAAGTTCAGGAATTTTATTATTTGCCCCACACTCATTGGATAGATGACGCCGCCGAAAAAGAATGGATTTGCCGCGCCGAGCTGGGCGATTTTATTCCACCCGAAGGCCCGCTGGACGCCGATGTGCGTCAAACCCGGCCGGACTATGAAAAGTACAAAGCTGAAATCGCCCAGATCACTCCGGTGGGCGATATTACTTATGATCCCGCGCCCCTTTCACCGGATGATTTGAAGGGTCAGAAGAAAAAGTAAGGTTATTTTGTGCCCGGCCATTGGTAGCCAACGGCGTTTAGGCTTTTGATAAAAGAGGGAATAAAGGGCTGCCGAATAAGACCTTTTTCTTTATCGTAAACGAAAATATCCTGAATAATAATAACGTCACCTTCCATACCCTGTATTTCAGATATTTGAGTAATCGATCTTTTTCCGTCAGGCAAACGGGTTTGTTGAACAACTACCTCTACGGCTCTGGAAATTTGCTCACGAATGGCTTTTAAGGGTAAATCAACTCCGGCAAATAGGCACATGGTTTCTAGTCGTGAAATGACATCTCGAGATGTGTTGGCGTGGGCTGTTGTCATTGACCCGTCGTGGCCCGTGTTCATCGCTTGCAGCATATCAAGGGCTTCACCCCCGCGACACTCTCCTACAACAATGCGATCAGGTCTCATTCTTAAAGCGTTAATCACAAGGTCGCGAATTGAAATGTGTCCTTTGCCTTCTAAATTGGCAGGTCTGCTTTCCAGGCGAACCACATGATCTTGGGCTAGTTGGAGCTCCGCAGAATCTTCGATCGTAATAATTCGCTCTGTTGAAGGGATAAAGTTCGAAAGAATGTTTAAAAGTGTTGTTTTGCCGGAACCTGTTCCACCGGAAACAACAATGTTTTTTCTAGCCAGCACACAGGCACCCAAAAAATCTGCCGCTTCTTGTGTCAATGAACCGAAATGGATAAGGTCGTTTACGGTCAACTTCTTTTTAGAAAATTTTCTAATAGTTAAAAGCGGACCATTTAAGCTAACGGGCGGAATAACGGCGTTTACTCGGGAGCCGTCTAATAAGCGTCCGTCCACGTAAGGCTGACTTTCGTCTAGTCTGCGGCCAATCGGGGATAAAATTCTTTCGATAGAAGTTCTTAGTTGCAAATCGTCTAAAAATTGAACGTCACTCTTTTGAAGGGTTCCTTTTGTTTCAACATAAATTTGATGAGGTCCATTAGCCATAATTTCGGTTACTTGATTATCTTGAAGTAATTGTTCTAATGGACCCAGGCCAAATGCCAAATTGATGGTTTCTGAAACGAGTTTCTGTCGTACCTCGCGATTCGATATTGCCATTTCCTGAATCAGGTTATTTAAAACTTCCTTTGCATGTGGTTCTAATGCTTCTTTTTGAAATGAATCTCCGTTTTGAGAATCCTTCAGATGACCTGATTTCCTTAAGTGATTTAAAAGTTTTTGATGCAGTTCGTGTATTTGATGAATTGATATTTTCTCTGATTCTTTTGATTGAGTTTTTAATGTGTTCGCGTTTAAAAGAGGTTCCGTTTTTTGATCTATTTTTTTAGAGATTATTGATTCCAAGAGTACGCTTATTAATTTTTCAACATGAACCGGAATGTTTTTTTTCTCAAATAAATCAAGGGATAAATTTTCTCCCAAGAAAGGAATTGTTCCTAAGCAGGGAAAATTATTTGAAAGTGGTTGGATATCTTTGTTTAAAACCTGGGTTATGTGAGTTTGATTTGAAATTAACTTAAAAGTTTTATTGTCGAAGTGGTAATCGTTTAAGCGTTTTTCAGTTTTTTTTATGGCAATTAAAGAGGAATGATCCAGAGAGGTTATAAGGACTCTGTGACTGCTAATCTCCAAAAAATGAGAATGTTGATCAAATGGAAATGATGATAAATCAATTAATAAAAAATCAAAGAAAGATGAAATTTTTGACAATAAGTTTAAAAGATCGCTGGCCGATGAGTTCTGGTCAGTATTTGAAATGGCAGGTATATAAGTAATGTTTTCTGATGAAACAAAGTATTTTTCAATTAGTTTTGAGTTTAAATGATTTTGATAAGGACTGAGCTGTGCTAATGAATGTGACGGACTTGATGCTGGTAAATAAGTAAATAACATTGATTGATTAAACGGGGTACCGTCTAAAACGCCAATTTTGTATTTGTTTTTGATAGCTAAGACTCGAGTAAAAAGAGCGGTAAGTGAAGAGCACCCCACGCCGCCTTTTGCGCCTAGTATAGAAATGACTTGGCCATCTAAGGCTGATCCCATACCCATACTTCCCAATAACCGGTTCCGGATTCGCTTTCGTGATAAATGGCTACTCTGACAATGCCGTCAGAGTCTTGAAACAAGAATTTATGTAATGTTTCTGCGGTTTTATCAACGGTTGACACCGTTTTTTCTTCCTGATATTGAATCACTTTTCCCCAAGAAGGGTCTGTGGCCGGTTTGTGAACGATAAGTGTTGAAGACGTATCTGAATCGGAATCATCTGTTTTTTTATTTTGAGTCGGATGATTAGATGAGGCGGATGGAGTAGTAACAGTATCATCGGCAAAAACTACTTGAGTTCCTATAAACAATAAAAAAACAATAAAGCATTTTGATAAGAGGAATTGATAAGAAGTTCTCATTGTCGTTACAGACCGGGCAATGTTTCAGGACCATCATTGAGTTTGGTGGTAGTGTCGGTATAGGGGTTATAACCTGAAACTTGAAAAAGATTAGCCAAAGTTAAAACCGCTGTAGGATCAATGATTTTAGGCGCATTGTTAACTTGCGCAAGCGCTGGTGGTGGTTGTCCGTTTGTCGCGTCTTCCGCTGTGTATGGTATCAGGGATTGGTTTTCGGATGAATTTACGGGTTCTTTGGTTTTTGCTACATATTTAGGTCTTAAATTTTCCACGTCATCATAAGTATCAAAGAAATCACACAGTTTTTCGGTTTTCCAGTTGTAAAAAATTCTGTCACAAATAATTTTTGAAAATTGCTTTTTTTCAGCAGTGGTTATGATGGCATAAAAGTCCGCTGGGTGACCATATTGAGATGGTGGCGCTTTTTCATCGACCCAGAAAATTTTAATGGGTTGATTGAGCATTGTGTCCAATTTTTGTTTTTCAGCAATGGTTCCAGCCGCGGTCGGCTGAATTTCTTGTAGTATTTTGTAAAGACCAAAGCCCAATTTAAAATTAATTCTTTTGAGCTTGTAGCCGGGTGGTACGCTTTCAGTGAATTGGGGATTGCCTTTGTCATCTAATGTGTCGCTTTTATAACGGTAATAATTCCAATTAGTTTGAAGTGTAACTACCTGGTCAATGAGAAAGGTAGCAAATTGGGTAACATACCCTTTGGCGACTTCAGGTGAATTAGGCCATCTTTTTACTAAAAGGTCCAAACCTTTCAGGCAACCGTCATAATCCCCGGTCCTGAAAGCGGATTGGGAATAATAATAAAGAGAGTTTGCGTTAATGGTTGGTTCTGTTGAAGCGGCGGCCAGTTTTTGAAACATGTCTTTTGCCTGGTCAAATTTTTGCGCGGTATACAAAGAATAAGCAAAGTTATAACCGATATTTAATTGTTGGGCTGTGGTTTGGGCCTGATTAACTTGAGGCATGGCTTCGACTGATGGAGGGGCAGGCGCGGCTGGCTGGGCGGCCTGGGGGAGAGCAGGTGCGTCGTCGGCAAAAACTTGAAAGGGCATCAAGGTTGTTAGTAAAAATAGAGAGGTGAAAAATTTGTTCATGGGCCCTATTATATTGATTTTATTGGCTAAAAATCATTTAAAATCATCTTCTCGAATCCGCCAAATCTAAAGGTTTAGACCACTTCAAGGAAAATATTTTGCGAACAACAGCTCAAAAAATAACCGGGTTGATCTTTGTTTTAATGCTGGCTTTTTTTAGTTCTTCTTGTAAACCCGAGCTTAAATCAGATCTTCCTATAGTTCAGCTTACGATTGACGGAAACAAACTATTGGTTGAGGTAGCCGATACGGAATCTACTCGTATGGCGGGGCTTATGTTTCGAAACGAATTGGGCGCCGATAACGGCATGTTATTTGTTTTTTCTGATAAGGCATCAAGAGCTTTTTGGATGAAAAATACACTCATTCCTTTAAGCATTGCTTTTATGGATGAAAAGGGTGTGATCGAAAATACCCTTGAAATGCCACCGCAGACAGAGCAAACGTTTATGTCGGCTGGTCTTGCGAAATATGCTTTGGAAATGAATGCTGGCTGGTACACAAAACATGGCATTAAGCCGGGTGATGTGGTTGTGGGAGCGACAACGGCCCCGAGTTCCAAAGACTAAAACGTTTAATTAGTACTTTCGCCAATGAGGGTTGGTGTCACAAAAATAACCAGCTCGGTTTGGGATTTTTGATCATTTGTAAACCGGAATAGCTCTCCAATGATAGGAATGTCGCTAATCAGCGGAATACCCGATGTGGTTTTTTGACTTTCATCGTCAATGAGGCCAGCAATAACTAGCGTATTTCCACTTTTCATATAAACAGATGTTTCTGCCCATCTTGTTTTAAGTGCAGGAATAACAATTCCACTACTTATGATTCCATTAGAGTCATCAATCTCACTTACTTCTGCTCTTAGATTGGCATCAATATTTTCTGAGCCGTCGACGGTTGGTTTAATGTTTAATTTAACACCATAGGGCTTCCATTCAACATTTGCGGAACCTTCTTTGTTTGTAGTGGCGTATGGTATTTCGCCACCAGCCAAGAAGCTCGCCTGTTCGCCGCTAATAGTTAATAGTTTTGGTTTTGATAAAATCTTTGCTTTTCCTCTGTTGATTAGTAATTGAACACTTGCAGTTAAAGAATCACGGGTAAAAGAGCCAAGAGATAAGAGTGAGGGGGGAGAGTTCTCTGATATGGAAATGTTGTTTGGGGTTGTGGACGAAGAGCCGTTTCCGGTAGTGATTGATCCCCAACTGAGGCCAGCTTGAAGAGCGCTTTGAGAATCGATTTCCATAATTTCTACAGCAACTTCAATCATCGGTTTTTTGGACAAACGTGAAGAAACGACAATGGAATCGGTTTCTTTTTCTCCAGAAGCAGCAATATAGTTAATTTTTGTAGTTCCGACTGATTTTCCGGAAACAAGAATTTCATCTTCGTTTATTATTTTGAAATTTGCGATTGTTAGATCATCTATGGTTGTTTGTTCAGCACTTTGAACTTGAACGGGTTTTGAATCGCTGACGTTTAAATTGATTGTTTCGGAATCGGCATAGCTGGTCTTGAAGATTAAGGTTAGTAACGAAACTAAAATTATTTTTTTCATGAGTCCCTCTTTAAAAATATTACTTTTGGGTTTTGTTGCTTGGAATAAAATGGCCTATTTTTGAAAGGACCTCTGAATCACTCTTAGCCGAAATTGAAACAATCTCATCGTCATTGGCGGCTCTTAATAACAAACGAATGGGTTGTCCGTCTAAATACATGAGGGTCTCAGCTTGATCCGGGGTTAATGCTAACGTTACGGTTGTATATGATTCTGATATGTCTGAGCTTTTTTGTTCGTTTTGCGATAGTTTTTGGCCGGTTGCGAGTACTTCAATATCTTGAAATACAAAGGTAGTAATTTGACTTTTATTTGAAGTGATTTTGGAAATGAGATCAACGTGATTACCTGGATGGATTAAGTTGCCAACGCCGCTGGTTTCATTGACATCAAGGGTATAAGCGCGCAAACCGTTGTTAAGATTAAACGCCAAGGAATTACTACTTGACCCGAATTTATTTGAAAGTATTTGTTCTCCGGTTGAAATTGGAACAAGGGTCAAAAGATTTGAAACTTCTGTGATGTTTTGTACTGCGCTAGGGCTAACGTAAGATTCGGGTATGTTTTTTTTGAGAACCATATCAGATGTCAAAATACTTCCGGGTGGAATGTAGCGAGCTGCGACTAAGATTTCTACTGGTGTAGTTTTTTTATCGATTTCAGAAGTCTTTTGAAATAGAAAAAAGAAACAAATGCAACCGGCCGAGAGGCCAACAATGAGAGCGATAATCGAAGCGCGTTGGTTCATAGAAACCGTCCTTGATTAAATATTAACTTTTTAACTCAACGAGAGAAATAACATTTCGATGTGTCTCGAAATTAAATATGGCAAGGATTTTAATTTTTTTATTGATGAGAAGGTAAATTTTTTTATTGGTTTCTTTTTGACAAAGAATTTGTGAAAAGCCTTGGTTAAAGCAAATTTGATTAAATTGCTGAACCGGTTCATCTCCGGGAGGTAGGTAAATAAAGCCGATTTTGAGTGTTTGTAGTTTTTCGTAGAATAACTGAATGGCGGCGGGTGGAGGAGCAAAAGGAAATCCCCAATTGGATTTAGCCTGAGATAGATTAAACATCATTTTTGGTACTTCGCTAGTCATCCCATAAGTCTCGTCGGTATCTTTTGACTGCCATAGACCTAAGGCTTTATAAAGGCCATTTTTTTCAAACAATTTTATTTGAACCTGATCTGATAGGTCGAAAGAATCGCTGATTGATCCTAAGAGCGACGAGGTAAGATCTATACCGTTGCCTAAAGATTCCCAATGGTCGGTTGTGAATTCTTTGACGATAATTGGCATTAAATCGGTTAAACGCCCCTGGTTAACCCAAAGTTCTGTTTTTTGAGTTTGACCATTTATTTTTGTTTCATAATGGCTAATGGTTTGGGGTTGAAAACGAAGCGGCGAAGAAATAAGTGCCCAACAGACAACAGTGCTTGTTAGTAAAGTCCAGAAAACTAATGTTGCCCAAAACCATTTTTGTTTCATCAAGACCTCTAGTTTGGATATTTCAAAACGGTTAATTGACTTTGAAATGGAATGCCATCTGGAAATATGACGGCAACTAAAGATGGCGGAGTGCAACATATTGTTACAATCCAGGTTTGGCCAGTGTAGTTAATTAAATAAGATTTTATTTCGGAAGCCAATGGGCCCAGTGTATCAATGGCATTAAAAAAAGTATCCGCAATGCTTGCTTGTGGTGTTTGCGTGGAAATATTGAGACTTTGTTTATCGAAGTAGGATCGATAAAAACCCATATCGTTCCATACAGCGTCCGTTATTGCTGATGAATCTTTGAGCTGATTGGCAGCATATTGACGGGCAGCTTCGCCACATGCTTTATCGAAAGCACTGCGTGCTTGGAATAACACAGTAAACTGTATTGCGCCAGCAGTTAATAAAAATAGCAATGGTGTAACCAAAAGCATCTCTACAAGCGCTTGACCTTTTGGTTTAGGCGATTTTTTAAGGGCCATTGAGCACTGTTCCAAAAATGTTGGAAATTGAAGGAAGTTTTACGGAGCTAAGGGCTTGGCTCAATAAGGTTTGAATACTGAGTTGTTTGACTAGTTCTACTGGATCAGTTGATGCGAGTGTTGCTTGATAGGGCGGGTCACTAACGTTCCAAGCGGCTAATCCTGTGCCAGAAACATTAACCTGACTGAGAGTTTGTATTTCTGCATTATTGTTCTGTGTATCTTTGATGGATGTAGGATAAGAAGCATAAACAAAAATGTTATGAACGGCAGGGATATCTCTGTCTGTTACATCCAACTGGAGACCGGCCAAAAGATTTGCCAAGTTAATAACTGCGTTTAACTTTGACAATCCCGCGCTTACTTGCTCAGTAACAAAATAGCCTTCTCCTTCTAAACCGACACCTTTTTTGACACGCATTTGACCTTCGTTCTGAGAATTTGGGGCGGGTTCCACTTGATCTGAATTGAAAGTATAAATTTTTCCGTTTTTTCCACTTTTATAGCTGTAAATCTTCTTTGGCTTAGGGAGAGTGTCCAAAAAGAAATTTGCGGTTCGGAATTTGAGAGCCATGTTGGGAACGATAGCTTGGGCGAGACCTGGTCCTAAGGTTGTGACGTTAAATATCATTATTGGTGAAGGAGGAATGGGTAAAGACCATGAAAGTGGGTTGAATGAAGGGAATGTACTTTTTAAGCCGTTTTGGCTGGCAACCGATATTGTTTCGTCAGAAATTAGAAGCGGGTAAATGCCTACGGGTTGATTAATACCAAACAATATGGATTGAATGTCTTGGACTAGTTTTCTTGTATTTAGATCTTTAAATTGTGAGGGAAGTATTAAAGATAAGCCGCCGGTTACCTCCAAAACTGCTGCAATAGCCAATATGTCTACGGCGGCAGCAAGAAGTAGCGCGACATTGGTTAATCTCACGAGTTGAAGTCCATTCGCATACACGGCACCAGCTGATAAAGCGGTTAAATTACTAGCTCTAATAGCTCGTTCTTTGGCGTTGTAAAGTAATCCTGATTTATAAAGGCCGATAAAAAGAGTCACAAAGATGAAACAAAAAAGTAGTGTTGCCAATAACACTTGGCCAGAAGGATTTTTAGTCCAATGCTTTATTCGAATCATAATTAACTTGTTTGTACTCCGATTGAATTTTCGTTCAATGCTTTCGCTTCAAAAGTAATCCAAAGTACCTTAGTGAGATTCTGATTGGCGTTGAGATTCGGAAGTGGCAATCCCGCAGCTTGTAAAACATTAGTGAGTGCGGGAGGTATCAAATTTGAGGTCGCTGGTTGGTTATTTAAGGTTTGTCCGATTAAATTACCGATAAGCGGAACCCAAAGAGGCATTGGATAAGATACTCTTACATGGACGTTTGTGCCGTCCATGTCGATGTTGTATTGCGTTGCGAAAATATATGCCAAGGTTGATGGGCTTAATTGTTCTACAGGCAATAGAGCTTCAACAATCTGAAACTGCGGAGAAAAAGAAGAAGGATTTGAGGAAGCGGCAGCTTGTTGAGCAATTGAATAAGTTGCGCATTGAACAGCGAAAGATACATAGGCAATATAAAAAATTTGAGTTATACCGAAAAAAATAAAAAATAAAACGGGAACAACCAACAGGAATTCAACAGTTGATTGTCCCGTTTGTTTTTGTAGTAAATGCATTCTATGGACTTTAATTAGGTTATGGAGTTGTTACAGTGTTTGTTGTTACTTGTTTTGTTGCGCTTGCAAAGCCTGCTGTAACGCTACCACTAAATAACTTAACCGCAACAATAACGGCTACGGCAATAAGGGCAACAATTAAAATATATTCTGTCATTCCTTGACCAGACTGCTTATTTCTTAACTTCATAATGAACTCCTTTTTAGTAATTAAAACGGTAATGTTAAAACTTTAAAAAGCATTGAAAGGTAACCGTTTACCTGATTCGAAAATAAGACGGCTACGCCTGAAAATGCCAATAAAACGGCCACCAAAGTTAGCAAATATTCTGTTGCGGATTGAGCCTGCATGCCGAATCTGATAACTTTTTTGAATCTCATGGCGAAAATTATAGTTGACGATTTTTGAATTAAAATAAAAAAACATTTTGGCAATTCAGAAAGTTTTGAAGTGCCTTCGGGTATCGAAAATCGTTTCGATGTTTGAGAAAACGGACTCATTAATGGCTTGTAAAACGTCAAAAATCCTGTGAAAGTCTTGAAACGAGAAGAGCGTATGGTATAGTTACTCACATTTACCAGGGGGATTTTTCACCATGAAATGCGTTAATTGCGGGGCAAGCAACTCTTCCCATAATAAGTTTTGCAAAGAGTGCGGCCTAGACCTTAAAAACCATCCGGAACATGCTCCGGCTATAATCAACTCTGAATTATATGGAAAAGAAGTCGATGTCATTTTCTATATAGACCCTAGTACGGGGAAAATAACCGGTCTGGTTAATCCGACGGATGAACTGGCCAGTAAAGTTAGAAAAGACGGCGTTCGTCAAAGAGTGACGATTGATGCTCCTGATAATGTGGTTACGGACGAAACCGCGGGAGCGGTTTTGTCTTTTATCCGCCAGAGCAAAGAATTTTTGAGCGAAGAGTACGACGAATCGAATTATCGAAATATTCCTGTGGCGGATCTGAAGAAAGAATATCTAAAATTGTTTGAGCGGGTTTTGAAAACCAAGGCTCAACGCGGAATGAAATAAAGCTGGATTTGTTCGTTTTCGAATTGTTGGCTTTCCTCAAGGTTTTTCCCTCTCGGATTACGGCAATTTTTTAAAATATTGGACTATATAAATTGCCATGTTAAACTACAGCCCCTGATTTCATAAGATTTAAAGGATTTTATTGCTCCTCGGTCGATTGACTGAGGTTCTTTTTTTTGAGCGGTAAAAGCTGTTTTGGGTTTTTATTACGAAGGAGATTGAGTTTGTTAAATTATCTTTTAGGTCTTTTTTCAAATGACGTGGCCATTGATTTGGGAACCGCCACGACTTTAGTTTACGTTAAAGGGCGTGGGATTGTATTACAGGAACCCTCTTTGGTTGTGGTTCATAAAAGCACCAATCAAATCTTGGCTGTGGGTAACGACGCGAAGTTGATGTTGGGCCGCACACCCGGTTCCATCGTTTCTATCAGACCCATGAAAGACGGCGTTATCGCGGATTTTGAAGTAACCGAAAGAATGCTTCGTTATTTTATTTCCAAAGTCCATAACCGCCGTTCTTTGATAAGGCCCCGAATTGTGGTGGCCATCCCGTCAGGATGTACTGAAGTTGAAAAAAGAGCTGTCCGGGATTCGGCGGAGCAAGCGGGCGCGCGCGAAGTGTTTTTAGTGGAAGAGCCCATGGCGGCAGCCATCGGCGCCGGGATGCCTATCGCTGAACCTCAAGGAAACATGATTGTGGATATCGGCGGCGGAACCACAGAAGTGGCGGTGATCTCGCTGGGCGATATAGTTTATGGTAAATCGATTCGAACCGCTGGCGACGAGTTGGATGAAGCGGTTATTAGTTATATCAAACGCACCTACAATATATTGATCGGCGAGCGAACGGCCGAGGATATTAAAATTCAAATTGGTTCTGCTTTTCCGTTGGAACAAGAACTTCGCATGCAATGCAAAGGCCGCGACTTGGTGACTGGTTTACCGAAAACGATCGAATTGACATCTGAAGAAATTCGAGGCGCTTTGGAAGAACCCCTGCTCCAAATTATTGAGACGATTAAAATGACTTTAGAGCGCACACCTCCCGAATTGGCGGCGGACATTGTGGACCGCGGAATTATTTTGGCCGGTGGATCCTCTTTGCTAAAAAACCTGGACGAGCGTCTTCGGGATGAAACGGGTGTTCCGGTGAATTTGGCCGATGATCCCAGCACAGCGGTCGCCATGGGAGTGGGTCAGTTGTTAGACCGTTCCATGGACTTTTTAAAGCGGATTTCGGTTCTCGAGAAAGAATACGTCTAGTTTGTTTTGAATATGCACCGCCCGCAAAGTCTTCAAAGGCTGAAGTTTCATGGTTAAATTTCTTCTTAAAAATATTTCAGGTCTATTTTTAATTTTCATTCTGATTTGTTGTTTTTGGCTTTTGCTTCACAGGGGATCGGCCCGGTTTTATGCCGCTTCACCTTACAAGACGGCGGCCCTGAATCTGTGGACGCCGATTCAAGAGTCGGTGAATTGGCTCATTTCTTTTCCTGAAAGCACTTTAAACGCAGTCCGTGAGTTGGGAACCCTTCGAAAAGAAGTCAACCGTTTACAGCTTGAAAACCAATCGCTTCACACGGAACTTTCCAATCAAAAATCCGTCGAATCTGAATTGACTCGTTTAAAAGAAATTCTCCAGATCAAAGCCAAATTACCTCATCAGGCACAAATTGCCCGCATCATTACCCATGATCCCAGTACCTGGAATAAGAGTTTTGTCATTGATATTGGCTCGGACGATGGAGTGGAACCAGATTCTTCGGTTATTTCGGAACAGGGAATCGTGGGGCGTGTTTTGGAAGTGGACCCCAAACATTCCAGAGTCTTGTTGTTAACTGATAAGGAATCCAGCATATCGGGTGTGGATCAACGATCGAGAGTTACCGGTATTGTGCAGGGAACGGGAAAAAATGAATTCCGATATGGTTATGTTACCGCCGGCGAAGATGTTCAAAATGATGATTTGATTGTTTCTTCCGGGTTGGGTGGTATTTATCCAAAGGGCTACGCGATTGGAACCGTCGTTAAAAAGACCCAATCTGAAAATGGGTTGAATGTTGAGATTGAAATGGCTCCTGTGGTTGATTTTGGCGCTCTGGATTATGTTTTTGTTCTTCCGCCGATTAATGTTTATGAATAGAGGAGGATGGTGTGCGAATACCTAAGGAAACTTTATGGTTATTCATCCTTTTTTTCGTTCAACAATTGCCGTTAGTGGCGGATTGGGGAGTCGATCTTCCGTTAATATTTGTGGTTTTGACCGGGGTCAGGTCTGGCGTATCCCAAGCGGCCGCCTGGGGTTTTATGACAGGAATGATTCAAGATTTATTGTCTTCAGGTGGAATCGGAATCAATACGATTTCAAAGACGTTTGTGGGATTAGCCGCGTCTTTATTAAAAATGCATGTTTATCGCGAAAGGGTTTTGACCCAAACCTTTTTAATCATGGGATTGTCGATTTTTCATGAAATTTTTTCTTATCTTCTCATGCGATGGGATGACGAAGCGCCGCGGGCGGAAGATGCTCTTGGCATCTGCGTCCGCAGTGTTTTATTTACGACGCTGACGGGTTTGGTGGTTTGTGTGTTTGTGGTGCGTTTTCGGCGTCGCCGATTTGATCCGGCGACAGCTTAGGATCAATAAAACTAATTTTGAGTTTTTTCTCGGTTTGGAGAAATTGAGTGGCTTTAAGATTCCCCCGCGGGATTAAATTCGCCGTTTCAACCGAAAAAAAGATGAATGTCTTATTCGGTATTGTTTCTTTAGCTTTTTTCGGCGTTTTTTTGAAATTGTTTTATCTTCAAATTCTAAATTATCCCTATTACCGTGGACTGTCCGATTCAAATAGTTTAAGGCTGATTACAGCGCGCGCGCCCCGTGGAATTATTACGGATCGAAGCGGCGAAATTTTAGCGACGAACATACCTTCCTACTCACTTTACGTTGTCCCGGCTGATCTAAAAGCTTACGGGCCTACCATGGTCCGCCTTAGTCAAATTTTGGATGAGCCGTTGTCTTCTTTGGAAATGACAGTTGAAAGCCGAAGAAAAAGACGGAAGTTCGAACCCATTCGTTTACAAGCGCATCTGGATGAAACGTTAATCGCTCAAATTGAGGAAAATCGCGCTCGATTGCCGGGTGTTTACATTCAAATGGAGCCCGAACGTTATTATCCCCATGGTGAATTGGCTTCGCATATTTTGGGTTATATCGGAGAGATAAGCGAAGAGGATTTGACACGCTTGCGTGAAAGCGGCTATAGCGTTGGCGCGGTGGTAGGCAAAAAGGGAATTGAACGGGTTTACGATCAGGTTTTACGGGGAGAAGATGGGGGTGTTCAGATTGAGGTGGACGCCAGTGGTGTTCAAAAAAGAACACTCGCCTATAAAAAACCCATTCAAGGTCAAACCTTGCAGTTAAGCATCGATTGGAAAGTACAAGAACTGGCAGAACAAATGTTGGGTGATCAGATCGGCTCTATTGTGGTTACCAATCCACAGACTGGCGAAATATTGGCGATGGTCAGTCATCCCAATTTTGATCCTAACGAGTTTGTCAGCGGTATTTCTTACAAAGATTGGAACAAACTGCTAAAAGACAAAAATCATCCGCTGGAAAACAGGGCGATTCAAGGTCAATATCCGCCGGGGTCCATCTTCAAACCCATCACGGCTTTAGCCGCATTGGAAGAAGGTGTTATTGATCTTAAAAAGGTATTTTTGTGTAAAGGTATTTTTTGGTTTAAAACTACGCCTTATCGGTGTTGGCGGACATCAGGGCATGGATGGGTTAATTTGGAAAGGGCTATTATCGAGTCCTGCGATATTTTCTTTTATCAATTGAGTCTGTTGGTCAAGGTAGACAAGATATCTGATATGGCGAAAGAAATGGGACTGGGTAGCAAGACTAAAATAGATTTGGACTCAGAGGCAACAGGACTTGTTCCTAGTCCGCAGTGGAAAGAAGCTACCCAGCATCAACCCTGGTTTCCGGGAAACACTATCCAAATGTCTTTTGGTCAAGGTTATCTTTTGACGACACCGCTTCAAATGTTGGACGTGACTTCGGGTTGGGCTATGAATGGAAAGATATATAAACCTCATCTTCTTTATAAAGTAGTAGATCAAAACACAGGTCGGGCGGTTTTTGAAAAACAACCTGAAGTTTTACATGACGCAGAACTTGATCAAAAGTCCTTGGACTTTATTAAAGCCACTTTGGAAAAGGTGGTCAGTTCTAATGTGGGAACCGGGAAAAGAGCCCGTATTAAGGATATACGTGTAGCTGGTAAAACGGGATCGGCCGAGAATCCGCACGGTGCTGATCACGCTTGGTTTACGGCTTATGCGCCGGCGGAAGACCCTAAAGTCGCTGTCATTGTCATGGTGGAAAACGGCGGGGAAGGCGGGGTTGTTTCGGCGCCAATCGCTAAGCGGGTTATGGAGCAAACACTGGGATTGGACGTAACGCCCTGGCAGACGCCCACGCCTGTGGTTGCGCAAGAAACTCCTAGTGTACAGTCACCTCCTGTTATGGGAGTAGCGCCTTGAAAATCAAATCAATTTTTCAAAGTTATTTTCGAGGCGTGGATTGGGCGCTCATTACCTGCGTTTTGTCTCTTTCTGTAATTGGTTTTTTTGTTATTTATTCAGCGACGGTTCATGGAGGAGAAATGGCTGAGCTGTGGAGAAAGCAAATTTTTTGGTTTGGAATTTCACTCATTACCATGTGGGTGTTTTCTAAAATAGATTATCGGTTTTGGTTGGAGGCTTCCTATATTTTCTATGTTGTTTCTATCATTTCATTGCTGGTCGTATTATTTATTGGGGATCAGACGAATGGGGCCAGACGCTGGATTAAGCTGGGATTTATTTCTTATCAACCGTCCGAATTAGCCAAACTTTCCGTTCTTTTGGTATTGGCTCGATATATTGGCAGTCAAACGATCGAGTTGTATTTTTTAAGAAGGTTTTTTTTACTTCTGTCTTTATTGATCGTGCCGCTACTCTTAATTTTAAAACAGCCTGATTTAGGGTCGGCCTTATTGTTGATTCCTGTTTCGTTCATTCTAATGTATGTGGGCGGTATTCGAGTTCGTTGGTTGGCGTGGGTCGGCTTGACGGCTTTGGCTTCCGCGCCTCTGATTTGGCATTTTTTAAAAGATTACCAGCGGGAACGGCTGGCTGTTTTTATTGATCCACAGGACGACCCCTTGGGCGCGGGTTATAACATTATCCAGTCGGTTATTGCCATTGGTTCGGGCGGTATTTCTGGCAAAGGGTATATGCAGGGCACTCAAACTCAGCTTTCATTTATTCCTGAACATCACACGGACTTTATTTTTTCCGTAGTTGGAGAAGAGTGGGGTTTTGTGGGGTGCGTTTTTGTTTTGGGGTTTTATTATTTTATGATTCAAAGAATTTTTGAGATATCCAAAAAAGCCAGAGATCGAGAGGGAGCCCTTTTGGCTTTGGGTATCGCGGGTATGTTCACGGTTCAGATCATTATCAATGTGGGAATGACAGTAGGCCTTTTGCCCGTAACGGGGTTGACTCTTCCGTTTATTAGTTACGGCGGTTCTTCTTTAATGTTCAGCTACGCAGCGATCGGCATTCTCTTAAACATCTCTTATGCGAATCGCCGGCCTGTTTTGATCACGGGAAAAGGTTAGTAATTACGGCGAAGAACAGGGTCTTTTGATATACTCGTTCCACTTTTCGGAGAAATGCTGCTCAAATAGTTAATATTGAGGAATTGATGAGTTCTCAAAAAAAAATGATCCCGCTAAATTGGAAAAACGGGTCTCTTATCTTTCTTTTTTCCTTTTTGTTCGCCACGACAGCTGTTTATTTTCTCCGGCAAGCGTTAATCCCTAAAGAGGAACTAGATTGTTACGCCCGAGTCGCTGTTCTTCAAAAAGCGGTCAACCAATGGAATCAAGCCTACCCGGATAAAGTCATAAACGATGAAATTGATGAATCGCAATTGATCAAGGCAAGTTTTTTACAGCCTC
>Ga0206855_10061_pt1 | contig 33929 bp, 34 predicted proteins | sample Alteio_BWOrgCont_51_FD_152637 | JGI IMG/M metagenome (GOLD analysis project Ga0206855, IMG submission 152637) | Enriched cells from forest soil in Barre Woods Harvard Forest LTER site, Petersham, Massachusetts, United States -... | ecosystem: Environmental > Terrestrial > Soil > Temperate forest >...
GATATTTTTGAAGCAACATTCGGGTATAAGACCCAGGCATTTGACCCTTCATTTTTAGCAGTAACCGGAGATAAATCACCTTCACGTACAGAGCAAGGAGCGTATGGGTCTCCTTATTATGCAAAAGATGCACTTGGTGTTGAATATTATATGCCGGTTACTCTGACCTATCCAGACAATACACAGCCAAATGGGCAGGGTGCAGGATTACCTGGTAGCACATCTTCAGGGTTGTTGAAAACATGGAATTTGCCTTATCCTGTTATTTCGGTTACGAGCCGGAAAACAATAATTGAAACGCCACTCACGGAACGCAGAGGCACTGTGAAGGAACTGATAAACATACAAGACTATGAGATTACAATAAGAGGGTTTATAATAGGAAGTACAAATGAGTTTCCGGAAAATGATGTAACTATTTTACGAAACATTTATGAGCAAAATACTGCATTATCTATCCAATGCCCGCTTACAGATATATTTCTATTACGCCCAGACAGGAGTGGCAGTGACCAAGTTGTAATACGCGCGATAAACTTTGCAGCTATTCACGGCATAAAGAATATCAGGCCATACGAGTTGCATATGGTAAGTGATGAACCATTTAACCTTATATCTATAACATAATGTTTGTACTCAGCAGTGATATAACGATTGGCAACTTCCGGTTTAGCGGAGTGTGTGAAGTACAGATAAGGAGAGGGCTTCACAGCATTGCTGATTCAGCAACAATAAAAATACCTTCTATTGCCAGAATAGTGACCGAGGGAAAAGCAGAACCAGGAAATGTAGTTACAGGTAATCAATTCAGCGATGGAGATCCGGTAACAATAAAATTAGGCTACAACGGAGACCTGCAAACAGAATTCAGAGGTTTTGTAAAACGCCGAAATCTGAATATGCCTTTAGAAGTGGAATGTGAAGGGTTTAGCTGGTTGCTAAGAAGGAATACGATTAATAAATTCTGGTCAACAATTAAAGTAAAAGACCTTTTGACAGAAGCGGTGTCAGGGATAGAGTCAAATTATAAAATTGAAGTGCAGTGTGATGTTGATTACGATCTTGGAAATGTTATTGCAAACAATACCAGTGGCTTTGATATTATTAATAATCTCTCAAAATATACAGATGGTTGTTTGTCATGTTTCTTTATACAGCCTGATATTTTATGGTGTGGGTTGATATATTCCTCATATGCTAATGGGGTGGACGTAATTAATAAGGGACTGGTAAATTACAGGCTTGGATATAATGTTGTAAAGGATAACAGCTTAATAGAACGACTTACAGAAAATGACCCGACAGAAGTGAGGTATAGCAAAAAGAGTTCGAGCGGGGTGGTAATTTCTCAAACATCAGATGTTTTCAAAAATTTTGGGTGTGTACATAGTAGAATACTAAACCAAATAAAAGATGCTACTGTTTTAAAAGAACTGGCAAATGAAAAAGCATATCAAATAAATTATTCGGGCTATGAAGGTGCAATTACTTCGTTTCTTCAGCCCTATTCTTCGCCGGGTTGTAAAGCATTTATTGCAGATGACCGTTACCCAGAACGTAATGGCATGTATCTGACGGAAGGGGTTGAAGTAAAATTTGGAATAAATGGAGCGCAAAGAATAGTAGAAATCGGTCCTAAGGTAGGATTTGCAAACGACATTGGAAATGACTAAGAACGCTGCAAAAATAAAAGCAGGAATAAAAGCGTTGACGCATAAGCCTTACGAGATAGTAAGCGGAACAGTTGTTCCTGGAAGCATTGACATGGAACAATATACGATCAGTGTTCAGCCAAGTGATGGTAGCGATCCAATAGAAAGTGTGATGCTGAATGCAATATCGGCAGATGGCAATGGGATGATCTTGTATCCAATTGATGGGAGTAGTGTTATTATTGGAACTATAGATGGACCAGGGGAGTGGACAATATTAAAGGCTTGTGACCTGGTGAAGATAGTGGTTATGATTGGCGCCAATGTGATTGAAATGGATACTAACCAGATTGTGTTTACGCAAGGTTCAGCTATGCTCACAATGACGGGGGGTAAGTTTAGTATGAAGAACGGGAGTACGGACTTGAATACGCTGCTGGGGAATATACTGAGCCATATACTGGCAATGACGGTGAGTACGGGTACCGGACCGAGCGGGACGGCGATCAATACGCCGGATTTTTTGAGTGATCAGAGTTCATTGGGCGAGCTTCTTTTTTAAAATGTGATTGAATGCGATAATGTGGAATTAATGTGTCGTTTCGGCGGCGCTCACGATGACAAAAATAAATGTGGAAAGCCCCAGCCCTAAAGGGAGGTGTTAAGTAAGTAAAAAGTAAATATTTTTATAATGAAAAGGTTGGTTTTTTTATTGATGTTTTTAGCCGCAAGCATTGCGTCTCTACAGCGGGCGGATGGGCAGGTGTCGGTACCGTTGCGGCATATAACGATTAATGGGGTGACGCAGGATCTGGGGGCTGACAGAAGCTGGATGACAGTGACTGATAGTTTTTATTATGCGACAAGGCATTGGGTGGACAGTTTGCTGCTGGCTTATACGGGTGGTGGGAGTGTAGCGCTGGATGATACAGCGGCGGCTATACGTGTGGGGTTGAACGGAGCCGCAAGCATTGCGGCTCTACTGGATACGGCTGGCGCTCATATGGCGCTGATAAATGGTAAGGTGAACTATGCGGATACGGCAGCAATGCTGGCTGGGTATGCGAGGGAACTGGCGTTTTTGGATAGTATAGCTGGGATGCGTGATAGCATTAATGCGCTGCGCGCGGCTGTGACGGCTGCTGCTACGGGGGGTAGTGTTACTGATTTGATGACTGATGCGACTATGACGGGAGGGCCGATAACCACTACGGGGACGCTGGGGGTGAATGTGGCGCATGGGTTTTACTGGAGCGGGCTGGATACTGCTGTTAATATGAGGATTGATAGTGTATGTACATTAATAGGGAAATTAAACACCGATAGTGTGCAAATAGGCAGGGTATTGCCTGCTGCAAATGGTGAGGGAATGATAGCGCATAGTGGTAATTATTACGTGGAGGCGGTAGCTGATGAATATGAAGCTGCGCTGCTTGCCGGTACTGTAAATAATACTGGTAATGCTGAGTTACATGCGGGGTATCTTTCATTGAGTAACGGGTCTCATGCTATGGCGCTTGTGATGCCGGTAACGTTGGGGGCAACAAGATGGGATACATTGCCAAATGCTACGGGGACGATATTTATACGGCCTGATACAGTGGGTGGTAGTGGTGATGACCCTTGTATAGCTACGGGTACGTTGGTTAAAGACAGTGCAATGGCGATACAGGGGAGAATAGCGCTGAAGATGAACTATACAGATACTGCGGCGATGCTGGCGGGGTATGCAAGATTGTTGGCGCTGATTGATACTGCGGCGGCGATAAGGACGGGACTGAGCGGAGCCGCAAGCATTGCGGCTCTACTGGATACTGCGGCGGCGCATATGACGCTGATACAGGCGAGGGTGAAGTACACTGATACTGCGGCGATGCTGGCGGGGTATGCAAGATTGCTGGCGCTGATTGATACTGCGGCGGCGATAAGGACAGGACTGGCGGCGGCGGGAACCGGTACTGTGACGAGTGTGACGGCGGGGGTGGGGATTAGTGTGACGGGAAGCGCTACGATAAACCCTACGGTGAATGTGACACCAATACCGGCGCACAGTGTGCTGAGTAATAATACGGGAAGCTCAACTAACCCGGCTGGGAGTATTGCATATGATAGTGCGGCGACTGCGACTGCGCTGGTGGAATATAATTATGCCACCAATGTAGCAGCGAATAATATAGCTGTAGGTTTCCAGTCTTTTGGAGCTAATAAAAAACTATCGTTAGCCTCTCCATTTATAGAAGAGAATACTTACGGAGGTGGAGGTAGCGTAGATACTTTACCTGTGGCATCGACGCTTCCTAATGGGATGACTTATTTCTGGATCAATAACGGAGCAGGTTATTATGATATAGTCAGTTCTGGTGGAATTGGTGTGCATCCGGGGTCAATCGGTGTTGGATGCGGCGCATTTACTACCTGTGTTAATAACGCAGGTGGGACGGGAGCTGCATCATGGCAAACCTCATTCACATGCCCTGCACCTTTTGGGGCTATACCTGGAAGTGCGCGAGCTATTCTTTATTATAATAATAGTAGTAATTATATCCAATTCTTAACATCGGCTGCGAATCAAATACTGCAAGGAACAAATAGTGGCGATATGTCATTTACCGGAACTCCAACTTGTACCAAATGGAATATGGTTACTGGCAGCAATACCGGTATTGGTACTGCGACATTGTCAAGCGGGACGGTGACGGTGAGTAATACGCAGGTGACGGCGAATAGCAAGATAGAGGTATGGCTGAATAGCGGTGCAACGCCGAGTACGGTAACGAGCATCTATGTGGTGACGACGCTGACGGCGGGGACGAGTTTTGTGATAACGGCATATACGCCGGGAACAGCGGCAACGGCTACGACGGATAATAATGTGGTTTATTATAAGATAACGAATTGACCTCTCCCCCGGCCCCTCTCCGAAGGGGAGAGGGGTGACTGTGCGAGTGCTGGGCGCGAGTGGTATCTGAACTATGATTTTTAATGATTAAAATGGAAAATATGAAAATGAAAAAACTGATTTTAGTTGCTTCGTTCCTGAGCATGACAATTGCAGGAACGGCGCAGACGGATGATGTGGCTGGGTATGTAGCGGATAGTGTGTTTACGGTGCATGTGGACAGCGGGACGCAGTTTACGTATTGCAACATAGAGCCTGTGATGATGCTGGGTGATGACAGCGCTTGTACGCGCATAGTGTATAATGTGATAAACGATTATGGGCGACAGCCGTGTAAGGATACGAGTGTGCATGGTTATACTTATAGCGCGGCTGTGTTTGTAACGATCTATGGTAATGGGGTGAGCCATGATGTGAGTTTCAGCATCAACAATATAAATGCCAATAGCTATACGGCATGGAAGCTGTATGGGGAGAAGTGGATTTACTGGAAGATAAGTGAGAAGTATAATTTAACCCTAAATCCATAAAGGGACTTCCCCATGTAATGTGAAAATAAATAAATGTGCAAATGTGAAAATTAAGGCGCGATGGCTAAGTTGATGAATGATATTAGTTTGATTGAGAGTGGTGTGGGTGAGGACCTGGCGGTGGTGGCGGGGGATTTTGCGATTGTGGAGAGTACGGCTATGCACCAGCGGCAACTGATACTGGATAGCAAGGGGGATTTTAAGCAGAACCCGACTATTGGCGTGGGGGCGTTCGGGTATATTGATGATGAGGGGCCGAATGACCTGATACGTGCTATAAGTGTGGAGTTTGCGAGGGATGGGATGGATGTGGCGAGTGTAGGGCTGTTGCCGAGCGGCAATATTCAAACGGACGCTTTTTACATCTAATGTGAAAATAGGGCAATGTGAAAATGTGAAAATAATCCAAATTACCAATTACTAATTCCAAACAAATGACAATTACAGTGCAGCCGAACCAGAGTATGAGTGATGTGATTATCCAGGCGGTGGGTAGTATGGAGGGTGGTATGCAGTTTTGCGAGGATAACGGGGTGAGTATTAGTGATGTGCCGGTGGTGGGGACGGTTTATGTGGTTAGTGACCTCTCCCTGGCCCTCTCCAAAGGAGCGGGGACTGCTGCGCTACAGTATATAGCGCAGAATGATATTACGATTGGGACTTTGGGTGTTGCTCCGGCGGGGCTGGGGTGTACGGTGGTGCTGTACCCGGTGATGCAGGGATTGGCGGCGAACCCGGCGGTGCCGAGCGGTGCTGGTTTCTGGGATTATACGATAAGCGCGGCGGCGGGGTTTGTGAATGTGAATGCGCTGGCGAGCGGAGATTTTCCCGGTGACCCGAACCCGGTGAGCTACCAGTATGTGGATGTGTATGTGGCGACGCCGGTGGCGGCGGGTAGTGTGAATGAGTATGCTACGGCCACGATGAGTGGCAAGAGTATTGAGTATCATATTCCTTATGCGGCCGGGCATACGGATTGTATAGTGTGGAGTGACCTGGGGAGCAGCCCTTATACGGTGACGTTTGCTGATGTGAATGGTAATGAAGCGTATGCGGCGCCGCTTGTGTTTCTGCATACGAATACGCAGCATGTGGATGCTTTCCTGATACCGGAGCTGACGGTGGCGGTGGTGAGTAGTACGCCGAGTGAGTGTACGCTTAGGTTGACGCGCAGCCATCCTTCGTTGCAGGCTCCTATAACAAGTGTGGCCATGGCTTGGTTGTATGCGGGTGTGGGTGGAACGGCTGATCCGCTCGACCCGACGAATGCTGATAAAACGATTGTGGTGTTGGGGCCGGGATTGCATACGCTGGGGGTGAGCGCGCAATATACGGACAGCGGGGATGGTGTGGGGTTTCCGGCGAGTGCGATGAGTATGGTGGTGGAGATTGCTTAGATGGTCTAAAGTAGAAAGTCTAAAGTTTGGGAGTAAGTATTTTTTTTAATCATAAAAACATGGGGAAGCCCCTTTAGGGGTTTGGGGTATATGGCAAGGACGATAGGACAGATACAGGGGGCGATTGTGGCGGCGGTGAGCGCGGATGCTACGCTGGGGCCTGCGCTGACGAGCAGCAGCCTGACGGCGGTGTGGCTGTTGTGGACGTGGGTGGTGGCAACGTGCCAGTGGACGCTGGAGAGCTTGTTTGATGCGCATGTGAGTGAGGCGCAGGGGATAATTGCGGCGCAGAAGCCGCATACGCTACAGTGGTATGCTACGATTGCGAAGGCGTTCCAGTATGGGGACAGCTTGCCTGCGGATACGGATGTGTATAGCCCTGTGGCTGCGCCGGGTGATGCGAGCCTGGTGGTGACGTATGCTGCTGCTGTGGAGGTGACGAACCTGGTACGTATTAAGGTGGCTACAGGTAGCGCTGGGAGTTTGAGTGCATTGAGCAGCGGGCAACTGACGGCGTTTACGGCTTATATGGCTCTGGTGAAGGATGCGGGGGTACGGTTGCAGTGTACAAGCGGGGCGGCGGATACGTTTCAGCCTACGATGGTGATTATGTATGACCCGCTGGTGCTGGATGCTACTGGCGCCAGACTTGATGGTACGGAGGCTACGCCGGTGAAGGATGCGATAAATGCGTTCTTAGACAGCTTGCCGTTTAACGGGGTGTTTATACTGAATAGTTTTATTGCGGCGATGCAGGCGGTGCCGGGTGTGGTGATAGCTGATGTGGTGAGTGTGCAGGCGTTTTATGGTAGTGTGCCGCCGGTGGTGATTGCGGCGCAGTATGTGCCGGATGCGGGGTATCTGGCGCTGGATAATACTTGGTTTGGGGCGAATGTGAGTTATGCTCCGTATGTTGTTTGATTAATGTGATTGAATGCGATAATGTGATTGAATGTGGTGATTGTGTTGCGCATTAGTGTCTGAACTATGATTTTGAATGATTAAAATGAAAACTATGGCATACTTTCCACCACCACCTCCGCATCCGCCGATAAAGGAAACAGAGGATAGATTTACAGAAAGAGGAATAAAGATTGATGTTCCCTCTAAGAAAAGTTTTTTAAAAAGATTGTTCAGTAAAAACATGGGGAAGCCCCTTTAGGGGTTTGGGGTTATGGGTCTATTTGATGTGAATTATGGGAATCTGGTGACGCAGCAAATACCGGTGCGGTTGCGGAATGGGGTGATGATGGCATGGCTGAAGGCGCTGGTAAGCCCTGTGGTGTATCTGAAGGGTTTGTTTGATACGAACAGGGCGAATAACCTTTATAACCTGGCGCATAACGGGCAGGTGTGCTATTTGCAGGCGGCGCTGAATGATGTGTTTGATGATGTGAGCAGGCGGATATATATTACTGACGGGCAGTATGATGACCCGCTGTTTATATACCGGGCTATTGAGCTTAAACCGGTGTGGCTGGGGCGGGTGAGCGAGGAGGGGAGTACGACTTACCCTGACCCGGAGGTGTTATATACTGCGGCAGAGACGTATTTGCTGGGTGTGAGCTTTGTGGTGCATGTGCCGAGTGCGGTAACGTTTGATATGGCGCATTTGCGGGCGGTGGTGGATAAGTATAGGTTGCCGGGGAAGGGGAATTATACGGTGGTGACTTTTTAACCCCCCGCCCTAAAGGGAGCTTTTCAACACGAGTAAAAACGACTATTAAACAGTATTTAAAGCCCCTTTAGGGATTTGGGGTTAACAATAAAATTGATTTTATGTCGTTCGGCGAAGGCTCACGATGACAAAAACTAAAAACCAAGATTATGAATAAGACAGATTTTTCGCATTTGGGTGGGTTTCCGCTGACGCAGGATGAGTTGGATTATTTGCAGCAGGCGTATATTGCTTGTGTGCAGGCTTTGGCGGCGGCGCCGGTGAATGGGACTACGCCATACACGCTGACGGGCTGCGCGGTGAGCGGAGGTGGTAATACTGTAGCCAATGGTTGGTTTGTGTACGGTGGTGAACTGATACAACTGACGGGTGGTACGGTGACGCCGAGCGGCGGCCAGGTGGCGCTGGTGCTGATAACGGATAATACGAGTAACCTGACGTATAATGACGCGAGTGTGTTTGCTGCGCATCATATGAAAACGGCTACGCTGATTGCTGCGGCAACGGCGACGGATGCTACGCATTTCCCGCTGAGTGCGCTGCTGACGTACCCTGTGAGCCTGGGGATGGCGGGAAGGGAGAGTGCGTGGACGAATTATACAGCAAGTGGCATTCCGATTGGAACGGGAGGAGGCGCTTCCGCAGCTTTTAACGTAAATTATAAAAGAAACTGGCTGAGTAATACTGTAGTAGTACAGGGTGTGGCTACTATTACAACAGCGAATGATTGCTATACTATTGATGCTAATACGTTTGATAATACATTTCACTTAGCTACTGGTTATCACCCCAGCGCCGAGGTGCCTTTTGCGGCGCAACCAAGCATAATAGAATGGGCAATAAGTGGTGGTGGTAATGCGTATGTGCCAGTATTGGCTGCTTATGTAGATACGAGTGGTAACCTTCAGTTCCAATTTCCTAAACCTACGAGTGGGACGACTTATACGGTGACGTTTAGTTTTGAGATGCCGCTGGATTAGGGGATCTATATTCTTGATGTGCTTTGCCGTGTAAATAAAAGCAGATAGACAATAATGAATAGCATAGATGTTGCGGACGATGCAGCTACTTTTAAAAGCAGCATACCGAAATTAGATAAGTTCCATAATTCTATAGTGAAGAAAACAAAGTGATGCAAAAAAATGAGAAAAGCGCTGTAAACAAGGAATGGCATCCAGCCCATGCTTTTTATAGAAGGGCTTTGGTTGGCATATTCTGATAAATTTCGAGGCAGCAGGGCGCTGAGTACATTTGTGCGCAGGTAGGCAATAAGTATGGTCGCAAAAGCGTGCATACCTGCGGTATTCATAAAAGTATCAACGGTGATGCCAAGAAAAAATCCCAATATCAGCAATGCCCATATAGGTGTTTCGAATGGCAACAAAAGAAGAAAGAGCGGATAGACGTAGGGTATAAAAATGGGAAAACCAGACGGCTCGTTCCACCAGCGCAGGGTGATCTTATTTAAGATCAGCACCTGTAGCAGGATGATAATACAAAACCGTATCGTGTTTTTTAAATAAACGTTCATTGTTATTTTTTTGCTGTTGAATCTTCAAGTTGTTTTCTTTCAGCGGCCATTTTATTTTCTATTACATACACATACTGGAGATTATGAAAATTGGTTGACGATAACAGGTAGATAATCTGCAATCCCTTTTTCTTTTCTATCTCCGTTTTAACTACTGTACCTATCAGCACATCTGGCGGAAAGTAAAGAGAGTAATTGTTAGTAAAAACAGAGTCGCCTTTTTTTACAATATTTTGTTGCGGCACGTCTATCATAATCAGAATATCCGGGCCTTTCTCATCCCATACTACAAAACCGTTAGTGCCATCTTTTAATTTGGCGCTGACTTTTTGTTTTGAGCTTAATACGGATAGCACACTTGCGAAATGTGCTGAAACATGCTCCACGCGGCCTACAACACCGGTGCCTGATATTACCGCCATATTTTTACCGATCCCATCTTTTGATCCACGGTTGATGGTAATATAGTTATCGCTGGCGTTTGTGGAATTATTTACTACTCTTGCTGTGCGGTAAACATAATCGGCAAATTTCACAATGTGGGTGGAAGTATCAACAGGGTTTATTTTTTTGTGTACCAGGCTGTCGCGGAGTGTATCAACACTATGCAGCAGGTCTATTTCTTTTCGAAGCACAGCATTTTCGTCCAGCAGGCTGTCATTCATTTTCCTAAGCCCGAAATAATAGACCACATCGCTTTGCTTTTTATAAATGATACCGGACACTGCATTGGCAGAACTGATTATGTCGTTGCCCTGCAGTGTATTGGTGCGCTCTATAAGAATGATACATACTATCTCTAACACAAGAAACAGTATGAGGTTAAAAAAGCGGCGAATGAAAAGTATAAAATTGCGCACCTTACTTGTAATTGGGAATTTGTAATTGGGAATTTGGCCGTAACATGATTGCAGGAGTTGTTGTTTGATAGTATAGAATCGTAATCACAAATCCGGTATTATACTCTTCGCAATATTTTATTCCTGGTGTCGTAATAATCCCAATTCCTGATTACAAATTCCCAATTCCAAAAAACAACTCCCCTTTAGGGGCTGGGGGTTTACTTCATCAGGAATGGCATCCTGGCAATATTTTTAAGCGCCATACCGGTGCCGCGCACCACTGCCCGCAGCGGGTCGTCGGCTACATGAACAGGCAACTTTATTTTGTGCGAAATACGCTTATCCAGTCCACGCAGCAAAGCGCCGCCGCCGGTAAGGTACAAGCCACGGCGATAAATATCTGCGGCTAGTTCGGGTGGTGTGCTTTCGAGCGCCTTTAATATTGCTTCTTCAATTTTGAAGATTGATTTATCAAGCGCTTCCGCTACTTCCTGGTAGGATACCATGATCTGTTTCGGAATGCCGGTTACCAGGTCTCGCCCGTTTACAGCAATATCATCGGGTGGGGTATCAAGTTCTTTTAGCGCAGAACCAACATGTATTTTTATTTGTTCGGCGGTGCGCTCTCCTATCATCAGGCTGTGGTAGCGGCGCATGGCTTCCATAATGTCGGTGGTAAACTCATCTCCCGCTATACGAATTGACTGGTCGCAAACAATACCGGCAAGCGCTATCACCGAAATACCCGTTGTGCCGCCTCCTATATCTATTATCATATTGCCTGTTGGCTCTTCCACATCAATACCTATGCCCAGTGCGGCGGCCATTGGTTCATGTATCATATACACTTCCTTTGCGCCTGCCTGCTCTGCCGAATCGCGTACTGCGCGCTTCTCCACCTCGGTAATACTGGAAGGGATACAAATTACCATCCGCCAGCTAGGTGGGAACATTGGTTTTTTCGGGTAAACTAATCTTATCATTTCCCGCAGCATACCTTCAGCGGCGTTGAAATCGGCTATCACTCCGTCTCTGAGCGGGCGTATGGTTTTCAGGTTATCATGGGTTTTTTCGTGCATCATCATGGCTTTTTTGCCCACGGCTACAATTTTATTTGTAGTGCGGTCTATAGCTACAATAGATGGTTCGTCAACCACTACCTGGTCGTTATGTATGATAAGCGTATTGGCGGTGCCAAGATCTATTGCGATTTCCTGCGTCAGGAATTTAAAAAAGCCTAAAAAACTCATTATTGGGGTAATTTATATTATCGCAAAAGTGCGAAAAAAGTAATAAACTTTCCCGGTTTTATCCGGTAGCGGCAAAATTATGCAAATATTTCTCCGCAACCGGGAATTATGTAAGATATGAATAAAAATAGCAACTATGCGGCTAAATAGTTTTTTAAACATAGGCAGTGAAATAGTTTCCACGGGCTTACTTTATGAGTGCATCAATTTCATTGCTCTGTAGAAGACCGGAACAATGAAGCAATCCTAAAAAAGGTAAAGGAATAATAATCATACCTATTTTGAAAAAATAAAATCAATAATACAGCTTATTAATATAACTACTCCTAAGAATAAAACTACTGAAGCTACGCATCCTTGTGGATTACTATTACGCTGACTTGCTTCTACATATTTACCTTGCACAAATCGCTTATCAATAGAATGCTTACTATTAGGACGAACTCCTTCTCTATATTTATCTCTATTTTTCTGAAAATGCTCAACATTTATAACTTTTAATATTATCCTTTGCAATTTAGATTCTATTTTAGCATCTCCAAATTCACTTTTATATATACTTTCAATTCTGTTTGCCTCATCGTAGATTCTTTTACTAAGCTCTGTGTCAAAAAAAAAGCTACTACAATGGCCGTTTTTAAATAGCTTCCAAAGTTCATTGTAAGTTTTCCTAACAAATATTTCAAAATCTTCCAAAACTGCATCTAAACTTTTTATTTCATTATAAACTTCTTTAAATTTGGCTTTTAATATCCTAACTATACCATGCGGCTTATTTTCATATGAAAACCTTTCTTCTAAACAAGAATAGCTATACTCTTTATATTTTCCAGATTTATTTGGAACAAAAATTTCCCACCATTCATTATCAGTATTATAAAGTATAATTATGGGACTTTGAAAATCTTCAATAGTAATTAGTTTAAAGTCTCTTAAATGAGGAGCATTAACGATAATAGATTTTTTGAATGGAGAAAGCCCATGCAATCCAAAACTGTTTATATATTCCGCCCTTAAATGCTTACACATCCGTCTCAAATCCCCTTTAGAATAATTTATTCTGTTACTTTTATAGAAATCCATGCAAGTGCATGTCATTGAAAATAAGTTAACAGTATATATATCATCGCTATCAAATGAAAAACTTTTTATTTTTTTATCATTATCAAAGTTGCTTAAAGGTGTTGCTATTTGATATTCTAATGGCACCTTCTTATCATAAAGAAAATCAAAATTTCCAATTAACTCATTTTTAAAAAATAACTCAAAATCTTCCTTTGTAAGTTGAAATCCCGACAAGCTCCATTTTATTGATTCATATTTTTTTACTTGTTCAATTATATTCGTCTCAATACTGGCAGGAGCACAATAGAAAGTCAATTTATCAGAAATTTTAGATTTTACATCTAAATCACATTTGTTTGCAATAGAAGTTAAATTTAAAGTTTCTTCCTTAGTAAAGCCTGCAAAATGAATTGAGGATTTTCCATGCTTTTTTTCTTCACAAAATCGAAAGTATAAAATTGCTTGTTCTATAGATAAATTTACTAAATCTTCTAAATTAAGTCCATATTCAAGCAATTGATTTATTATTTTTGTATTGTCCATCGTAAATCTCTTTTCAATTTTATTGAAAACAAATATAGTGTCATTTCATATTAATATCAATACTCGGAAATATTAATATTCAATAATCCACTACACAAAACAATATATCGTTACATTTGTGCAAAACTTAAATTAGAAGCATGGAACAAAATTTTAATCCTGGAGATGTGGTAGTGTTAAAATCAAACCCTATTCATCTTATGACAGTTGAAAAGCAAAATGAGGATAAGACCTATTTATGCGTTTGGCAGAATGCAAAAAAAAATAACAAAAAGGAAACTGACAATTACGCAGGTGTATTACTGAAAATATGGGTAAGCCCAGCAGGTGTAACAAGATTGCGATCAGTGCATTAAGCTATCATTCATCCTCGAATGTTTCCGCCCTTACCAACTTTCCGCCCTTCGCGGAACTTGGCGATACTCGCGTTGGGCAGAAAAAGCAACATTTAGCGCTCTCTGCTTTTCCTATTTGATTATCAAAACTAATTTTGCTAATTTTGTATAGTTATGCTCACAAAAACTAAATCAGTTAGCGGCAACAGAAGGTCTGTAATCAAAACAGATGAAGCAACTGTTTCATCCTCCGCCAGCCAGCAGCCTGTATTAAGGCTTAGAAAATCGAAAACGAAATTAATTAAAATGGAGCGGAATTTTTCTTTCAAAAGAGAAGATATAGCCAGAATGGTGAGAGAAATTTGTGATGAAAAGGGAATTGAATATCCTAACAAGGCTAAACTATCTAAGCATAAGTAACAGCTTCGCATAGCCATGGAAAGAAGTTATAACAACTCCATATTTATTAATTGCCCTTTTGATGATAGTTTTAGAGAAATACTATATGCTATCATATACACGGTTTATCACTGTGGGTTTGTACCAAGAAGCTCATTGGAAGAAGATAATGCGCTAAACAACAGGTTATCCAAAATTGAAAACCTTATAGCGGAATGCCGGTTTGGTATTCATGACTTATCCCGCACAGAATACAATAATAATGCTTTGCCCCGCTTCAATATGCCTTTCGAATTAGGGATATTTTTTGGCGCGAAAAAATTTGGCGATGAAAAACAAAAGTCAAAAATTGCCCTGGTTTTAGAACGTGAAAAATATTTGTACCAACAGTTTATTTCCGACTTAAACGGTATTGATACCAAAGCACATAATAATGATGTCGGAAAGGCAATTAAGATTGTAAGAGATTGGCTAAAATCATCTTCCGGCAGGAAAACCATAAACGGCCATATAATTATAATTCAGGACTACAATGTATTCATTAAAGAATTGTTATCCGACATGGTTATACAAAAGGGGATAGATATTAACGACATCACTTTTACTGATTATTGCCTGATGGTAGAAGAAACGTTAAGCCTGAACATGGGTAATTAACGCACTTCTTATATTGCCTGTATTGTTTTATGAAAAAATAACAGTTCTCCATCCAATATTTAATATCCCAACCGGCGATTTTTTTTATACTTTTGCACCCCGGGCATAATGCCCGATTTTTATATCTGTTTATCTGCCAAATCCTAAGATCATTTAATCATAAAAATCATAGTTCAGACAAATAATGCCGCGCGATCTCTCTATTAAAAGTGTACTCATTATCGGTTCAGGCCCTATTATTATCGGGCAAGCCTGCGAGTTTGATTATTCCGGCTCACAGGCCGCAAGAAGCCTGCGGGAAGAAGGGATAAAAGTAATTCTCATCAATTCCAATCCTGCTACTATTATGACCGACCCTATCATGGCGGATAGGGTCTATCTGCTGCCGCTAACTGTGGAAAGCCTGGAGCAGATACTGGAAGAAAATGAGATAGATGCGGTATTGCCCACAATGGGCGGCCAGACCGCACTGAACCTTGCCAAAGAAGCAGACGAACTGGGTATTTGGGAGCGCTATGGTACCAGGCTGATAGGTGTGGATATAAAAGCCATAGATAAGGCCGAAGACCGCGAACTGTTCAGGCAATGGATGATAAGGTTGGGTGTTCCGGTGGCGGAAGCAAGAACGGCCAATTCTTTATTAGAAGGTAAAGAGTTTGCGCAGCAGATAGGTTTGCCAATAGTTATCCGCCCGTCTTTTACATTAGGCGGTTCCGGTGGGGGTATTGTAATGCACAAAGATGAGTTGGATGCTGCGCTGGAACGCGGCCTTACCGCGTCTCCCATGCACGAGGTATTGGTGGAAAGAGCGGTGCTTGGCTGGAAAGAATTTGAACTGGAATTGCTGCGCGATATGAATGATAATGTGGTGATCATTTGTACGGTGGAGAATTTTGACCCGATGGGCATACATACCGGCGACAGCATTACCGTAGCCCCGGCAATGACACTTAGCGATACCGCTTTCCAGTTGATGCGCAATACGGCCATAATGATGATGCGCGACCTCGGAAATTTTGCCGGCGGGTGCAATGTGCAGTTCGCGTTAAATCCTGTTACGGAAGAGATCATTGCTATAGAAATAAATCCGCGCGTAAGCCGCTCTTCGGCGCTTGCATCCAAAGCAACCGGCTACCCTATTGCTAAAATTGCCGCAAAGCTGGCTATAGGCTATGCACTTGATGAACTGAAAAACCAGATCACGCAAACCACCTCCGCTTATTTTGAACCCGCGCTTGATTATGTGATCGTAAAAATGCCCCGTTGGAACTTTGATAAATTCAAAGGCGCAGATGATACATTAGGCTTGCAGATGAAGTCGGTGGGAGAAGTAATGGCCATCGGGCGCACATTTCCTGAAGCGTTGCAGAAGGCTTGCCAGAGCCTGGAAAACAATGCTACCGGCCTTTCCTTTATCAGCACCAGCCGGTTGCGCCCCGAAGAGTTGATAGATACGCTGAAACGCCCTACCTGGGACCGTATATTCCGTATAAAAGAAGCTATGGCCGCCGGGGTATCTATAAAAACAATCCGCGAGCTTACACAAATAGACCGTTGGTTTTTGTACCAGATACAGGATATTGTAAACCTGGAAACAGAAATACGAAAATATAAACACTTGGAAAAACTGCCGGAAACATTGCTGTTTGAAGCCAAGCAAATGGGCTTTGGAGATGAGCAGATAGCGGAGTTGGTGAAGGATTGCACTGCGGAAGAAGTATATGAACATAGAAAAGCATTGGGTATTACCCGTGCGTTCAAAATGGTGGACACCTGCAGTGCAGAGTTTGAAGCAAAGACTCCTTATTACTATAGTACGTTTGAGAAAGGTTCCATCCCCTGCTCCGAGCCTGCCCTGAGCGATAGCCGAAGGGGAGAGGGGTTGGGAGAGGCTTCTAATGAAAGTAAGGTCTCCACAAAGAAAAAAATAATAGTGCTTGGCTCCGGCCCCAACCGTATAGGGCAGGGTATAGAATTTGATTATTGCTGCACCCACGGCCTTATTGCCATAAGGGAAAGCGGCTATGAATCTATTATGGTTAATTGCAACCCGGAGACCGTGTCAACAGATTTCGATATTGCCGACAAATTGTATTTCGAGCCGGTTTACTGGGAGCATTTGTGGGAGATAATAGAGCATGAAAAGCCGGATGGCGTTATTGTGCAGCTTGGCGGGCAAACAGCGTTGAAACTGGCGCGAAAGCTACAGGAGAAAGGAATAAAAATAATAGGAACTTCGTTTGATGATATGGATATTGCCGAAGACCGTGGACGGTTTAGCGATACCCTTAAAGAACTGGGCATCCATTACCCGAATTACGGAACTGCTTATAGCACAGACGATGCTATAGAAGTGGCTAAACAAGTGGGCTACCCGGTATTGGTGCGCCCATCTTATGTGTTGGGTGGCCAGCGTATGCGCATAGTTATTAATGACGATGAACTGGAAAAAAGCGTAGTGAGCCTGCTGAAACATTTGCCCGGCAATAAAATACTCATAGACCATTTCCTCGACCGTTGCCAGGAAGCGGAAGTGGATGCGATATGCGATGGCGAAGATGTGCATATAATGGGCATTATGGAGCATATAGAGCCTGCCGGTATCCATAGCGGCGATAGCCATGCGGTATTGCCCGCTTTCAACCTCACGCCATTGATAGTGGAAGAGATGGCCGATATTGCTAAAAAAATAGCGTTGCGCCTGAATATAAAAGGGCTGATAAATATACAGTATGCTATAAAAGACGGCAAGGTATTTGTGATAGAAGCCAACCCCCGCGCCAGCCGCACTACACCCTTTATTGCAAAGGCTTATGGCATTCCTTACCTGAATATAGCTACCAAAGTAATGCTGGGCGAGATGAAGCTGAAAGACCTGAAAATAGAGAAAAAATTAGATGGTTTTGCAGTTAAAGAGCCGGTTTTCAGCTTCAACAAATTCCCCAACGTAAATAAAGAATTAGGCCCCGAAATGAAAAGCACCGGTGAAGCAATTCGGTTTATAAAAAACCTCCGCGATCCCTGGTTCAGACAGCTATATAAAGAACGCAGTATGCACCTGAGTAAGTAATAAAGGGCAATAAAAAACAAGAATAAAGAAGGCGAAGTAATTACTTCAGATGAAATTATGTACTGCTGCAAATTCCCCCTTGTGTGTGAGCCTTTTGTGCGTGAGCGAAGGGGGTTAGGGGGATGTTAAGTTATAAGTTGAAATAATTGATTCAGATGAAATCATGTAACGTTGCAAATTCCCCCTTGCGCGAAGGCTGTGTGCTAGGGGGATGTTTTTAAAATAGAGAGTCCGATTTTTATTCATGCCAAACAAGCTGATCCCATACAACCCAGCCTTAAAACAACTCGCCCGGAAGTTGAGAAAAGAAAGTACGCTGAGTGAAGTGCTTTTATGGAAGCAAATAAAAACAAAATATTTGGGCGTTGAATTTCACAGGCAAGTGCCGATTGATAAATACATCGTTGATTTTTATTGCCACGAATTGATGCTTGCGATTGAAATAGATGGCAGTAGCCATGATAATATAGAAAAGGATTTAGAAAGACAAAATCGCCTGGAGGATTTGGGAGTGCGTTTTATACGCTTTAGTGATGGGGTAGTGAAAAGCAATATGGATAGCGTTGTCTGGGCATTGATAGACATGGTTAAGCAGTTGCAGGGTGCGTAAGTTTACATCCCCCTAACCCCCTTCGCTCACGCACACAACCTACGCGGCAAGGGGGAATTTACTGCATCAATACCATGAGCAGCTTGTAATCTTTTCAACTGTTCATAGTGCCGCCTTAGCTTTAGCGGTGGCGCAAGGGGTTAGGGGGATGTTTGAGTATGCTGAAATTTTCCCTTTGCAGTTAGCTTTTCATAAGTAGAAAACAATTTCTATATTTGCAGAAACAATTTTTTTATGAAACATACTTTACTTGCTTTTGTATGCGTTCTGTTTTTGCACACTTCGCTTTCTGCGCAGATCACGCTTAATTCTGGCAGTTATCCTGCTTCTGTAATTGGTACCGACAGCCTTAAAGTTACCACTGCTGCGACCGCATTTCCTTCGCTTACGGCTATGGATAGCGGTATGTGGGATATGAGTGTGGTTACAGATTCCACGCCGGTATTATTTGCTTACCGCGTATCCCCCGATTCAAGCGTTTACCAGTTTGCCGATAGCAATCTGTATAATTTCGGAAGTTTTGGGTACCAGGGCAATCTGCAATCTTCCATCACCAGCAGCGGCCTTATGGAATATGGGATCAGAGTTCCCAAAACAGGATATAGCCTTACTTCTCTGACCGCCGGGCCTATTGACAGCTTTATTATTAATGCGCAATACATACTCTATACCGCGCCACGTACCATAGTTGCCTTCCCCGCTACCATTGGTAGTTCATGGACGTCAAACTACCATGCTGATCTTGATTTTAAGTTCACCTATGTTGCAGGCGGCTATACAGATGCTCCGGGTATAACAAGGAGATATACTACTGAAAAAGATTCCGTAACAGGATGGGGCCTTATGCGGATAAAAAACGCAAGTGGCGCGCCATCCCAATACGAGGAGGTATTGCAGGTGGAAACAGTGATCACGCATACCGATAGTTTCTTCCTTAATGGTTTACTTTTCCCGGGCGCACTTCTTACGTTTTTCAATATCACAGAAGGCGAGAAAGACACGAGCTACCAGCAGAATTATTACCGTACCCAGGAAGTTACTCCATTTGCACAGGTCAGCTTTCATGATGCGGCATATACGCAACCCTATACGGCAACCACGCATGTGCAGCGGTTAGTATTTCCTTCTGCTGTTGCGGCAATTGCTAAAGAAAGTGATGTGAAGGTTTATCCCAACCCTGTAGAAGGAAGCAATATTTTTATTGAACTACCTGCTATAAGCGGGCCATGGTCTTATGCGCTCATGGATATTAACGGAAGGAAAATGGCTAAGGGGCTGTTGCAGGTAAATGGTAACAATTCTCAAATCGAAAAACCAGAATCAATGATTCCAGGTACCTATTACTTGGAGCTTGATAATAACGGAAAACCTTTTTGCGTTAAAGAGATTAATGTTAGCAGATAGTGATTCTTTAAAAGCAAATCCCTGTACATGGATGAAAGCCCGCTGGCGTTAAAAGTAGCTTCTAAGATTGCGCTTGCCGCTATGGGTGTGCTGTTTATACTGGGAGCGATATTTTATAGAGAACGCGCCTTATTTTCAGATGCCGCTTTCAGGGTATTCCATGTTATCAATTATTCCAGGTTCGGTGTTCCCGGCAAAAGGTATGGGGCGTTTATTATACAGGTGCTGCCGTATTTAGCCCGCAAGTTGCATTTGTCCATCAATGCGATTTTATTTCTTTACGGCAGCAGCTATAATTTATTTTTTTTCTCGGTTACAGCTTTGCTGGTATATAGGTACAGGCAATACACACTTGCCATACTCATGGCGCTCTATTATTTTTTGTTTGTCAGCGAGTCGTATATGTGGGTGAGTGAAACCTTCCTGGGCGTAGCATGGATGTTCTTGTTTTTTGCCGTTACAATACACCTGGGGAAGAAAAAAGTAAACGTCTTTTTATTACTCGTTCCATTTTCGTTATTCGCATTTCTTGCTTTGTTCTCTCATTTTGTAATAATCATACCCACTATTTTTTTATGGATATACCTTATCAGCGAAAAGAAAAACTGGCCGTTTTCTAAAAATATTTCCATACTGTTAAGCTGCATTCTGGCGCTGATTTTATGCATAAAATTCATTGGTGCCAGCTCAGAGTCATCCGACAGCTTGCACTTGCATGGTATTACCCACTTTTCATTGAAAGACATTATCAATACCTTTACAACACCGGTATTAAAAACATTTTTTTATAGGTGTCTTATTAATTATTGGGCCGCAATTATTGTATTCATTACAAGTATGGTCAGCCTTATAAAAAATAAAAAATGGGGTTTGGCTACATGGACTTTTATTTCTGTTCTCGGCTATCTTATTATTATGGGGCTTACTTATGGCGATGAGGATAGCAACGTACTTCTGCTTCATATAGAAAGTGAGTGGGCATGTATCGGTATTCTTGTATCGGCAGGTTTTGTTTTCACATTCTTGTCCCGCCTCAGGCCTGTTACTGCATCGTGTTTGCTCGCAGGTATTTTTATTGCCCGGCTGGTATATATTGGCATAGGCATATCATCGTTTTGCTTGCGGACGGATACAGACGAACAAATATTGGCGCAAATGAGAAAAAAGGGGATTGCGAAACTGGTGTTACTTGACGACAAACAATTAATAGCAATCAATAAACTAACCTGGGGACTGCCATTTGAAACCATAATGATGTCTGCGATTGATGGAGATAAACCACAGCGCACCTTTTGTATTGTAAATAAGGATGATAAAGAAGCGCTCCTGGCAATGAGCTATCCCTCAGTAATTTTCACAACCTTTGAAGCCTCTGCCCCTAAAGATTTTAACAGGGAATATTTCTCTATGGACTCAACACATCCGTACCAGGTAATGACTTACAGTGAACTTATGAAATAAGAATGCCCAACAATGCGGAGATTGGATTAATTTCGGGCAATAAATAAATACGGATGAATGTAAAACACCCGCAGGATACATTTGTTATCATGTCGGAACTGGTGCTGCCAAACGATACCAATACGCTGGGCAACCTGATGGGCGGCAAGCTGATGCACTGGATGGATATTGCCGCGGCAATTGCTTCGCAGAAACATTGCAACTGCCCGGTAGTAACGGCTTCTGTGGATAATGTATCTTTTGCACAGCCCATAAAATTAGGCAACCTGCTCACTATTGAAGCCAAGCTCACCAGGGCTTTCCAGACCTCTATGGAGGTATATCTGCGGGTATGGGGCGAAGACCTTTCTGCCCAATACAGGTACCTGTCCAACGAAGCGTACATGACCTTTGTGGCGCTGGACCCGCATGGCAGGCCGCGCAAAGTACCCGAAATAGTACCCGAGACGGACGCTGAAAAGAAAATGTTTGAAGGCGCATTGCGCCGCAGGCAACTGCGCCTGATACTCGGCGGTAAAATGAAAACCGAAGACGCCGGGGAACTAAGAGCATTGTTTGTAAAGGAGTAATAAGTTGACAAGGAATAAATTAGTGAGTTTAATTGCCGAAATATGGTATTAGCTGAATGAATTTGATGCAGTAATTCCCCTTTTAGCGTGGGTCCCGATAGCTATCGGGATGCGTGAGCGAAGGGGGTTAGGGGGATGTTTTAAGCTAAATGTGGAGAATAAATGTATTTCACAAAATTACCTTTGCACAGTATAATTGCCCCGAACTTTAGTTCGGGGTTTAGATAAAAGCCCGTTGGCTTCAGCCAAAACTTACTTGTGCCAGGTATTGCTCATGTGGTGTATTTTGGCTAAAGCCAGTATATTATTCATCATTACCCCCGGCCTGAAGTCCGGGGCAATTAAAAATTGCAGTTTGAGCGAAGAAGCAAATTTGTTCTACGTACATAACAAGAGTTCATTTTAATTTTTGACTTTTAATTTTAATTATTAATGTTATTAGATCGCAAAGTATCACCGGTAATTCACGATGCAATAGAGTTTGATTACAAGCTGCCCCCAATTCAGCAGGAGCAATTAGACAACGGGCTGCCCCTGTATTGGCTTGACGCAGGTGTGCAGGATGTGGTGCAGATAGACTGGATATTTCCCGCCGGCCTCTGGTATGAGCAGAAACCTTCGGTAGCCCACGCCACAGCAGGGCTGCTGAAAAACGGCACCACGAAACATACCGCAGAGCAGATACACGAGGCGCTGGAGTTTTATGGCGCACAACTGAAAGCAAATGCCGGAAATGATTACGCCACCATAACACTATACTCGCTTACCAAGCACTTGCCGGTATTGCTGCCAATGGTGCATGAGATAATAACAGACGCTACCTTCCCGGAAGAGGAAGTGGAAATACATAAGCGCAATGCCATTCAGAAACTGCTGGTAAATCTGCGCCAGTGCGAGTTTGTAGCCAACCAGCGCATAGACGCATTGCTCTACGGGGAACTGCATCCGTATGGCCGCTTCTCTAAAAAAGAAAACATAGAAGCGCTTACGCGCGAAGACCTTGTTACGTTTTACAACGCGCATTACAATGTAGCCAATGCCCGTATTTTTATGGCAGGCAAGGTGAGCGAAAAAGATGTGAAATGCGTGAACGAAGTGTTTGGCAAGCTGCCCGTGAAAAAAGAAGAAATCAAGAACGAAACGTTCCCCGGCCCGCTGCAATCTGAAAGGGTTCATAAAATAAATAACGACCCGAATGGTGTGCAGGGCGCCATACGCATAGGCAGGCTTTTCCCTAACCGCCACCACCCCGATTACACCCCAATGGTAGTACTCAACACTTTATTCGGCGGCTATTTCGGGTCGCGGCTGATGAGTAATATACGGGAAGATAAAGGCTACACTTACGGTATTTACAGTTCCATGTCTCCCGAAATTAACGGTGGCTCGTTTGTTATCCATACCGAAACAGGGCGCGATGTGGTGGACAATGCGATAAAAGAAGTCTATCGCGAAATGGAAATATTGTGCAATGAAACGGCCCCGGAAGAAGAACTGTTACTGGTAAAAAACTACCTGCTCGGCGGCCTTCTTGCCGACCTCGACGGGCCATTCTCCATACTGCAACGCTGGCGTACTTTGATACTGAATGGTTTTACCGAAGAGTACTTCAATAACAACATAAACATTTACAAAACAGTTACCGCAAAAGAACTGCAAGCGCTCGCCCAGAAATATTTCAACCCAAAAGATTTTTATGAAGTAGTAGTGATATAATGCGGAAATGTGGAAGTAATGCGGTAATGTGGGGATAATGCGATAATGTGGAAAAAATGCGGCAATGTGGAGGTAATGCGGCAATGTGGAAAGAAATAATGTGCAAATGTGAAAATACGGAAATGTGAAAATTGAGTAGCGTAATACCCGATTTTTTATTAATTTGCCCCACCATTTTCACATTACCGCATTATTTCCACATTGTCGCATTAATAACCAAGCCAACCTAGCTCAGCTGGTAGAGCAACAGTTTCGTAAATTGTAGGTCGTCGGTTCGATTCCGATGGTTGGCTCTCTTTAAAGGTATATATTACATTAGTACAATTATCGCCAAAAACGGCGATAATTTAGGAATATCGCCGAAAGTGGCTATATTTGAAACTTATGAATGAGTTTAGCGCTGTAATAACAGGGGATATAGTTAATTCAAGCAAACTAAGTGATAAAGATTTTTCAGTTTTGGTAGCTATGCTAAAAGAGATGCTGAAATCTGAAAAAGCGAGAAGCAGCTTTTATCGCGGAGATAGTTTTCATGCTTTATGCAAACCTGAACAGGCATTTGTGTTGGCATTAAAACTAAGGGCAATAGCACGCGGGATTGAATTGGAAAATGAACCGGCTGATATAAGGATAGCTATCGGGCTTGGCGATGTAGAAAAACCTGTTAAAAATTTAGCAACGGCAAAAGGCGCGGCATTTATACTGTCTGGAAGAGAACTTGACAGCATGGGTAAATCAGCAAAGCGTTTGTCTGTAAAAATAGCAGATGAAAAATTGGATTTTGGGATGATGGCCATATCATTTATTGCAGATAGCATTATGCAAAAAATGTCGTCAAAGCAAGCGGAAGTGGTGTTGGAATTACTTAAAGGGAAAACGGAAACTGAAGTAGCCGGTATATTGGGTAAAAGCCAGTCAACTATAAATAAACTAAAACAGGCGGCGGGCTGGAATGAACTGGAAGAAGCAATAACAATATATAGTTTAATGATTGCAAATATTCACACCACCGCCGGCTAACTATGCAACTACTGTGGCTTATAAAAATATTGACTGCTCATTTATTGACGGATTTTGTGCTGCAGCCAAAAGCATGGGTAACCAACCGGATACGACTGCACTGGAAATCAAAAGAATTATATCTCCATGCTGTAATAACAGCCCTCGTAGCATGGTTGTTTACAGGATTTGATAACTGGTTTGTGCCGGTAATAATTTTTATCACGCATCTTTTTATTGATCTGTGGAAGTCTTACAGGCCGGAAAACATCGCTTACTTTTTTATTGACCAATGTTTGCATCTCGCAGTAATAGTGGCTTTATGGCTTTACTTGTTTCCCGCTGAAGTACAGGTAATTAAAAACACGCTTATTGCAAAAAATACGGAACACTATTGGTCGTATGGGTTAGCGGTTCTTTTTCTTACACAACCCGCAGGTATTATCATTGGCATCCTTACGCAGAAATGGCGCGACCAGGTAAATGAGGAACAGGATAGCCTGAGCAATGCAGGAAAATGGATAGGCATTTTAGAGCGTGTGGCTATCTTTTTCTTAGTCATCAATAACCAGTTTGCCGCAATAGGGCTGCTTACAGCTGCAAAATCCATATTAAGGATAAGGGATGGCGATGGCGCGAGGCAAAAGACAGAGTACGTATTGATTGGTACCTTGATAAGCGTAACAACAGCTTTATTGATTGGGCTGATAATAAGAGATATTTGAAAAAGGGGATAAATTGTAGGTTGTCCAATTGTGTCCGCACTGCGGGCATAATTGAGTTGGATAAGAGGTATTTGAAAAATGGGATTAAATTGTAGGTCGTCGGTTCGATTCCGATAGTTGGCTCTCTTTGAAACTTTAGATATTCGTGTTATATGGCAGATTGGGATTTAAAAAAAAGATTTTTTATATTGCCGTGAAAATTTGGAAAACCTTGAACGATTACTGGATTTTTTTGCTTTTTCGACATGAATAAAGATGCAATAAACTATGCTAAAAATTATTTCAGCAACATGGGGCTATAAAGGAGTTTTCATAGATGTAACTCATATACTAACGGGTACTATTGACCCTACAACCGGTAATTTAGAAATAGACCTATCCAAGTTATTAGACCCATGCGAAGGGTGGATAAAAGAACTAAATGTTGTTTATGAATATGCTGGTAAAAAACGTCACATTTTAATTCAGGAAAAACATCCTCAAAGTAAAGGGAAAAAAATGCTAATAATAGAAAAAGGTATGGCAAGAACAAATAGCAGAAAGCATCTGGGTATGATGGAAATAATTGGATTAGTATAACTGCAATTCAATAATGGTTAATTAAATAGAAAAATGAAACCAACTTTAGCTATATTATTTTTATCCATTTCTGGCGGTTATGGATTTGCGCAGCAATTGTCAAAGTATAATGGACCTTACGAATTAAATGGCGCAAATGGAGTTGCAACTTTTTCTTATTACTTAGAAAAAGGAGAAAGAGTAGTTGATGGAACTTTTACTTTTTCCGAAGTAAAAGGTAATTTTTCAGTTTCAGGAAAATATAGAAAAGGAGTAAAAAATGGTCTGTGGACAATTAAATCCAGCTCATCTACTTGGAATGATTTATCTGTTAAGAAAACAGAATTAATTTGGAAGAGAGTTAGTGAAAGTCATCCTTTTATAGAGTCTTCTAATACGGCTATTGAAAATTGGATTAATGGCAAAAAAGACGGTATTACAAGTTCGGAAGAAAGTCTAAAAAAATCATGGGGCTATCCTCAACCTGGAGGTCATACTAATGAAAAAATTTCTACAAAAAGAGTTTACAAGAGCGATACACTATATAGTATAGATGGCATCCGCAAGAAAGACGATGTAATTTTACTAAGTGTGAAAGGGAATTACAAGAACGGTTTCGTTGATGGAAATTGGATTTTTACAGATAAACAAAAAAAATATTATTACACATTTGTTGATGGCTATCTCGAAAATTATGAAATTAGCGAACTCGGTACAGGAAAAAAAATAGATGGTAAAACGAGTGAAATTGATAATGATGCAAGAAATGCCTATTTCAACAAATCAGATAATAGTTTTGATATTAAGTATGGATATTACAAAAGCGATTTGAATAGTGCTAAGTTAGTTGTTCAAAAGGTCAATGACAATTTAAGCATTATAAAAATATTTTCTTTGCAAAAAGAACCAGCAAATTTTACTGGTTTATATTTACAGGATTATGTTAATTATTTTGGAGATGATTTCACTCCTTACAAGTATGACCAAAAACAAATTTTTGGATTATCGCCTATAATAAATTCAGAAGTTTTATCTGAAGGAAAATATGATAATATTGAAAAAGTTTACTTTAACGATCTTCTGTCTGAGGTGAAATTTCTGAAGTTGACTTGTAATTCAAAAGGGCAATTTCTTAATACTAATTGGAACAAAGTTAATAACTTCAAGAATTCCGTTTATTTTTTTCAGTTGAAAGCATATTTATACACAGGCAACAGCGATAGCATTAAATCCCTTAGAAAAGACGTTAGCAACTTTACCTTGAATTTAAACGAATATCCTCTTCCTCATGGAAGATATGTTCCTATTGGAATGAGTGAGGTTGAATATGCAGATTATCTACACTTTTTAGAAAATGTTTTGATCGGTAATGATGATTGGAAAAAATTTATTGATAATTATTTCAACAAAAATGGAGGCGATACAACATGGCAATCGGTAATTGTAAAAGAATTTAATGAACTTAAATCCACTTCTTTTATACAAACCAACATCCCTGATGTTCTAAAATACATTTCAAATAAAATTGACTCAATAGACAAACTAAATGAGATAAGTTTATCTAACATAGCGGAGGTGAAGATAGGTAACCAAATATGGATGGCTACTGACCTTAATTATATTCCAAATAATGATTTTCATTATGTAATAGTTGATAATAAAAAAATACAAAATTACAAGGTCGGTAAAGGCAAAGTGCTGTATAATATTTATTGCAGACCGAATATTAAATGTCCGAAAGGATGGCGTCTTCCAACAATAGAGGACTGGAATTTATTAGTTAAGACATTAGGTGGGGATCGTCCAGCCGCATCCAATTTACTATTAGTGGGCAAAGGTTCGGGATTTGAAACGAACTACCCGTGCGTCTCAAAGTATGATGGTGCTCCTAATGCCGATGATCGGGAAATCAAATATTCAGAATTGGGACGAGGAGGCTATTTATATTTTGACGCAGCAAATATGGAGCAAAGAGATTTTGATTTCCCTGAAAATAATTATTTGGGCTATTCTTCGACAGAGAATATTTTCATTCCATGCCGACTAATAAAAGAATAAAAAGCGGATTTTTACGTTCTCGCTGTGTGTCCGCCCTTTAGCGGCACTCGGCGATACTCGCACCGGGCAGAATAGCAAAATAAAAACGTCATACTCATTTAAGCGTTTTTCATAAAACCATTCCTTTTGTAAGTGTTTTTCATAAAAATTAAATGCTTTTCAGAGTTTGCAAAAGCTAAATCCCCAACCGTTAATAAACTCCTAAAACCACACCTCACTAAAACTACGTAGTCCATAAACCCGTTTATAATACCGAACTTAGTAGTCCATGTTTATGCGTAAACTGAATATTATTGCAGCAATTTTCTGTTTGCTGTTTTTTTCACAATGCGGAAACGCACAAAATAAAAACGCCATGCCCGAGCATAAAAATAATCCATACTATTCCCGTACAGATACCACGCACTTGCAGGTAAGCAATGCAGACTGGAAAAATATCCTGACTTCAGACGTCTATAAAATAGGTCGTGAAAAAGGCACCGAATGGGCCTTTACCGGCAAGTATTGGAAAACAGATACAAAGGGTACTTATTACTGCGCGGTATGCGGCAATGCCCTTTTCAGGTCAGACGCGAAGTTTGCCAGTAGCTGCGGCTGGCCCAGCTTTTACGAGGCCATACGGCCCACCAGTGTGCGGTATATTGACGACCATACGCATGGCATGGACCGTACCGAGGTAGTCTGTGGCCGCTGCGATTCGCACCTCGGCCATATATTTGATGATGGCCCGGCACCAACACACCAGCGTTTTTGCATGAACTCCGCCGTGCTTGAATTTGAGCCGGATACGCAGTAGCGCGAAAAGCCTCTCCCAAAGACGTATTTTCCTGTATGGTGTTTTAAAGCGTTTATATTTTTTTCAGATGCACGGCTTTTATTGAAAGCTGTCAAAAATCCATGTACTTGTTTTTTTACCACTAAGGTCACAAAGAAATTCACAAGGGCCACAAAGCTCCCTTTGTGTTCTTAGTGGTTCAACTTTGTGCCCTTTGTGTTTACTTTCGCTACACGTTTACTTAACCAGCAGACCATAGTATAGACAATTTCTATCATAAAGGTATGAAGTTGTGATTGCACCACTTCTATTTTTGCCACTTGCCCATAACAGGAAAGTGGCAATGCTTATTGCGCACAACACCACTTGAATAATACCGGTTATCCACACAAAGTTTTTCTATCATAGCGCAGTGCGCGAACTACCACAGGCTGCTACCAGCTTGTGATGTAAGGTATAATTGCCCATGTAAGAAATGCGTTCAACCTTTGTGCCGCAAAAGGGAGCTTTTAACCCTTAAACACCTGTCATATGAACAAAGACCTGGCATACAACGAAAGAAAGGAATGGGCGAAGATGCTCTATACAAGGGAGGATAATACCAGTAAGGATATTGCGCTGACGATAGGCATTGAAGAAGCCGATGTCCGCTTATGGGTTGCTGACGGCGCATGGGATGGCATAAAACGTTCCCTGATGATCTCGAAAGAAACCCAGTTGGCGCATTTATACAACATCCTCGAAAAGCTGAACAGCAAGAGCGCCGATGAGGTAACCATTAAAGATGTGGACCATATACTCAAATACACCACCATCATCAAAAACCTGGAAGTGGCCCCCAGCAGGGCAACTGTCTTAGAAGTATCCGATCTCTTTATCCACTGGCTGCGGCGCAAAGACATAGAACTTACCCGAACGCTTATTGTGCATTTTGACGCCTTTATAAAGGAGCTATATGTGTAGGAACGATGACATAATAAATTCGGCAACCTGACTTGTTCTTTTCCATTTTTTCTGCGTTGAAAAATCTTTAAATAGCTCACTATTCGCAGCTTTTCCGCCTTAAAAAAAAGAAAAATAACTGCGTCAACTTACCAAATTTATTATGTCAACGTTCCTTAACGATTGGTAAGGATTGAGTTTTATGATTGATAAATGCAGCTATGGTATTTAAAGTTGAGAAGACGGAGAAGCAGCTATTAAATAAGTGGAATGAGTTGGTAAAAGAAGTGCTGGATACAACAGCAACAAACAGCGATGAACCGGAGGCAGAACGCAAAGAAAGAAAAAAACGCTTAGAGGCAGAACCGGAAGAATGGTTTAAGTATTACTTCCCGGCATACACATTTGCGCAGCCAGCAGCTTTTCATATAGAAGCCACGAAGCGCGTATTGGAAAATAAAGAGTGGTACGAGGTGCGCATGTGGAGCCGTGAACTGGCAAAAAGCACCCGCACCATGATGGAGGTACTCTATTTGACACTGGTAGGGCACGGAGCTAAACGCCGCCGCCGCAAGCGTTATGTAATGCTCATCAGCAACAGCCTGGACAATGCCATACGCCTGCTGCTGCCCTACAAAGCCAACCTGGAATATAATAAGCGCATCATCCAGGATTATGGCAAACAGGAGAGCGCCGGCAACTGGCAGATGGCGGAATTTATAACGCAGCACGGCGTTGCATTCCGCGCACTGGGCGCGGGGCAAAGCCCGCGTGGCGCAAGAAATGAAGAAGTGCGGCCCGACATACTATTGTTTGACGATGTGGACACGGATGCCGATTGCCTGAACCCGGAGCTGATAGCTAAGAAGTGGAGATGGATAGAGGAGGCGGCAATCGGCACACGTTCCATATCAGCGCCTACAACTATTATTTTTTGTGGCAACCGTATATCTGCCGATTGCTGCATAGAGCGCGCCACGCGCCTGGCCGACCATGTGGAGGAAATAAACATCCGCGATGCAGCAGGCAGGTCAACCTGGCCGGAGAAAAACAGCGAGGTGGATATAGACCGGGTGCTGACACAAAAAAGTTATGCAGCCGCGCAGAAAGAATATTTTAATAACCCGCTTACAGAAGGGTCGGTGTTTAAACAAATGGCATACAAGCCTGTGAGGCAAATGAGCGAATATCAATTCCTGGTATGCTACACTGACCCTTCTTATAAAGACACTAACGACTACAAGGCTACCGTGCTGGTGGGAAAGTGGCAGGATGAGTTCCACATTATCAAGTGCTACTTAGAGCAAACCACTACTGCGGAAATGATACAGTGGTTTTACCACATAATGGACCTGGTAAGCAACGCGGCCTGCTATTACCTGATGGAGGAGGTGTTTATGCAGGATGTGATAGTGAAGGAAGTAAGCGACGCCGGGAAAAAATATGGCAGGGTAATTCCCATTCGTGGCGATACACGCAAAAAGCCGGATAAATTTATGCGGATAGAAACCCTGCTGGAGCCGCTGAATAGAAATGGCCAACTATACCTGAACGAACAGGAGCGGCACAACCCGCACATGGAGCGGCTGGCAGAGCAGTTCAAAACCTTTGCCCCCGGCAGCCACGCCCATGATGATGGCCCCGATGCCGTGGAAGGCGCGATATGGGCAATAAACACGAGACAAGGATTGAAAGAAACAGAGGTAAAAAGTTTTCGGAGAGTGGCGAATGATAAGCGGTATTAGTTGGGTATTATGATATGCCCTGTTTTTGTTAATTCGTTAAGGCAAACTGCAAAAATTTGGAGATTTCAGCTTTACACGCCTATCTTTGTAGAAGAAAATAGTATTGTTGTGATTGTCTAATCTTGATTTGTTCTAATTATTTCGTATGTTAGAGGTCTTAAATGGAATGGTTTTTGAGTTGCATTTTATGTGAGCAGAAACAAAGAAAATATCAACACTACAATTCCTAATGTAAAGCACATAAAAACACTATACAGTATCATGCTTGCAATAGTTTACCATATCTGCAATAACCTTAATGACATGCGCTTGCGTTTTGCCGGTGTTTATGATATTAATAAAGATATGGAAATATGCAAAATGGAATCTGAAATTTATAATATTTCAATTCCCACCGCAAAAGATGATAGAGCCAATCTAAAGCGCGACATGGCAAATGTAGCTAAGGATTTCAATAAGGGATTTAATATTAAGAAGTCTGAATTTATTTCAAAATGAGTATAAAGAGGGAGTTAAAAGTTGGCAAAACCCAAGATGTCCTTGCCATGCAACATACCGAAGATGTTGATGATAACTTTCTTCCCAAAGCCACAGAAATTGCTGCTCTTAACGAAATAAATAGTGATGTATTGCCCTGGCTTATGGCAATGTCGGAAAGGGAGCAAAAATTCAGGCACGAAAATCACTTTAAGAGAATCGAAATTACCAATAATCACAATCAAAGAGAACATAATACTGCAAGATGCGCTCTTCTAATATATTTTGTACTTGTCATTTCCTGCGTTTTGGCATCTTATGTATTAGTAAGAGAGGGGCATAATTTACAAGGTTCCCTTTTCGGTGGAACTGCCGTTGTTCTTGGTTTAGCTGTTTTGATAGCCAGATCACCAAATAAGCAGCCAAAACAAGATTCCGGGATTCAAAAAACTAATCAATAACTTAATATACTAAACTGGTTTCTATAAGGTAATATTTAGGTTGCTAGGAGTTCCATTTACCGGGAAGTTTATAAAGCACTGCTATGAAACACAAATTCACATTCCTTCTTTTTTGCTGCCTCACGCTAACTGTAGCCTCCTTCGCGCAAAAGGAAAAAACGGACCAGGAGGAGAAAGATGAAAAACGCGATGCAAGGGAAGCGCGCATAAAAGACAAAACCGACTATAACCTTTTTCACCGCCAGATGCTGGCCCTGAAAGAATACCACGATGAGCGGGCAAAAATCCCTAACCTGCAAAAAGCGAATAAAGTAACTGTAAAAGTTACCGCGGTTGTTGATACTACGGCTGATATGGATGATGATGCAGGCGGTAAAATACTCACCGGCTATATAAGGCAGGATATTGGCGATAATTCTTCCAATGTCTATGAAGTAACATTCGACCGGGTAAAAAAAAAGATAGCAACCATAAAGCGTACCGGCGAAGGAGAAGAAGTGGAAAAAGCTGATAAAACCACTCCTAAAAAAACGGAAGAAAAGAAAACCATCAAGAAAAAGAATAAAGATGATGACGATGACGACGACACCGATGATGCCCCCGCCAAAAAAGAAAAAGACGACGACAAAGAATAAATGAATTAAGGGAATTTATTTTACCCCTATTTACCCTATTACCCCTTTAACCTTTTAACCCGAAAAAATGCCTATCATTACCCAATCTGATCTCGCCACAAATATTTATGCCGAGATCATTACAGAGATCACCCGCGCCGATAATACCATTGTTGACAGCGCCATTTCAGCAGCCATACAGGAGGCCAAAATGTACCTTAGCCGATACGACCTGGTACAGTTATTTGGTACAGATACAACAGCGCCCTCGGTGCCTGATGAATACTTAGATAGCCTGGTAAAAGACCTTGCCTGCTGGCACTTGCTGCGCCTCTCCAATGCAGGTGCCGATTATTCATCTTACAGAACCGCCTACCAGGACGCAATCAGCGCCCTCAAAAATATACAGAGCGGGCTTACGCAACCACAGGGCTGGCCCTACATAGATACCAAAGGAGAAACAGCCCCGCAGGGCGACGCCATCCGCTGGCAAAGCAACCCCAAGCGCCACAATTATTATTAACACTATTGCAGCTACAAGGGGCAATTTTCACATTCCCGCATTTGCACATTTTCACATTAGTTAGGTAGCATATCCTTGTAATGAATGTATAAAAGAAGAAGGATAGAGATAAGCGTGTAAGCGATTATAGATGGGTAAAAAGGTGGTTTATTTCTTTCTTTTGAAAGGTTTTTCAGCGGGGTCATCATCCAGAGATTGAACAGCAGCATTGCAATTGTGGTAAAAATATAATAAGGAGATGCAAAGAGTTTGTGTACAAATCTTGTGGGCATCCACCCTTCCATCAACAGGCCCAGGCCATATATGGAGATAAGATTGAGCGCGGAGATATAGGCTATAGCGAAAATGATCGAAAACGATTTTGCTCCCGATATTTTATAGACCGTTTTATATACATCCGCAATTAACCGCTTCATGTTGATACCGTATAAAGTGAATAGAAAC
>Ga0206855_10062_pt1 | contig 33676 bp, 30 predicted proteins | sample Alteio_BWOrgCont_51_FD_152637 | JGI IMG/M metagenome (GOLD analysis project Ga0206855, IMG submission 152637) | Enriched cells from forest soil in Barre Woods Harvard Forest LTER site, Petersham, Massachusetts, United States -... | ecosystem: Environmental > Terrestrial > Soil > Temperate forest >...
CCACTAATCCATCAGTGGCGCGGTAATCTATGAAATCCACAACGGCGTTGCCGATAGTGGTTGTTCCCTGCTGCACCCATACTGTAGCGTTACCATTAAGCTGTGTAGTGGCAAATAAACCAACGCTTGTTGCGACAAGATAAACATAGCCCCCGTTGACTGGGATAATACTTGCCCATCTGCATGAAGGGGCATTTGTACCTTCCAGGTTGCCACCGGCTTTTACCCATGTTGTGCCGCCATTGGAGGAAAAATAGATGCTGTAAACATTATAGTTGGAAAAAGTAACCATCACATTATCGGCATTGGTCGGGTCAACCGCAATACAGCTTACATAACCGTCTACAGGAAATACCGCGCTTGTGGCAGGAGAAGTGGAAGTGAGGTTCTTTGGGACTGGAGTGCCGGTATTTGCGCTGTCTATCCTGAATACTTTTTGCAAAGAAGTGCCTATATAAACCCGGTTTGCAGGCGTTTTGGAAACAGCTATCGCGGTAATGGATGTATCCGCAGTACCCGCAAATGTAGTAACAGAATCAGGGAACCGCTGCCAGTTGGTAGAGATGGAATCCCAATTGCCGGCATATGGGATTCCTGATAAGTTATTATTTCTCCATAAAAATTTTCCTGCTGCCAGGTACATCAGGTTATTGTTGTTAGGGTCAAGAGAAAAAGGGGCAATGAACAGGTACTGCCTGCCGCCGATAGGGTCTATACGCGCGAAGCTGTCCACATTGCCGGAGCCGTCTAATTTGAGTCGGCTGATCTTCCCACTTTGGCTGCTTAAATAGAAAGCTGTTCCGTAATCTGCGATGGCGCAAAAAGAGCCATCGCCGCCGCGAGGAGTAACCCAGGGAGCGGTAAGGCTGGTGGAATTAGTAAACCAGCTTCCGTTGTCCTGTGCACCGCCTACAATAATATTACTTGTTGTGGCATGGTCAATGGCGCAGGTGTAAAACATAGTGGTCATATACCCATTGTCGAGCGACGTCCATAGCAAATTGGGTACGGTGTTATCATTGCAATAAAATACGCCGCCGTCATTTGCGGAGATCATCTTATTGGGATCGCTTGGGAAAAAGGCCAGTTCATGCTGGTCGGGGTGATGATTGAGATAATCACTGACCACCGGCAGGGAGGCGCCCTGTTTGTACCCGCCGCAGTAGGCTGTATGCGCATTATCGGCAAAGCCGGTAGTGGAGCGGTATATATTTGTGCCGCCGATGAAGACAATATTTGTGTCGTCAGGTTTTACTTTCACAAAGATGTCATAAGACTCCTGCGAAATGTATTTATCGAACTCGCCTCCGGTTGAGGGAAGGTTATTGGAGCGGTCTTGCCAGTTCCCACCTGCGCCGCTGCCATTGCCTGAATAGTAGGTATATCTCCACAAGCTATTCCACTCTACAGTACCTAAGTAATTGGTATCTGCAAAACCACTGTTGGGCGTGCTTCCCAGGAAATAAACCTGGTTTTCATCTGACGGGCTGATGCCTATTTTTATACGGTTATACGTTGCGGGGAAAGTTGCAGGTGTAATATTGGTGAAGTTAATACCATTGGTGGAACGATACATGCCCCTTGACGGGCCTTCGCTGCTTATAGTAGCATATACAACACCTGTTTTAGAAATGGCCACATCAGTAAAATAGCAATCGCTATCGGAGCCAAATGTTCCCAACACCAGGCGCCATGTATTTCCTGTATCCGCACTTCTGTAGATACCTCCATATGCAGCCACATACACTATTGAACTGTCCATGTGAGCAGGGTCTGTAACAACTGTCCAGGTAACATCGGCCCATGAATTGAAAGAGGTGGCGCTGGTTCCGGCTGTGGAGGGTAGAATGCTCCAGGTGACCCCATCATCCATTGAGCGGTAAACGCCATCGCCCTGGTAATAGGCTCCCACCGCACTTGCTGATGCTCCGTAAGCCTCGCCGGTAATGTAGTACCAGATATTGTTATGCCCTGCCCGTGTATCCTGCGCTACGCCCGATACACTTTTGAGTTGGTTGCTTGGGTTTTCAGGCGCCCAGCTTTGCCCGCCATCCGTAGAGCGCCATATACCACCGGAAGTGGAACCGGCTATAATAGTGTTTTCATCGCTTACGTCAATACCCAGCGCGCGGGTACGCCCCCCTACATTCCAGGGGCCTCTTGGCTGCCAGCTTACAGCAGTGGTACGGGAGGCAGAAAGGTATCCATCATTTGGTAAAGTAGCGGCGAATGCCAGTTCTTTTGAGCGGATATGATCCGGTATTTTTCCTGTTGCCGGATCGCGGAGCATAGCAAGTTCATAATTATACCTTGCGTTAGCGTCATCTTCCGCTCCCACAGCATCCGCATCGCCCAGGAAAGGATGAACACGCCGGGGATTATTATGTGCGCCGGAAACAATAAAAAAAGCAGCTATGATAAATGCCGCAATTATGGGTACATACAATTTTCTCACAGGAACAAGATTTTTGGAAAGATGAAGGTACGGGTTTTAGTGTGAAAATATTAAAGAGGTAGGAGGTAACAGCAATCATTACAATCTCAGCAACCCAAACTTATACAATCCGCTCACCGGTTTATTATCCCAGAATAGCTCGAAATCTGCTAATCCTGCGGCTTCGTAGCTGTCTTTCACTTCCTGCAAGGTATAGGTTTTCATGTTATTGACCGATAGCTTCCGGAGCATATCTGCAAGCCACAATCCCTGCGCCTGGTCAACTTTAATATTTACTGTTTCCCGCTTGCTCTGGAAAGTGAGTGAGGCCATCTCCCAGTGGTTTCCTTTCTTCGATTTGGTGAAGGTTTCTAATACCGGCTTTGTCCCGATCCATACCATTTTAGCGGCAGGGTTTAGCGGGGTGTATTCTTCTTCATTCAAAATACCGGAAATATAATCAGGAGCAATTTTAGTCTTGGGTACTTTCGCTTCAAACCATTTCTGGAGCGGGTAATCGAAGCAGGCGCCGTGCATGTAATTCAGCAGCGATTTTTTCAATCCTTGTGAAAAGGTATCATGGTCTGCGCCGGTAGGGTCTGTATGAACAATGTCATTGTTTGCAAAGGTTCCAATAGCTTCTGTTTCTTTTTTTACCCCAAATTTTTCAGGATGCAGTCCCACAGGGCTATGTGCGGTCATGGCAAACTGGTGCCAGAATGCCGACTGCAAAATACCTGCCTGGAACATTTGCCGTACCATCTCTAAGGAGTCAATGGTTTCCTGTGCAGTCTGCGTAGGGAAGCCATACATAAGGTAGGCATGTACCATAATTCCCGCTTCGGTAAAATGCTTGTTTACACGGGCCACCTGCGCCACTGTTATACCTTTTTGTATCAGTTCCAGCAAACGGTCAGATGCTACCTCCAGCCCTCCCGATACGGCTATGCAGCCGGAGGCTTTCAGCAACAGGCACAGGTCGCGGGTGAAACTTTTTTCAAACCGTATATTCGTCCACCAGCTAATGGTTATCTTCCTGCGGATGATCTCTAAAGCCAAAGCACGCATCAGCGCAGGCGGGGCAGCCTCATCAACAAAGTGAAAACCGTTTTGGCCTGTTTGCGCTATTATCTTTTCTATGCGGTCGCAGAGTAAACCGGCGGTTAGCGGTTCATAAAGGTTTATATAGTCCAGCGATATGTCGCAGAAGGTACATTTGCTCCAGTAGCAGCCGTGCGCCATCGTCAGTTTGTTCCACCTGCCATCACTCCACAGGCTGTGCATTGGGTTTGCCACTTCAATAGCGGAGATATATTTATCCAGCAGCAGATCGCTGTAATCTGGTGTTCCCACCTGCCCTTGTTTATAGTCGCCGCAGGCCTGGTTGTTGATGTAGGTTACCTTTCCCTTTATTAGTGTGAAGGTGCGTTTTAGCTCTTCAATTTTTATCTCTTCTTCTATATATTTTACAAGGTTTTCAATTGGCGCTTCGCCATCATCAAGGGTAATAAAATCGAAAAACTCAAACACGCGGGAATCTGATAAGGAGCGCAGTTCGGTATTCGGGAAACCGCCGCCCATAGCCACTTTCACGCCTGGATAATATTGTTTCACCCACTGCCCTATACGAAATGCTGCATACAGGTTGCCGGGAAACGGGACGGATATAGCCACCAGTTTTGGTTGAACTTCAATCATACGGGTTTGCAGTATGTTGATGAGGATATTATCTATAAAAGTGTAGCCTTTTTGTAATTCCCCATACAGTTCATCAAAGCTGTTTGCGGAGCGGCCAAGGCGTTCGGCATAGCGGCTGAATCCGAAATGAGGATCCACGCATTCGGTGATAATGTCGCCCAGGTCTTCAAGATACAGGGTAGCAAGGTGCTTGGCTTTATCCTGTATCCCCATATTCCCGAACGCCCAAACAAGGTCGTCAACCTGCGAAAAACGCGAAGCCTCCGGCAGGAAATTTCTTTTACAAAACAGGTGCGCAAGGGTAGGCGACTTGCCTTGTAAAAATGATACAACCGTGTCAATGGTATTGATGTAATCGTCTTTCAGCGCAATGATCCTTTGCGCATTTTCTGATCGTATTTTTTCTTCCTTTTCTACCGCTGCAAATAATTGTATCAAACCCGTTTTAGAAAATAAACGGAGCGTAGTCTCAATCCCAAGATCAGCCTGGAAAGAAGAAATATTTTTGGTGTTCAGAAAGCCCTTCAGGTACGCTGTTGCCGGGTAAGGCGTGTTTAGCTGCGTAAAAGGCGGTGTTACTAAAAATACGGAAGCGCTCAAATGACTGGTTTAACTGCAAAAATATCGGAAATTGTTCTGAATTTATTGTTGTAGTTATTAAAAGACCAATCAAAAAGCGATTTCTATTCCTTCCTTCTTCACCTGGTCCACTAATGCGGAATCATCATCAGAAAAAAATCTTTTTGACCCTATGGTGAAAGGCTCAATGCGCAGGTCAACTTTACGGGTCAGTTGCCATGCTTTTGCCTTTTCATCTATGTTGTTGCCATCAAAATTCTCGGAAACAAGCATAACGTCTATATCACTGTCCGCCCTGGCTTCATTTCGGGCAAAGCTACCATATAAAAATGCTTTCTGTATCTTTAACCCTGCATCATTGAGCAGCCGGATGTAGGATTGTAAGAGTTTTATAATTTCACTTTGAGCCATTTGTAGAGATTTACAGTTTGTTCGAAATATTCTTTTGCTTTTATTGCGTCAGGGTCTGAAGGAAACATTTCAGGATAGCGCCCCTCTAATTGGTATAGTTGTAGTTTCGCAATAAATTTATCCTGCTCATAATCAAAATCTATCCCGGCTTTTTCAGCAAGTGATGATAAAATATGAGTTCTTGAAGGATGCTCTTCGGTTATTTTTACTACATGAGCTTTTAATATCTTTTCAATACATAAATGACAAAAAAACAGGCATGCAAGGAAACGATGATTTTCAAACATGATCTTAGCATTCAGCATTTCTTCATCTGCTCCGGTTTCCCAATATAAAATTTGCTTCTTAACGTTGATCATAAATTACGTCAAAATTAGCTATTAAACATGAATTATCACTGGTATTGGCAAAGTTTCACAAAATGTAAAGTGACATGTATCTTCTAAGGGTTACTAATCTAATTCACCCCCATCTTTATCGCTTTCTCCGGCGCTTTCAGCCAATTGATGTTCTGTAGCTGCATGGTAAAGGAAACGCTACGGGCAAACAGGTTCTTTTTTCCGTAGTTATTGATAATGTAGTTGTCGAAATCGCTGCTCATAATGATGGGTATATAAACGCTGACTACATTTTTTATCAGATGTATTTCCACACCGCCGTCATACATTATGGTGTTGGAGTTGGGGTTTGTTAGAGTGGGGTTACTGTTGGGTATTATACCCGCATCGAAGAACAGGCGTATGGGCCACTTCTTTAAGGGCAGGTCTGTTTCTAAGTTTATTGTCGCCATATAGTTATCGCTCCTGTCCACATTGTTGAAGGCAGGCACTTTAAAGCCGCCCTCCTGCATGGATATTTGTTGTGCGCCCACTCCGTTCTGTGCGTTCCTGCCAAAGTAGGTGCCGTCATATAGATAGTCGTCAAGGCCCGTGTAGCTGGCGTTCAGCTCATAGCGCCCGTAAACGGTGGGGTCGTTATTTACCGGGAAGAACTTGCCAATAAAAGCCCGCACATAAAGTGCCTTGTTCTTTACGTTGTAGTCAATGCGTATATTCCCCTCCGCGCTTATCTTGGCAAAATCCGCTCCCAACTGCCCTTCCACATTGTAGCTAAATGGATTGTAGGTACGGTCGTTTCTGTGCTGGTAACGCAGCAGGCCATACATTTTGTTTTGGGATGCTAAGGAAGGTTTGCTAAGGCTGTCGGTACCGAAATCAATGTTTTGTTCCATTATGCTGTAACCCTTAATGGTAAGGGTGCGTTTTACACTACTCAATGGGTCATGCTCATTAAAAGTAAAATTCAGAGAAGGAGCTATTTTGCTATAATTCCCGTACAGCCGTGAAGGTAGATTCACCGAAGTTTCATTGTCGTGAAATGTTTTGCCGTCGGCCTGCAGCATTATTTCTTTAAAGAGGTTTTCAGGGTACCATACATAGCCAACAGAACCCGCACCTACCAATGCTTTCGACTGGAAGGCATACATAGGTGCCAGGGCAAAACGGAACCTGTTTTCAGGAATGGTCAGGTTATGGAACAACAGCCCGGCCATAATGCCATCGTATTGGTTATAGCCCGCGGCAGGAGCTATGAACAGCTTGTCTTTATCGCTAAGGTTCAGCCCGAAAAACGGTTTCACCTTTACCCCGAAATGATGAAATATGGCATACCTGCGATACACATCATTGGTGGGCTTGCCATCCGGTATAATATCATCATCCACTTTCATCGTATTCCAGGTAGTGATTGGGAGCGATAAAGAAGTATCGTTTTTAAAAGGCAGCGACCACGCATCGGTTATAAGGCTGTCATTGTTGTAGGCTTTGATGTGTACGGGCAAAGCCATGTCCGTATTATTATGGACGGTTACTTCCGTATATTCATTGCCTGTTTCTGTATTGGTGATTACAAAATCTATTTTTTTATCGGTATGCAGCATATCGCTAAAGAACCAGTCGAGCGGCAAAGCGGTATGGCGTTGCAGGCATACCCGCAGATCATCCGGGTAAGGATGGTGAAAATGCCAGGTATCGTAATAGTCGTGCATACCCTGTTCAAACGCCGTGTCGCCCATGTATTTTTCCAGCCAGTTCAGCGCAAGGGCTGTTTTATAATACACATCAATGCCATAATTCAGCTTCTCGAAATTGGCAGAGGTCTGGTCTATTGCCTGGTCATTATGGGTAGCCGCCCGTTCAAAATATATTGTTGACTCTGCCCCTGTTTTTCTTTTTTTTCCGGAAGATGCTTTTGTTGCAGAAGTGTCTTTGGCCAGGTCGCGGGTAGTTTTTTGTTCGTAAAAAGTGTTAATGCCTTCATCCATCCAGGCATGGTCGCGCTCATTGCTGCCCAGCATACCGTAAAACCAGTTGTGGCCTGCCTCATGTACCAGCACAGACCTCAGCGCGGCTGAAGAAGCCTTATCAATCACCGTTATTGTGGGGTATTCCATGCCCCCGCCTGCGCGCAGGTCGCCCAGCACGGCTTTTATGGTCTTATATTGGTAAGGGCCTACCCACTTCCCGTAGTGTTTTACGGTTTCTTTAAGGTACTCTGTTGCACTTTCCCATTGCTGCCGGTACGATGGCATAAACGCAACCCAGGCCGTCACCAATTGGTTATTGCCGGGGGAGTGAACGGTATCTTTACGTACCAGCCAGCGCTTATCCGCAAACCAGGCAAAATCGTGGATATTATCTTCATGGAAGTGTACCGTTTTCAGGAACGGAGAACTGGGCGGAATGGAATCAATATGCGGAGCGTTAAACGCAATCTTTTTGGTTGGCAAGGGTAGTTTTGACAGGCTGTCAAGCCACAGGTTCTCTTTTTCATCCATGCAGTTGCCGGAAGCCAGCAGCACATAATTTTCGGGTAGCGTAATGCTCACGTCATAAGAACCATACTCGCTGATAAACTCGCCCTGGTCGAGGTAGGAGATCGGGTGCCAGCCCTTGCTGTCATATACTGCCGGCTTGGGGAACCATTGCGAAATGTAATACGCCTGCCGCGTATGTCCCATGCGCGAAAAAACCTTAGGTATCTTCACCCGGAAAGGCGTGGTTATAACTATTTTATGGCCCGGTAATAGTGGCTTGTGCAGTTCCAGCCTCGCTATGTCTGGGGCGTTATCTGTGTTGTTATAGTCGGTGTACTGGCCGTCCACCATAAATTGCAGGCTGTCTATATATCCCTTATCCGCCGGCTTGGAATAATAAAAAGAAGTGTTGCCGTTTATATCCAGTTGCCGCGCGAAAGGCGTATGGTCATTCTTGTACGCATTCGGCCAGAGGTGTAGGTATAGGTAATTTAGCGTATCGGGGGAATTGTTGGTATAAGTGATCTCTTCATAAGCGTCTAAGAAATGTTTCTTATCATTGAGGGTTACATCAATTTTGGTATCCACCCGTTGTTGCCAGGCGGGCTGGGCTATGGAAGTAAAAACGGAGAAAAATGCAATTGCGGTAATAAGCTGCTTCATAAGGCGTGGGTCAAAAGTAAAAAGTTTAATCCATAAAGGAAGCGTTGAGTTAATAAACAGAATGCAGCCGCTTTTATTGTATCTGGAACAAGGCCATATCTCCGAATGATACAAAATAAATAGCGATGGGTGTAAGTCCCATCGCTAAATGTAATCAAAACATGATAAGCCACGAATGTGGCAAAATACAACAGCGATGGGTGAAGCCCATCGCTATTTAGGATTAGTTGTAGTAAGTGTATAAGTTAAAATGATTGTTGTTGCGGGTGTAGGGTTAGTAGATGGTTGCAATTGAATGGTACTTGGACTTGTTGGAGTAATTGTTCCCGAAAATAAAGGAGATATCTGGCTGACATCGAAAGTAGTATCAAACACATAGGGTACGGGTAGTTTGGAAGAAAAATTAGATGCTTGGCCTGGTTGGTCGGCTTCGAGCATACCTAAGTTGAAAAATAATTGAATTGTTGCAGGGCTGGCAGGAGCAGTTGTATCTATAGGTTGATAAATACAGCCAACGAATGTAGAAGAATCATTGGCCTTACGGATACCCACAGAAGAACTGCATATTCCTTTCCCGGAGCAACTATTTGCAGGATTACCGAATATTATATTGACAGGGGAAGGTATGGTTACTAAGGTTTTACGAGGTGGCGTAGAACTGCCTCCACAACTTGTTGATAAAATAATTGTTGCCATTGCAACAAGGGATAAAAAAGAGAAACGGATGTTTTTCATAAACTGGTTTTTAATTGTTATTTGGAATATTTTTTTGTATTTTGTTATCTTCACTTATTTTTATGGACCAACTGTAAAGGTTACAAGCACTTGTTCTTGACCAGCAACAATTGTTCCCGGTGCAGGTAGATTTCCCGGTTGTGGTACTGGGTTAAATGTTAATGTTATATTACCGGTGCTAATGGTTCCAGGAGTACCTGGAAAAATATTGCTGATTGCATAATTAGCATCAAACTGATAAGGTAATGGATTTGCTGTTGTACCATCATAAAAGTTTGTTGCAGAATGCGTATGGTTTTGATAAATCTGGTTTTGATAAAGTTGATAATAATCGAAAGACATGGTTACTTGTGATGGGTTAGGTGCGATGCCTTGAATAAAATTAAAAGTAACATTTATGGGGTTTAAACCACCACTTGGAGTCGCTAATCCTGCTTGGCATATTCCTTTTCCGCTGCAATTCCCGGTTGCCGGGTTGCCAAATATTATTGGTGTAGTAACAGGGTCTATCTTTTTCTTCGCCATAGCTACATTAGCGGGGATAGTGTCAGTAGATTTTGCGGTGGTGTCAGTAGATTTTTTTGATGAACCATTGCCATTTCCACAACTTATTGACAAAAGTATTATTACGATTGTAACAAGGAATAATAAAGAAAACCGTTTATTTTTCATAAGCTGTTTTTTAATTGTTATTAAAATTAAATTTTCATCAGTATTTTTGTATCATTAGAGATAATTCTTTTAGCTGCTATTCACAATAGTATAAAATTATTTTGATTTCTTATAATTATTTCATGTTTTTTCAGAAAAAAATAAAATGAGATACGTTAACAATCTTTGTTTTTCTGCAATAATATTTTTGGTCGCCTTTTTCAACTCGTTTTATCTATATAGCCAACCAATAGCTAACAAGATTGATTCTAAGCAGGCTATTAATAATGCACAAACAGATACTGGTAAAGTGCGTATTTCATTAGCCTATCAAAATTTAGCTGTAGCCTATCAAAAATCCGCTCAATATGCCAAAGCATTACAAGCGTTTAACCAATCATTGGCCTTAAATCCCAATCCTGAAAAAGAAATAGGAATATTAGCAAATGTAGGGGAAGTATATTCCAATTTAGGTGATTATACAAGCGCATTGCTGTACTATGACAGCTCATTGAAAGTATTGGATGAATTGATCATGACCTCAAAAAGGAGTGATTTGGGTGATACTTTGCAAAGGGCAGGTTTATTAATGACTATGGGGGATATTTATATTGCTATGTCGCAATATAATAAGGCATTGGAAAATTACAATAGCGCATTAAAGTTGATTGAACAAACTAAGAACAAGTCTTATTCACATTTTGCTTTTAACGGAATAGGTAAGATTTTCCAAAATAAGCATGAACCAGTAAAAGCTATTGAATATTATAATAAAGCACTGGACGTATGTAAGGAATACAATAAATATACTTATGAAGCAGACATCCTTGACCAACTTAGCAATGTGTATTTGGAAACAGGAGAAACAGCTAAAGCTATGGAGTATGCCCAGAATGCATTAACTCTTGCCGAACAATATGAAGATAAAGTTGCCCTCCCTGCCATTTATACCTCCTTAGGCAAAATACTCACAAGGCAGAAGAACTTCCCCAAGGCCGCAGACTATTTACAAAAAGCGGTAGCGATATACGCAAACAATGGTGTGCTTGATGGTGAAAAGGACGCCTGGGAAGCCCTTAGTATTGCGTATGAAGAAATGAAGCAGCCAGCCAAAGCGCTTGACGCTTACCGGAAATTTATAGCTATACGCGACAGTGTATATAACATTGGCAAAGCAAATGAGCTTACCCGCATAGACCTCCAGGCAACCTACAACAGGCAACAACTTACCGATAGCCTGAAACAGGCAGCGGTTTATGACTTGAAAATGCAAAGGCAGCACGTTATTACCGTTAGTGGTTATGCGGGGCTGCTGGTGGTATTATTGCTGTCCTTTTTTATATACCGCAGTTACAACCAGGAGAAAAAAGCGAATGCCATTATCAGCAAAGCAAATGAACAGGTTAAAAGTGAAAAACAGGTATCTGAAAAACTACTCCTTAATATACTACCGGAAGAAGTGGCAAAAGAACTAAAATTGCATGGAGACGTACAGGCAAAATTATTCGACCATGTTACGGTGCTGTTCACCGATTTTGTCAACTTTACTGAAGCCGGGGAGCGGTTCTCTCCGCAGGAATTAGTAGCCGAGCTACATGCCTGTTTTAAAGCGTTCGACGACATCATTAGCAAGTACGATATTGAAAAGATTAAAACCGTGGGAGACGCGTACATGGCTGTATCCGGCCTGCCGCAGCCAAATGAGACCCATGCCGTGGAAATAATAAAAGCGGCAATAGAAATGCGCGATTTTATGCTTGCCCGCCGCAGGGAGCTTGGCGATAAAACATTTGCCATGCGCATTGGCGTCAATTCAGGTACGGTGGTTGCGGGTATAGTAGGCGTCAGGAAATTTGCCTATGATATTTGGGGCGATACCGTGAATATTGCCGCCCGCATGGAGCAATACGGCCAGCCCGGAAAAATAAATATTTCGCTACAGACTTATGAGCTTATAAAAGACCAGTTCACCATCACAGACCGCGGTGAAGTAGATGCAAAAAACAAAGGCAAAATGAGAATGTATTTTGTGGAAACGTAAAGGTCACAAAGTGTGCCACACTCACGAAGAGCGAAGAAACAGAGCGGAGAGCGATAATCCGCAGGTGTCCCACACCTTTTTCTGGTGTGGGTACACCTCTGCTCATGCTGCACGGGTGTGGCACACTTGTCTCGCAGTGGCTAATGATTAATTACCACTTGCTGAGAGTATAGTTTATCGCCCTGCTGCGCCCGGAGGATATAAACTCCCGCAGGTATGTTTTCAACATTAACATCCATTTCCTGTAAAACTTTTTCATTTCTCATCACTTCTTTACCGTTTATATCCGTCATAGAAATGAATAGGGGAGTTCCTGTCTGGTTGAATTGCAGATGTATAGACGACTGTGCGGGATTGGGGAAAATGCTGAATGCGGGGATTTCGTTTGCCACAGGCACATTGAGCGGAGCCAGTACCGTAAAACTGCCCACCATTCCCAATGAGGCGTGGAAATTGCATTGGTAATTATAGGTACCCGTTTTTGCCGGTACGTATGTAAATGTGGTGGCTGACGCATCTATATTGCTGTTCCACGCTGTGGCGCCGGTAGGTATCGTTGTGCTGGTGGTAGTGTGTGTGCCGTTCGACCACATCCACATCACCGTATCGCCCAAATGCATATTGAATGAAGTCGGTGTGAAGGTATAATTAGCCACCATCACCATATAAACGGTAGCCAAAGACCTTGTGGCAAAGCAGCATATTGCCGCAAGAACGAGTAGTTTTGTTTTCATAGCAGTAGTTTTTTATTTAGCCGACTAAAAATTCATGCCATTACCACTTATCGTCCGTAATCATTACTTTAGCGTTCCAAAATAAAAAGAATGAAACTGCTTGAAAATAAAGTGGCGCTCGTTACCGGCGCCAGCCGGGGCATAGGCGAGGCTATTGCCTTGAAATTTGCCGAACACGGCGCTGCCGTGGCCTTCACATACTTATCGTCTGTAGAAAAAGCTGCGGCGCTCGAAGAAAGGCTTGCCGGTATGGGAGTAAAGGCAAAGGGCTATAAAAGCGACGCCGGCGACTTCAAGGCGGCAGAGCTATTGGCCACAGAGGTGGTAAAAGACTTCGGCGCCATAGATATTTGCGTGAACAACGCGGGTATCAGCCGTGATAACCTATTGCTGCGCCTCACTCCCGAACAATGGGACGAAGTGATGCAGGCCAACCTGAAAAGCGTGTATAACCTTACCAAGCAGGTAATCAGGCCCATGATGAAGAACCGCGCCGGCAGCATCATCAACCTTAGCTCCATAGTAGGCGTAAAAGGCAATGGCGGCCAAAGCGCCTACGCCGCAAGCAAGGCGGCTATAATAGGATTCACCAAAAGCATAGCCCAGGAAATAGGCAGCCGCAACATCCGCTGCAACGCCATTGCCCCGGGATTTATTGAAACAGACATGACTCACTACCTCAAAGACGGCGGCGCAGAAAAATGGTTTGAGAAAATACCCCTCGGGCGCTTTGGCAAGCCTGAAGACGTAGCCAATGCAGCCCTTTTCCTTGCCAGCGATATGAGTGTGTATGTAACAGGGCAGGTGCTTAGTGTTTGCGGGGGAATGAGTACCTGATAATGTGAAAATGCGGAAATGCGGGAATGTGAAAATTAATGGCTGAATAACTCAATGCAAGGTGGAAATTAGAAAATGTGAAAATTGAATTGACCACATAAAAATTAATGCAAAAAATGAGGTGTTTTCAGGCTATAAGTGTTGCCCGGTACGGGCTAACTCTTTGTAGCCACTAAATAAAAAATATGCTTTGCCCCATAGGGGCTGACCCATTCACGACAATTTGAAATACATTCGGAATGGCTTAATTCTCCTGAATAACTTACCTTTATATCGCTTTACAAAAATCACAGCATGTTCCTGAAAAGCATAACCATTAATAATTACAAATCCATACAAAAAGCTACGGTTGGCTTTGAGCATGGATTGAATATTATTATTGGAAAAAACGGGGCTGGAAAGTCTAATTTATTGCAGTTTATAAATCAAAATGTATCTTATTATACAATTGCCGGAAGACTTAATAGAAATATCAATCTTGAATATGAATTTGCTATTTGTTATGAAGATGAGGAGTTGATTACTGAATTAATTATTTATTTAAAAAGAGATCGAATTGTTTTAAATGGTGAAATTGAATTGTCAAATGAGGTCAGGGTTAGTAAGTCAATAAATGGTAATTTTCAATTTAAGGACAAGGCTATAAAAATAATTAAAAAAGAAAAAGATAGAACAACTACTATTGAATTATATGAATTTTTGAAAGAGATAGATTTTGTTACTGATTTAAATAAAACAGTTGTTTCTTTTACATTGCCTAATAATTCTGCGTGGTTAGATAAACCAAATAAGTATGAAATAGACATTGAATTATTTCCTGATTCAGAAGATTATTATAATGAGGTTGCTATTTTTTTTGAATTGGGCAGGATGATTAATATTGGGTTTTCAACTCAAGAAGACTTAAAATTTGAAAATCTTCAATCAGATAATGTTAGGAAAATCTTCCTGAAAATATTTAATGATTTCAATGAAGATTACCAACTCAATCATAATCTATCAAAGTTCTCTCCAATCCAGGAAATTAGGATTAATCCCAACATCAACATCTATAACGTTGATAATAAAATCCTGGTTGAGAATTTATTAATTGACTTCAAGGTAAATGATAAATGGATACCCTGGAGTTATTTGTCGGATGGTTCTAAAAGGTTGTTTTATTTAATCACACAATGCCTTAGTTTAAAAGATGGTTTGTTGCTTATTGAGGAACCCGAACTGGGCATACATCCTCACCAGCTTTTTCATTTGATGAATTTTTTGAAGGAACAATCGGAAGAAAAGCAAATCATTATTTCCACTCATTCTCCTATGGTATTGGATATTCTTAGACCCGATGAACTGAATAGAATAACCATAGCAAAAATTGAACATAATGGCAGCCAATTTTACAAACTCACTGATAGGCAAATAGCTTTGGCAAAAGAATATATGCAGGACGTAGCGGATTTAAGTGATTACTGGGTACACTCTGACCTTGAAAATAATTATGCGGAAACCAACGATTAAAATAGGTCTCATTGGCGAAGACAGCAATGATACCGATGCCATCATTCACCTGATGAAACAAAAATACGATGTCGGTTATCGTTACAGAACATTATCGCTCTATAAAAAGGGAACCCAGATATTTAATGAATCCGCCGCTAAAAGTTTCAATTTTGAAATTAAGAAAGACCCTCCTCATTATGTAATTGTAGTTGCCGATGCGGATGCTATCATTACTGAAACTGATAAAATCAGGAACAAAAAGGTTTTGTATGAACGATTAGCAAAGTGGCTGGATTGCAAGAGCCTGTTGCTGCTGAATATATACGAACTGGAAGCATTGATATTTGCCGATATTGATACATTCAATAGTCATTACAATGTTTCTGTAAAAGGAGACAGGGATGTAATGTATATCAATGAGCCAAAAGAAGAGTTAATGAGAAAGACAAGTAAGACGAAGAAAAAATATTCAGAATCTCATTGCCCTGATTTGTTTACATCTTTGAGAATAGAAACAGTCAGCAAGAACTGTTCTTATTTCAAAATTTTTTTAGACGAATTTTCAGCAGCCCTTATTTGAAATAAAAAATGTGTAGGATATTAAAAGTGAAATGAAAAATACCCTGTATTCCCATAATTTGAATTAAATTTACGCTCTAAATAAAAATATTAAATGCAGAAAATTCATGCTGCTATTACGGCTGTAGGTGGCTATGTTCCCGAATATGTACTTACCAACGCGGAACTGGAAAAGATGATGGATACTACCGACGAATGGATACAATCGAGAACAGGAATAAAAGAACGCCGGATACTGAAAGGGGTAGGCAAGGGTAGCAGCGATATGGCTGTAGAAGCAGTGAAAAACCTGCTGGAAAAAAGAGGCATAAGCCCCACTGACATAGAAATGGTGATCTGCGCCACCACCACCCCTGATATGCAGTTTCCCGCAACAGCCAATATAATCTGTGATAAAGCCGGCATGACTGCCGCATGGGGCTACGATGTGAGCGCGGCCTGCAGCGGTTTTCTTTTTGCCCTTACGGTTGGCGCCCAGTTTATAGAAACCGGCAGGCATAAAAAAGTGATCGTGATAGGGGTGGATAAAATGAGCTCAATAATGGACTATGAAGACCGCAAAACGGCTATCATTTTTGGCGATGGGGCAGGGGCTGTGTTGCTGGAACCGGATACTGATGGCTATGGCATTATAGACTCTGTGTTGCGCACAGATGGCAGTGGGCGGGTGTTCCTGCACCAGAAAGCGGGCGGATCGGTAAAGCCCGCAACTATAGAAACGGTGATGAACAAAGAGCATTATGTGTACCAGGAAGGGCAGGCGGTTTTTAAATTCGCAGTAAAGAATATGGCCGATGTGGCCGCAGAGATCATGGAGCGAAATAACCTCACGGCAGAAAGTGTCCACTGGTTAGTGCCGCACCAGGCCAACAAGCGCATCATCACCGCTACCGCAGACCGTATGAAGCTGCCACCTGAAAAAGTAATGGTAAATATAGAACGCTACGGGAACACCACCAACGGTACCTTACCGCTCTGCCTTTGGGAATGGCAAGATAAATTGCATAAAGGAGACAACGTGATCCTTGCCGCCTTTGGCGGCGGCTTCACCTGGGGTTCTACCTATATAAGGTGGGCGTATTAAATGGTTAATGACTGAATTGCTCAATGGCTCAATGAATGTGGAAATGTGAAGTATGCGAAAATGTGAAAATATCCAGCGCAAGTACCCATTTGCAAATTAGTGATTTCTCGCGATTATCTACTAACTACTAACTACTAACTACTAACTACTAACTACTAACTACTAACTACTAACTACTAACTACTAACTACTAACTACTAACTACTAACTACTAACTACTAACTACTAACTACTAACTACTAATTACTCACGACTATCTACTAATTACTATCTACTATTTACTAAAAAAGTCATTATTTTTGCATTAACAACGACAACATGAAACACAACAATATAAAAGTATTACTGGCAATATTCTTGGTGCTGATGGCAGCAACCTCCCGTATTATGAACGCCTCCTTGCATGTACCCAATATCGCTCCCATCGCAGCTATCAGCCTGTTCAGCGGGTTTATGTTCAGCGACAACCGCCGTTTGGCATTTCTTGTCCCCTTGCTGGGCCAGTTCCTTGCCGATGTTTATTTCCAGTTGTTTACTGCCATTCCCGGCTTTTACGACCTCGCCGGCCAGTTCTTCAATTATGGCGCTTTGATAGCCGCCACCGCCCTCGGCACAGGCATGAAGCAGCCACGTGCGCTTACTACTTTAGGGTATATATTCGGCGCGTCCACCGTATTCTTTATCGTTTCCAATTTCGGTTTCTTCGCCCATGGCTGGAATGGCTATAGTTTTGCCGGGCTTGTCAAGACTTATGTGGATGGTGTTCCATTCTTCAAGTACACCGCTGCCGGCGATATGGTTGGCGGTATCGCCCTTTTTGGCAGCTACTTCATTGCGCAGCAGTTATTGGTAAAGAAAGCTACAAAGGTGAGTATTTAATCAAGTCATCGTATTTCCAGCACAAATCCGATAGTTATATTGGAATCTGACAGACCGGTATTAATACTATTTTCGGTATCTGGCGCTAAATCTTCATGGGGGTTAGTGGTCAGGTCAGTAGCATTGGAAAAATAACCGGCATAGTCTAAACTGATACACGCGCTCCCCGATATACCTATACTCAATCCCTGGTTAGTGTCCAGCCCACATTCCAGCTTACTTAGCCCAGTAGTATTTTCCCTTGAGTTCCCGCCTGTGATATTGAACACGTTATTTTGTGCCATATTTTTTTCACCCGGTGCAGCTATTTTCACAAGCAATAAATCACTTGCTGGTATGCAGCGTGCATTCATAGATATGCCGGGATATAATAACGAAACAGCCGGGAATTGTTTTGTATGGACAAACCTTGTTTCGCTATTCAAATTTCTTTTTAGAAGCAGGTTTCCGGACTTTTTTATCACAGGTTTGCCATCAGGCGTCCTTCTTTCAATAATATTGGTTTTCCCGGTGAACTCTTTTGTATTTACTTGGCCTGTAGATTGCACAATTACCATTAAGCAAATTCCGATCGTAAAAAATATTTTCCGTTTCATAACGAGCCTTTTCCATCTATGCCGGAAAAAACTCATGCCGCTGTTTCTGTTTATTTATGATGCGCCCTTTTTTTAACAACGCTCATTAAGAATCAATGGGACTACACGGAAAGGCTTTAACCTTTTGCAGTAAGCAGAAGGCTTTACCAATAATGTTTTTGAGGGGTATCTGAACAATGGAACAATGATGAGGGAAAAATTCTTTTATCCCTTCAGCACCGTTCTGCTGATAACTATGCGCTGCACCTCGCTGGTGCCTTCGTATATCTGGGTTATCTTGGCGTCGCGCAGCAGGCGTTCTACGTGAAATTCTTTTACATACCCATAGCCGCCATGTACCTGCACGGCTTCGTTTGTAACCCGTTGCGCTATATCCGATGCGAATAATTTTGCCATTGACGCAGACAGGGTATAATCAAGCCCCTGGTCTTTTGTCCATGCGGCTTTAAGGCATAGCAGGCGGGCAGCTTCTATTTCAGTAGCCATATCTGCCAGCTTAAAGGCTATTGCCTGGTGGTTGGAAATTTCGGTGCCGAATGCTTTACGTTCTTTCGAGTATTTAAGGGCAAGCTCATAAGCGCCGCTGGCTATACCCAGCGCCTGGGCTGCAATACCTATACGGCCGCCGGCCAATACCTTCATGGCAAATGTGAAGCCGAAACCATCATCGCCTATGCGGTTGGCTTTAGGTACTTTCACGTCCTGGAACATGATGCTGTGCGTATCGCTGCCACGGATGCCCAGCTTGTTTTCTTTTGCGCCTACGGTTACTCCAGGTGAGTCTTTTTCTACAATTAGCGCATTGATGCCTTTATGTCCCTTCTCCGGGTAGGTTTGAGCTATAACGAGGTAGTAAGACGCCGAATTACCATTGGTGATCCAGTTTTTGGTACCATTGAGCAGGTAGTGGTCGCCCTTATCTTCTGCGGTAGTGCGTTGCGATGTGGCGTCAGACCCTGCTTCCGGCTCACTGAGGAGGAACGCGCCTATTTTTTCGCCCCGCGCCAGTACGGTGAGGTATTTTTGTTTCTGCTCCTCGTTGCCATATTTTTCCAATCCCCAGCACACCAGCGAATTATTCACACTCATACATACCGATACCGAAGCGTCTATTTTAGAGATCTCTTCCATTGCCAGCACATACGATATAGTATCCATGCCCGAACCGCCGTATTCCGGGGCGGTCATCATGCCCAGGAAGCCAAGTTCGCCTAATTTTTTTATCTGCTCGGCGGGGAATTTCTGTTTTTCATCGCGCTCAATAACACCGGGAAGCAGTTCTGTTCTTGCGAAATCACGGGCAGCCAACTGTACGGCTTTTTGTTCTTCTGTAAGTTGAAAATTCATATATACTGGAATAATGCCGCAAAATACGGTGAAAAAATGAGACTACGTAAGGTAAGCAAAATAGGCGACCTTAAAATATTAAGCGCTTCTTACTCAACGTGCATCAGACCCATTTGCAGCGAGCAAACAACAAGGCCTTCCCTGCTGTTAACGCCAAATTTTTCAAAAAGGCTGCTTCTCAGGCCTGCAACGCTCCGCTCTGAAATACCCATTTTTTCAGATATTTCTTTGTAGTTAAGATCCGTGGAACTGAACCGGAGCAGTTGTATTTCTTTCTCGCTTAAAGAGGGTACTACATTTGCCAGCAGCAGCCGCTGGTATAAATTACCGGTAGCAACTTCCGCAAAATACAGCCCGGTATTAAGAACGGATTCCAGCGCTTTTTGCAGATCTTTCGGGCTGGAATTTTTTAAGAGGTAACCATTGGCCCCGCTTCTGAACATTTTGATAACGGCAAACTCATGTTTGTGCATGGTAAGGATCAGCACTTTCAGGTTGGGCCACTTTTTTCTTATTATGTCAAGGGTATCATATCCATCCATTACCGGCATACTGATGTCCATTATAACAATATCGGGCAATGTTTCTGCCGCCGACAATTTCTCTATCAGATCTGCTCCGTTGCTTGCTTCAATGTCAAAAAAATACCCTCCGAAACTACGGATGATCTCTATGACGCCATGCCGCACAATTTCCTGGTCTTCTGCTATAGCTATTCTAATTGGCGACGCCATTGTTATTGAGGTTTAAAGTTAAAATTACTGCGCTTCCTTTCTGTGGAAAAGATTGCACTTCAAGAAGGCCATGCACATACCGCGCACGCTGGAACATATTGATGAACCCAAGCCCTTTCATTTCATGTATTTTATTCTTGTCAAAGCCTATGCCGTTATCCGTTATCGTCATTGTAAATACTTCCGGTTTGTAATCAAGCGAAAATGTAAGGTTTGTAGCTTTCGCATGTTTAATACAGTTCTGTATAGCTTCCTGCGCTATCCGGTAAACGTGCAATTCTTTTTCCGGGCTTAAAGAATAATCTTCTCCTGAAATATCTATTTTGTACCCAATATTTTTTGAAGCCTGGATATACGCCAATTCCTTTGTTATGGTATCCACTAAGCCTATGTTTTTTACAAAATTAGCGTTTAATGAATGGCTTATATTATGCACATTGTCAATTACCTGCTCTAATGCTTTATCAACGTTATCAATAATTATTACCTGTTCATCTGAAACCCCAAGTGCGGCTATACCACCTAAACGCATCTGGGCAAAACCCAGTATGGATTTTAAATTGTCATGCAGTTCTTTTGATATTTGATCCATTGCATTTTCCTGTTCTTCTATTTTTGTGCGCAGAATATTATACTGGTGGTCAAAAACCATTTGTTTCTTTTCGAGCAGGTATGCGTTCTGTTTGTTTTTCTGCACCACTAAGAAAGTAATCAGAAAAAACGCGAACAGTGTCAGCAATAAAGAGCCTGCCACAAACAAAGGTATGATGTATTGGTCATTCATAATTGGTTTGCATTTTAGGATACAATAAAAATACAGTTCCCAGACAGAAATAAGTAATAATGCATATTATCTGAAGTGAAAAATTGATCTCCCATGCTGTCTTTTTTAATTTCAAATTGACATAATCGTATAAACCCCAGTTTAAGAAAGTAATGCTCCAGAAAAACACCAATATACAAAGAAACCAAAAATGAGGGTATCTGAACAAATAAGGAACATCGTTTTTAAGCAGCAGGCGCGTACAAGCGAATAAGGACATGCCGATAACCATTAGCCCTTCAAAAAATAAAAAATAAGAATTAAGGCTATCCAGGTTCTGGATAAAGACAAGGTTCAGGATGCCGAATATTATACCGCCGATACCAATATAAATGCCAATATTTCTTTTGATAAAAACATCAATTATTTTATTGAAATACAGGCAAAGCATACCATATTCAATTAAACAGTAAATAGCGTACAAAGCCATATTGCTACCAAGTTTTATTGATAAATAGAATCCTATACTTTCATTTATTAAAGCGCTGCATACCAAAACACTTAATATCCTGGAAGCAATATCTAATTTTTTAAAACGGTAAATGCCAAAAAACGAGGCGTATGCCAATGAAACAAAATAAGTATAGTACGCTAAATTGTAGTTCATACACTTAATGAGAATAGCAAAATAAAATCCACTAAAATTACTTATTCTTTCTGTTTTTCAACATGAAACAATTTTTGTCACCGAAATCATTTGGGTTTCATTTTGAAGAAACATCAATATGCTGCAAAGTAATGATAGTCGGAAATGAATATGCTTATATGGCGGACTTTATTTTGTCAAGCTCACTTATTGCAATAAATTATTTCCTGCAGCCCCTGTAGGACAAGTATATGGGCATGGGCATCCATGGTCCAATACATTGCCTCCGTAATAGATGTAATTGCCGTTTACGTCATATGCGGCAATAACTATGGTCATTGCTCCGCTCTGGTATCCCGCATATACGCCCATATTGCCGGCATTTATATAAGCCATAGTATGCGCAAACATGAGCTTAACACTTGTTACTGCCGGGTTTGCAAGATATGCCCTGAGCGAATCTGCATTATAAGAAAATGAGGTTACATCAGAATCATTTTCGCCGGAGTTAATACTGGTAAGGTAACTGCTGATCATTATGTTGGCAGTGCCGGGAGCAATAAAAGAAGAGTACACCGTAGTGGTTGTGTCGGTGAAGCGGCTCACATTGTGTGGATTTGTAGCGGCTTTCTGATTATTGGTTGTAGTTGTAGTGGAAACCGGGGTTACTACTGAATTGTCTTTGTCTTTGTTGCAAGCTACGATTGCGGCGCCTAAGCATAAGGCGATAACCAGTTTGTTTTTCATAATTGTTTGTTTTTTTTAAGTTTTTTTTAGAATGAGCCGGAAAAGTAGTGTGTTCCTTTTTCACGTGGTATGTCTGAAAAGCTCCTATTTTTCGTTCAAAAAGCTGAAAAGCTCCAGCTTTTTGAACGAAAAGCTCCCCGATAGCGTCAGAAAAGCTGATAAGAGGGAGCTTTTAACACGTCATTTTTTATTTATTTTATTTAAATATGTTAAATTTTCAGCCTTTTAATAGTGATTATTGATAGCTGATGATCCTGGTATGTTGGCGGTAAATTTATGTAGTGAAAGCACAATAGATTTGAATAACGGTTGCAGATTACCAGTTTTATAAGCCGGAGTTCCGTCTGAATGTTCCAGCGCCAGGGAGCGGCCGCATTTGTGATCTGTGAGCAGGAAAGGATAAAACCTGAATGATTAATTGCAGAACAGATACTGCCGTTATTCAGCACATGTATTTCACTTCATACAGCATATGACATGCCTGTGCATGATTAAATAGCTGCAAAGACAATCTTGGGAAATACTAAAGAAATAATTGAAGCAATAAGAAATAACCAGGAAGAAAGAATTACCTGAAAAATACGTTGTGAGAAAATCCTTTGCATTAATAGGACACCTCGGTTACCAGAACCTTACGTATTTCTTCAAGAATGGCTTCAGACAAGGGTTTTCGGAAGAACATGCGTACAACAGGGTAGGTATGTATCCGGGCGAAATCTTCTTCTGAATTGGTAGCGGAGATCATGATTATGGTGCAGCGTTTTTGTAGGTTCTGAGGTAGTTTCAGGTAGTTATCCAAGAAATCAAAACCATCCATTACGGGCATATTTACATCAAGAAATATAACCGGCGGAAAGCTGGCGGGAGCAGATTCCAGGGACCGTAAATAAACCAATGCCTCTGATACAGAAGGATACATACTCACTTCTTCGGCAAACGAATATTTTCTGACAATTTCTGTGGTTATGTAACGATCCATAGCGTTATCATCTACAACCATTACCTTTTTGTACAAAAATGTTTTCTCCATCGGATGCGATTTTACATGTTGAGCATATTTGGTTATGGCTGCTTTTTCCATTGTTACGGTAATTTACTTAAATATAGTTATCTATTTTGACTCATGGTACGTCCGAAAAGCTCCTATTTTTCGTCCGAAAAGCTCCCGGAGGGGAGCTTTTCGGACAGGTCCGCAACGACTTTAACCTTTTTTTAACAAAAATTAAAAATGCCTCCGAAACAGGGTTTAGCACATAGCTGTTTCTTGCCTGAATCGGCTACCAGAGCCATTTACAGCCGACTCAAGTCTAATAAATCCGGGGAGTTTGCGGGTGAAACGCATGTGTTTAAATTATTAAGCGATTATATGCAGGATTACCTGATTAGTGTAACATCGCCTTTTTTTCTCCGGGTTTCTCCGGTATTGTCTGTGTATTCCAGTTCCCAGTAGTAGGCGCCGGTATCTTGCTTTACACCTCTGTAATCGCCATTCCAACCTTTATCATTTGGGCCGCCATTATATACCATATTCCCTTTCCTGTTAAATACTTTGAAGTTCCTAAGCGTGCTGTTCAGTACCGGGATAGGTTGCAGCACATCATTCTTCCCATCATCATTGGGCGTAAAAGCGCCGGGAACAAAAATGTCGGAATGATCCAGCACATTTACTGTTACGGTTTCATTTTCTTCACAATTGTTACTGGTTACTGTATGCAATATGTAGTTGAATTGCCCGGCAACCGGGAAGTAGCCAATTGGGTCGGGGATGTATGGATCAGAAAGGTACGTAGCTGGCGACCATAAATAATAAGAACTTCCTGACGCGCTGAACTGTAAACTATCTCCAGCCATTATAGATATGCTTTGGAAAGAAGATGAATTGCCGCTTTTCGGTGAACATGGTGTAACCACAAACTGGAATTCCCGGCGGATGGTATTTATCAGGGCGCCGCTGCGCCATTCATTACAGTAAACATTTACAAGGTATCTTCCCGCAATATCCGGCGTCCCGGTTATCAAGCCTGTAACAGGGTCTATCTGGATAGTGGGATTTCCGTCAATAGGAGACTGTGAAGAAAATTCCGGGGAAATGTAAGAAACAGAATCGTAGGGTGGGGGTAATGGAACGGGCTTTACATTTGCTTCCGAGCCTCCGGTATAAGCCGGTGAAAATCCATAACTAAGAGAATCGCCATCGGCGTCATTTGCAGAATGATCATAGTACAAAGGATTATCCGAACATATGATCTGGGGTGGGTAATTCTTAAATACCGCGCTGTTATTCACAATTGGCGATGCTGGGATACTGCAAAAATAAGTACACCCTTCATCTCCCGGATCCGATACATTCACTATGCTTGCGTTCCGGCAGCATCTTTGATAAGAGACCAGATAGCCGGATGAATTTGGAGCAAGATAGTAGATTTTGGTAAAAGTCTTTTTAAGAAGGCAGGTCGGCGGTATATTGCTTACGCAGGTGATGCTTAAATTTGGCGCCACAGTAACAGATAGGCTAAAGGGAATGCCACAACAAACTCCATTATCGCCGGTATCCATTTCCACTATATTCCCCATGCCATCATACACGCCAAGCCATGCAGGGTTATCCTGGGCTATTGCTCCCGGTTGCCCGTTAAGGCAGTCTTCGTATATGCTCAGGCTCACCTGGTATTTGTGCATGGTTTTTGCGGAGATGGTAGTATCGCCGAGATAGGTATAGGTAAACTCCCCGCCAACAATATGTGTGGCAAAAGCGTTGTAAAACGAGGATAATAAAACCACAAAGATTACACAGCGTTTGATAAAATGATGCACAGGCTTTAGATTTTGGTACTTTATAAATTTCAATAAAGATAATGATTGCGGGCATAAAAATGTACGCCTACATATAAAGACGTAAATTTGGAGATAAATCTTGGGTATTATAAAAAAATAAAGTCTGGCGAAGGTCTGGCGCGAGTCTTTAGCAGAGCCATGAGCGTGGCCGACTCGTGTCTAAGCAATTCAGCCAGTTGCAACTGGAATTTACTTGATGTCACTTAATATCAGGTCTTGCGCGAGTCTGTAGCAGAGCTACGAGCGTATCTGACTCGTGTCTAACCAATTTAACCAGTCTGCGACTGGCATTCAAAGATACAAATGCCTGAATCATAAATACAGCCGGTCAATTGGTAATAGTCCTGGTTTGTCGCAATGGTAATCAATAGCGCTGCTATATTTATAGTGTTCAGGAAGCCATACAATACCAGCCCTTACGGGGTTTTCGTGAAGATAGTTTAGCCTTTGTCTTGTTTTTTCAGGAGTATCCAATGCAATTGGATGATACTCCTGTTGCCAGAACTGATATTCTTCATTACTGTTGTTATTTTTCCCGGCATATGCAAACATATTCAGCATCCATTTCTTCCTGCTTTCATGCGGATTATTTTCGATAGCGGCAGTTATTCTTTTTGAAGTGAATTTTTTGAAGTCCCTCATAATATTGCCAATAACATTGCCTGGAGTTGCACTTATTATGAAATGGACATGATTAGGCATTATGACATAGGCATGAAGTAATAATCCTTTTTCATCCTTGCAGAATAGCAGGCTTTTGCAAATAATATCTTTGTATTGGTCACGGGATAATGCATCAACCCATCCTACAACTGTAGAAGTTACAAAATGTGGTATCTGGTTATCGTAAACCTTGTAACGCGAAGACATTGGGTAAAGATAAAAATTCTGAACATTTTTTTGAACTCAAACTGGATCATTTATTTTGAGAATGTTCCTTAGATTAAGCGGCGTGAAGTAAATGCCAGTTGCAAACTGGCTAAATTGTAAAGACACGAGTCCGCCACGCTCATGGCTCTGCTACAGACTCGCGCCAGACGCAAAGACACGAGTCCGCCACGCTCATAGCTCTGCTACAGACTCGCGCCAGAAGCACTCAACACTGGTCATTTATTTAATAACCGCTTAGATTAAGCGGCATCAAGTAAATGCCAGTTGCAAACTGGCTGAATTGTAAAGACACGAGTCCGCCACGCTCATGGCTCTGCTACAGACTCGCGCCAGACGCGTTTGTACTTAATCAACTTTTCCTTTTGGGTTAAAGAGACTTAACAATATAGAAGGAGGCAAATCTTTTACGTACCTATAATACTTTTCTGTTACCGAACCATTCTTAAAATAATACAATAAACCATGATATAAACAATCAATACCGTTAACCGTCACCTTAACTGTCATATATTTAGGACGTAATTGTCTGTATATTATGGATCTGCCCAAACTGTCAATTGGGACATAATCTGTTTTTTCAAGCCATTTTTGGTGACGAAAACTATCTAAGTTTATTAAAATAATATTTAAGCCTACATTAAACATATACTGTGGAGAAATCATATCAAAATCAGCATGATTAATGATATTGGTCATTGCAAATCCATATGAATTTGTATCTAAATCGCTGTTGTAAAATTTTAAATAATAAACATAATTATTTATATACGTAGTGTTGTAATATTTCCCATTTTCATACGTAAAAGATTTAGTATTTCTGGATGAATCAATATAGTTGCCTATTGAATTGATTAGCTCATTATATTTTTTATCATTTATATCTTGTGCTTTACAGTTAAAAGAACAAGATATAATTGCCAGGAACAGGTATATCTTTCTCATTTTGTTTTGATTTGTTTATCACTTCCTCCTATGCTTCGTTCCCGTAGCTTTATTGCTCAAAAACTTGGATAAAAAATTCTTTGTTTTCCCTTCAGCGGTAAGGCGTATTTTCTTGATGATACCATCTTCCGGGCGGGCAAAAAAAGTGGTTTTGTGAATGTAGGAATGGTCTTCAACGGGTGTTGCTGAGAAGTAATAATTGGAGATACAGGCACGTACACCGGGGTGCAATACCTTGTTTACCGAATGTATGGAATGGGTGTTTGTTTCCATCATCACCAGCCTGTTGAACCGGGCATGTATTTCTTTGTATTGCTTCATTTCGCTATCCCATAGTTCCAGGTTGCCGCCATTGTTTTCGGGCCAGTCGGGGGTTATGTAGTACAGGGCGTTGAGAACGCGGTACAGGTTGCCATCGCCATCGTGCGAGTTGTCTAAATGGGGTAACAGAAAATCACCTTCCAGCATCATAGATATGCCCGAACCATATAGAGATCCATCAGCCAGCAAATTGGGAATACCGGTTATTTCAGAAACGATTTTCACTACTGAATCATCATGAAAAGCAAGTAGTATATCGCCCACCTGCGGGTTGTAATCATCTATATCAATACCTACGTGTTTATGCTCTTTAATGGTATCCCGGAGCATCAGTTTACCTGCGTCCGGCAAGGCTTTGAAGCATTCTTTCGCCCATGCTTCCGGCAGCACATCATCTAAATAAAAATGCCTCACCGGGCCAGACTCGTTCCAGTATCCGCGAAGCTCCTCTTTATGTTGCAGTAATTGCTTTGCAATTTGTTCTGATAATTGTTGCCTTGTCATAACATGGTTATGTATTGCCCAATGTAAAAAATTTAGTTAAACAATTCAACTTCACAAAATTTTGGCGACTGTCTCGCACCTACGTTACTTCACCTCTCCTCTGGAGAGGCCGGGAGAGGCTTTCACCTCTCCTTCGGAGAGGCCCGGAGAGGTCCCCAGGTATTTATAATTTTTAAGCAAAAGCGTAATATCATTCATCGGGGTATAACGTTGGGCATAAGCCGTGTTTACCTGTGTTTTTACAGTTTCGGAGGGGTCGTAGCCGGGCAATATGTTGAAAGGGGATATGATACCATCCTTTATTACCGGCAGGTATTCAGTAGGTACGCCTGTTGAGTAGCCCACCCAGGTCTTTCTTCCAAACAATACTTTAAAACAGTTTATAAAAAATGCTCCCGGCTTTTTGATGATAAAGAAGGTGAATGGAAAAATGACAAGGAACAATAGCGCAAACGAAATATCTGTTAAGCGTTTATTCCTGATCTGCGCGAAATCTGAAAGGTTGAAACGGCGGTCTATGGTATATAGGTCGCCGGAAGTGCTGCTGGAATTGCTACCCACAAAACTTTGGCTGCCAGGTAGATGTATCTTGTATTCGTAGTCCTTGCCGCAATGCTGCATCTGGCCAAATACCTGTGTATAAGAAAGGCCATTGATACAAAAAATAACTTCGTTGATACCCGCTGTATAGAGCAGTTGTTTCATTTCGGGGAGCGGTGCAAGTGCGTCTTTTTTTTCGTTTTGCGGGCTTATACGTCCCGATAGTTCGGGGGCGTAATTTACCTGTTGCAGTGTTGCCGCAGTTTGCCGGTAAGCATTTTCTTCTGCCACTATCACAGCTTTGCGTGGCAGTTTATCGTAGGGTATGAACCGCAATATGCCCATCCGGTACAATAGTTCGTGCAGGCCAAGCAGCGTCACTGTTCCGGCAAAACCTGAAAATATTATTATCGCCCGCGAAAAACGGAACTCTGGCGGCAAAAGGCTATAGTAGGCGAGTATGGCTACTGTGCCTATGATCATGCCGCGTGTTACTTTTAATGCGCGGTAGGGAGGGTCGTAAGCGCCATTGAGATAGAGCGTTATCAGCCACAATGCGATATAGACCGGGAAGGTTACATAAACTATCGCAGGGCGGATAGGCATTATATTTTTCACTTCTTCCACCCAGAAATTTTTGATACCCCATAGCGTAAGCAGCAATATAAGCGCATCGAACAATGGCATGTGCAATTCTTTCAAAACACGCTTAATGGCGCCCAGCACAGCCCGTAAAATAATACCCACATTAATGAACAGAACAAATAAGCGGGCTTGTTTTTTTGAATAATGTTTTTTTACAAAGGTTACCAACGCCTCGTTAAATATACGCACATAAGAGAGGGTCATTTTGCGGGTGCTTTCTCCCTTGTAATGAATAAGGTCGGCCTCCGGGAAGTAGATGTTTTTATAACCCGCTTTCTCTATACGGTACGAAAGGTCCACATCTTCGCAATACATGAAATAATCTTCATCAAATGCTCCGCCGGCCTCATCCATTGCCTTCCGGCGCACCATCATACAGCAGCCCGATAGCACATCAACAGGGGCTACCTCATGCTCGCCGATATGTACCGCATAGTATTTATTAAAGAAGGCTGACTTGCTGAATATCTTATTAATACCGGTTGTCTTGAAAATAGCTACGGATAAAGAAGGGAAGGATTTTTTAGCGTCCGGGGCAAACTGGCCCTTGCCATCTATGAGCCTCGGCCCAATAGCTCCTGCTTCGGGGTGGGCGTCCATATACCCCAGGGTTTTAGAGAAAAAATCTTCCGGCATAACGGTGTCCGGGTTCAGGAATAATATGTATTCCCCCCTTGCTATGGCCGCTCCCTGGTTATTTGCTTTTGAAAATCCTTTGTTGTCTTTATTTTCTATTACCACCACCGATGGGAACCGCTCCCGCACCATAGCGCAACTGCCATCTGCCGAATTATTGTCCACTACTATTACTTCCGCATCTACACCCTCCGCAGCCCGTAATACGGAATGAAGGCATACTTCCAGAAAGTACTTTACATTATAGTTGACGATAATTACTGATAACTTCATTCTTGCTGCATGGTAATATGTGCGAAGATAACGAACGATGGCTAAATAAATTGTGGTATGTACCGCGAGGTCTGAATACTCCCCTTAGATATGAATATGGCGGGCGACCCTCCTTCGCAAAAGCTACGGCGGGTGAAAGAAAAAACTAAAAAACGATGTTAATTTATTTACAAATGAATATCTTTGTGTTTATCAGGTTAAACGTTTGGATTGCGTGTTAGTCTTAATCACTGTTGGCGTGATTTTTATATAGATTTATTGACTTACAATTTTGCTTTTTTGTTTTTTATAAAACTAATTCCCAATGAAAAAAAGATTTTTCTTTTCGGTTTTTATTTGCATTTTATGCGGCAGCATAAATGCCCAGACAGCTAAGTTTGATACGGTAGCCGTTTCCATTCTCGACAGGATGAGCCAGACGATCGGCGAGCTTGGCTCCTGTAGCGCTGTTGTACATTCTACTTATGATGTGAGCAGCCAGGAGTTGGGATTAGTGAAACACTCTGATATAGAGCATGTATATGTGGGCGGGCCTGATAAATTGCTGGTAAGGTCGGAAGGGGATAAAGGTAACCGGTACCTGCTGTATAATGGCAGTACGCTCAGTTACTACTCATTGGATAAAAATCACTACGCGCAAACGAAGGTGCCTTCGTCGGTAGTGGAAATGATAGACTATATGAATAAAACCTACGGCATTGTTTTCCCGGTGGCTGATTTCCTCTACCCTACATTTGTTGACGATATTCTGGCAGCGGCAAATAATCTTGTTATGCTTGGTATGACAAAGGTGGATGGTAAAGACTGTTTCCATATCGCCGGCACTGCAAAGGACAAGAGCTTTCAATTCTGGATAGCTGACGACGCATTTTATTTGCCTGTAAAGATGGTGATCGTTTACACAGACAAACCAATGAACCCGCAGTTTGAAGCAACTTACTGCGACTGGCAAATAAATCCCAACTTACCTAATAGTATATTTGAATTTAAAGTTCCGCCAAACGCGAAGAAAATAAAGCTGACTCCATTATCCGCAAAAAAATAATTTTTTTACTTTTTCAATTTTCAATTATGAAAGCATTCAATAAAATAAAGCCTGCAAGTTTAATATTTATTATGTGCATGGTTATGTTCTGTGTTCCGCAAAGTGTTATGGGGCAACGTTTTGGTCATGGCGGCGGTGGCGGACGAGGTGGTGGCGGCGGTGCAAGAGGCGGCGGCGGCGCAGTAAGAACTATTAACGGCGGTGGCCGCAATATAGGCGCCCATGATTTTGGCAGAGGGGCATTCCATCCTGCGCCTCGCCCGGTGGGTGGTGGATTCAGGAATGAAAATGCCTTTCATCATGTTTATGGAGGCGCCCGTCCTTATTTTTACCATCCTTACCATCCCTATATATGGGGTCCATACTGGCATCCGTTTGGCTTTTTTGCAGCAACACTTACTGCCGACGCTATACTCCTTTCTTTAAATAACCAGCAGTATTATTATGATAATGGTGTTTATTACCAGCCTTACAATAACGGTTACAATGTTGTTCCACCACCTATTGGGGCTACTGTCAGCTATTTGCCGGCAGGGTATCTGACTGTGCCAGTGGGCAACGATACTTATGATTATTATGGCGGCGCTTTTTATCTCTACCAGGGCAATTCTTACCAGGTAGTGCCTGCACCCGTAGGCGCCATTGTAACCGAGATACCCGAAGGGGCTACCGACCAGGTAATAAACGGCGTGGACTACCTGGTCTATAACAACACTTATTACGAACCAATATCCCAAAACGGCCAGGATGCTTATGAGGTGGTGCAGGTGAATTGAGGGAATGTGAAAATTGAGAATGTGAAAATGAGAAAATTTAAGCGAGAGAATAAAATAACAAAGCGCATGGTTTTTCATGCGCTTTGTTATTTGCCATTATGTATCACAACACATTTTTCATTTTCACATTAATTGAGCCATTGAGCCATTCCGCCATTGAGCATTGAAAGAAATTTTCACATTTTCACATTCTTCATTTTCACATTAATTGAGCCATTGAGCCATTCCGCCATTGAGCATTGAAAGAAATTTTCACATTTTCACATTCTTCATTTTCACATTAATTCCGCCATTGAGCATTGAAAGAAATTTTCACATTTTCACATTCTTCATTTTCACATTAACTTTCGTTCCTCATCACCACCACGCCATCAAACACATCTATAAGCACAGGTTTTGCTTTATCAATTTCGCCGCCTATTATCTTCCGGCTGAGGAGGTTGATGATCTCTTTCTGGATGACCCTTTTGAGCGGGCGGGCGCCGTATTGCGGGTCGAAGCCACGCTGCACAAGGTAATCAAGGGCATAGTCGGTGAACTGGAGGTTTATTCCCTGCGTAAGCAGTAACTTCTGCAGTTGCTCCAACTGTATGCGGATAATGCCTTTTATCTCCTTCCTCATTAGTGGATGGAACATGATGACGTCGTCAATACGGTTAAGGAACTCTGGCCGCAACGATTGCCGCAGCACTTCCATTACCTGCTCTTTGGTGGCGTCAACCACATGCTCTATATTATCCGTGTCCTTGATCTCTGCAAAGTTTTCCTGTATGATATGGCTGCCCATATTGCTGGTCATAATGATAATGGTGTTTTTGAAATTCACCACCCGGCCTTTGTTATCGGTAAGGCGGCCATCATCAAGCACCTGCAGCAATATATTGAATACATCAGGGTGCGCTTTTTCTATCTCATCCAGCAGTATCACCGAGTAGGGTTTGCGGCGCACGGCTTCGGTCAACTGCCCGCCTTCTTCATAGCCTATGTAGCCGGGAGGCGCCCCCACCAGGCGGCTCACGCTGTGTTTCTCCTGGTACTCGCTCATGTCTATCCGCGTCATCATGCTGTCATCGTCAAAGAGTATCTCCGCGAGGGCTTTTGCCAGTTCCGTTTTACCCACACCGGTAGTGCCAAGGAATATGAAGGACCCAATTGGCTTGCGTGGGTCGTGCAGCCCGGCCCGGCCACGCCGTATAGCGTCAGATACTGCTACAATGGCTTCTTCCTGCCCCACCACACGTTTGTGCAGTTCATCTTCCAGGTGCAGCAGTTTTTCACGCTCACTCGTGAGCATTCGTTGCACGGGTATGCCTGTGGCCTTAGCTACATTTTCAGCAATATCATCAGCATCCACTTCTTCTTTCAGCAGGCGTTTATGCTGGCTGTCCATTTCATTCAGTTGTTTCGATAAGCGTTCTATTTCCGCCTCTTCCTGCTGCACCTTGCCATAGCGTATCTCGGCCACGCGGCCATAGTTGCCTTCGCGTTCGGCCTGTTCCGCTTCCAGTTTCAGGTGTTCTATGTTGGTTTTTACTTTATTTATTTTGTCAACAATTTCTTTTTCTTCCAGCCATTTTGCCTTCAGGGTATCGCGTTGCACGGAGAGTAAAGAAATTTCCTGGCTCAACTCTTTTAGTTTGCTGTCGTCCTTTTCCCTTTTTATGGCTTCGCGTTCTATTTCCAACTGGCGTATGCGGCGTTCCAGTTCATCCAGTTCTTCGGGCATGGAGTTGAGTTCCAGCTTCAGTTTGGCTGCGCTTTCGTCTATCAGGTCAATGGCTTTATCTGGCAGAAAACGGTCGGT
>Ga0206855_10063_pt1 | contig 33109 bp, 33 predicted proteins | sample Alteio_BWOrgCont_51_FD_152637 | JGI IMG/M metagenome (GOLD analysis project Ga0206855, IMG submission 152637) | Enriched cells from forest soil in Barre Woods Harvard Forest LTER site, Petersham, Massachusetts, United States -... | ecosystem: Environmental > Terrestrial > Soil > Temperate forest >...
GGTTTGAAGTAAACTGGTTTGCAGTTTTCTCAAGCTTGACGCGGGGAACATCAAATTTTAGACTAAAAAGTTCTGGCTGGTGGTCGTAGCTCAACGGTAGAGCCCCAGATTGTGGTTCTGGATGTTGCGGGTTCGAATCCCGTCGGCCACCCCAGCCTTTTTCACGTGCTATCAAACGCGCGCGGGCCGCTATAATTCTTAAAACGAGCTTCCTAGTTCGCGAACCATTCGTAATCATATCCCGCTGGCGGATTATACATAGCGGGCATGCCGTTTAATCCATTGGTGCCGTTCCAATAAATGCGGATATAGTTGACATGACCATCCACAAAACTCATCACGTTGAGGGCGTTGTTGAACTGATACGGCTGTTTGCGGTCGTGGGCGCTCAGGCCCAAAGCGCCGGAAATCTCGCCGGCCAGCACCATTTCGGACGGCTGGCGCACGGCGGAAAAGGGCCTGGCCGCGCGCGGATCATCGCCGGCATCGGCCGAGCCGTTATAAAAGTAGCTGGAAGAATCGGTTGTCGCCTGGCGGTAAAAACCGGTCCCGCTGATGGTGTTGAAAGGAAAGAAACTTTTGATGAAGGGATCATCGCAATTGAAATTGTCGGACGGGCAGGCGAATAGCGCGTCATTCGTGTCCGCGCCCGTTCGTGACAGATACGGCCCCAGACTGTCCTTGTAGGTGAAATAGATTGCCTCGCCGTTGGTGCCCTGCAGGACGTTGGCGTGGTCGTCCGCATACATCAGCAGGGCGCGATTAATCTGTTGCAGATTGTTGAGGCACCCGGTTTTTCGGGCGGCTTCTTTGGCCCGGCTGAAGACGGGCATGAGCAACGCCGCCAAAATGGTGATAATGGCAATCACCACGAGCAGTTCCACCAATGTGAACGCGGCTTTCAGGGCTTTTTCCAAAGTTGAAACCCATTCCTGCCAAAAAACAAGCGCAACAAAGGCTTTTCTTTCGCTCGAATCACTTTAAAATTTTTCAGTTCATGGCCGAATATAAAGTTCAATTCGAGGTCTTCGAGGGCCCGCTGGATTTGCTGCTTTACCTCATCAAAAAAGAGGAAGTAGACATCTACGAGGTCAACCTCACGAAGCTCGCCACACAGTTCATCGAATACATTGATACGATGCGGCTGCTCGATTTGGAGATCGCGGGCGAGTTTCTCGTGATGGCCTCGACACTGATGTATATCAAGAGCCGTGAATTGCTGCCGGTGGACCAGCAGGCGCAGGTGGAAGGCGAGGAGGAAGGCGAAGACCCGCGCTGGGAACTGATCCGCCAGCTTGTCGAAGACAAGAAATTCAAGGACGCCGCGGCGCAACTGCAAACGCTCGAAGAGCGCCAGGAACATATTTTCCCGCGCGTGCCCGGGAAGTTTGAATTTGAAGCCCCCACGACCCCGACCCGGCCGGAAGTGTCCATTTTCGATTTACTGAACGCGGTCAATACCGTCCTCAAACGTTTTGAAAAGCGCGAGGGCGCGACGCGCGAGATTTACGAGGACAAATGGACGGTCAGCGAAAAGATCGAATTTATTCTCAAGGTCATAACGGAACGCGGGGCAGTGAAATTTTCCGAGCTTTTTGAAGGAGCAGCCAGCCGCCCGGAAGTGGTCTGCACGTTTCTGGCGCTGCTGGAATTAATCCGCCTGAAGCAATTGGCCTGCATCCAACCCGAACATTTCGGCGAAATTGAAATCAGCCGGGCGCAGGCTGTAGTGCCGGCGGCTGAGGCTGAGGGGATAACAGGACTTGAACCTATGCCGGTTGTCCAGGGCAGCGCCGAGCCTCCTCCTACACCGACGGAAGAAGACCCGGTTGACGAGTTGGCAAACGAACCGGAGACATCCGAACCGGCCACCACCGCGCCGACGGAAGAAAATCCGCCATCCACGACTTAATCGCATATCGTAAATTTAAAATGGAATTGAAATTCATTCTCGAATCGCTGTTGTTTTCCGCGCAAAAGCCGTTAAGCACAAAGGAACTTCGCGAAGTCCTGACCAATGCCGCCGAGGCCGAAGACGCGGAGGCGGATGCCAAGGCATTTGCCAAGGTCAAGGACAACGATGTGACGGCGGCGCTCGAACAGCTCGCGTCCGAGCACGAAACAGCAGCGCGGAGCTATCGCCTGGCGTGCGTCGCGGGCGCGTGGCAGTTCGTCTCGCAACCGGAATTTGCGCCCTGGCTGCGCGCGCTGGTGGGCATCAAAGCCCGCCCGCCGCGCCTTTCACAACCCGCGCTGGAGACGCTGGCGATCATCGCGTATCGCCAGCCCATCACGCGCGCGGAGGTGGAGCAGATCCGCGGCGTGAACGTGGACGGCGTCATGCAGACGCTCATGGAACGCGCCCTGGTGGAAGCCGTGGGCCGCGCGGAAGTGATTGGCCGCCCGCAGACTTACGGCACGACGCCGCTTTTCCTGGGGTATTTCGGCCTGCGCGGCCTGGAGGATTTGCCTGCGGCGGACGAATTGCGCCGCATTCCCGTGGAGAAGCCGCCCGCGCCGGTCACGGTTGAACCCGGCCTGGCTACTACGCCGCCGGAGCAGTTGAATTTAAGCGAGGAAGAAAAGACGCCGAAGCCGGAAGGCCAGGAAGCCAAACAGGATTAAAGCCGGCTTTTAATTCAGTTCCGGCGGGCGCGGCGTAAAGAATTTCACGTCCAGGCCGTCGCTGGTGGCGCTGCCGCCATAGACGGTGAAATTAAAATACTTCGCCACCTGGCCGTATTCCGGCAGAAGGGAGAAATTCATCAAATCCCGGAGGCCGTTCGCCTCTGAACCCATCGGCAGCGACGGCAGCGGATTGAGCGTAGGATCGTTTTTCAGCGCGGCGAAAAGCTCGCGCGCCAGTTCGCGCTGGTTTTGATAACCGAACAATCCGTTGTCCATGCCACCCACGCGCTGCGCCGCGTCCGCCAGCCCGGCCTTCTGGCTCAACGGTTTGGTTTTGCCGTTATCGCTCCGTAAATAATTTTCCATCATGGAAACATCCATGGTCACGGCCACATAACCGCCACTGGCGGCGCAATAAAGCGAACGTGTCGCGGCATTCGCGCCGCGTCCTCCCGGCAGCGAAATGGTATAAATTTTTCGTCCGAGAAAATCACGGGTTTGGGGCGCGCTGTCTTGCGACGACATCCCCGCGACGGTTTTGATGGCCAGGGCCGCCTGGTCAGCGTTGTTGGCGGCAAAGAGGAAGAGCCAGGGAGCGGAGTTTAAATCTTCGAGCGTTCGGATGGAAGGCGCCTTCTGGAAGCTCATCCAATCGTCCCCGAGGTTATTGATGAGGCTTTGGCGGATGTCAAAATTCGGGTCCTGTTGCTGCGCACTGGCGTTGGCCGTCTGGATGACGGTATCGAGGGTCGTCAAGGCGCCGGGCGAAATCACGGTGAGCGCCCTTCGGAGTTCGGTCCAGGACTTTTGCCCGTCCACACGCCAACGCCAGAACTTCACGACATCGGCGGGCACAAAGGGCGGCGGACTGGCGTCCTTGGGCGCGGCCGCAACGATTTTCAAAAGGCCCTGCCGGGTCGCTCCGGGAGCGCGGGCAAAAACTTCGATCTGCGCCCCGTCATGGTCTTCACGGCAGGTAAAGCTCACGCTTTTCAACCCACTGAAACCCGACGCGAGGAGGATTTTATCCCATGGCAGACGGAACGAACTGCTATCCTGGGGGAAGGGCGCCTCCGAAAGAACGCTGAAAAAAATCTTCGCATTGAACCAACCGTAGTAAAGCGGCCGATCGTGAAACTGCGATAGCTGGTCGGCAGCAAACTCGGCATTGTCCTTCAAAGCCGGATTGGCGCCCCCGGCCAGGTGCGCGGCCACGCTGGCGACGGCTTTCACCGAGCTTCCCGCAATGAGCAGCGATTGAAACTGGCCGATGTATAACATATCCGGCGCAGAACGGGCGTTGGCCCCCTGCGCCAGCATGGAACTCAATGGCATGGGCTGATTGGTCGAAAACGTCACCACTGAAAATTTGATGCCCTCCAGGATTTGCGATTGCACCGGCCGGCCGGAAGCGATCCATTTATCCTTCAATAAAGCCAGATTGGTGGCCAGCAAATCGCTTTTGCCCCGGGCGTCCAGCAAGAGCACGATGGCAGGGGAAGCCGCGCCGGAGCTGTTCCAGCCATTCTGCGTGACAGCAAACGTGAGCTGGCCCTGTAACAACGGCAGAAAGTCGGACAAATGAATGCCGAGATTGTGTTCCATGGGGGCGACGAATTTGTTGTTCCATTTGGCGACAAAATCATCATGAAACGGTTTCATGGCCGGGTCGTTCCACAAAAGCCATTCCGGGGACTGCGCGGAAGCGGCACGCAGCGTGGAAAAATCGGGCACCGTCACCACCGCCAGCGTGTCCGCCGGCAGGAGGTTTTCCGCGGGCGGAATGGCGGCAAAAAGGGAAGACGCCGCCAGCAAAAACACAGCGGCCACGGTTAAAGAAATTTTTAATTTCATTCGATTCGATTAAACGTTCCGCAACGTTGAAGCGTTGCGCGCCTGAACCGCGCTTATTTTGCGGGCACTTTTTCTTTCGTCAAGGTCGGAGGAGCAAGATAGCGGTAGGGGTTGTTCGGATTGTCGGTCGAATAGGCAAAAGCGTCGCGATGGTCGAGGAAGTTTTTTACCAGTTCGACCGGGATCGCGAAGCCCAGGCCTTCGCCAAAAAGAATCTTCATGTTGGTCACGCCTACGACTTCGCCGGCCAGGTTGAACAGCGGGCCGCCGCTGTTGCCGGGATTAATTTGCGCCGTCGTCTGCAAATAAAGCTCGCCCTCCAGCTCGCGCGTCTTGGTGCTCAGAATGCCCTCGGTCATGGTGCGCTCCAGTCCCAACGGGCTGCCGATGGCAAAAACCGAATCGCCCACATTCAACACGTCCGAACTGCCCAGCGTGACATATTTGAACTTGGGCGTGTTTTTGTCCTCGATGTGCAGCAGCGCGAGGTCGTGGAATTTATTGATGGCGATGATGCGGACCTGTTTGTAAGTCTCGCGGTCAAGCTGGCCGTTGACCTGGCTGTAAACTTCCACGGAAATTTCCGTTTCCCCCTCAATCACGTGAAAATTGGTAATCAGGTAGCCGTCCGGGTTCACGAAAAATCCCGACCCCAATCCTTCGGGGGTGCGGACCTGCACCACAGCTTGGCCAAGTTGTTTGACGAGGTCCTGGACGTTGTGAGCCGGCCCGGACGTCGCCGCGGGGGTATAAAATTGAGGCGTGACATCCAGCAGCGAACCGCCGGGGGAGGTGACCGGCAAAACGGCGCCGGTCCGGGAAATTCCCGAAATGGCAGCGCGCGGCACAAGCAGCACGGTATAACCGACATCTACGACCACCGAATCCGGCTTTTCCGCGAGGATTTTTCCGGTCACGGCGGCATCATCTCTAAGCTGAATCGTGTCGGCAACGGCGTAATTGGCTGCGCAAAAAATCAGCGGCAGTATGAAATGCTTCTTAAACGACATCGTTAGATAATAATCGAACCTGCACTCTTTGACAAGCTGGTTCAATGCCAATTCAAATAAAGTGACGCATCTTGCTGCTTTTCGGTTTGCTTTGGCCTGCTTTTGATTTGCAAGAGAGTTAATTTGGCGGTCAGGGGTTAATTCACTGTCCGGGAGGGCGGCAAGGCCGTTTCGTCTCGGGGAGTGGGGGGAGGGGTAGCTGGCGTAGGCTGGCATAACCTGGCAAAGGCAGGCGGCACATAAGTTTTCGGGTCGGGACGGATAAAAAATAAACAATCTTTTTTCCCAAAAACCTTTGAATAGGTTTGAATGGCCTTGAATAGCTTTGAATAGGCTTGGGAAGCCTTGCATCCACTCCGTTAATAAGTTTGACTCATGACATAATTTTCCGCGTTTCTCTTTGATGGATAGTAACTTGCGTCGAAAATTGGGTTCGTTTCGCAAAAACGTGTTTTTAAACCACGGATGGACACGGACGAACACGGATGTGACAAGAGTCAGAATGTGAATCACCGCGGACTGGCGTCCGCGATGGTATAGCTCGCCCACGAATGAACAACACAAGAAATGGCGCTCGCCACGCTCGCTAGAGCCCCAACCTACACCAGAACAACACAAGAAATGGCACTCGCTGCGCTCGTTAGAGTTAGAACAACATACGGGACGGCACTCGCTGCGCTCGTTAGATCCCCCAGGAGAAGGTGTTCCGGCGGCAGACTTCTGGTTTAAGGACGGCAGTTCGGCCACGTCCGTCAGTGATGATCTCAAAAAAATCATGCGGGCAGTTTAGCACTGCTCGCAGGAATTCCTTAGTTCGTCACTACCCCTATTTTTTACAATGATGAATGAAGAATTGCAGAAACGCGGGCGCAGTCAGAACATAGTTGGGTAATACTATATTCTAAACCTACACTCATGATCTCAAAAAGATTTCAAAGCGGCGTCGCTGCCGCCGCACTCCAAGACGCTTCGCGACCTCGCCCGGTGATTCCTTTCGCCGCTTCCCAAGCGGCTCAAGTGTTCGTCACTACCCCTATTTTTCGTTGATGGTTGATGGCTGATTGTTGATGGCAAAACAAGGCCTGCAGCAAATATGGAACTGGCCAATTTATGATCCCCCTTAGGACCGATTCTCTAGTTCAATTTGCGGGCGAGACACGTGTGGCCGAGACTTCTCGGGTCATAAACAAAGCTCCATTCTTGTAAACCAAAGTACTGGAATAATCATTTGTGGAGGTATAGGAACCCGTCGTGATTTCTTTGAATCCATCGCCATATAAAGAGGTGCCGGTATAAGTTTTTTTTGCATAATCGTATATTACCGCGCTTTCAGTCATGACATCTCCGCCGTGGCCGTCGCTATAACAACCGTAAACTTTGAGCGTCGATGACTTCTTGTCAAAGATCATTATCGAACTCATTGTCTGGTGATAAAATTCTGAGTTTATCGTATAAATAATATATTTGCCGTCCACGGTGCGAGTCGTTTGCATTATCTTCTCGGTGAAAGTTTTACCCGACACATATTTCATCACGATGTGGATATCGGCATTTGTCCAGATCGGGACGTCAGACAACTCAGGTGTGAGAGCGATTAGATCTCCCGGCTTGGCGACTATCTGTCGAAATAGCTCCGGGGTCATAGATTCATTGCTGAAAATTGGGCCCCCGTTTATCACAGGACTTGTTGCAGTACCATCGGCCTCCGGTGATTGAGCCGCAACAGCATAACCACTATACAAAAGACAAACCAGTAAACTCGTGATAGCGAGTCGCCAATTGTTGGATGCTGTGTTCATAAATGACGTTGGAATCTCAAATCTAATATGCAACCATAAGCCTGCTTACCAACCGTTCAAAAAACAAGGAACTAAATTTACGCCATTTCAAATGCGAAACCTTTCAGGTATTCGGTTTCGGGGATCATGGGGATGATGGGGTGGTCGGGTGATTGCGAATACACGGCGATACGGCGCAAAATCTTCCGCGTATCATAGGCCGCCGAGAGCAGCGTGTCCTGAAATAGTTCCGCGTTCACATGATGGGAGCAGCAGAAGGTCGCCAGGACGCCCCCGGGCTTCAGCAGTTTCAACGCGCGCAAATGGATTTCCTTGTAACCGCGCAAGGCGTCGGGCACGGAGGCGCGATTACGCGTAAACGACGGCGGGTCGAGGATGATTAAATCAAATCGCGGGATGACTTTTTCATGCGGCTTTACCGCGGTTTGCGCTTTGAGCCAATCGAAAACGTTCACGGTTTCAAAGGAACATTTCTCCGCCAGGCCGTTGGCCGCGGCGTTTCGCTGCGAAGCTTCAATCGCCTGCGAGCTTTGGTCCAGCAGATGCACATGCGCCGCACCCGCGCGCGCGGCATGCAATCCAAAGCCGCCCAGGAAGCTGAAACAATCCAGCACCTGCCCACCTCTTGCAAAATTTGAGACCGCCTGGTAATTCGCCTGCTGGTCGAGATACATACCGGTCTTGTGCCCCTCCTGCAGGTCCGTTTCAAATTTCAACCCGTTCAGGTTCACGAAACATTTCCCGCTGAATTCACCGGACAAAATTCCATTCGCCACTTCAAGCCCCTCGAACTTGCGCGAGGGCGCGTCGCTGCGCTCCAAAATCGCGCGCGGCGAGAATATCTTTTGCAGCGCCAGGACAATTTGCGATTTGCGCTGGTCCATGCCCAGCGACAAGATTTGCAGCACCAAAACGTCCTCGTATTTGTCCACGATCAGGCCACTCAGGAAATCGCTTTCCGTATTGACGACGCGAAATGACGTTGCGCCCGGCAAATATCTCCGCCGGACTTCCAGCGCCGCGCGGATTCTTCCTTCAAAAAACCCCTCGTCCACTTCGATCCGTTCCGACGCGAGAACACGCACGTGGATTTTTGATTTTGAATTGAAAAAGCCCACCCCCAAAAAACGCTGGCGATGGTCCTTGACCTGGACCATCTCGCCGTCTGAAGGCGGGCGGGTGACGCGAAGAATTTCGCCCGCGTAAATCCACGGGTGCCCGGCCACCACGCGGTCAGCTTCGCCGGGTTTTAAAATGACAGTTGGCGCTTCCATGTTAATTGCGAGCAGAGAGAGAGATTCGATACAAGTGACAGAAAATTCACCGCGCTTTACCACGCCCCTTCGGCAAGTTGCTCGGTCACTCTTTGCGCCAGGTCTTCTGCGAGCAGCGGCAGCGACTGGCGTTCGGCGTCCGCCAAATCCGAAGTGACGTGGACGAGCGTATAGCCGTTGATATTTTTATCCAGCAGGACCTTGCCCGTATCCCGCTGCCGCGCGACCACGTGCGCGACAATACCGACCTGGTAATTGTTCGCGGTATAAACGTCCGAACTCAAAAAGCTCAAGCCTTGCCGGCCGTAGCTGGTGATAACGCCACTGACAACGATGTCGCCTGAACTCCTGGCCAAATGATATGTACCGTCCGTTTGCAATTGTTCGCGCAATGCCTGCGTCACGGCATCGCCGAGCCGCGGCTCGAGGGTTTGATTGTTGAACGGCAAAACCTCGACCGACTTTGCACCGGCGGTTTGGTCATTGACCGGCCCCAGGTGGTAGCCCGCGCAACCGCCGGCCAAAAATGCAGCCGCACACAACGCCGAAAAGAGCGCTGGAAATTTCAGGAAACGCATTTTCAATTTTCAGACAGGTGCAGCCGCGGTTTGAGCACTTCGATGCGCTGGCGCGCCAGCGCCGCGTAAGATGAATTGGGATCGAGCTGCAAAACCTGGTTGTAATAGACCGCCGCGCCGTCCCATTTTTTGCTGTCCTCGTAGAATTTCGCCACTTCAAAAGCCCCGCGCACCTGCTCTGCTTTGAGGATGACGATGGCCTTCTGCGCCTGCGAAACCCGTTTGTCATCAGGAAACAGCGTGATGAAATCCGTAAACGTCTCAATGGCCTGCTCCGCCGTGCCCTGGTCATATTCCGCCTTGGCCGCCTCTTTGTAATAGGCCACTCCCTGGCGGAAGATCGCATCGGCGGCGATGACCGGCTGGTCGTGGTAACGGTCCGCCGCCGTTCCGTAGGCCTTCACTGCCAGATCATAGTCCTTCGATTTCTCATGCGCCGCGCCCACCCGCAACTGCGCATGGGGCGCCACATCGCTGTAAGGGCCGTTCGTCACAATTTCATTGAACATATTCGCCGCGGTGTCCATGGAGGGGAAAAACGGGACGATGTTCCATAGCCTCGTCCATTCGCCGCCCAAAAGACGGTTGGCAATGGCGTATTGCCGCCACAACGCATCCTCGTAGTAATGATTGCCGGGGTATTTATCAATCATCGTCTGGTAGGCGTGGAATGCCGCCTGGTCCTCGCCTTTGGCCTCCAAACAACGGCCGGCCAAATACTCCGCATCCGGCACATAATCCGATAGCGGAAACACCAGTATCACCCGGCGCGCCGCCCTTAAGGCGCCGGGATAATCCGCCGCTTTAAACAACTGCTCCGCCACCTCCAATTGGTCCTTGGCCCGCGGCCGCTGCCAGTCTGCTTTCTGACCGTAAGGCTCGTAATACCAGCCCTCGCCCGGCGTGTAATATATCGGCGCCGGCGAACGAAACGGCAGCAGCAGCAGGAACGCAAAGGCCAAAAATAGAAAAACTCTGCGAAAACTCATGCGGGCACGGTAATCAGGTGAAATGGACAAGTCAAGGCGGGGCAATCTTTCGGGAGTGCCTTAATTTGGATTTATATATCGCCGACACATAAGATTAAAAGCCAAGTGAATATGTGCCCGATTGCAATCAGTGCATATAGGGTCAAAATCGGCCACATTTTGGGATGTTGCTTTAGGGCGAAGCCAGCGGAAATCAAGGCAAGCAAAGCTACAATTGGAAATACGGGGGCTAAAAAGGCAGCGGTAAATTTTAAATTATCCAAGAGCGTCATCATACCGTAATTCGCGGCTATCAAATGCAAAAGCGTAAATGTAGCGAGTGGCAGCGTACAAATGCCTGCAAAAATGAAAGATTTCCAACTGCCGCGTCTGCCCGATGCCAAGCTTTTATTTTCCTCTTGCATCTTTAACGATTTGAACCTGCACGGCTTTTGGTAGTGTCCTAATTTGATTGTTCCGAATTGTCTGAGTTTTTGCCGTAGGTTAAATCATATGGCAGGAAAACCGTATCAAGAGTGGCAGAGAGCGGCATATCAATAATGCAAAATGGTATAAGCCAAGGAGCATCAAAGGAATCCGGGCTTTTTACGGTTGAAGCCGGAATCATAACAGCATCAAACCGGACGCCAGAATAGGCTCCATTTAGCCTCGTGCTCGCAGTGGTTGTGTGAGTAATTATTGTCCCACAACCCGAACACATAATTGTTCCTAAAAGTGTTAAAATAAACCGAGTTTTTATAATGATGCTACATTAACTCTTTTGGTATTTCCATCTTTAACGATTTGAACCTGCACGGCCTTTTGTGGTGAATCCACTGGCGGGATTCCCAGCACGGCAACGAATCGCGTTCACCCCCGGAAAACGATAATGACTCCAAAATCCACCATCACCTTTTGCGTTCCCACGTCAAAGATTTCATAGCTGACGGGGTGGATGCCCACGACATTCGCCTCGCCGACTTCCTGCAGGTAGGCCGTTACTTTTTCGTCAAACTTGTCATGTCCCGACTCCACGCACTGGGCGCGGCGCATGGTGTGAATGCGCAATTTCTTGTCCGCGCCCTTGGCAATGGCATCCAGCGGCGCCTTGGACTTTTCAATCAGAGGCGCGGCGGGCGATTGGTGCACGGGCACTTTGAGCCGCAACTCCACTTTGGCCGCGGCGGACGAAGCGATGGCATTGACCGGGCCGCCGCCGGGAAGCCCGCCGGGCGCGCCGCCGGGCGGAGGCGGAGGCGCCGTCGGTATCTTGGTGGACTGTTTGGGAATGGTGATGGTCTCGCCGCAGGTCGGGCATTTGATTTGCTCGCCGGCGCCGTCAGCGTCCACCGACAATTCCTGTTCACAGTGAGGGCAGTTAAAAATGATTTCCATAAACTGAAAAAGTTCGGCTGCAAAGTCACCTTACGCCCGTGCCGTGCCCCAAACCAGAAAAAAAATCGTCTAAAATAATCTTTGCCGCCCCGTCCAAATCATCCGCCACCGCCGCGCGCGAAACGGCCCCGGGCGATTCGCGCTCCGTTTCCGCGCCGTAACCCGTGCGCACGAGAACGCTCTGCTTTACGCCTGCGTTCCAGCCGCATTCCAGATCAATCAGCTTGTCCCCGATCATGAAACTTTCCGCCAGGTCCAGGCTGAATTCGTCCCGCGCGTCGAATAAAAATTGCGGCGAGGGTTTGCGCCCGCGGCTGGGCTCCTCCGGTTTTTCCGGCGCGATGTAAATTTTTTCAAAACGAATTCCATCACGCGCCAGGTCGGCGCATAGACTCGCGTTGACCTTTTCCACGTCCGCCAGGGTGAAATAACCGCGCCCCACGCCCGATTGGTTGGAGACGATGAACAGTTTGAAGCCCGCGTCGCTTAGTTTTTTCAAGCCCGCGCGGGTGGCCGGAAAAATTTTTACCTGTTCGGGCCGGCTCAGATAATTCACTTCCGCAATCATCGTTCCGTCACGGTCAAGGAAAATGGCCCGGTTCATTGTGTGGATTGTGAAATGTTTGCCGCCCGAAGGGAATCAATTTTTCGGCGGTTCACATTTCCCTCTCTTTTATGCCGTTTTAAGTTCTTGAAGTTTGCTTCCCCTTTCATATGATGCTCACCCGTTGGCTTTAACTTTTAAATAATCACATGAGCAAAGGAAGATTGGGAATTTTAGTCGGAGGCGGCCCCGCACCGGGCATCAACGGCGTTATCGCGGCGGCCACCATCGAAGGCGTCAACAATGGATTTGAAGTCATCGGTTTTCGCGACGGCTTCAAATGGCTCGCCGCCGGCGAAGCTCAGCAGCACAGCAAACCCCTCGGCATCCGCGACGTCACCGGCATCGCCCTGCGCGGCGGCTCCGTGCTGGGCACCTCGCGCACCAACCCCACCAAGTCCGAAGAGGCCATGAAGAATGTCTTCACTGTGTTCGAAGAAATGGGAATCAGCTCGCTCGTCACGATCGGCGGCGATGATACGGCCTTTTCCGCCAGCCACGTCGCACGCCGCAGCAACGGAAAAATCCGCGTCGCCCATGTGCCCAAGACGATTGATAATGATTTGCCACTGCCCGGTTCCACGCCCACTTTCGGCTTTGAAACGGCGCGCCATAACGGCGTGCATATCGTCCGCAACCTCGCCGAGGATGCCCGCACCACTTCGCGCTGGTATATTATCATCAGCATGGGCCGCGCGGCGGGCCACCTGGCGCTGGGCATTGCCAAAGCCGCCGCCACCACCCTCTGCGTCATCCCCGAAGAATTTAAAAATCGCGATGCCACCGTGGACGAACTGTGTGACATCATCATGGGCTCGATTATCAAGCGCCGCGCCGACGGACTTCACTACGGTGTCGTCGTCCTGGCCGAGGGCCTCGTCGAATCTCTCGGTGAACAGGGCCTCATCAAAGCTGTGCCGGATGGCCAGCTCGAGCGTTTTGGCAAAGTCATGCGCGACGACCACGGTCATCTCCGCCTCGGTGAAATCGAATTTGGCCGTCTCATGAAAGAGTTGCTCACGCAGCGCCTCGACAAGCTTGGCATCAAGATGACCTTCATTGACAAGGACCTCGGCTACGAACTCCGTTGCGCCGACCCGGTGCCGTTCGACGCCGAATATACGCGCGACCTCGGCTACGGCGCAGTCAAGTTCCTGCTCTCGCCCGAGTCAGAAAAATACGGGGCCATCATTAGCTTCGTGGACGGCAAGATGATTCCGCTGCCGTTCGAGAAAATGCTCGACCCCAAGACCGGCCGCATGCAGAACCGGAAAGTCAACGTGGCCGGCGAAGCCTACGAATGCGCCATGGCATACATGATCCGACTCGAACGCGATGATTTCGAAGACGACCGCAAGCTGGCCAAGCTGGCCGGCACGGTGCACATGCTGCCCGCGGAATTTCGCGCCCGCTTCGGCTATCTCGCGGGGCTGAAATAAACCCTGTAGCGGCGGTCTATGACCGCCGGGTGGGGTGAGACTCCGTCGAGCCCTGACTTCATCAAGCCGTGATCCTGACAAAGGGATTTTTAGCGAACTTAAGTTCGCTCTGATTACATTCTGGCTTCTGGATTCTGAATCCTGAATTCTTCTTCTCGCGATGCAACTCTATTTCAAAGAACTCGGCCAGGGGGATGGCGCGCCGCTCGTCATGCTGCACGGCCTCTTTGGTTCGTCCGACAACTGGCTCAACGTGGCCCCGAGGCTTGGCTGCAAGTGCTATGCGCTTGATTTGCGCAACCACGGCCATTCACCGCATAGCGAGGAAATGGATTACGCGCTCATGGCGGGCGACGTTGCCGAATTTCTCGACGCGCAAAAACTGGATGCCGTGAATGTCCTCGGCCATTCCCTGGGCGGCAAAGTGGCCATGCAACTTGCGCTCACTCATCCGGCGCGGGTGCGGAAGCTCGTCATCGTCGACATCGCCCCACGCCCGTATTCGCCGGAGCATCGGCCCATCTTCGAGGCCCTGCTGGCGATTGACCTGAAGCCGTTTCATTCGCGTCGTGAAATCGAAGACGCCCTCGCGCCGAGAATTCCTGACCTGGCACTCCGTCGGTTCCTGCTCAAAAATCTTGCGCATGAATCGCAGGATGCGCGGGCCTTTAAGTGGCGCATTCCCCTGCCCGCTATCTTCACTAACTATCCGAAGCTCTGCGCGTCGATTGCACCGCAAACGCCGTTTCCCGGACCAGCCCTTTTTTTGCACGGCGGCCAATCGCCCTACGTTTCCGACGCTGACGCACCGCAGATTCGCAAACTCTTTCCGCAAGCCATGATTGAAACGATTCCACAGGCGCGCCATTGGGTCCATGCGGATGCGCCGGATGATTTCGTCCGTTATGTGTCGGCCTTTTTGAATAAATAATTTTTGCAGGAGTCGAGGTAACGAGATTCTGGCTAGTTGCGGGAATGGCAAAGGTAGTGACGAACTTAAAATGCGGTTATGGTACCACACCTTGAGCTTTGACCAGAAGATGAAATTCGATTATCATGGTTGCATTGCTGAGTTGGCCGCCGGTGCAGTGGCTCAGCTTTAGGCCGTTAGGCGGCAATACGCGTATCGCCACGATGAAACCTGGATTACTACTTCATATTGAGGGCGCGGCGGTTTTACTCGCCGCCGGCTTTTTTTACCATCAGCTTCATGCCAGTTGGCTCTGGTTTGCCGTGCTTTTCCTTACGCCAGACCTTTTTATACTGGGTTATCTCACTAACAAAAGGGCGGGGGCGGCAGTTTACAATCTTGGCCACACCTACACGGTTCCACTTTTATTATTGTCGGTGCTTTGGTTGTTTTGGCAGGCCTCCTATGTGTGGATTTCACTGATTTGGTTGGCTCACCTTGGGTTTGATCGGATGCTTGGTTATGGCTTGAAGTATGAAACTGCTTTCAAAGATACGCATTTCCAAAGAGTATAGCGCCGGGAAACCATCGCATTCGGCTCAAAAATCCAGCAGGTCTCTCCTTTATCTTTTCGGTAAAGCCAGTTTCCTTTCGGCGTGAAGTCGCGGGACTTTTCCCCATTCCTTTTACAGAGCTTCTTGTTCGGAAAGCCTTGCACGCCCGCATATTTCCGCACATCTTCTATTATTTACAACTGCAGGAGAACACGATAAAAGCGCCATGGGCCGGGGCCGATGGTGTTGGTCACCCCAAAGGTCTGGCCCGTGGCGATGTTGGTGGAGAGGTTGGACCAATTCGTTGAAAGGAGATTGGTGGAATACTGGACCTGATATACCATGCCGGAAGTCGAATTCCAAGTCAGCGCGACAGCGTTGGGGCCGAGTTTAGAGGCAGAGATGACCGGGGCGAGCGATGGCATCGCCATCAGAGTCACGTCATCGAGGGCGTCAAATCCGCTCGCGTTGTCGTTTCGGGCGCCGAATTGGAGGATGGTATTGGTGCTGGTGGCGATGACATAGAGAGTGTGATTGGCCCAATCATAGGCGGGGGGATTTAGCTCACTATAAATTGTATTGGAATTCCAATTTACAAGGAATTGTGCAGTAGTGCCGCCGTAGGGATCCGCGACGTAGAATGAAAGGATATAGCCTTGTCCCGGGACCGTTGCGATGTTTTGGGAAATGTAGCCAATCGCCCCGGCGGTCCCAAAGACCAAAAACTGGCTCCCCGAATAAGGATTGTAGCCGGTATAGGTGCCGTCATCCACCCAATCAAAATTGAAAGTGGGATAGGGGACTTCATCGTAGAATCCAATGCCGCCGGTTTGCGCCCAGAAAGAAAGCGCAGGAAGCTGGTCAAAGGGAGTAGAGACGTATTCGAAGTCGCCGTTTTGGATCAGATTCTGTCCGGCCACCAGGACGCATTCACGAGTGCGGCCAATATGGCTGGTTTGATTAGAGAACAGCACGCCGGCGGTATAAGTGCCGGCAGGCAAAGAGTAAGCCGCGGCATTCAAGCTAACGGTGGTTTGGGTGGCGGCATGAGTGGCCAGCGCGCCACCGGAGGAGGACACGGTGAGCCACGAGGACGTATTGATGAGGGACCAGTCCAGGGAGCTTGCGCTCGAATTGGTCAGCGAAAATGTAAGAGTATTGGCGGTAAAAGCGCCGCCGCTGGGACCGAAGGCGACGAATCCCTTGCCCGGTGAGACGGCCAGAGGGTCAGCCACACCCGCCAGAAGGTCAATGAGGTTGTCGCCGACCGGTGTGCCCCAACCGGTGCAGAGATCGTAACCGGGAACGGCTGGAAAATCAGTCAGGCTAAGAGCCCAAAAATTATTTCCGGTGGTGATGTCGTTGAAATCGGAGAGATAGCTGGCGCTTTCGCCCGCGGCATAGATCGCCGGGGCGGCGAAGCCGACGGATGGCTTGCCGTAAGCGGCGGCTTGTTGATTCGCCAGCGCGGTGAAGGCGGCCCATGCCGGCGCGGCCGCACTGGTGCCGCCAATCGTCTCGTCATTGCCATCGTCGCCCTCGATAAAAATGTTGTCCGCAGTCATGGCCACGTCCGGAGTGTTTCGCATGGTGGTAGAACCTTCATTGGCAGCCGTGCTGATTCCTTCCTGCCAGGGCGGAATCGAAAAATTCGCGCTGACCCCGCCGCCCGAACCGACGCTGCTGTCACCCCCGACTTCACCCCCCCAGTCCCAGGTGGTCTCATAAATCGATGGCCCGCCTGGACCTGTCGTCGCCACGCTTGTTCCGCCCGTTTGAACGATGTTGGGGCTCTCTTCTGGAAAAGGAATGCCACCCACATATGCATCCCCATCGCCGGCCGCCTCGTAGAACGATTGCCCTTGCGCGTCCATTTGTTTGAAGATGTTTTCTGCCGTCAGGTCCGGCGGGCCTGCGGTATCATCGCTCCATGAGCAACTGAATTGTTTCGGTGAATTCGTCGTGTCATTGGCCATGGCATCCAAAACGTCTTCCCAGGGCGCGTTGGTCGCGGCTTCATAAAGGACAATTTGAGTCAAACCCGGCGCGATGGACATGGATACGTCAATGTCCAGCGCCACTTCGTCATCGCCCGCTCCAGGTGAACTCACGCCGCCGTCAACGGGCACAATGGTCAGTAGAACTGACAGTCCGTTAAGACTTTCGTAGTAAGCCACGTCGCTGGGATAATAAGTGTCAAATTCCAACAACCCCACCGTTTGGCCGTTGCCGGCTAAGGAAACGCCCGGAATGTAGGCGGCCCTGAAATCGTTTCCCATGTAATCGTCATCCGGTCCGGAACCGGATTGGTGAGGTATCTTTGCCCGGCCGGCGGTGTTTGGCGATCGTTTCACGGCCCTTTCTTTGACTATTTTGGATCGCTTGAGCACGTAGTTATCCAGGCCGCTGATATGAAGGATCGGTACACTCAAATTCAGCGACGGGGTTCTGTCCGGGCCGAAAAACGTCCGATTCTCCGTCGGATGCTGGTAGGTATGCATGGTCACATTAAAAACGCGTTCCACGTCCGGGACAGGGCCGCTCACGTCCAGCACCATGCGGTCCGGATGCTCCACCACGGTAAAACCGTTTGTGCCGAAAAAATTAGCGAGTGTCTGATAGTCCGATGCGGACGGGGCGAATTGTTCGGTGAACTGCTGACGGGTCAGATAATGACGATAATTGGGGCTGGCCGGGTCGTACAGTTGGCCCAGCAGAGTGTCGAGAGCGTTTTCATTGCGCAAGGGAAGGCCGATGGACAGATTCAAGCGCGTTGCCGCGTCCAGCCGTCCGCTCGCGGACAAATGAGGGATCACTGCGGGCATGGAACCTTTCAGAAATTGGGCGCCGGCGTTTTGCGACCGGGCTGGAATGGAAAATGACGCTGCCAGGGCAATGGCCAAAGTCCAGTGCGCGGCCTGAATCAGAAATGGCTTTTTTTTCATGGCGTTTGAACGTGCTTATTTGAGTCATCTCAAAGTAGCAGACATTGCCGGGTATTCAAAAGGAAAGCCGTGAAAAAGAGCGACGGCGAACGTTATCTGTTCCTTTGGCAGCAGGTTTTATTATCGGTCTGGTTTGTTGCGCATGGCCGACGCGGAAGCTGTCACGGCTTAGTCATCCGCCTTAACACCGCGCGCGAGCCAAAATGCCTGCCACGGTTCTAATAGCGCCGGTGGTGGGTTTTCTTTGTGGGAGCGTTGGTGGAAGATGAGGAGGCTGTCTGGTTGGTACCCTGGCTGGAGGTATTTTGGGCCTGTTGCGCCTGTTGCGCAGCCTGGGCAGCCTGGGCAGCCTGGGCGGCGGCGACGGCGGCCTGTCCGGCGGCTTCCTGCTGGGCGAATTTCTCGCGGTCTTCCACGAGCCGGTCCTGGGCGCCTTCCATGGTGGCGAGGTTGAGGCCCATTTGCGCGAGCTGATTGCTGTCGATTTCCGACGCGTTGAAGCTTTGATAGATGCTGCCGTCGCTGTTGCGGAAAAAGACTTTGATGCCCTGGGTGCAGCGGAATTCCGCGTTGGTCATGAGCGTGGATTGGTTGGTGGAAAGCAGGAGCGGAAAAATGAGCTGATTGGTGGCGGTAATGCCGACGGGCTGGGCCACGGCGAGAGGCAGGCAACCCACAATGGCCAGGAACAAAAGCAACGGTTTCATGGCGCGACGTTTCTCCAACATCCCATTTTTCCACAAAACATCAAGTGGCTTAATGATTTGCCTGGGACCGCGCGTTGCGCTTGTCACGTCGCGGGAATGGAATTATCGTCAGGAGCGGTCAACCCCATCTCGCAGCCACGATGGGCAAGTGGTGTTTCTGCTTGATAACCTCCGGGACCGCAAAATCGACACGACAAACCTCGACCGGCTTTAGCGGATTCAAAATGTTTCGCAGCTCATCCGCTGAAATGGTGCCCACCACAAAGATGATGTCCGCAGCCGGCCAGCAATCAAATTCCCCGGGATCGAGCTCGACAATCCGCGCATAGACCGCTTGCACATCGGGATGCCGTAGGAGCCCGGTCAGCAAGTCCCGGAACCGGTCCATGCCGGGATGCTCCGGCAAACGCCAGCCGATGGAACCGGGGTCGTCGTTGCCGTCAAAAAATTGTTGGATGGAAACAAGCCACGGTCCCCGCTGTGATTCCAAGGCCGATTTCAATGCTTTGCATTTGGTGACGTCCACAGTTCGCGGTGTGAATAATGCGTCAGATTTTGGCGTTGGCCAGCTACTTTTTAGATGTGAATGCAATCTCCTGCGTTTCTCCATCTATTATTTATAGGTAGTGGCGAACCATGTTCTTTCAGCCTTCTCTGCTAAAATCCTCGCAGGTGGGCCAATGTGTCCACCTGCCCCGAAAGCGTTCGGGGCTTGCCACGTTCCACGTGGTCTGTTCTTTGACATTTCGAAAGGGTTGGCGGCTAGCTCCGTAGGAGCGACATATTCGTAGTTCCCAAGGCCCAACGAATCTCCCAGCCCCGTAGGGGCGGCATCTTCCGCCAATTCTGGACGGAGCATGGCGTCTTTGCGTCTTTGGTTGGCTTCGTGGTTAAAATCCGGGGCACGGGCGAATCCAGCCTAATCAAGGTTAATCCAAGCTAATCCAGCACTATACCCCTTCCCCAGGGGTGTGCTGGCAGCTATTCTCGATTAAACTAAATTTAGGCGGATTTTAGATAAATTTAACCAATTTTAGATAATTTAAGCCTTTTTCAGAAAAAAAAGATTGTTTATTTTTTTGGGGGGACGGTTACGGAGATGGCTCGCGTTGCGCTTGTCACCCACTGGGAATGGAATTATCGTGGCCGCGGCTGCCCCCGTAGCTCAAATGGATAGAGCAGCGGATTTCTAATCCGCGTATCCCGGTTCAATTCCGGGCGGGGGTACCACCTTTGTTTTCAAGCGTTTTATCGCATTCCTGTCGTGCTGTTTTATGAACGGTGTTGACATTATGCAACACGTATGCAACAATAAAGCGCATGAAAGCCGCATCATCGCGCACAACGAAACGGGCCGATAAATGGCCCAAGGAAGTCCAACCCGGACGCGCCATCGTCCGCGTGTATCGTCGCCGGTCTCCGTCCGGCAATTTCAACTACATGGTCGCCAACTACGCGGACGGCCAGCGCCGCCGGTTCGACAGCTACCCCACTGAGGCCGACGCCCTGGACGCCGCAGACAAACTTGCACGGCGCCTCGACTCGCGCGACTACGTTGCGGCGGCCATGACGAAAGACCAGGCCCTTGAATACGCGAACGCCGTGGCGCGCCTGAAGCCGTTCGGCGTCACCGTGGACGCGGCGACCGGCACCGTGGCCGAGTGCCTCAGAACCGTCGGCGACCTCTCGAACATCCACGCCGCCGTGAAGTTCTACGTCGCCCGCCACAAGCAAGCGGTGAAGAAGCCCGTCGCGGACGCCTTGTTCGAGTTTCTGAAAATCAAGGAGGCGCGTGGAGCGGCGCACCGCTACATGACCGATTTGCGCGGCAGGCTGGAAAAGTTCGCGGCTGACTGCAAGAAGGACGCCGGCGCCGTGACAACGGCTGACGTTCAGGAATGGCTGGACGGCAGGAAATTGAAGCCTCAAAACTATGCGAACTACCGCCGAATCCTGCACGTGTTTTTCGCCTTCGCCGTGAGCCGCGGCTACGCTACCGACAACCCGATTGAGGGCGTCGAGAAAGTCAGGGTGAGCGGCGGGGACGTTGAGATTTTCACGCCGGCGGAAATGGCGCGGCTGCTGGACGCCGCGAAAGACAAGTTCCCCGGCTTCGTGCCCTGCCTGGCCGTCGGCGCGTTCGCCGGTTTGCGATCCGCCGAAGTCGAGCGGCTCGAATGGAGCGACATCCACCTCGCCGAGAGGTTCATCGTCGTGGGCGCGGACAAGGCGAAAACGGCAAGCCGTCGCGTTGTCCCAATTTCCGACAATCTCGCCTTGTGGCTGGCGGATTACGCGAGCAAAGAGGGGCGGCTTTTTTCTGACGGCTCCGCTCTTTTCCACAGCTTGCAACGCCGCGTCGCCGCCGCCACCGCTGTCGAGCAGGACGCGGGGAAAAACGTCCCGGCACAAAAAGCCGTGGCGTGGAAAGGCAACGGCCTGCGCCACTCCTACGCGAGCTACCGCTTCGCGCAAATCGGCGACGCCGGCCGCGTGGCTGGTGAGCTTGGAAACTCCGCGACGGTCGTGCATCGCCACTACAAGGAGCTTGTGAAGCCGGGCGACGCCGTTAAATGGTTCAATGTCTCGCCTGAACGACCTAAGAACGTCACGCCGATGAGCGCGGCGGCTGCCAACCGTTAAAGCCATGCAACACAAAAACCCGTTGAGGATTAACCATTACCAGCCCGCGGACGGCGAACTGGAAAGGTTCACCGAGGAGGCGAAGAAGCAAATTCACTCGACCTATCAGGGGCGACTCAAATTTGTCTTTGAGGCCGCTGCCGGGTCGTTGGCCGCGCTCGCGCTCTACCCTGAAATAATGAAACAGGATTGCGTTGAAAAGACAGAGTTCGGTTATTGGTTCGGTTATTGTTATGCCCGGTATCCCGACGCCACGCTCCAGGTACTCGCGAACTTGCGGCAGATGGCCGATGAGCGGCGACGCGAGGAGTCCGAGCACCTGGGCAAGCGGTTGAGAACAAAATCCGGGCGCGTGAGGCAACTCTTTTTGAGCACTTTGTACCTGGTGAAAAAGGGCGGCAAATTTATGAGGGAGGACACGCTAACGATGGATGATTACAAGGACGACAGAAAAACCCTCAAAAGCGGGCGACAGCGGCTCGCCCTCACGGAATTGCAGGCCGGTGAAATTGCACAGTTCCTTACCGACGAGTGCGCGGGGCGCAAGAAAAGCATCGAGAGGCAAGTCGCCGCCGCCCGCAAACAAATTGAAACGGAGCGCAGACTTAATGACCCGCGTCAGCTTAAAGCGGCTGAGCGCCGTTTGCAACAACTCGAAGATTCACTGAAAAAATTTACAGTCCAGGATTTCTCGCCCGATGACGTGAAAAAAGAGCGCCAGGAAATGGCCGACGAATTTGCCGCCACTCAAAGGGAAAGGCTTCGGCCAAAAAGCATCTGATTCGTTCCCTTTGAACAGTTTGGCCGGTGCGTGACCATGCCGGATATTGGAGGCATGAGCGCAAAAGTTAGCAAGCCCGACGCCGCCACGGGCGAAAACAAGTTGGCCGCGAACGACAACGGCATCGTGGACAAAAAGGAGTATGCTTCGCGTTGGTCTTTCTCACTCCGCACGATTGACAATCTTCTACGCGACGGATTGCCACACTTAAAAGTCGGCAAGCGGCGAGTTCGGATTTTCGTTGCCGACGCCGATTTGTGGATGCGGGAACGATTCAGTCAACAGCGGGCGGCATGAGCACCGGGCCAAAAATCTTGGCCCTTCTCAAGGGCGAGAGGCGGAGCGGCGACGGCTGGCAGGCCTTGTGCCCCGCGCACGACGACCGCGCACCCTCGCTTACCATCACGGAATCGCCCGACGGAAAAACACTTCTGCACTGCCACGCCGGCTGCACGCCGGAAAGCATTTGCTCCGCCGTGGGCTTGAAGCTCTCGGACTTGTTCCCCGAAAAGGCCGGCCCGAGACGGATCGCGGCAACGTATGACTACCAGGACGCCGGCGGGAAGCTCCTTTTCCAGGTCGTCCGATTCGACCACAAGGACTTTCGCCAGCGCCGGCCGGACAAGGCGGCCCTGGACGGCTGGGCGTGGAACACGCGCGGCGTTCAAAGAGTTTTGTTCCGGCTCCCTGAGATAGTCCGCGACGTGAAGCGCGGCTTCCCGGTTTTCGTTTGCGAGGGGGAGAAGGACGTTTTGAAGATGGTCGAAAAGGGATTCTCGGCGACCTGCAACCCCGGCGGCGCGGGCAAGTGGCAGGACTCCTATTCGGAGACCTTGCGCGGCGCGGACTGCGTAGTCATCCCGGACCGCGACGAGGCCGGACGGAAGCACGCGCAACTCGTGGCCGGGAAACTTCACGGGGTAGCCAAGCGCGTCCGCGTGGTCGAGTTGCCCGACGTGAACGGCAGGCCGGTCAAGGACGCCTTCGACTTCTTCGCGGCTGGCGGCGACGCCGGACAAGTCGCCGAACTGGTGGACTCCGCGCCTGAATGGAAACAGTGCGACACGGAGAATCAAGAGGACATCGGGGCGCGGCCTATTGGCACTCTGGCCGGCCCAAAGCAGGACGACGAGGGGGAGTTGCTGACGCGGCGCTACCTGTGCCGCGGCGCGGGCCTGTTGCTCGTCGGGCAGTCCGGGCAAGGGAAAAGCTCGCTCGCGCTGCAAATGTGCGTCCAGTGGAGCCTTGGGCGCGATTGCTTCGGCATTCGACCGACGCGACCGCTCAACGTCCTGCTCGTCCAGGCCGAAAATGATGAGGGCGACCTGTTCGAGATGTTCGCCGGCATCGCGGCCGGGCTTCAACTTTCGGAGGAGGACAGGAAAAGCAGCGGCGAGCGCATCTTGTTCCACTGCGAGGACGCGCGCGCTGGCGACGACTTTCTCCGGCTCACCGTCGAGCCGCTGGTGCAAAGGCATCGCCCCGACCTGCTCGTGATTGACCCGGCGCTGGCCTACGTGGGCGGCGACACGAAGGACGCGGAGTGCGTCGGCCAGTTCCTTCGCCGCGGCCTCAACCCGATTCTGCACGCGAACAACTGCGCCGCTTTGATCGTCCACCATACCACGAAGCAAAAGGCGGACGGCCCGCAGACCACGCACGATTTTCTGTACGCCGGGGCGGGCTCAATCGAGTTCACCAACTGGGCGCGCGCGGTCCTGGCGCTCGAAACGCGCGGTGACGGGTGCTACCGGCTCCACGCCCCGAAGCGCGGCGCCCGCGTCGGATGGGCGGACGCCGACGGGCAGCCCGTGTTCGACCGCTTCATCCGGCACTCACGCAAGCCCGGCGAGATTTGCTGGCTGCCAATGGAGGATTCCGAAGTAGAGAGCGCGGCCAGGGGCGGCAAGAGCAAGTCTGACCTGCTCGCCCACGTTCCCGTCGAGGGCAGCATCCCGCAAACGGTGCTGCTTGAGAAGGCGAACGCCGCCGGCATCGGCAAGAACAAATCCCGCGCGTTTCTGGACGAGCTCGTGGACGACAGGACGCTTCACGTGTGGCTGGTACCGCGGCCAGGAACGAACCCGGCGAAGTCCATCAGCCGCCACCGGCAACCCGAACCGGAGTCGAAGCCATGACGTTTTCACGCACACTTTCACGGGGACTTTCATGGGCGTTTTCCAGCCGTGAAAGTCTCGTCTCCGCCGACGACCGCGACACACCTTCACGCCCCCCCTTTATAGGGGGCGTGAGTGTGTGTGTCTCCCGGTGTGAGACTCTCACGGGACAAAACCACGGCAAGCGATGACGCACACCTACGAGCACACGTTCCGCAACGGCGTCAAGGCGACGGCGACCGTGACGGATAACCCGCCGAGCTTCGCGGTCGAGTGGACGGGCAGCGCGAGCCGGGAGGTGCTGGCCGAGTACTTCGGCTGGCGCGAAACGGTCATCGCCGACTTCGCCGAGCGGACGGGGAAGAAAATCCTTGTGGTGAACATCGCATGACTACGAACCCACGATCAACCGACACCGCGACCAGGCGGCCCATCGCCGACGTGTGGGACGTGAATTTTCCGACCGCGATGAAGGATTTGTTGCGCGAGGAGCCCGCGCTGGTCGTCGTTCCGCTTTTGCCGGACGCCGAAGGGCGACAAAGATTCTTGGTTCACAAGCCGGACGAGGCGTCCGGGCAGATGGAACTGGACGAACAAAAACAAACGAAAGGAAAAGACACATGAGAACTACGGTAACTGAGGACGAAGCGGACTCGCTCCGCGAATACAAAAAAAGAATCGAAGCAGCTTACTCCGCGCTTGCCAATGCCGATACTCAGCGCGGCACGGCCCTCGCCAGGGTGAACGACGCCGAGGCGCAACTCAATGCGAGGTTCTTAAAATTGAACCCCGACGACGAAGTCGAGGTGGCCGCCATCGCTTCCGAGAGCAGCAAGATTGCTGTCATGCGGCGGTGGGTGGACAACGCGCCGAGAGTCCGCGCCGCCATTTCCGCGCTCGTGTCCACGCTACAGGGTGCGCTGCCGTCACTTCAAGCGGCCTGCCAAATGCGGGACGCCGAGGAGTATGGGATTAGCGTGAGCACGGCCCCCTTGCAAGCCGAGTTGTCCAGGCTCCACATGCAACCCAACCTTGTCGAGCAGATAGCCAACGTCCGGCGCGTCGCGGAGGCCGCGCAGTCTTCGCTCGGCGTCCTACTGCGCGCGCGCAAGCCCGCCATGTTGACCCGGCAGGAGCGCGAGGACGGGCTCATCAGGGATTTGAATGGCTCTACGGTGCTCCGGCGAGCGTACGACCAAGAGAGAATGTCTGGTTTCGCCAACGTGTGAGAACATGACAACCACCAAAAATTTAAGCGTCCGGCTCCGCCGCCACCGGTTCCAACCCCGCTCCTTTCGGGGTCACAAGAAGTGCGGCGGACGCCGGGCGCGGATCTCTTTTATTGAGCTATGACCATGGCGACCACTGACAACGCGATTGACAGGCTTTACGAGAAGGCGACCATCGTTTCGCTCGCGCCGGAGGACGAGTTACACTTGCGCTCCATCTGCATCCACGAGGCTGGGCACGCCGTAACGGCTTCGCAACTTGGCATCGAGAACGCCTGCCTCGTCGCCGGGCCTGCCGCTGGAATTTGCGCGCACGCTCCCACCGCGGACCCACTCAAGCGCGCCGCCGTTTGCTGGGGTGGCGTCGTCGCCGAATGTTTGCTCGGCCTTCCGTTCCGTGGCCGGAAGCTGCCGCCCTTCAAGTTGACGGAGTGGACCGTCTTTGACTGGAGCCGTCAAGTCCAACTGCACACTCTTTCGACGGAGGACCGGGAGGGAATCGAGGCGTGCGACCTTCACTCCGGCTGCAAACTGGCCTTCGACACGTTGTCGCAGAACATGGAAATCCTGGAGTACGCCGCAACGTCTTTGACTTCGCGGTCGCGGAAGCTGTTTGCCGAGAACGCCAGCCGTGGCAAGCCATCGCTCGACCGCGAGCTCGACGACTTCTCCGTCCTCTTCCACGCCGAGCAGCGGGCACGGGCAGCCGAGCGGAAAACCGATAAGCCCCTGGCCGACACGGACGCGACAACCGAGGCCCTGCCGCCGTGCCAAGTGCCGAGTGCGTTTAACTTCTTGACGTTCCTGGCCAACACGGGCGCGACCGAGATGGAGGCGGACGACTTCGTGCGGGACCGGACGCGGCGCGAGGGCTGGGGCGCTGGCCGAGCGGTTGGTGACAAGGAGTTCGAGGTCGCAATCAATTTTTTCCGCGAGCACGGCGTTTCAAACCGTGACCGATGGATTTTCGCCGCGAAGCAATTTTGCGAGTGGCGAGAAAAAGCAAAACAAGAAAGGAGCAACGTATGAATGATGGAAACGATAATATCGAGGCGGCACAGAAGCCAAAACGGCGGAAGTTTATTTCTCCCGAGTTGGCCAAAGTCACCGCGTCTATGTCAGCGGACGAACGCGCGGAGTTCATGCAGGCTTTTCCCGTCCATGCCGCCGAGGAAATAGACGCGGACAAACTTGAGCAAATCCACGCTCGCGAGGAGCAGTCCGCGCTGGCAGTGGTTGCGGACGCACGGCAGTTCCGGGATCGAGCCCTGGGCGACATTGCGGCCAGGTTCAACTGGAAACTCTGAACATGGCCACGCTTGCAAAGATGTCCGTGCCGGCCGTGGTAGCGCCAGCACCAGTTTGCGGTACCTGCCGGTGGTTCGTGCCGAGCAGGGCCGGCGGCGCGGCCAGGTGCTACCTCAACCCGCCTGTCCCGAAGATGCCGTGGGGCGAGGAGTCCGTGCGCCCGGCGGTCGCGGCGAGCGACACGGCGTGCTCCGGGTGGAAGCAGAAAACAACGACGTGACGAAGCGAAAGGAAAAAATATGACTGAGACAACTGGAAAAGACTTGCTGGCCGACCGCAAGAAGCCTCACGACATGACGGAGGCCGAGCTCAAGGCCGAGCGCGACGAGTTCGCGGCGCTCCTGCGGCAAGGCCGCCTGACTCCGAAGCAATGCCGTCGCCTGAGGCGCATTGACGACGCGCTTGACGAGATACGCCAGACGCGCGGAGGGCTGCTGTGAGGGCGAAGGGCCGACCCACGAAGTTCACGCCTCAGTTGCGACGGCGGATTCTGCGATCCGTCGCGTTGGGCGTCCCGGGCACCCACGTTGCGCGGGCGGCGGGCCTGTCGTACCAAAGCCTGCTCAACTACCAGCGGCTGCACCCGCATTTCGCTGACGATATGGCGCGGGCCGTCTCCGCGGGCGTCGAGAAGCGGCTTGAGGTCATCGAGCGCGCGACGGAGTCCCAGGACGAGGCGATACGGCTCCGGGCCGCGTGCTGGTTCCTTGAGCACACGCAGCCCGCCCACTTCGCGCGGAACAGAATCGAGCTCACGGGCGCGGACGGCTCGCCGCTGGCGGCGGCGGTCGCAATCTACCTGCCGAAAAAGGACGGCGAGGCGCCCGCCGTGGAGGTCAACCAACCGAAGCTAATCCAAGACCGATGAATACCGATGAACTACGCCCGCAGCCGGGGCCGCAGGAAGCGTTTTTGAAGAGCGGCGCCGACGTTGCCATTTACGGCGGCGCGGCTGGCTCCGGGAAAAGTTTCGCGCTGCTCTTGGAGCAGTTGTACGACGTTCCCAACGCGGGCTTCCGCTCCGTGATTTTCCGGCGCACGGTTCCGATGGTCCGGCAGCCGGGCGGCCTGCTGGACACCAGCGGGCAGGTCTTCCCGCTGCTCGGCGCGCGGCTAAACTCCTCGCTGCTAGAGTGGCAGTTCCCGACCGGCGCCCTCGTGAAGTTCGCCGGCATGGAGCTTGAGCAGGACCGCTACTCGTGGCAGGGCGCGCAGATGGCCCTGATATGCTTCGACGAGGTGCAGGAGTTCACGGAGAACCAGTTCTGGTTTTTGTTCAGCCGCAACCGCAGCGTGAGCGGGGCGCGGAGCCGGATACGCTGCACCTGCAACCCGGACGCGGACTCGTGGCTGCGGAACTTCCTCGCATGGTGGATTGACCCGGAGACTGGCTTCCCGATAGCCGAGCGCAGCGGTGTGCTGCGGTGGTTCATCCGGGACGGCGACGCGCTGCACTGGGCGGACACCCGGCAGGAGCTCGTCGAGGCGTTCGGCGCCGACTTCGAGCCGAAAAGCTGCACGTTCATCTCCGCCCGCGTCGAGGACAACAAAATCCTCCTGTCGAAGGACCCGGCCTACCTCTCCAACCTTAAGTCGCTGCCGCTGGTCGAGCGGGAGCGGCTGCTCAAGGGCAACTGGAACGTGCGGGCCGCCGCCGGGAATTATTTCCGCCGCGAGTGGTTCGCGATAGTTGACTGCGTCCCGAAGGACGCGCAGATCGTCGGGCGCGTGCGCTACTGGGACCGGGCGGCGACGGAGAAGCGTCCGGGCAACGACCCCGACGCCTCGGTCGGCGTGCTGCTCTCGAAGGACTCCCGCGGCGTGTACTACGTCGAGCACGTCGCCAAGATGTTCGCGACCCCGCACGCCGTCGAGCAGGCGATGCTCAACTGCGCCGCAGCGGACGGGCGCGGGACGACCGTGGCGTACATGGAGGACCCCGGCAGCGCGGGTAAAAACGAGGCCCAGGCGACGGCGCGGGCGCTGGACGGCTACGTTGTCAAGTTCGCGCCGGCGACCGGCGACAAGGAGACCAGGGCGAAACCCATCAGCGCCCAGGCGGAGGCGGGCAACGTCAAGATAGTCCGCGGCCCGTGGAACGAGGAGTTCATCCGCGTGCTGGAGAACTTCCCCGTCGCCAAACACGACGACGAGGTTGACGGGCTGAGCGGCGCGCACGGCGTCCTGTCCGGTGGCACCGGCGCCTTCACGGGCGTGAAGGACTTCTTCCGGGCGCCCGGCGGCGGCCATGGATTCGGGACGCCGGAGTGGCTGCACATCGAGCGTCCGTTCCTCGTGCGAGGTAGAGACTTTTAATCAAGTAAGATGAGTTTTGCGATGGACACGTGGAATCAACTTTACGGAAAGGTGCGAGTCTTTCAGAATCGCACAGTATGCCTTCAATCAAGCGATATGTGGCCTATTGGCGTAAAGCCGCTGCGGCTGCGTTCGAGAGAACGCCTTTCTGGTCAACGGCAAAGGCGTTGCTCATGGCATTGTTGACGGCTCTTATTTCAGAGTGTTACCACCTGAAGCCGCTTCGGGAGCTTGCTGATGTTCTTTTAATCGCGGTCATTGTCTATTTGTTTTTTTGGGTCGCCGAACTTGTGTGGAAGATGCTTGTTTGCTCGCCTGTAACGCTCGACGAAACACAATCCCAAGCCCTCAAAGAGTCCGAAGAAAAGTTGGAAACTTTTCGCAGCGAAGCACCAGAGAGGCCGAGTTTGACGATAGAGCTAGAAAACGAGACAGAAGGATGGGCAACCACCCAAGCCAAACGGTGCCGAGTAATAGTAAGGAATGCCAGCGGAGCGCTTGCCACGAATGTTCACCTTGAGCTAACTAAAATTGAATCAGGTCCATCAAGCGACCCTCCAATTTTTGAGAAGGGTGTCTCTATCCCGTACAAGTTGCCAGTCGCAGGAACTGAAGAAAAAAAAGCTGACATCCACCCCGGTGGCCGAGAATTTTTTGTTCTGTTCGAGTATGCGGTCGAGCAGAGCATTAAGTATAATTTGTATCTATTCCCGCATGAAGCAAAGGCGACCGGAGGATACCGGACGTCTCCCGCCGACATAATGCTTAAGGCAGCTTCTAAGCAAGAATGGAATCTTGAGCTACAGGCGTTCGGCGGTGTCAAGCCAGTAACTCGATGGTTCAAATTAACGTCTGAGCCTATCCCAACGCCGTGCACCCTGAAACCAAAATGAGCAAGCCACCGATTGAAGCCAACATCTGCGAGCAGGGAGGCGCGTTCTACCCCGTCCGGCTCCACGCCGTGCCGCGCGTCGGCGAGTTGATTGACCTGCACTCCTTCGTCGATCAGTTGGAAGGTCGCGAGCACAATCACTACTACGAGGTCGTCCAGGTCGTGCACAAAATGTTCGACGCCGCGCTGAACGAAGGCGACAAAGGGCACGAAAAGGGCTGGCACTTCGTCGAGGTGTTCGTGAGGCCGTCCATCAGCGAGTTCCTCAAGCTGGGGAAGAAACCGTCGGCGCCGGCGACGAACAACTGACCCGCTTTTGCCGAGGGCGAAAACTATGAACAAATCACTGAGCGAAAAATTCAAGCGGCTCCAGTCCTGGACCGACTCCCTGGCCTTCGTGGTCGGTCGAGCCCTGCCTGACATGGAAGAAATCCTGGACGGAAAAGTAAAGCTGCCCGGAAACTGCCCGTCCCCGGAAGTGGCCGCGGCAATGGAGTTGAGGCAGGTCGAGAAAAAGCTCGCCGAGGTGACCGCCGCGGTCAAAGACATAAAGCAAACCCTCCGGGTGAGGCCGGAGCTCAACTGACGATCCGCCCACCGTCCCACGCAACGCCCCCGGAGCCCGGAGCGGGCAAAGTCCCCTCCTCCCGCTAAGAAGCGCGCCCACAGGCGCAAATGCGCGCGACGGCGCCTATGAATTGACGGCGACCACGAGAGGGTGAAGCGATGGAATGGGCCGCCCCGGCTGAGTTGCACGACGGCGACACAATTTCGCGCTGAATAGGCCGTGCAACAAACGTGTGTTGCACTCAAGGTTGATTGATTTTTTTGACGGCATCATGGCTGGCCCGCGCTTGCCCGCGCCGTGGGGTTTCCCGTGCAACAAAATGCAACAGTGGAAGTGCGAAACCGTGCGTCATTACAGCGTTTCAGGCATTCTACAGAAAGGACGATTATCGGCTTTGTTCACGTGGGGAAGATGCCTAGTTGCGTCACCGTCGCGCAAGGCGGAATGCGGATTTCTAATCCGCGTATCCCGGTTCAATTCCGGGCGGGGGTACCACCGGCAATGCCCAAAGCCAGTCACCCCTGCCGCACAACGTAATAGGGCTGGCCGTTAAAAGGTGTCTCCACCCCGGGATTTAAAATGACAGCGCCCGGCCCCAGATGGAGCCGAAAGTAATATTGTAAGGGAAACGGAGAATCGGTGTAAGCGGCGGGAATCGTCGCACGGAATCCGCCAGCCACCGGCTGTATCTCGATTTCCTGCCAGAGTTCGCCCTGGTTCACGTGGCGGTAACGAAGTTGCAGTCCGTCAATGCCCGCAAAATGCTCCAGGGTCTGTGCCGGAACAGTGAGCGCAAGTTCATCCCCACGCCGAAAAGATGCCGGCGGCGTGTGAAAATCGTTCGAAAGTGTGGGGGTGGATTTCCAATGAAATGTATCCCGGCCCGGCTCGTAGATGGCGCTTTCGAGCTTTTTCCAATCCGCTTTTGGCGCGGGATTTGATGGGGCCTGGGCTGAAAGATTCTCCAAATCCGCAAGGTCGGCGTCCATCGCGACCAGGCGGTCTGACCAATGGCCGCGTTGGTAGTAGTCCGGGCCGTAAGTCACATCGTCAACATAAACGTCTTTCGCGGCGCCCGCGAACCCGGCCCAGGCCGCGCGAGCGGCGCGGATTTCGCGCAGCGTCCCCAACAACCCTTCCGGGTCCTTCATGGCAATATAAAGACTATAGAAAACGCCGGCGCGAAATTTCGCGGCGAAAAATTTCCCAAGTCCGGCCTGGATGGCCGCATCAATCCTCAACCGCCGCAGGTCCGCGCTGGATTTGTCGCGCGCCTTAAGCTTGCCCAGGGCCGACAAAGTTTGTTCCGCGTAATCATCAAGCCGGGCGGCGACCCAAGCCGGTGATTTTTTTCCGCTCGGCGTCCCGTTCAACAATTCGGCAGCGAACTCATCGCAATTCAGGAAAAACTCCGGATCCAGCGGGCTGACGGTGCCGAAACGTTTTGGGTTGGGAGTATCGCTGTACGGATTTTCGTGACTGGCATCGGTCATTGGCAGGTTCCAATACATCTCCGGCCAATAAAGATTGTTGGCCGCGGAAGGGCAATGCGCGGTCGTAACGAGCGGCAGGATTTTTCCCGCCGAAGAAAGCGCCGACTCCATGGATTCCGCGCTCCGGCCAAAGCGGTGGCGCAACCAGCGCCGCCAGCCGTCCCCATCGCTGCCCGGGTTATATAAATTTCTACCCCACACGCGATAGGTATATTCGTATTTTTCGAAATCGAACGCCGGTTTTAAAGCGCTGTCTGCATAAGCATTGCGTCCACCAGGCAGGCCGGAGCCTTTACGGCCCTTGAACGTCATTGGCTCGAAGACCTCTACGCCATTGCCGCCACAGAAGCCGGCCACACGCCCGTAGGCCGAGGCGATTTCGGGATCGCCCCACAATAATACGCGCTGGGTGCCGGGCCAGATGCGGTGCAACACGCCATAACGGCGGTCTTCTTTAAACAGGTCGCCATAACCATAGCGCAAAAATGAGCGCGACCCGGTGCTGCGCCCGAAAAATCCGTTGTCGTGCTTGTCGTGCGGAGGCATCTCCAGTTGTCGGATGGATCCCTGCATGTAGGGCAGGCCCATATGCTCGGCCCAGAATTTGGGAGAAATATTCACAGGCAGGCCGGTCGCGAGGGCCGAATCAATAATAGACTGGTTGATGCCCTTGGCGTGGAGATCGATCTCCACTTTTCGACCACATTGAGCGACGCCGCTGAAGATGGTTTTCCAGATTTCGATTTCGCCCTCAGGGACACCGCTTTCGCCATGGGTGCGTATCGTCACACCGGTGATGTTAGGACATTGCGTGAGCAGCAGACGCACGGCATCGCGGCAATATGGTCCCTGGGTTTGGGGCGTCAGGCCAGTGATGGTATAATTCGCGCGCGGGCTGTTCGTCCATTGATACGCATGTGTCCAGAGGCCGAGTTGGAATTGCAACCCGCGCCGCGCGGCTTCGTCGCTGATGAAACGGAGCATTTCGAGATTGGCATCCCGCTCACTATCGGGCAGTGGAACGGCACGCACGTCATAGCCGGGAACCGCCAGCAGAAAAGGATACGCGAAATGAAAATAACAATCGGTGATGTCCG